>Ga0210406_10000636_pt1 | contig 47229 bp, 41 predicted proteins | sample IncBWC30MmetaG_FD_155454 | JGI IMG/M metagenome (GOLD analysis project Ga0210406, IMG submission 155454) | Forest soil microbial communities from Barre Woods Harvard Forest LTER site, Petersham, Massachusetts, United States - Inc-BW-C-30-M | ecosystem: Environmental > Terrestrial > Soil >...
TTGTCGTAAGCGATAAATCGTAGCCGCGGCGAGCGAAGGAGCAGCTTGGGAATGTTCCGGAAGCTGGTGGCGTTGGCGTTCCTCATTGTTGCGTTGCACATTGCCTCCGTGCTGGCGCTCGGAACGTCCGTTACGGGGTCCCTGCTCGGAAATTTGCTGGAACTTACTTCCTGCGGCCTGGCGGTGGCGGCGGCGTTTTCCGCGTCGCGGCGTGCGACTGGTTTGAGCCGGCGATTCTGGCTGCTGGTGGGATGCGGGCTGGCGGCGTGGGGAGTGGCGAACGCCGGCTGGACGTACTACGAAATCGCTCTGCGCATGGAGCCTCCCACGGGCTCGGCGGTGCGCTTCCTGTTTGGCACGCAATCGATCTTCTTTGCGCTCGCAGTGTTTCTGAACCAAGACAAGGATGCCTCGACGCTGGACCCGGAGTCCGTGCTGGACTTCGTGCAAATCGCCATCGTTTTCTTTTTCATCTTTATTGGATTCTATTACATACCTTCACACCACCTGGATGCGCGAACCGCGTACATTCGCGAGGTGTGGATGGAAACGGGCGAAGACGTGGCGCTGGTGGCGCTGGCGGTGGTGCAGGCGATGCGCGCGCGATCGAGCCAGATTCGAAAACTGTATCAGGGTTTCGCGGTCTATTTGCTGGTCTATGCGGTCTGCGCGGGCATTGCGGATTACATACAGACGATCAAGAGCACACCGACGGGAACATGGTCCGACCTTGCGTGGACCACGCCGCTGCTGGGAGCCGCGCTGTGGGCAGCGAATTGGCAGCCATCACCGGTGACGCCGGGTTCGCCGCGAGTGCGGCAAAAAAGATTTGGCGAGCTGCTGCTCGATAACGCCACACTGGCACTGGCGCCCCTAATCGTTTTGTTGCAGGTAGCGCAATTGGGAAGGGAATGGCATGCGGTACGCTTCACGCTGCTGGGGGTTTCGATTCTGTGCTATGCGGCGCGGCTGGGAGTGACGCAATACCGGCAGAGCACGACCGAGGACACGCTGCAACGCCACAATCGGGCCATGGATTCCGCGGTGAACGGGATCGCGATCGTGAATGCGCAAGGCCAGCACACCTACGTGAACGCGGCATACGCGCAAATGATGGGGCACGAAAATCCGGAATCGATCGTCGGCCGGCCCTGGAAGGATATTTACGCTCCGCAAGACGTGGAGAGAGTGGAAGAAGAGATCCGAGGGTCTCTGCAGAAGAGCGGAAAGTGGAATGGCCCGGTGAGCATTCACCGGCCAGACGGAAGCACGTTGCCGGCGGAGATGTCCATCACGGCGCTACCGGACGGCGGCGTAGTCTGCGTCAGCCGGGACATGACGGCCAAGCGCGAGGCGGAAAACGCGCGCGCGCAAGCGGAGGCGAAGTACCGCATGCTGGTGGAGCAAGTGGCAGCCATCAGCTACATCGCGGAGCTGGGCATTCACGGAGAGTGGCTATACGTCAGCCCGCAGGTAGAGACGATGTTCGGATTCTCGGCGAAAGAGTGGCTGATGGATTCGCGGGCGTGGACGCAGCACGTGCATCCGGGAGACCACAAGGTGGTGGAGGCGGCGGAGGAAGCGAGCAAGCGCGGGGAGCGTTTTCAGGCGGAATATCGCGTCATCCGCAAAGATGGGCGGGTGATTTGGGTGAGCGACACCGCGGTGGTGGTGGCGGGGAGCGACGCGCATCCGTTGATGGAAGGAATCATCGTGGACATCACGGAACGCAAACAACTGGAGACGCAACTGCAGCAGGCGCGGCGCATGGAGGCCATCGGAAGGCTGGCGGGTGGAATCGCGCACGACTTCAACAATCTTTTGACGATCATCAAGGGATATACGGAGCTGGCGCTGAAGCGGCCGAGGATTTCACCGGAGCTGCAGGCGGACGTGGAACGCATCGAGGATGCCTCGGAGCGCGCCGGCACGCTGGTGCGGCAATTGCTGGCGTTCAGCCGGCGCCAGGTGTTGCAACCGAAACTGCTCGATTTGAACGGCATTGTAATGGGATTGGATAAGCTGCTGCGGCGATTGATGGATGAAGGCGTTGAGATGACGACCATTCCGGGAAAGAACATCGGAACGATCAAGGCAGATCCCGGGCAGATGGAACAAGTGATCATGAATCTGGTGGTGAATGCGCGCGATGCCATGGCAAACGGCGGGCGGCTCACGGTGGAAACGGCGAACGTGGATTTGGATGCGGCGTACGCCAGCGACCATGCCACGGTGAAGGCGGGGCGTTATGTGATGCTGGCGGTTTCCGACACGGGGACAGGAATGAGTCCGGAAACGGTGGCGCATATTTTCGAACCGTTTTATACGACCAAGGAAAGCGGGCGGGGAACGGGCCTGGGGCTTTCGACGGTGTACGGCATCGTGAAGCAAAGCGGCGGATACATTTGGGTGTACAGCGAGGTGGGGCGCGGGTCATCGTTCAAGGTGTACTTGCCGCGCGTGGAACAAGCGCCGGAGGCATTGCCGGCCGTCAAGCCGGCGAGCGGCCAAGAAAAGGGAACAGAGACGATTTTGCTGGTAGAGGATCAGCCGCAGGTGCGCGAACTTGTGCGAATGGCGTTGAGCGCAAAGGGATATACGGTGTTGGTGGCGTCGAGTCCGGAGGATGCCGAGAACGCATGCGCAAGACACAGCGCGGAGATTCATTTGCTGCTGACCGATTTAATCATGCCGGGAATCACCGGGCGGGAATTGGCGAAGCGGTTGACCGCGCGGCACCCGAAGATGCGCGTGCTGTACATGTCCGGCTATACGTACGGCATCACGACGCAGAGAGGCGTGCAGAGCGGGATGCTGGAGGATGGCGTGGCGTTTCTGCAAAAGCCTTTCACGCCCAGCGCGCTTAGCGAAAAGGTGCGCGAGGTGTTGGACCGCAGCGCCGTGACCAGCAGGAGCTGAGATTGGGCTGAGTGTTTGGCTAGTTCGCGGGCGGCGGCTTTGGGGCCGGGCTTTCGGCAGGGGGCGGACTGGGCGCGTCATTTGTCGCCTCTTTGGGCTTGCCGATCGAGGCGATACTCTCGACGTTGAACCTTTTATAGTCGGAATAGCGCGTCACTTCGTTCATTTTGAAGGCTTTCACGAGAAGGACGCGGACGCCGACGTGCGCTTCTTCGTAGGTGGGCAGCCACACTTCGTTGTTGATGTAGGCTTGCTCGAAAACGAAACTGGTGCCCTTCTGCAGGTTGGCGATCACGCCGCCGCCGAAACGGAAATCTCCAACAAAATACGCTTCCAGGCGCGCGACGTCGTGGGCTTTCTCATCGATCCACACGACGCCGGCGAGCTCGTGCACTACTTTCTCTGCCAGCTTGCGGGGCTTGAATTCGGGATTGGGCTCGAAATCAAATACCAGAACGTCCTGGCCGCGAAAGCGTTCGCGGCGAGGATTCACGAATTGGCAGGCGCGAAGGAAGATTTCGATGCCGACATCGTCGTCGTCCTTCTTCTCTTTGCCTTCATCCTTGGCTTTTTCTTCCTTGGCTTCTTTCTTGGCCTCGCGCTTCTCGATATCCTGAATTTCCTTTTGCACTTTCTCGTTTTCTCTCTTTTGCTCTTCTTCGCTGAGTGGTTTGCCGTCTTTTTTGACCAGCGTGGAAACCTCATCACCCCTCAAGTAGAAGAAGGTGAACTCGTGCAGCTCGCGCTTGCTGATTTTTCCGGTTTTGTCGTATTCGGTTTCTTCTTCGCTGCGGCTGCCGGCGTAGTTTTCTTTCAGTTTGTCGATGGCTTTTTGGTTGTCGTCGATCTCCTTGAAGAGCGCTTTCAAGTCCGGGAGTTGGACTTGTGACTTCTTGGGGAAGTCAAAGACGCGCTCGCCGACGGCGGCGTTCACTTCCGCCCGCGTCACGGTGATGTCGTAGGTATCGGTTCCGCGGTGCAGCTCGATTTTGTAGGGGATTTTCAGGCCGCTCACCGTGCGGTAATCGTCATAGAAAATTTGGTGGTCGATCCCGCCGATGGTGGCCGCCTCCTTCACGATGAGGTGCGTCTGGGGATCGAAGAAGACGTGACGCTTGACGCCGGCCATCGTAGTGGCTTCGATTTCCAACGCGTCGCGGCCGCGCACTTTGGAGGTGGCCGCAAAACCGATGCCGATCTTGTTCTTCTTGGCGTCGACCAGATGGGAGTTGTAATACTGGCCGGCGGCTTCCAGTTGGCTGCCCTCGGCGCCGACGAGCGTGGCGAATTCGCCACTCGCGGTGCGGTGCCAGGCGGACTTGCCGTTATAGGCCTCGATCAAGTTGGTGTCGCCGGCGACGATCTCGGAATAAAAGCGGTTGGGCAGTTTGGTGTTGAGCGTATAGGTGCCGGTCTTGCCATCGGCTGTGCGAAAGGCGCCCTCGATCGTGATCGTTTTGGCTTGCGAAAGCGCTTTGGAGCCGCCCGCGGCTTTGACGTATTGCTCGACAATTTTCTGCGGGTCTTGGGCGTGGGCGCTGGCGGCAAGAACGGTCAAGCAAAGGGCGGCGGTCGCGGAGAACTTGCGGGTAGGCATGGCGTTCAAAGATAGGAACGCAATTGTAGGGGAAAAGTTTCGCCTGATGTGCAAAATCTGGCGTGCCTGTTCGTAGCGGTGAATCGCGTCGAGGAAAAAAGAGCCGAGAACGTCGACTGGGGTCGTGCTGAATTGGGGCGCAGCAATGCCCACCGCAGGCGGGCTGCGCCCCTGCTACTAGGTTTTCGGGCGGTTCAGGTATTTTTCGTAAAGAGCTTTTTGTTTGTTGTCGAGCGAGGTGGGCTGGCCCTTGATGAAAAGGTAGCGCACCTCGGTGGTGAGCTCGAGGGGATCGCCGTTGGTGACGATGATGTTGGCGATTTTTCCGCTTTCAAGCGTGCCGACCTGATCGGCGAGGCCGAAGATTTGTGCCGGATAGAGCGTCACGGCCTTTAAAGCTTCGTCGTAGGGCAATCCGTAGGCGACGGCGTTGGCGGCTTGCTGGCCGAGGCGCCGGGAGAACGAATTGTCGAAGCTGCCGAAGGCAAATTTTACGCCGGCGGCGGCCAGCTCCGCGGGCTGGGTGAGCAAGCGGTCGTACGCATCATCTTCTTCGCGGGGCAACGCCAGGGTGGGACCGAGAATCACGGGGATGCTTTTCGAGCGCAGCAGGTCTTTTACTTTGTAGGCCTCCGCGCCGCCGGCAAGAATCATTTTCAGCTTTTGCTTCTCGCAGAACTCGACGGCATTGCGAATGTCGCGGGCTTTGTCGGCAAAAACCAGGACGGGGAGCTCGCCGCGGGTGACCGGCACGAGCGCTTCGAGCTTGATGTCGCGCTGATAGTCGCCGGCGCCGCCGTGGCCGAGAGCTGACGAGTAATGGCGGGCCCGGTCGAGCCAGTCGGTGAGCTCGCCCACCTGCTTTTCATATTCCTGCTTGGCGTCGGCGTATGATTTCTGCTTTCGGGAAAAGGTGGAGAAATCGAAAGTCTGCGTTTCGATTTCCGGCCAGTTCAGCACCATAGCTACGCTCTTCTTCAGCAGCATGTCGTTGATGGTCCAACCTGCCAAATGGATCGCGGAGGCCTGGCCGCCCAGGATGCCGGTTGCGCCCTCGGAGTCCATCCCGCCGCTGGCTGGCACGGCGAGCACTTCAGTGATGCCCGCAGCACGCGTGACGGGAATATGTTCGCTCGAGGGCAGCACGGCTTCGGAGGCTACGACGTCGGGATTGAACGCTCCGGTTTCCGCGGAATCAACGGTGGCGTTGACCGCGCCGATTTCGCGCAAGCCCATCTGCGTGATGGGATCGAACAAACCGGGATAGACCTGCAGGCCCTTGCCGTCGATCACCTGCGCGCCCGCGGGGACTTCGACGGCGGCTCCGACGTTGGCGATTTTGCCGTTCTGGATCACGATCGTGCCATCGTCAATGGCGGCGCCGGAGACGGTGAAGATTTTCGCGTGGGTGATGGCGTAGGCGGAGGATTTGTCTTGCGAGCGCGCTACTTTGGGAAAGTAAAGGAGGCTGAGGAAGCACACGAGGCAAAGAAAGCTGCGGCGCGAAATCGAGAGGTGCTTCACCACGCACCTCCCGAAACGGCGGAAGTTTGCGGCGGTTTGGGTTTTTCTTCCGGTTTTTTCTCTTCCGGCTTCTTCTGCTCTGGTTTCTTTTCGCCGGCTTTCTTGGCGCCTTCGCCGGCTTCGGGCTTTTTCTCGCTCTTCTTCTCTTTCTCGAGCAGCGCTTTCTTTTCCTTCTCGCGGGCGGGACGGTCGGCGATATCGCGCTGGCGGTCGAAGTAAACGCGGCCGTCGATCACCGTTTTCTGGACCACGGCGTAGTCGCTGAGCGGATCGTGATTGTAGATGGCCAGATCAGCGTCCTTGCCAACGTCGATCGACCCGACGCGTTTGTCGATGCCCAGCTGAATGGCGGGGTTCAGCGTGACCAGCTTGAGGGCTTCGTCATGCGAGAGGCCGCCAAACTTGATGCTCTTCGCGGCTTCCTGGTTCAAGTGCGTGGCTTCTTCGGCGTCGTCGGAATTTACCGAGACCAGGACGCCGCGGCGCGTCATCAATGCGGCGTTGTACGGAATGGCGTCGTAGGCTTCGACTTTGTAAGCCCACCAATCGGAGAAGGTGGAAGCACCCGCGCCAGAGGCGGCAATTTCGTCGGCGACTTTGTAGCCTTCCAGAACGTGCTGAAAAGTGCGCACCTTGAAGCCGAATTCCTTGGCTACGCGCAGCAGCATCAGGATTTCGTCTTCGCGATAGCAATGCGAATGAACGTAGCGCTTGCCTTCGAGGACTTCGACCAGGGGATCGAGCCGCAGGTCGCGGCGCGGCGGGAGCAAGTTCTTTTCGCCCGCGGCGGTGCGTTTGTTGTACAGGTCCCAGGCCGCTTTGTAGTCGCGCGCTTCCACAAAGGCCCCGCGAATCGTCTCTTCCACTCCCATGCGCGTAACCGGATACCGCGCCGCTCTGCCGCGGCTATTGGAGCGCTTGGGGTTTTCGCCGAGCGCAAACTTGATGCCCGGCAACGCGCCTTCGAACGGGAGCTTGGAGGCGGGCTGGCCCCAGCGCAGCTTGATCACAATGGTCTGGCCGCCGATGGCGTTGGCGCTGCCGTGCAGCACGTTAGCGACGGTAACGCCGCCGGCAAGGTCGCGGTAAATATCGACATCGTCGGGGTTGAGCACGTCCGCGATATTCACGATGGAGGAAACGGAGATGCTGCCTTCGTTGACGCTGCCGTCCACGGCGATGTGCGAGTGGCAGTCGATAATTCCGGGCATGACGAACTGGCCGGAGGCGTCAATGACTTGCGCGTCTTTCGGTGCTTTTATGGAGGCGCCGACCTCCGCGATTTTTCCGTCCTTGATCAAAATCGAGCCGCGCTCGATGGTGCCGTGGCTGGCGGTCAGAATGGTGGCGTTCTGAATCAAAATGACCGGGGAGGGCTCAGCCGCGACCTCGGGAGACTTCGCAGCGTGGGCCAAAAGCGGCGCAGGCAGGGCGAGTAGCACCGAACAGATAAAAAGTTTTGCGCAGGCGAGCATTGGCGTTTTCATCGCGCACCTCCCGCGGAAATCTGGTGAACGCCGGGCTTTGTGCCGGTAAATTCGATGTCCAGTCCTTGCACGCTGATCGATCCTTTGATGGAAGTGCCGTCGAAAGAGCCGGTGAACACCACATCGGTGAGCGAACCCTCGATGGGAAAGTTGATCGTGAAGCTGAACTTATCGGCGCTGAGATAGCCGCTGATAATGTTGGCGTTGCCGCGCGTGCTGGAGATCGTGCCGGAAAGCGACCCGTCGCTGGCCATGGTGATATCGACCGTGGATTCTTCAGGTCCCTCGGGCGTGGTGTAGGCGAGCTTCCATTTTCCTGTCAGGTCGCCCTTGGGAGCATCCTTGGGCTTTTCGGGTTCGCGGACGGTGAATCTGCGGCCATCGACGAAAACAAATTTGATCTTGGTTTTTTCGTCGAAGATATCGCCGTCGGTGACCACCAGGTTGGCGATTTTGCCGGTTTCGATGGAGCCGAGACGGTCCGCGACCCCGAAAATCTCCGCGGGAGTCAGGGTGAAGGCGCGAATGGCGGCGTCCGGGGAAAGACCGGCATCGATGGATTTTTTGGCGGCCTTCAGGATGTCTTTCGGCGCGGTGATCGCTCCGGAATAAAACGCAAACTTTACTCCAGCCTTGGCCAGCGCGGCCGGGGAGGAAGGCGCGCGGTCGCGGAAGCGCAGGGTGCGGAGAGAAGGAACGTCATCGGGGTCGGCGTCTTTATCCGCTTCGGGCCACTTTAAGTCGACCAGAACGGCCAGCTTCCTGGCCGCAATTTCGCCGGCTACTTCATAGCTCATCTGCCCGCCGTACAACACACCCTTCACGTGCCAGCGATCCACAAGCTCAAAGGCGCGGCGAATTTGCGTGGCGTTATTCGCGGGGATGAGCACCAATGCGTGATCTTCCAGCGCATCGGCCAGAGCCTGCTCGGTGCGGTCAAAGCGCGGCCGCGCTACGCCGCGCGGATTTTTTTCGTAGATAGCCTGGGCCTTGGTGCTCCAGTCGGTGTCCAGCCAAACCTGGCGCACGTAGGCAAGCGAGCCCATCAGCGAGCCTGGGAAACTGCCAAAGCCGCCGGCGGGCTGCAAGGACACGGGTACGGCGACCGGCGTTTTTACCACCATGTCGCCATTGCGCTCGCCGCCGAGGTCCAGCAAGGAGGCCTGCCCGGGCAGCATTCCGCCTTTCGGGGCGGAAATCACGGTGGTGAATCCCGCGGAGCGCCAGGTTTCGACGCGCTTGTCGCTCAAGCTGGCTTCGTCGGCCCCGCTGCGCCAGGGGGTCGATCCTGGCCGATCTTCCGGGCCGCGCGAAGCGGGCGGCTGCGGACGCGAACCGCTTTCGCCTGCGGCGGGCGCGGGAGAGGAGGCGATGCCGACATCGGTGAACGAATCGATGAAGCCGGGATAGACGATGAGGCCCTTGCCTTCGATGACCCAGGCTTCGTCGGGGACGGCGGCGTCCTTGGCAACGGTTTTGATGACGCCGCGCGCGATGATGACCGTGGCGTTTTCCACGCGCGGACCGGAGACGGGAACGACGGTAACTCCGCGAATGGCGAAGTATTGCGGCTCACCCCCCTGCGCGGCGGCGCGAGCCGGACCGAGCAAAGCGGCGCCGACTGCCGAAGCCACCGCAAGCGCAAACCTCAACCTCTGAACGGAAGAACGCATTCGCCACTCCTTAGTTTTGGACAGCGCAGAAGACGCGATCCCCACCAACGTTGCTTGAGACGCACGAGGCTAGTGGGAAGTTGCCGAAGAGTCAAGGAGATAGGGCCGCAGGCATTGGTCAGTTTCCAATTTGCGCGTTAATCAGGACCTTGTCCGCCAGATGCGACTTTCGCGGTCAGTTCGAGGAACTTGTATGCCCTCCACGGACGACATACAATCGCTGGCATATTCCGTTCCTCTGCCCAAGCGAGTGTCTATGGAGTGCTTCCAGTCGGCCGCGATTATACGAACGATAAGAAGATATGCCAATCTGGAATAGCATCAAGAGCCTGCTAAGAATTGAGAATCTGCGCGATAGGGATGAACAAGCTCGCATGACGCGGATTCAGCGGGCCTATGACGAAGACCAACAACAAGTGGCCACGCTAACGCTCGCCGAGTACTTGAATCTCCTTTCAGGCGTCCCATTGCCAAGCACACAACAGAAAAGCGAATTTGCTGAGTTCCTTTCGACAGCTCACAGTTGGTATAAACACTTGCCTGCAAACTTACCCGGCCAACCGTTTTATTTTTTTATAGACAAATGTGCAGGATGCGATCGTCATCTGCAGGAGAACGGGACGGCGGTTCTTGCGGATCGCCGGGAACAAGGCTTTCATTACTCGGATATTCCGACGGCGGAATACCGAAGTCGCTTCGGCTACCTTGCTTTTAGCTGCAGTTCAGGGATGAGTGTATTCGTTGCGGGGTGGCCCCTGGTCTATTCGCGAGACAAGGTCGCTGCCGTACCCGGAGACGATGGGAAAATGAATGGCCTACCGAACGAGATTCTGGAGGCAGGCGAGACGCAGCTCACAGCGATAATTCATCCGGGCGCCTCGTGTTATCCAGTCTGCAATCGACTGACGGACTGGCCAGCAGAGTCTGGAGGGCGGATCGCACTGGAAAAAATAGTTGCACGTTGCCGCGAACTGCAAGATCCGGCAAATCCGGAATCGGAGCTAAATACGCGAAGTGTCGGCTACACGGACCCCCTCTTGGATAGCCTGGTTGCACCCGAACGCCAGCGTCAAAAGAGGGAAATTGTCCGGTCAATCGACCGCGTTTGTGAACTAATCCAGGCGGGGCGGGCGCGGCCTGATCTATCAAAGTCCTGATAAGTTGGGTTACTGGACAAGTGCCGCTGGCCTGTTTTCTTTGAATCAAGAAAAAGTTCAAGGCACGCGAACCGCGGCCGCACTGAAAGGCGTCGGCGTTGGCGTGGGTCCCGCTGGAGGCCCAAAGTAGAGCGCACGAATCGAGACCGGCTGCCCGACAACGAGGCCGCTGGCACTGCTGATCCCGTCAAAACTAGTGCCTGGCGAGTTGGTCGAAAGTTGCACGGTGACCGGAACGGTCAACCCGAAAAACGATGGAAGTGCCTGCATCGTGAAAACATTTGGAGGAGCGGGGTTGGCCACGGTGCCGGTGACACGCGTGAACCGGAGATAGACAAAATCAACATTGGCAGCCGCTGGAGCAGTGCTGGAGGCCGGCGTGAACTTAGTCACGTGGACCGAGACAGTCACGCCAGGTAGCAGAACAGAAGTGTCTGTACTGCCGGTAAACAGCGTCGTGGGAACAATAAGGTTCTTTGTATCAACAACAAAAGGTTGCGGATGGACCAGCGTCACGCTAACCGGGGCGGCCAGGGTAAGGTTTTGTCCGATGAGGCTATTCGACGGCGCAATCACGAGGTCGTTTGTAACCATCTGGAATTGCGTTGACGACGACGGCGGCAAACCGACGATACCCTCGATCCAATCTCCAGTATTGATAGCCAACGGATCGTATTCCAGAAGACTGAACGTGCCGTTCGCATTGAGAGTCATATCAAGGCTGGCGACTTGACCCTGCTTTGCACATGCAAAGGTGCTGCCGAGATTAAACGTCGTGCAGTTCGGCGAGACAATCGTCGAGTTGCTCGCAATGGCCGTAACGGATCCCTGGGTCGCCGTTTGCACCACGACGGTCTGCGTGGCGCCGTTGACCGACGTAATCACTCCGGTTACATCGCCGACAAAATCAAAGGCGCCCGTAGACAGACTGCTGGCTACTGGCGGTAGCATGGTTGCCACTAGGACGTTGGCCGCGCCAAGGTTCACGCTCGTGATTGCTTGCGTTTGCGGGTTCACGGTTAATGCCTTGCCTAAATCAAAGTTAACCGCAAGCCCGGTCGTCTGGCCGGCTGTTAGAGTCAGAGGGAACGGTGCGGTTGCGATGATGGGTGCTGCCGATCCATCCGTCAAAGTTTTCACGCTACCCGCTGCGCAACCTGTGATCCCCTGAGTCTGCGTGCAATAAGTGACCACCGGATTCGCAAGACTCACAACCATATTAGTGTAGGTGCCAGGTGGAATCGCCGCCGAACTCCCGAGAAAAGCGGAATCGCTCTGCAGTTTGGTCAAGTCCACTTGGTACAAATTGGAATTCAGCGGCACACCTATGGACTGTCCCATGGATCCGGTCATCGAAACTCCGACGACCGTAACGCTGAACGATAGGAGGTTGGTATTCGGAGGGGGTGTTAGCGGAATGGCACGAAGCGTGAGCACTACCGGGATGTTGCCGCTCGGGCCGTTGGAGGTGCCGGACTCTATCGACCCGCCCACGCCGCTGCACGAGATCATCAAGCAAGCGACCGCCAGCAGCCAAAAAGACAACAACTTCTTGAGTTTTATCCAGTTCTCCACGACAGAGCTATGCTGACAGGCGCGTGCCATCACGACTGGTAATCGTGGATTTAATGGCAACCGCCAACAACTGACAGAAATAACAGCTACGGTCGTTACTGCGGATAAGTCGCGAAACCGGACAAGTCCAGTTCTAGGACTTCACGTCCGGGCAACCAGGGTCAGAGTCTGACCTTCGTTTTTTTGGGCCACGGACGAGGATTGAGGCGAATTCACAGCACTCGGCTGAGGTCCTCCGAAAAATAGTCCTTGATATCAGGAAACAAAATGGGGGTGACTTTCGTCTCTTCTATTGTTATCCCATAGGGCTGGCGGCGTGTGATATGGTTATCCCATAGGAGGGGGGCAGCGGATGGGCATCCCGACTCCGAGCAGGGAGAGGTTATGAGAGCGCTGCGCGCGTGGCTGTTGCGGCTGGGGGCTCTGTTTCGCAGAGAACGCGGCGACACGGAACTGAGCGAGGAACTCGCAAGCCACCTGCAAATGCACATCGACGACAACGTGCGCGCCGGGATGACGCCGGGGGATGCAAGGCGGGAGGCGCTGATGAAACTCGGCGGAGTGGCGCAGACGGAAGAAAGGGTTCGCGAACGGCGGGGGCTGCCGATTCTCGAAGTGCTTCTGCAGGACTTACAATTCGGCGCACGCATGCTGCGGAAGAGCCCGGGCTTCACGGCCATCGCCGTAATCACTTTGGCGCTGGGCATCGCGGTGAACGCCACGATGTTCAGCCTTGTAAGCGCTATCCTGCTGCGGCGCCCGCCGGGGCGCGAACCCGAGCGCGTGGCGGTGGTTACTGCGGTTAACCCGACGCCGCTTTTCCTACCCGACGCGAACCCTGTCTCCGCACCCAATTACCTTGCCTGGCGCGAAGGAAACGACGTCTTCGCGGACATGGCGGCCGCGGATGAATATCGCACCGTCAATCTGAGCTTACAGCGCCAGGCCGCCGCGGCGGGCCAGACCGAGGTGCTCCGCTCCGCAGCCGTGTCTTCCGACTATTTCGGCGTGCTGGACGTCTCCCCGCAACTCGGGCGCACCTTCGAAGCCGGCGAAGACCAGCCCGGGCACGACCGCGTCGTTATCCTCGGCTACGAACTCTGGGAGCAGCGCTTCGCTTCCGACGATTCGGTTATCGGCCGCACCATCCGGCTAAACCGGGAAGACTATACGGTTATCGGCGTGATGCCCGCGAGTTTTCGGTTGCTGGGCTTCCCGGCGCAACTGTGGACGCCGCTGGTGCTGACCGCCGCGGATCAAACCGCAGCCGCCCGCAACGACCGCTCCTTGTATGTGTTCGCGCGGCTGAAACCCGGCGTAAGCCTGGAACAGGCCCGCGCGGAGATGGTGACACTGGCGCGTCGGGCCGCGGAAGCTTTTCCCGAGACCGAAAAAGGCTGGGGCGCCGCGGTGCGCACGCTGCCGGATTACCTGGTCTATGGATTCGGAATTCGCAGCGGCTTAGCGGTAATAATGACCACGGTCGGTTTTGTTCTGATGATTGCCTGCGCCAATGTGGCCGGTCTACTGTTGGCGCGTGCAGCGGGACGCCGCAAGGAGCTGGCCATCCGCATCGCCCTGGGAGCCGGGCGCCTTCGCATTGTCCGGCAATTGCTGACCGAGGGCCTGATGATCGCCCTTCTCGGCGGCGCCACGGGCCTTCTGCTTGCCGATTGGGGAATCCATTTTGTTCGTGCCAATCTGAACTTCAACGAAGCCATCAGCGCCGTACCGCTGAGTCTGGATCGGAACGTCCTGCTTTTCGTCATGGGCGTTTCGCTGGTGTGCGCTGTGCTGTGCGGCCTCGCGCCCTCGCTGAAAGCATCGCGGACCGATATCAACATGAATTTGAAGGACGAAAGCCGCGCGGTGTCGATGAGCCGCTCGCAGACCCGTCTGCGGACGGTAATGGTCAGCGGCGAGATCGCGCTGGCTTTGTTTCTGCTGGTCGGAACGGGGCTGCTTTTCCGGGGAATTTTCCTTTTGGAGCATCAGAATCTCGGTTTTCGTACAGACCATCTTCTTACCGCGAGCCTAACGCTCGACAAGGCACGATACAAAGATGCTCCGCAACAGATCCTCTTTGTACAGGATCTGATTCCCCGCCTCCGAGAGATTCCCGGCGCTGAGGCGGTCGCCGCTGGTTCCGATTTGCCGGCCACCGGACCTGGCAGGGTGACTCTGAAGATCAAGGGTCAGCCAGATTTGACTGCGAACCAGCCGCTGAGCACCCTCGATTCTGTCGTCACGCCGGATTTCTTCCGCGCAACGGGCATCCCGCTGCTGCGCGGCCGGACATTCACGGAGACGGATAGCGGCGCCGCGCCGCGCGTCGCCCTGGTAAACCAAGAGTTTGTGCATCGCCTCCTGCAGGACCAGGAGCCGCTGGGAAAACAGATTCGCTTGGAGGTGAGTGGCTCCACGCCGGAGTGGAGCGAGATCGTCGGAGTTGTCGGTAACGTGAAAACCTACTCCGAAGACACCCACGATGACCCGGAAGTGTACGAGCCCTTCCTCCAGCGGCCTGTGCCTTCCTTCTCTCTAGTGGTGCGCGCTAGTTCCGATCCGAACAGCCTGGCCTCCGCTCTGCGCAAAGCCGTCGCGCAAGCGGATGCGGAGCTTCCGCTGAACCGCGTGATGAGCATGTCCGCCGTGATCGATCGCCAGAAAGGGGGAAATCCATTTTTCGTGCGTGTGCTGGGCAGCTTCGCGCTAATGGCATTGATCCTCGCGGCCATCGGGATTTACGGGCTGGTCGCTTATTCCGTGGGCCAGCGAAAGCACGAAATCGGCATACGCATGGCGCTGGGTGCGAGAAGCCCTGACGTGCTACGCATGGTTTTGTGGGAAGGCACGAAAATGACGGCAATCGGCGGGGCTGTTGGGTTCATAATGGCGCTACCGCTGCCGAAAATTTTCGACGCCATGTTCTATGGGCTGCACCTTCGCGAACCGGCCCTCTACCTCATTGTGCCAATGGCCATTCTTGCGGTTGCGACATTGGCAACCTACATCCCCGCGCGCCGCGCAACACGAGTCGACCCGATGGTCGCGCTGCGTTATGACTAGGAGCGGAGGCTAGAGGCTAGAAGCTCGGACGGAAGTTCGTAGAGTCTCGCGCTACGAACACCCCACGGTTTGCGCCGCACAACTATTCCAGCGGCTTACTTCGCGTCTTTCCCTTTATCTGTGCCTTGAATGGAGAGGAGCTCGACTTCGAAGATAAGGGTGGCGTTCGGGCCGATTTGACCGCCGAAGCCGCGTTCACCGTAGGCTAATTCAGATGGAATGAAGAGCTGCCACTTCGATCCCACAGGCATGAGCTGAAGGGCCTCGGTCCAGCCCTTGATCACTTTGGTGACAGGAAACGTAGCGGGTTGGCCGCGCTTGTAGGAGCTGTCGAACTCCGTGCTGTCCAGGAGCGTGCCGCGGTAATTGCAGACGACCGTGTCCGTGGGCGCCGGCTTGGGGCCCGTGCCCTCCTGGAGAACCTTGTATTGCAACCCGCTGGGCAGCGTGACGACGCCGTCCTTTGCCTTGTTGGCTTCAAGGAATTCAAGACCTTGCTTCTTATTGGCTTCGCCGAGTTGCTGAGCCAGTTCCTGCTGCCTCTTGCGTACGTCGCTTTGCAGTAGGGTAAGGACAGCCTTCGCCTCGTCTTCGGTTAAGAGCGTCTTCCCGTTGGAAAAGGAATCTCGCAAGCCGCGCGCGAGGATCGCGGGGTCGATGTCGATCGATTGCTTACGCAGACCGGTGCCAAAGTTCATGCCCAAGGCATAGCTGGCTTTGTCTTTTTGCGTCTTCAGGGTGAGAGGGGGGGCCGCTTTGGCTGGCGCGCGCTTGGTGGCGGCGCCTGGCTGGGATTTTGGCGTCGCAGCCGGTGGCGTTTGAGATTTTGGGGGAGCGGCCGGAGCTTGTGCGGGTGGCGCCTGCTGCTGCGCAACGCTGATAGGAAGCACGCTTGCCGCGATTAGAAGAAGTAAGGTGATGCGCAATGAATTTTGCATGCAAACATTGTGGCACGGCCGCAAGGTTTGGCAAAACCGGGAAGGGCGGCGGACCTAGGGCTTTTTCTTTTTGAAGAGGCCGCCGATGGCATCGACCGGATTGTTGGGATTTTGCTGCTGTTGCTGCGGCGAAGCCTTGGCCTGTGAGCCTCCGCCGAAACAGCTCAGTTGCGACTTCAGCATGCCCGCGGCGACGCCACCCACGTCGGGAATAAACTTCGGATCGGACATGGTCCCTTTGACTTGGAACGGGAGCGTGGGGCCACTGCCGCCACTCGCATTCTTGCAATTTCCCAGGAGGCCTCCGGCCGCGCCCCCTGCACCGCCGGTCACATTTCCTAGCAGACCGCTAAGAGCGTTAGAGGCCGCCCCGGTTGCTGCGCTCCCCGCAGCGCCCGCGGCACCGCCAATGGCATTTTTCAGCGTAGCTGCCATTTTGAAGTCCAAATTGTTCTTGGCGTCGATCGTTCCATTCCCCACTACCGTGCCAAGCGAGGGGACGACAGCTTGAAAGTTCTGCGCTTCTATCCCGGTCGGGGCCATATGCAGATTGGTGGTCATTTTTTGAATGTCCAAATCTTTACCGGTGTTTAGCCCAACGAGCTTGGACACAGCGGAAAGTTTTGAGCCCAGATCGAAGCCCGCGAGTTTGGCGTTGAACAGACCAACGTTTCCAGAGGTCACGAGTTTGTTCGTGGGGCCGCTGAGCTCCAGGTTCGTGCTGAGAGTGCCCCCTTGCAGCGACGCGCCGGTGGGCATGTGAATTCCCAGTGCGGGAAGGAATGCTTCCAAGTCCTTCGCGGGCATGTCTTGCCCTTGGACCTTGATCTGCAAGACGGCGGCATCAGAATCCGCGGGAACTTCATATGTGCCGCTGAGGTGGCAGGCAGCATTTCCGATTTTTAGCGTGGAAGGCTCGAGGACGCCCCGGCTCTTGCGCAGATCGTATTTCGTGTTGAAGTCCACAATGACAGGAATGGCAGCGGGCGAGCCACCGGCGATGAGCAAGGCTTTGGAAAGTTTTGCGCTGCCGCTCACGTTCGCTTCACCATTTTGCGAGGCGACGGCGGCGTTCAGGTCGAGCAGGCCGCCCAGCCCCGCGGCGGGATCCAGGATGCCAGTGGTGGCAAGGTTCAGGTTGTTGACGGTCAACTTGGCATTCACGGGGGTCAGCACGGTGTTTTCCTGATCGAGAGGCCCGGCGGTGCCGTCGAGTTTGAGATCGCCGCCACCGGGAAGACTGGCGGTAAGGGTCACAGGGAATTTGCCGGTGAGCGAAACGGTGGTGGCGGTAAGGTCCACCTTGTCGTAGATGCTGCGTTTCTGGGAATTGAGCGAACCGATCACCATACGGCCGTTACGAAGTTCGAGTTTCTCGACGGAAAACTGACCGAGAGCTTGCTGAGCCGCCGGTTTCCCTTGCGCCTTTGCGGCCGCGGCGCCGAAGGAGGAGTAGTTCCATTCGCCGCCGCCGCTGCGGAGGAGGGTGACCTCGGGAGTGTCGATGACGATGGCCTTGACGTTGAGTTCCTTGCGCAGGATCAGGGGCAGCAGCTCCACGCCGACTTTGATGGACTTGGCGGAAAGGAAGGCAGACTTACTGAACTTTGGATCGTCGGCAATGGATAAATTGTCGGCGGCCAGGGAGCCGGAGAAAAGCGATAGGCTCAGGTTGCCGACATTCACTTTTCGCCCCAGGGCCGCGGAAGCCTTGTCTTCGATGGTGGGCCGGAATTGGTTGACCGGGATAAGGAAAGGCGCGGCTAGCACAAGAACGATCAGCACGGCAACGACGACGAGTATGATGCGAAGTGTGCGGCTCATGAGCAACCTCCAGCTCGGCAGGGACGGGAGCCTAAACGCGAACGCGCTGCGGAGAGTGCGATAATAACATAGGCATTGCCAATAGCATCGAACGCGACGAACGCGTCGACGAACGTGCTTGGAGTGTTCCTGCTGCCTTCCGGTGCCGGGCGCGGAGCCTCCCAACCGTAACCCCTAACTGCGGCCGGACAATGCGGGGGCTGGCGAGAGTCGAATGCGCGCGCTCAGTTTAGGGGATGTCGCCACTTGCGAAAGGGGGACCCACCCCCCTCCCCCCTGTTTTCTGTAAGTGTTCATTCTAAAGATAGTTAAAGTCCTTTGTTTTGATACACTTTTGCAAGTGTTCATTCTAAAGGGACTTACTGGCGTGGCGCTTTGCATCGCTGGACCTAGATTCGAAGAATTTTGATTGGGAGGCCGATACTGCCCTGCAATGGTTCTGGAGGGGCGGGCCTCGTGCGCAGGGTGCGGCGAATCGGCTGGGGCGCCAATTTCATGAGTTACGATTGCACAAAATGGGTGTGTTGTCAAGAGAAATATATTCTTGGTGAGTTACTCGTTCGAACGGATTGGGAAGTTGTTGGAAGAGCGAGAGTTACGCCTTGCAGCGTTACAAGCAGGCAGCGGACGGGTATCATTCTTGGCAGTCGAGGTGGCCGTGGAATCCGCTCCCACTGGAAAGAGAGCCCCGAGATACCCGTTCGTTGCAAGAATCAAGGCGACGGACACGATCTCGGGAATGCAGCTTGAGGGCCTAACGACGGATTTGAGTGAAGGCGGGTGTCGTATTTCGACTCGGAGGGGGCCCTTCTCAGAAGACACACCGATTCTGCTGGAAATCACGAAGAATGGCGTTTCCTTATTGACGAACGCTACGGTGGTTTACAACCTGAAGGACCAATTCATGGGTATTTGTTTCGAGGAGATGCCGCCGGATCAAGCGGCTATCCTTGCAGGTTGGATAAAAGCTGCAAGCGCTGCGGTCAAGCCTCGCCTGACGGCTCCTTAACCACCTCTCGCGGATTCTTGTCATCGACGAAGCAATCACAGGGCGATTCAGCTCTTGCTGTTGGCGGATGTTGCTGTGGTGGCCCCAAGTTCGGCTTCGACCGTAACCTCTACGTGAGCGCCCTTTTTCAGCCGCACTTCGTCGCCGTGTTCGTCGGTCAGCGTGTTTTCGATGCGAATCTCTTGATACAGTTCCTCTGCCCCTTGAACTGAGATTTCCGCTTTTTCCGGGACGCTCGGGTGCGGAGATTCGATTATCCGGTCTACAGTTCCCGGTAGCGTGACACTAGATTTTTCCGTAGCGGCTTCGTCTGCCGGTTTCGAGAAGCTGGCAATCGCGGACGCTTCCGTATTGCAGACCTCGAATACCGTCGCCAGCCTGGTGAGTTCCAGGACTTCCAGGAATTTTCTGCCCAGGTTGCTGAGCTTTAGCGATGCGCCGTGATTTTTTGCGCTTAAATGCGCGGAGACCAATGTTCCCAAGCCTGAACTATCGACATACTCAATGTGGTTCATATTCAGAACAATCTTTTTCTTTCCGTTGGAGATCAGGTTCTCCAATTTCTCACGGAGAGCACTGCCTTCAGCGCCCATCACGATGCGCCCGTCCAGCGCCACTACCGACGCGCCATCGACTTCGCGGTCCGTCATTTTCAATGCCACGTTTGCCTCGCTCCTGCGAATGCACCGACAAAAATCACGGTCAAGCCGTCGCTGACTGTTTCAAAATTGCCTCTTGGCTTCGTAGACGGGCTCATTGAGCACAGCTATTCGCTCTTAGAAGTATAAATTTGCGGAGGCTGGGATTCTGTTCAATTAGCGACACATTTGAAACCTGTTTGCTCCATCTGTGATTCGGCTCAAGTACGTGGCAATGAAAAGACCTGGATGGTGGGGCTGGCGAGAGTCGAACTCGCGACACGCAGTTTAGGAAACTGCTGCTCTATCCATCTGAGCTACAGCCCCACGCGATAATTCTACCTTAGAAGATAGGAAAGGCGGCGCAGACGGAAGACACCGGACGTATGAGTCTGTGTGGCAGCTTAGAAGCCAAGCCCGCAGCGGCCCGCGTGCGGCAGGCAGGCTAAAGCCTTGTTGATTCGCGAGCAGTTAAGGCGCGGGTGGAGGCTAGCACGGCGCGGCATTTTTGTAGAGGGCGGCCCGTCCGGATTCAAACCCGTAGGAGCGCTCGCTCCCGCTCGCTAGCCGGGCTGAAGCCTGGCCTCTACACAGACTCTGAAGCCCCGGCCTCCTAAGGCTTTACACGCCAGGTGCTTCGAGGCTCCCTTCACCTTCGCTCAGGGCCGGCAGGATAACTGAAGCCTCGGAGCACGGCCGGAATAACTTCGATGCGAAAGGAGTCTCCTATTGTTTGGTGTCTGCCCCACGGCCTACGGGCAGGTCACATCCGCATAAGGCCCTGTCCTAAAGGGGACAGACCGGGGATTGTTCAAATTGGTACAAGAGTGTTTCTCCGAAAAGGGAGGCATCCACGATGTTTCGTCTGGATATTTTCAAAACCGAGGCGGACAGTCAGTTGCTCTGGCGCGGTGCCGTAGAGAGCTTTGCAGCGGCCATAGCGCGTATCCAAGAACTCACAGTGGCTTCGCCCGGTGAGTACATCATCCTCGACCAAAACACGGGGCACCGCGCGCTGCTCCATATCTCTGGGAGCGAACGCCAAAGCGTAGAATCCCGCAATTCGCCGGGAGACTGAAAGCAAATCCCCCCGCCACAGGCGGGCAGGCCCTTCTGGGTAGCGCAGCTCGCGATTGATGCGGTCGAAGATGACGTCGAGCCGCAGTTATTTATCGGAACCCTTCAGCAAGCGGTGTCGCAATTTTCCGAGTTTGCGATTCAAGAAATGACTGCGTCCTAAGAAAGGTAGTACGGGGCCACGCCGTTTCACCGCTTTGTTGCGGGCACGCTTTAATCGCGCATCGTCGCCGAATAGCCGCAAGGCGCTGTCCAGCCTATCTAATGCCTTGTCGCGCAGCCCGGCCAGTGCACACACCTCTATGAGATTCATGTGGAACTGAATCTCTTTACGTTTCAGTTGTACCGCCGTCTCGCAAAGCTCCAAGGCCTGGTCCCACTTCTGTTCCGCACGGGCAATCGACAATCCAAGGAACGAAATGTAGTAAGGGTTGTGCTTGTCGCTTTCGAACGCACGCCGCAGTTTCACCAGGGCCTTTTCGGGGTATTCGTTCTTGAGCAGCTCGACTGCTTCCTTGAAATCAACCATACGATCGGGCTCTGTGGCCTTGTTCATCTCCGTCACAAGTCCGAGGCTCATGGGGGTCCTTCAGTGAGGTGAATTCCAACCATACCTAACGTAGCTGGGGGAGCGGTGCGGAGTCTACTGACCTGATGGCCAGTATTAACCAGAAGGGTGCAACCGCGACCCACCTCTCGGAGGTCGCGTTCCGACGAGTCACCCGTTGCACTATGTCTGCTTCCAGCTATTGCGGGCCGGTGAGGTAGGACTTGCGGTGGCGGACCTGGTATTTGCCGGAGACTTTGACTTCGATTTGGCGATATGTGTTTGCGGGGCCGCGGGGAGTGGGGTAGTAGCCGAGGCGGTACTGGGTGCGCAACTCGCGATTGATGCGGTCGAAAATGCCGTCGAGCTCGCTGGCGGCGTCGGGGTAGAACATGGCGCCGCCCATGGTGTCGGTTATGGTTTCCAGGGCGTGCTCGCCGGCGGTGTTGCGGCCGCTTTCGTTTTTGACCGGGCGAATGACAATTGTGTAGAGCAGCGAGCCGGAGCGCACGGCTCCTTTGCGGGCGGCGTCGAAATCGGAGGTGCTGGTGGTTTCGCCGGCGTCGGTTACGAGAATGATGACGCGGCGACGATCTTCGCCGCGGCGCTCGAGGGAGCGGGAAGCGAGCAGGACGGCGTCGTAGATGGAAGTGCCGGCGTCGCTGGGCATTCTGTGTACCGCGGACTGCAGGGTCGCTACGTTGTCCGAGAAGCCCGCCAACTGCGTGACACTCTCGCCCACGGCGAACACGGCGAGGCGATCTCCGGGGCGCAGCACCTGGCCGATGAAATGCGCGGCGGCTTCCTGCTCGAAGGCGATTTCCTTGTGGGCGCTGAGGCTGGAATCGATCATCAGGACGAGATCGAGGGGCAACTGCGTTTCAGACTCGAAGACTTCGATCTTCTGCTCGACGCCTTCTTCGAAAAGCTGGAAGGATTCGCGCGGCAAATCGGGCGCGGGGCGATTGTGTTCGTCGAGGGCGCTGACGAGGACGTTGACGAGATTGACGTTGACGCGAATGCGGCCGCGCTGCGGGGCGCCGTCCTGCGAATCATCGGGGGTGGCGACGGGTTGGCTTCCCGCCGTGCTCGCAGGCTTGGATTTCTGCGCCCAGGGAGGGCGGTCGGGTTTGTCTTGCGCGAAGCTCGTATCACCCGGGAGCAGATTGACAACGGGCAAGGCCGCGCAGAAAAGGAATGCAAGCAAGCGGGCTGGATAGGAGGTCGCGCGCATCGCTAGTTTAAGATGCACGTTTCCGGCTGTGCGTATCCTGAGGGACGGGAGGAAGCTCGCCGTCGGCCCAGACGGCGCCGTCTTCGAAATATTCCTTTTTCCAAATCGGAACCGAGCGCTTGAGGGTATCGATGGCGAAGCGGCAGGCGTCGAAGGCTGCCGCCCGATGCGGAGCGCTCACCGCGATGAACACGCTGGTCTCGCCGATTTCGAGACGGCCGAGGCGGTGGGCGACGGCTACGCGGTCGATGGGGAACTTGGCGTGAGCTTCCGCGGCGATCTCGCGCATTTTGGCCAGGGCCATGGATTCGTAGGCTTCGTAATCGAGGTATAGAGTGCGGCGGCCGTGGGATTGATTGCGTACGCAGCCGTCAAAGGTGACGATGGCGCCATCCGCGCCGGTGCGGACGTGGCGGATTAGCGCGTCTGTGTCGATGCGGTCGGTGACGAGCAAAATGAGATCGCCGCTGGTGGGGGTGGACATCGAGGGTGACGTCAGCCGCCACTTACCGGCGGAAGAAAGGCGATTTCGTCGCCGGGATGCAGTGGCGTACTCCAAGCAGCGAATTCCTGATTGCGCGAGGCTACCAAGGAGGCGCGGAAACGGGCCAGCTCCGGCCGGCGCGCAACGAAGGTGGCGAAAAGCTCCTCGATACGCGAACCGGGAGGAAGCTCGACCGATTCCTCGGCTCCGCCTGCAACTTCCCTGAGGCGGCCGAAGAAGAGAACCTTTACCTGGATGGCTGACGTTACGCTGCTCACGGGGGAATTGTAACCCGCGGCGGGGCGGTCGGCTAGCGCAAGCGGCGCAGGCAGCGCTCACCCCTACCTTCGGAAACGAGTTGCCCGTCTTGACCGCGCGCGGCGGAGTGCGTAGCGTGATTTGTGGCGAGCGCCGCAGGAAACGCTGGAAGCTGGCTTGAAATTGAGGGAGAGCGCATGAAAGTGGTGATTACCGGGTCGAGCGGGCTGGTGGGCACTGCGCTGACGGAATCGCTGGTGCGCGATGGGCACACGGTGGTCCGGCTGCTGCACACCGTCGCGAAGAAAGAGGAGAGCAAGAGCGGAGGCGGGCCGCGCCAAAGGGAGAACGGAAGCCCTGGGCAGAAGAGCGATGGTGTACGGGTTGTCAAGGTGGCGTGGAATCCGAACGTGCGCGACCCGGAAGGAGAACCATTCGGCGCGGACCGGGAAAAAATCGAGGGCGCGGATGCGGCGGTGAATTTGGCGGGCGCATCGATCGCCGGGAAAAGGTGGAGCGAGGAGCGCAAAGCGGTATTGCGATCGAGCCGCGTCGACGTTACCCGCGAGCTGGTGCGCTCGCTGGAAAAGCTCAAGGATGGACCGAAGACGCTGGTTTCCGCTTCGGCAATCGGATATTACGGCAATTGCGGCGACGGAGTGCTGACGGAGGCAAGCAAGGCGGGCGGCGACTTTCTTGCGCGCCTGACGCAGGAGTGGGAAGCGGAAGCGTTGAAGGCGGAGGCGCTGGGGATGCGAGTGGCGCGCCTGCGCTTTGGGATTATTCTGGCGAAGCACGGCGGCGCGTTGCCGCAGATGATGCGGCCCTTCCAGTTTGGCGCCGGTGGGAGGATTGGTTCGGGGCAGCAGTGGATGTCGTGGATTACGCTGCAGGACACGGTTATGGTGATTCGCAAAGTGCTCGAAAACAGAGCGGTGAGCGGCGCGGTGAATGTGGTTGCTCCGCAGCCGGTGCGCAACGCGGATTTTGCGCGAGCGCTGGGGCGCGCGATGCATCGGCCGGCGATTCTGCCGGCTCCGGCGTTTGCGCTGAAATTTGCGCTGGGCGAAATGGCGGAGGCGCTGTTGCTGGCGAGCCAGCGGGTGGCGCCCGCGCGACTGGAACAGCTTGGGCATCGATTCGCCCAGCGCGAGTTGAACTCGGCGCTGGCGAGCGTGCTCGCGGAGCGGTAGCGGCTTGCGCGGCTAAATCTGGATGGTGCCCTCGAAAACTCTTACCGCCGCGCCGCTGACGCGGGGCACCAGCTTCTTGCCGGTTTGCGTTACTTCCACTTCGATGCGGCTGGGGCGGCCCATTTCTACGCCTTGCAGGATGTTGAGCGTGTGGGCGGGAGAAAGCCTGCCGTGTTTGACAAGATACGCGCCCAGCGCGCCGGCGGCGGAACCGGTGGCGGCATCTTCGTACACCTCCCAGGGAAGCATGCCTCGCGCGAAAGCTTTGCCGTTATCGCCACATGCGAAGCAATACGCCATGGTGCCGTTCTTTCCGAGCAGCTTGCGGAGCTCGGCCATGTTCATGACGATTCTGGCAAGCGCGGAACGATTGCGAAGCGGAACCATCAGATTAAAAATGCCGGTGGAGACATATTCCGGCTCGAGCTTGGGATCGAAGTCCTTTGTCGACAAACCAAGGGCGGACGCGAGGACTTTCTTGTTGAGCTTTGCGGGGCGGAACGCAGCGTCCTTTTGCGTCATGGTGACGCGCTGCGGCCGGCCATCCTTGAAACGAATTTCGACGGGAAGAACTCCGGCGCCGGTTTGCTGCAGGACGTGCACGCCGCCTTCCTGGGCAGGCACGACGCCCAACTCCGCCAGCAAGAACCACGTGCCAATGACGGGATGGCCGGCGAGCTTCAGCTCTTCGCGCGTGGTGAAAATGCGCAGGCGAGCCAGCGCTTGATCCTCGGTGGGCTTCTGAACGAAAACGGTTTCGGAGAGATTCATCTCGCGCGCGACGGCGAGCATGGCGTCATTGGACAGGCCATCGCCGTCGGTAATGACCGCGAGCGGATTGCCTTCGAAGCGCGCGGTGGTGAACACGTCAAGAGTGTAGAAGCGGCGTTCCATGAGGATTTGCCTTCGATGCGAGCGAATTAGCGGGGCAAGTCAAATGCGCTCGAGCTGGGCGACGGTCCTTTCGTTAACGATATTACCCGTATTCCGCGTGGATTTGGGTTCGATTAGGACGATGTGGGCTTCTTCGTCGGCGACCGGACAGTGCTCGACGCCTCGGGGGACGATGACGAATTCTCCTTCGCGAACGACCGCTTCGTGGCCGCGGAATTTCATGCGCAGTGTGCCCTTGACGACAAGAAATAGCTCGTCTTCCAGCTCGTGGTGGTGCCATATGAACTCGCCCTTGAGCTTGACGGCTTTGACCTGCATGTCATTGATTTCGCCGATGACCCGCGGATTGGTGTAATCAGAGAAGCGGCTGAACTTTTCTTTCAGGTTGATGGTTTCCATGGCGTACCCTCGAATTGGCTACAGACTATGCACAATCTCGGTCACCGCGGCGAGAACGCGCTGCGTGGTTTCCGGCTTGGACGTTTCCGAGTACACGCGAAGAAGGTTCTCCGTACCGGAAGCGCGCACCAACACCCAGCCGATTTCACCGAGATAGAGTTTGATACCGTCCATGTCTTCGCGGCGGCTTATCGGCCAGTCGAGCAGCTTTTTCAGCTTGCTGCCGGAAAAATGCGCGATTGCTTTTTCTTTTTGGCCGGGCTTCACCTCGAGATCGACGCGGCCGTAATGGTATTCGCCAAATTCCGCATTCAACGCGCCGACCAACTCGCCGAGCGACTTGCCGTGCCAGGCCATTAATTCCGCCAGGAGCAACGCGGCCACGGTGGCGTCGCGCTCGGGAATATAGAGGTTGGTGCCGATCCCGCCGCTTTCCTCACCGCCAATCAAAATATTTTGTTGGAGCATCAGCTCGCAAATGTATTTGAAGCCGATGGGAACTTCATACAACTTGCGGCCGAACTTTGCGGCGAGCTTGTCGATCAATTTTGTGACAGAAAAAGTCTTGGCAATGTCGCCGGGGAGCTTGCGCGTGCCGGCGAGATGCCAAACGAGCAGGGCAAAGATCTGGTGTGGGTTTATGAACGCGCCGTCGCGGTCGATGGCGCCGATGCGGTCGCCGTCGCCATCGATGCAGAACGCGGCATCGCATTTCCCGGCGCGCACGGCCTGGCGGGCGGCTTCGACGTGCGGCTCGATGGGTTCCGGATGAATTCCCGCGAAGCGAGGATCGCGAGTTCCGCGAATCTCGTCACACGTGACGCCGTTGCGGGTGAACAACTCGCGCAACAGGCCGGCGGCGGAGCCGTACATGGGATCGCACACGAAGCGAAACTTCGCATCGCGCAGGCGTTGCCAATCGACAAGTTTTTCAATGGTTGCGAGATACGGAGCGCGGGGTTCGAGCGGCTGAATTAAATCCTTGCGCGGCGGAAGCGGCGGGACGCCATCGCGCGAAACGGTTTCGAGTTCGCTCTCAATTTGCGCGACGATCGACGGCAGCGCGCTGCTTCCGTAGCTGGCTTTGTACTTGATGCCGTTCCAACGGTAGGGATTGTGGCTGGCGGTGATGACGATGCCGCCCGCGGCGCCACGTTGGCGGACCAGCAGGGAAATAGCCGGTGTGGGGCAAGGTTTGTCGGTTAGCCAGGCGGGAGTGCCCGTGGCGCCGATGGCATCGGCAACGGCGGCGGCAATGGTGTCTGACGCAAAGCGATGGTCGTAGCCAATCAGCACGCCCTTGCGAGCATCCTCGCCGCGCACCACGTAGCGGGCGATGGCGTGCGCGACGATGCGCGCGTTGGCGAAGGTGAAATCTTCCGCGATGATGGCGCGCCAGCCGTCGGTGCCAAAGCGAATCGAGTCCATGGGGTTTTGAGTATACGTGAAGGGGAAGTCTCGCAAGCAGGCCGAATTGGCCGGCTTAGAGCAAATCTTTACGGCGATTTTCTTCGAGCCATTTCACCACTTTTCCGACGTCTTGCGCGCGTTCGCGCGGACAAATTAGCAGCGCATCAGGGGTTTCCACCACGACAAGATCGTTGACTCCGACGGCGGCCACGAATTTCGAAGCGCTCCAGAGAAGGTTCCCGTGGGAGTCCAGCGCGTATGCGTCGCGTGGCAAGACATTGTCGCCGGGATGTTTCGCGAGCAGATCGTAAACCGCGGCCCAGGAGCCAATGTCGCTCCAGCCGATTTCCGCGGGGATGACGAAGACGGAAGGCGCGCCGGGCTGGCGCGTTGCGGGCTCGAGAATCGAATAATCCACCGAGATGTTTTGAAGCCTGGGATAGATGGAGCGAAGTTTTCGCTCGTAGCTGCTCTTCCCGATGCTGTCCCCCAGCGATTCCAGAGCCGCGAACGTCTTCGGCAGATGTCTGTCGAGATTCTCGAGAAAGGTGGACACGCGCCAGAAAAACATTCCGGCGTTCCAGTGATAGTCCCCGGAACCGGCGTACACTTTTGCGACGGACAGCGCCGGTTTTTCGGTGAAACGGCGCACTGCATAGACCGGAAAACCCTTGGAGTCGAGGGCTTCTCCCATGCGCTCGATGTAGCCGAAACCGGTTTCCGGGCGCGTGGGTGGAATTCCGAGGACAACCATGCGGCCTTTGCGGCGGGCGACTTCGAGCGCGGCGCGCACAATGATGCGATAACGCTCGGGGTTGGCGATGTAATGATCGGCCGGGAGCACGGCGAGCAGTGCGTCTCCGCGCGCGGCGTGGCGCACATGCAACGCGGCCAGCGCGATAGCCGCAGCAGTGTTGCGACCGACGGGCTCGGTCAGGACGCGTTTGCGCGCGGTGGCCGGCAACTGTTTTCTTACCTGCGAAGCTTGCTCGCCGTTGGTGACCGTCCAGATGCGCTCGGCGGGAATCAACGGCCGCAACCGCGCGACAGTTTGCTCCAGCATGGTTTGCTTGCCGACGATATTGAGCAACTGCTTAGGCGTTCTGGTGCGACTGCGCGGCCAGAAGCGCGTGCCGCGACCGCCGGCGAGAATAACGGCATGGATTGTCAGGGCTTCAGTCGGCATTCGGGGACTCTATCCTACAGAAAGCTGACGAGTGGAAAGGAAAAAACTTAACACAGAGCGCACAGAGCAAAGAGCACGAAGAGACGAACCTCCTCAGTCAAATACCGTTCGCGCGAGTGCTGATGAATTGGCAGCGGCTAATAATGCATTTCTCAAGAAACCAAGATCCGGTACGTATGTTCGCAGGGCGGTGGTTGGCCCGGCGGTTGGGTCTTGCTGGTGCTCGCCCCCTTGCGCGGGAAACTTCGCACCTGCAATAAGGTAATACGTATCTAGGTCCGCAGGAAGAAACCAACACTCGCCGGGACGATAAGGGAACGCGAACCCGGGCCCATCAAAGAGCCCCGTTCCCGCGAGAATCACCAACAACTCGAAGTGAGAGTTGGTCGTGTGGGACTGCGAGATACCTAGTTGTAGCAATTCGGTTGCGAAGTAGCGGCATGCCGCAACAAGCGAGCGCTCGTGAAGTTTCGCTGGTAGCGGAAGAGCTTGAGTTTTCCCCACAGGTGCGGAGCCAAAATTCGTCACATCGAGGGCTTTCCCGAGATGCAATTCGCGAGGCCTTCCGTTCGCATCGACACGGCCGTAGTCGTAAACGCGATAAGTGAGGTCGGAATATTCCTGGACTTCGCACAAGACCATACCCGGACCGATGGTGTGCGGTATACCAGCGGGAATGAAAAACGTGTCCCCGCTGTGCACCGCGTGGGAAAGAAACAGTTCCTCAAGTACGCCTCTGTTGAGTGCATCGAGAAACTTCTTCTTGTCCGCGCCTGGCTTCAAACCCACAAGGACCTGAGCTCCGGGTTCCGCGGAGACCGCGTGCCACATTTCCGTTTTGCCTCGACCACCGGCAGCTCGCTCGTGCTCGGCGGCATAGGCGTCGTCTGGGTGCACCTGAATAGACAGCTTGTCTCGCGGGAAAATGAACTTCATGAGAATAGGAAAATCGTCGCAGGTTGCAAGACGCGTGCCGCGCCATTCCGCGGGCATTTCGCGCCACGCGGCGCCAAGCGTTTTACCGGCTAGCAGCCCGGTTGCTATTTTGCAGTCGAGACCTGTCAGCCAGGCTTCGCCGATCAGCGGGTCGAGGTCGCGCATTTCCGGAAAAAGCGGGGCAAGGGAGCGCGAGCCCCAAATGCGCGGGCTGAAGATCGGCTCGATGCGAAACGGTTCAGGGCTTATTGGCCACGCACTCACGGTCAGGCGGCGGCTTCCGCGCGGCTGAAGAAGTGTTCGAGCCGCCGCAAGCCTTCCTCGATGCGCTCGATGGAAGTGGCGTACGAGAGCCGCAAATATCCGGGAGCGCCAAAGGCATCGCCGGGGACAAGCGCGACGCGGGCTTTGTCGAGCAACACCCTGGCGAGTTCGGTGGTGTTCCTGGCGAGCGCGCTGCCGGCGGTGCCGTTGGCGAGGTGCGCGGCAACGTTGGGGAAGGCGTAAAACGCGCCGCCGGGGTCCTCGCAGCTGACTCCGGGAATCGCACGCAAACCATCCACAATGCGGCGGCGCCGCCGCGCGTATTCCGCGAGCATCACGGGAACGGAATCCATGGGGCCACGCATGGCTTCCAGCGCCGCGTACTGCGCGATGGAGGTGGGATTCGAGGTCGACTGGCTTTGCAACTTCACGGTCGCCTGCACCAGCGCTTCCGGCGCGAGCGTGTAACCGATGCGCCAGCCGGTCATGGCGAAGGTTTTCGACATGGAGCCGATGATGATGACGTTTTCCTTCGAGTCCGCAACGCTGGCGATGGAGTACGGCTTGTGCTGATCGTAGGTGAAATGCGAATAGCACTCGTCGCTCATCAGCCACACTTTATGTTTCTTGCAGACGGCGAGGATTCGCTGGTACTCATCGGGAGGGATGACGCCCCCGGTGGGATTGTTCGGCGAGCTCAAGATCACCATGCGCGTCTTGGGGCCGATGGCTTTCTCGATCACGCTCGCCTTCACGCTGAAGCCGTCTTCCGGGCGCGTCTCCACGTAAACCGGCACGCCGCCGGCGTATTTCACGATGTCCGGATAGCTCACCCAATAGGGCGCGGGAACAATGACTTCGTCGCCCTGCTGCGCTAGCACGCTGACTACGTTGAAGATGGAATGCTTGCCACCGACGTTGACGACGCATTCCTTCGGTTCGTAATTCGATTTCAATTCGCGCTTGTGCCAGGCGCAGATGGCCTCGCGCAGGGGCATGATGCCGCCGGTAGCAGTGTATTTCGTTAAGTTCTGCTCGATGGCACGAATGGCGGCTTTCTTGATGTGCTCCGGCGTCGGAAAATCCGGCTCGCCAGGGCCGAAGTCGGCGATGTCCACACCTTTGGCCTTCAGCTTTTCAGCTTCGGCGATTACCGCCGCGGTCGGCGAGATTTGGATGCGATTTATGCGTTCCGTCAGTTGCACCGGGATCTCCTCTTGTTGTTGGCGTCAGCTGTTCGCTGGCCGTCCGTCCAATTCTTCACGAAACCTTCGCTCGCAGCCGTTCCTCCACCACCGGAGGCACCAATCCCTGCAGCGGGCCGCCGAGCTGCGCGATCTCTCGCACCAGCTTCGAGCTCAAGTAGCTATACGTTTCGCCGGGCAGCATGAATACGGTTTCCAGGCGCGGCTCGAGTTTGCGATTCATCAGCGCCATTTGCAATTCATACTCGTAATCGGAAATGGCGCGAATGCCGCGCAGGATGACCCCGGCGTGGCGCTTGCGGGCGTAGTCGACCAGCAAGCCGTCGAAGACTTCGACTTCGACGCCGGACCATTGCCGGGTGACTTCGCGCAACATCTCCACGCGCTCGGCAACGGAGAACAGCGGCGCTTTTTCCGCGTTGCGCAAAACGGCTACGATCAGCAGATCAAACATCTTTTCGCCGCGCTCGATCAAGTCCAGGTGGCCGTTGGTCACCGGATCAAACGAGCCCGGATAGATGGCGATGGACGTTTTCATGCGAGCCGCTCGGTGTCTGTATTCTAACCCATGCTTTCGAAGCCGCAGGAAGCAAACTTTTTCCAACCAATTTGGCCCTTACGCAGGCCGGGCTGCTCAGCCCCTACGAGGCCGGGCGGGTTCCGCGAAACTGTTTTGCGCTGCCCTTTGGTTGTGCCAGTATGCAGGGCTGCTTCGCCGGAGCGAGTTGCGTCGGCAACGTCTGAGGAGGTCCGCTGGAAATGGGTACGGGTCAATGGATGCAGGGGGTGAGCGTCATTGGTTTTGCGTTGTTGCTGTGCGCTGCTGGGGCAAGCGCGCAGGAGCAGCCCAGGCTCCATCTGATGCCCTGGCCTGCCAGCTTGCAAACCGGCAGCGGCAGCTTGCGCATTGATTCCTCCTTTTCGGTCGCGCTAACCGGGCACACGGAGGCGCGCCTGGACCGCGCGGTGCAACGCTTTCTCCGCCAGCTTGCGCGACAGACGGCAATTCCGCTGTCCGCCGCTAAGGCGTCCGCCAAGCCTACGCTGACCGTGCACACAGACCACGCCAGCAAAGAGGTGCAGGAACTCGGCGAAGATGAGTCCTACACGCTCTCGATTACCGCGGATGGCGCGAACATCGAGGCGCCAACGCCGCTGGGCGCGATGCATGGGTTGCAGACTTTTTTGCAATTGGTGGATGTCGCGCCTGACGGGTTCACCGCTCCCGCGATCTCTATTCAAGACAAGCCGCGCTTTCCCTGGCGCGGGCTGATGATTGACGTCGCGCGGCACTTCATCCCGCTCGACGTCCTCAAGCGCAATCTGGATGGGCTGGAAGCGGTGAAGATGAACGTCTTCCATTGGCACCTTTCGGAGAATCAAGGCTTCCGTGTCGAGAGCAAGAAATTCCCCAGGCTGCACACGCTGGGTTCGGACGGGCTGTACTACACGCAGGACGAAATTCGCGACTTGATCGCTTATGCGCGCGACCGCGGCATTCGCGTTGTGCCGGAGTTCGACATGCCGGGCCACAGTACGGCTTGGTTTGCTGGCCACCCGGAGCTGGCGAGCGGACCGGGACCGTACGAGGTCGAGCGCAAGTGGGGCGTTTTCGATCCCGCGATGGATCCGACTAACGAGAAGACCTATAAGTTCCTCGACGAGTTTGTCGCCGAGATGACCAAACTCTTTCCGGACCATTATTTTCATATCGGTGGCGACGAGGTGAACGGCAAGCAGTGGGACGCCAACCAAAGAATCCAGGAATTCAAGAAGTCGCACAATTTAGCGACCAACGAGGCATTACAGGCGTACTTCAGTGAACGCATTCAGAAGATTGTCACCAAGCACGGCAAAGCGGTGGTTGGCTGGGACGAGGTCTTCATTCCCGGGGTGCCCAAGGACATTGTGATTCAGTCCTGGCGCGGCCAAGAATCGCTCGCGAAGGCCGCTGCTTTGGGCTATCACGGCATCCTTTCCAATGGCTACTATCTCGACCTGGGTTGGCCTGCGGCCCGGCATTACGCTGTCGACCCGATGAGCGGCCCTGCCGCGATCCTTACGCCCGAACAGCAGAAACTCATTCTCGGTGGCGAATCGTGCATGTGGGCGGAATATATCAACGCCGAAAACATCGATTCGCGCATCTGGCCGCGCAATGCTGCCATTGCTGAGCGTTTTTGGTCGCCGCAAAACGTGACAGATATCCATTCTATGTACGCGCGGCTGCACGCCGTCAGCGCGCAGCTTGAATGGCTGGGGCTGACGCATCGAACGTATTACCCGGAGATGCTCCGGCGGACGGCGGGGCCGGGCGCAAGCCCGGACGAGTTGTCGGCACTGCGCACCTTGGCCGATGTGGTAGAGCCGGTGAAGGACTATACGCGGGAAGCCACTGCCCCGGCTGAGCCGACCAGCGCGACACCCTTGAATCGCGTGGTGGACGCCGTACCGCTGGAGAGCGACGTCGCCCGCCGGTTCGGTGACCTTGTGGACGCCTTTGTCTCTTCGTCGTGCCGCGATGCTGACGCCGCGGCGCGACTGCGTGCGCAACTGTCTGCATGGCGCGACAACGACGCCCGGCTGCAGCCGCTCATGCAGCGCTCGTTCCTGGTCAAGGAAATTGCCGCAACTTCGCAGGATCTGTCTTCACTGGCAGCGGTTGGCTTGGCGGCACTCGATTTGGCCGCAAAGGGCGGAGCGGCGCCGGAGGATTGGAAGGCGAAGCAACTTGCGGTTATTGGGCAGGCCGAGAAACCCAAGTCTCAGCTTTTGGTCATGCCCGCTCCCGCTATACAAAGGCTGGTGGAGGCCGTGGCGGCGGGCGGAGGCTGCGCCGCGTCGAAGTAGCTTCGCGGCCATGTTGTTCCTCTGACTGGCGGGATGATGGCTTTCGCGGGAGACGGGCGTCCCCGCTCGATGCCAAATATTGCCGTTCAATGTCGTTTTTGCTCCATTCAATGAAAAACGATGGCAAATTACGACCAAAAAAGTCTTAATCTAAGCTGAAGCAAACAGGGGGTTTGCCGGGTTTACCTCCAGCCTGCGGGTTTGACTTTTCCGGGTTTTTCGGTTATCTTGTATTTGCGACTAAATCAGTCGTATATGGATTTAGTTAGTCGGCTTCAGGGCGGGAAGCCTAACGATGTTCAAGTTGTCTAAAAAAGCGGACTATGGCTTGATTGCCGTCAAGCATCTGGCGACGCACCGCGACGTCCATGCTTGCAGCGCCAATGAGATTTCCGAGGAATATGGCATTTCCACGACACTGATGGCCAAAGTGCTGCAAAAGCTGGCGCGGAACGGCGTCGTAGCCGCAAAGCACGGCTCTAGCGGCGGTTATCAACTGGCCCGCGATCCCGACCAAATCAGCGCCCTGGACGTGATTTCCGCAATTGATGGCCCGGTGCTGATCACCTCTTGCGTGACCAGCCACGGGAATTGCGATGCGACGGACCGCTGCTCGGTGCGCGAACCGCTGCGCCGGGTGAACGAAAGCATTTTACAGGTGCTGGGAACGGTAACGATTTCTCAGATGAGCGAAGAGCCGCAAGAGCCGGCGCTCGTCGAGTTGCGGACTTAGGAGACCAGAGATGGCTGTCAAGCTGCCGATTTACATGGACAATCACGCGACCACGCCAGTCGATCCTCGCGTAGTCGAAGCAATGCTGCCGTATTTCACGGAGAAGTTCGGGAACGCCGCGAGCCGCAACCATTCCTTCGGCTGGGCCGGCGAGGAAGCGGTGGAAAATGCGCGCGCGCAGGTCGCTTCGCTGATCGGCGCGACGCCGAAGGAGATCATCTTCACCAGCGGCGCCACCGAGTCCGACAACCTGATGATCAAGGGCGTCGCGGAAATGTACCGCGAGAAGGGCAACCACATCATTACGCAGGCTATTGAGCACAAGGCGGTGCTGGATACCTGCAAGCGCCTGGAAAAGTATGGCTACGAAGTGACCTACTTGCCGGTGCAGCGCGATGGGCGGGTTGACCCCGAAGACGTGCGCAAAGCGATTACGCCGAAGACGATTCTTATCACCATCATGTATGCCAACAACGAGATTGGCATCATCAATCCCATGGCGGAAATCGGCAAGATCGCCAAGGAGCACGGCATTATTTTCGCGGTTGACGGCGTGCAAGCGGTCGGCAAGATTCCCGTGGACGTGCAGAAAGACAACATCGATCTGCTGTCGATTTCCGGGCACAAGATCTATGGACCAAAGGGTGTAGGCGCTCTGTACGTTCGCCGGCGCAATCCCCGCGTACAGCTTTCCGCCATTATTGATGGTGGTGGCCACGAGCGCGGCATGCGTTCCGGCACGCTGAACGTTACCGGCATCATCGGGCTGGGCAAGGCTTGCGAGATTGCTCAACAGGAAATGCCCGAGGAGTCGAAGCGCATGAGCGCGTTGCGCGACCGGCTGCGTGCGGGCCTGGAAGCCAAATTGGACGAGGTCTACATCAATGGTTCCATAGAGCACCGCTTGCCCAACAATCTCAACATGAGCTTTGCGTATGTCGAGGGCGAATCGCTCTTGATGGGCATCAACGACGTGGCGGTTTCCAGCGGCTCGGCCTGTACTTCGGCAACCCTCGAACCCAGTTATGTACTCAAAGCTTTAGGCGTGGGTGAAGATCTGGCGCACACTTCCATCCGTTTCGGGCTCGGCCGCTTCAACACCGAGGAAGAGGTCGATTACGTCACGGACAAGATGGTGCAGGTGGTCACCAAGCTGCGCGAGCTTTCACCGCTTTATGAGATGGCCAAGGAAGGCATCGACATCTCCAAAATGAAGTGGCAAACGGCCTAAGACATTTAAGAATGAAAAGGACACCCAATGGCTATTGAAGGAACAATTCGGATTCACCGCTCCATCGGAGGCACCGGGGCCGCGTTTCGCGTCTCTTTTGTGCCCTACGATACGGACGGCGAGAGCACCGCGGCGGTACGGTCGTTTCATGAAGTTCAGCAAGTGCGCGCATTCCTGAAAAGTCTCGGAGTAAACACGCAGATTTCGGCGGATGCTTTGCGGCAGTTGGCCGCCGGACGTTCCGCGTCGATTCCCAGTGTTTCGCTGGAAGAAGAAGACGTGAAGGACGCGGGTTTGGTCAGCACCAATCTTGCGAAGGCCAAGGCTAGTTAAAATTTAAGGAGCAGCAATGGCATACAGCGACAAGGTCGTAGATCACTACAATAATCCGCGCAACGTTGGCAGCCTGCCGAAAGAAGACCCCAACGTCGGCACCGGCCTGGTCGGCGCGCCGGAGTGCGGCGACGTGATGAAGCTGCAGATGAAGATCAATCCCGACACCAAGGTCATTGAAGAAGCCAAGTTCAAGACCTTCGGCTGCGGTTCGGCGATTGCCAGCTCATCGCTGGCCACCGAGTGGGTGAAGGGCAAGACCGTCGAAGAGGCGCTGAGCATCAAGAACACCGACATCGTGCGCGAGCTTTCGCTTCCGCCGGTGAAGATTCACTGCTCGGTGCTGGCCGAAGACGCCATCAAGGCGGCCATTGGCGACTGGAAGAAGAAGCATGGCGTCGAAGTGCCGGTGGCGGAGAAGGCTGCGCACTAACCCTGCCGCCAGGCGTTTTGATTATGGCCACGGAAACACTAAGTCCGAACATCGCGAAGATTCACCTGACCGAGCGCGCGGCGCTGAAAATCCGCGCCCTCCTCGAAAAGGATGGCGTGTCGCCTGAACAAGGCGGCCTCCGCGTGGGCGTGCAGGGCGGGGGCTGCTCCGGCCTGTCGTATGCCATGCGCTTGGACACTCAGGCGCGCGACCGTGACAAGATTTTTGAGGAATACGGCGCACGCATCTTCGTCGACCCAAAGAGCTTGCTGTATCTGAACGGCACGACGCTGGAGTACGAAGAGACGCTGATGCGCCAGGGATTCGTGTTCCAGAATCCCAACGCCGCGCGCAATTGCGGCTGCGGCAGCTCCTTCACGGCATAGTAGAACGGGCTTCAGCCTGTGTTCGCCTGTAAGTAGCTTTAGAATGAACACTTGCAAAAGTGTATGAAACTAAAGCACTTTAAGTCCCTTTAGAATCAACACTTATGCAAAACAGGGGGGAGGGGGGCGCCCGGTGCCTCGCCGTCCATTGCCCCAAGATAGCGGAAAGATTTCTCGATGAGTGCTCCTTCGACAGTCCGCGAAACAGGCGACCATTTCGTGCTGTTTGGCTTGCCCCGAAAGCTGTGGATCGAGATGTCCGCGCTGGAAAAGAAATTCCTCCAGCTGAGCTGGAAGCTGCACCCCGATAAATTCGTGAATGCCAGCGCGGAGGAGCAGGAGCTTTCGCTGAAACGCAGCTCGGAACTGAACGACGCCTATCGCGTGCTGCGCGATCCCGTTGCTCGCGTCGAATATTTGCTCGAGCTCGAAGGCATGCGCAAGGAAGGCGAGCACAAGCAGCAAGCGCCGCCCGAACTTTTGGAGGAAGTCTTCGAGTTGAATGAATCTCTCGACGAACTGCGCGAGGCAAAAGCCTCTGGAGGCGACTTGGCATCGCTGAAGACTCGCCTCGAATCTGCGGAAAAGAGTTTTCAAGTGAAGCTCGGGGAAGTTGACGCGCGGCTCCAGGAAACCGCGCGCCAGTGGGACGCCGCAATCGACGCCGACGCCAGCGACACGGATCGCAAGGGAATCATGGCGCGATTGAATGAGCTGCTGAATCGCCGCTCGTACATAAGGAATTTGGTGACCAACGTTCAAAAAGAAGTCCTGTAGCTCAGGTTTACCCTGAGCATCGAAGGGTCTGGTTTTTAGACCTGAGGCTTTTCGTTGCATCATCAGGGTCTTTAAACAATGGCGCGAATCGTAGGGATCGATCTGGGAACCACGAACAGTCTGGTCGCATACATCGACCCGCAGACTGGAGCGCCAAAGTGTATTCCGGGACCATCCGGATCGACCCTTTGTCCCTCGGTGGTAAGCATAGATCCAGACGGCAGCATCATCGTGGGCGAGCCGGCACGCCGCCGCCTGCTCACGCAACCGGAACGCACTATCTATTCCGTCAAACGCCTGATGGGCCGGGGCGTCGCCGACATTCAAGATGAACTGAAGCTATTTCCGTTCCGTATTGATCCCACAAGTAAAAATGTCATCCGCGTACGGCTGGGCGACAAATTCTTCACTGCGCCGGAAATTTCCGCCTTTATTCTGCGCGAATTAAAAAACTGGGCGGAAGCCTATTTCGGCGAGAGCGTCAGCCGCGCCGTCGTCACCGTACCGGCCTACTTCAATGACGCGCAACGCCAGGCCACCAAAGACGCCGGCAAGCTCGCCGGCCTCGAAGTTCTTCGCCTCGTCAACGAACCGACCGCAGCCGCGCTGGCTTACGGCTTACATGAAAAGCAGCGCGGCTACGTTGCTGTTTACGATTTCGGCGGCGGCACCTTCGACATCTCCGTCCTCAAGCTCATCTCCACCCGCGAAGGCGATATCTACCAAGTGCTCTCCACCAACGGCGACACGCACCTCGGCGGCGACGATATTGACAACTTGCTGCAAGCTTTCGTGCACGAAAAAATCCTCCAGCAGCATCGCGTCGATTTTTCGCCGCACTCGGAGCTCGCGCAAGAACTCCGCAAAGAGCTGATCGCCATCAAGCATCAGCTTTCCGAAAGCGAATCCGCCACGCTGCGCTTTCCGCTGCCGAACGGCGCCATCTTTGTGCAGGAATTCGAGCGCGGGGCCTTTGAAGCGCTCATTCGCCCCATCGTCGACCGCACCATGGGTCCGGTCCGCCAGGCGCTCGCGGATGCGAAGCTGAAGCCCAGCGAGATAGAGGAAGTCGTTCTGGTCGGTGGGGCTACGCGCACACCGCTGATTCGCCACGCGGTGCGGGAATATTTCGACCGCAAGCCGCACACAGAGCTGAATCCCGATGAAGTCGTGGCGCTGGGCGCGGCCGTGCAGGCCAACATTCTGGACCGCGGCGTGAGCAACATGCTTCTTCTCGACGTGACGCCGCTGTCGCTGGGCATCGAAACGTACGGCGGCGCGGTTGCCAAAGTCATCCCGCGCAACTCGACCATTCCCGCGAGCGCGCAGGAGACGTACACCACCGGCGTCGACAACCAGACCGGCATCGACATTCACGTGCTGCAAGGCGAGCGCGAGCTGGCCAAGGATTGCCGTTCGCTCGCGCGTTTCACTTTGAAAGTGCCGCCGGCCCCCGCGGGCCTGCCGCGCATCGAAGTGAAATTTCTGATTGATGCCAATGGTATCCTGCAAGTCGGGGCGAAAGACACGCGCACCGGCGAGCAGCGGACAATCGAAGTGCAACCCAGTTACGGCATCAGTGACACGGAAATCGAGCGCATGCTCGAGGAATCCATTGAGTACGCCGAGCAGGATTTCGCCGAGCGCCAGGCCATCGAGGCGCGCACGGAAGCCGAAATCATCCTGGCCGCCACGCAAAAGGCATTCCATAACCCGCAGGCGGCGAGCCTGACGCACGCGGAGCGTGAAAACATTGACGCCGCGGTAGCCGCACTGAAAGAATCCGTCAGCGGCAACGATTACAAACTGATCCGCAGACGCATTGACGAGTTGAACCAAGCCACGATGCATCTGGCGGAGTTGCTGATGAACAGCGCTGTTTCCACGGCGTTGCAGGGCCGCAAGCTGGCAGAGGTCTAAGAGTTTTTTGAAATTGTTGTGAGGGAGAAACATAATGGGCGGCAGCAACCCCTATATCGAAGAAGTCAAATACAAGCCGGCCACGAAGAAATACAAAGTCACATTTCTTCCCAGCGGCAAGACCATCGAGGTCGACCCGGAAAAAATTCCGTACGGGCACAATGGCTTGCCCGGCAGCATCCTCGACATCTCCGAAGGAATCAAAGCCGGCCTCGATCACGCGTGCGGCGGCGTGTGCGCCTGCTCCACCTGCCACGTCGTCGTAAGAGAAGGCTTGGAATCCTGCAACGAAGCGACCGACGCCGAACTCGATGAACTCGATGAAGCGCCGGGCATCACGCCGAAATCGCGTTTGGGTTGCCAGACCGTGCCTGACGGCACCACCGACATCGTCGTGGAAATTCCGGAATGGAACAAGAATTATGCCAAGGAAGCCGATCACTGAGGGTTCTTTGGTCCTACCGAGGAGCAACATGCCTGCAACGTTTGATTGGGACAACACCGAAGACATCGCCATCGCGCTAACCGACAAACATCCGGACACGGATCCGCTCACGGTCCGCTTCACGGACATGCACAAATGGATCACCGAGCTGCCGGGCTTTTCCGGCGATCCCAAAGCCTCCAACGAAGGTAAGCTCGAAGCCATTCAAATGGCCTGGCACGAAGAATTTCAAGACCGCCAAAGCTGATCCGCCCCGAATTGTTTCGAGTGGTCAGATATTCGTGCATCCGCGACTTCAGCGGCGGAAGTTAGAGAAAAGCCAAAACAAAATCGAGAGCACGACGCTGACGACCAGACACGTCACGATTGGAAAGTAGAAGGTTGTGTGCTCGCCGCGATGAATAATATCGCCGGGCAGGCGGCCAAGGCGAAACGGCAGGCGCGCCCCGAAATAAAGCGCGGCTCCTACGACAACGCTAACCGCGCCAAGAATCACGAGGGCGCGTCCGAGTTCGCGGAGAGGGTCCATAGCGCAAGTCTAGAAGCTTGTGAGTTTTGAAGTCAAAGCGTCCGGGCTATCGCTTCAGATCAGCTCGTGCCCAGCGAAGAAGTAGCCAATCTCAAAGGCAGCGGTATCGGGCGCGTCGGAGCCGTGAGTGCAATTGTTGCCGATGCTGGTGCCGAGATCGCGACGAATGGTGCCAGGCGCGGCTTTCTTCGGATCCGTGGCGCCCATGGCGTCGCGCCACTTTGCGATGGCGCCTTCCGCCTCCAGAACCATCGCGAAAATTTTGCCGGAGCTCATGAAGTCCGTCAGCTCACCGAAAAATGGCCGCTCCCTGTGCACGGCATAGAATCCGCCAGCCTCGTCTTTCGTCAAGCGCATGGATTTGATCGCGACGATTCGGAAGCCTCCCTTATGAATGCGGGAAAGAATTTCACCTTGCAGACCGCGGCCAACCGCGTCCGGCTTGATGATTGCGAAAGTGCGTTCGAGAGCCAAAATTAATTTCCTCCAGAAGATGAAATGCTTGCCGCCGAGACGCCGACGCTGTGCTATTTCAAGGCTGCGGCGACTGTAGAACCTAAGTCCGCCGGAGTTTCCACGCAGCGAATACCGGCGGCTCCCATAGCCGCATATTTGTCCTTAGCCGTGCCCTGGCCGCCGCTGATGATGGCACCGGCGTGCCCCATGCGACGTCCGGGAGGCGCGGTCTGACCGGCGATGAAGCCAATCACCGGCTTTTTCACGTTGGCCCTGATAAATGCGGCCGCGGTCTCTTCGGCGTTGCCGCCGATTTCGCCGATGAGAATGATGGCGTCCGTTTGCGGATCGTCGTTGAACATCCTGACGGCGTCGAGGAACGACGTTCCGATAATGGGGTCGCCGCCGATACCGATACAGGTGGATTGTCCGATGCCCAGGCGCGTGAGCTGGTCGACCGCCTCATAGGTGAGCGTGCCGCTGCGGCTGACTACGCCGACATTTCCCTGTTTGTGGATGCGGCCCGGCATAATGCCGATTTTGCATTTGCCTGGAGAGATGACGCCCGGGCAATTCGGTCCAATGAGGCGGGTTTTCCTGTGGTCCACGGCGAGCGAAACGCGAATCATGTCGAGAACCGGGATGCCTTCGGTGATGCAAATCACCAAGGGAATTTCCGCCTCAGCCGCTTCCAGAATGGCGTCCGCCGCAAATGGCGGAGGAACGAAAATGACAGAAGCGTTCGCGCCGGTGCCCTTTGCCGCGTCAGCCACGGTATTGAATACAGGCCGCTCGAGATGCTTTGTGCCGCCCTTTCCGGGAGTCACGCCGCCGACAACGTTGGTTCCGTACTCAATCATCTGCTGCGCGTGAAAAGTGCCTTCGCGCCCGGTGAAACCCTGCACAATCAGTTTCGTCTTTTCGTCCACCAAAACGCTCATAAGCGAGGTAAAGGAGGCAAATGACGTAAAGGAGGGAAAGGACAAGAATTTCTCCTCACGTTAAAGTTTCCTCCACTCCTTCCAGAGGTTATGAATCATGAATCCGAGTTTTGAATACTCGTTTGACAGTTCGTCCGCAGCTTTGCGTGTTGCAAACCCTTCATCAACTGCCAAGTCAATCCAAAACTTTGTTTCTGCCAGTTCTCCTGAAGCGATCAGCAAATGCCGCTTAAACTCGGCTGGAGAGTTTCGCTTGGCCCAACCCTCGACTATGTTCGCAGGTACTGACCTGGAGCATCTCCTCAGCTGTCTGCCGAGTTCAAATTGTTCTGCTCTAGGCAGAGCTTTGGTGAAGCTGGAAACGGTCAGTGCGAGACGGTAAGCTTGCCGATACACTAAGAGATCTTTATAGCTTCTTACTGGGCCGACCCGCGCGCTCTTTTCCTTTACTTCATTTCCCTCCTTAATTTCCTTTACCTCATTGACACTCGGCATCATGTACCTGCACCTGCGAGAGCGACCACTTTTTGCGCTCCGTCTTTCATGCCGTCGGCAATGGTGAAATTGAGGCCGGATTCTCGAAGGATTTTTTGGCCCAGCTCGACGTTCGTGCCTTCCATGCGCACCACAACGGGAACCTTGAGCTGCAAATCCTTTGCGGCGGCGACCACACCGGTAGCGAGGACGTCGCAGCGCAGGATGCCGCCGAAAATGTTGATGAAGACGGCGCGCACGCTCGGATCGCTCATCAGGATGCGAAATGCATTCTTAACCTGCTCGGAAGAGGCGCCGCCGCCGACATCCAGAAAATTCGCGGGCGAACCTCCGGCGTACTTGATGATGTCCATGGTAGCCATGGCCAGGCCGGCGCCGTTGACCATGCAGGCCACACTGCCGTCGAGCTTGATGTAGTTCAATCCGTACTTCGAGGCTTCGACCTCGAGCGGATCTTCTTCATCGAGATCGCGCAATTCGCGAAGATTCGGATGACGAAACAGGGCGTTGTCGTCAAAAGTCATCTTGGCGTCGAGAGCAACCAGTTTGCCATCGCCGGTAAGCACGCACGGATTGATTTCCAGCAGCGAAGCGTCGGTATCGATGAAGGCGCGATAGAGCGCCTGAAAAAAGGGTGTGGCGTGCGTGGCTACTTCGCCGGGAAGTCCCAGTCCAAATGCGATCTTGCGCGCCTGGTACGGCTGCAATCCTACGACCGGGTGAATCGCCTCGCGCAAAATGGCTTCCGGATTATCCTTGGCCACTTCCTCGATTTCCATTCCTCCCGCGGCGCTGGCCATGAAAACCGGAAGCCCGCTGGCACGATCGACCAGCAAGCCAAGATACAGCTCGCGCTTGATGTCCAGACCCTCTTCGATCAGCACGCGCTTGACGATGCGTCCCGCGGGTCCCGTTTGTGGCGTAACCAGCGTCATACCCAAAATGTGCCCGGCGATGTCCTCGGCTTCATCTCCTGAGCGCGCCAGCTTTACGCCTCCGCCCTTGCCGCGGCCCCCGGCGTGAATTTGCGCTTTCACCACGACGACGTTGGACTTCAGGCGCTGCGCGGCCTCGCGCGCTTCTTCCTTGGTGTAGGCAACCTCGCCGCGCGGCGTGGTCACCCCGTAGCGCGCCAAGATGGCCTTGGCCTGATACTCGTGAATCTTCATCACGCTTCCATCAGTGCTAGAATTTGTGCTTCCGCAAAACAAAGAAGTTTACTCGGAAGGCGCAAGAGGAGCAAGGACGCCACAAAATGGCCGCAAGCACGGCACTTTCGTTGATCCAGCTATTGGAAGCCGGCCGGCTCCTCTCGCGCGCCGATGCCGAAGCGGTAATGGAAGAACTCCTTTCCGGCCGCATGGAAACGTCCGAGATTGTCCGCTTCTTGCGGGCGCTGAACGCCAGGCCGGTCCTGGTCTCAGAGCTTGCGGGCTTTGCTTCGGTGATGCGCCGTCACGCCGCTTGCGTGTTCGCCGATGGGGAGCCGCGCCCGGAACGCATGATCGATACGTGTGGCACCGGCGGCGACGGCTTCGATGCGTTCAATATTTCGACGGCGGCGGCGGTTGTGGCAGCAGCGGCCGGCGCGCGTGTGGCGAAACACGGCAACCGCGCGGCCAGTTCCCGCAGCGGGTCAGCGGACGTGCTGGAAGCACTCGGTGTGCGGGTAGACCTGCCTTGCGTGCGCGTCGGGGCGGCCATTCGTGAAGTGGGAATCGGCTTTCTGTTTGCACAGGCCGCGCACACCGCGGCCCGCCATGCGGCTCCCGCGCGGAAGCTGATTGCTTCACGAACCGTCTTCAATCTGTTGGGGCCGCTAACCAATCCCGCGGGAGCGCATGCGCAGGTGCTCGGGGTCTTCTCCGCGGAGGTCATCGATCTCATGGCCGCGACGCTCGCGGAACTGGGAATCACGCGCGCCTTCGTGGTCCACGGCGCAGGCGGACTCGATGAGATTTCGTTGGCCGGCGAAACATTGGTGGTGGAAGTGCGCGAAGGGCACATCAAGCGGTACACCGTGACGCCCGAGGATTTTGGCGTGACCCGAGCATCGCCGGAAGCTATCCGCGGCGGCTCACCAGCGGAAAACGCCGCGATCTTGCTCGATATTTTTGGTGGGCAATTGGGACCGCGCCGCGACATTGTTGTGATCAACGCGGCAGCGGCTCTGGTGGCGGCAGGCGTGGCGGGCGATTTCATGGAGGGCGCGCAGTTGGCGGCAAGAGCGCTCTCCTCCGGCGCCGCGCAGGAAAAACTCTCGCAGCTGAAGAATTTCACAAACCGGCAGGCCGGCTAAAATCACGGCATTTTGGAAACCGAAGTGGGGCCCGGGCTGTCGGGGCTTTCGAAGTGGGGCATCAGAACTGGAATCGCGACACCTGCCGCAATGGCGATCGCCAGTAAGAGGAACTTGGCGTGCGGTTTTCCGACCTTTTCCCTGGCCTCCTCCGAATCCGAGAATGCGGCCAGCTCCTTTTCGGATGGATCGAGAAGCACGCGGTAGGCCGCGCCTTCCGGTATCACTTCGCTTTCGCCGTGGTAAGAAAATTCCAAAGCCCCCCGCTGCGCGTAGATGCGCAGCTCTTTCGGATTCACAACTCGGATATGCGCCAGGGTAGCAGCAGCGGCCGCCGGGCGGATCAAGGCGTCGTCTGCCACAACGGTGATGCTGCCGTTCCGCGCTGCGGAGAAGACCAGTGTGCCACTGGCGAGGTCAGCCTCCACGCCGTCCTCCTTCTCGGCAGGACGCCGCAGTGTCAGGATCGACTGCGCGTCGAGTTGCAGCCTGAGGGAGGGGCCGGTGATGCGCAAGGCGCCCCCCGCCTCCGTAGAGAGCTGATCGCCATCAAATACGGTGCTTCCGGCGGAAACCGCGGCTTCACCCACGTGCGCGCGCTCGGCGTGCGTGACCATGCCCAGCGGCACGACTTTGGCAGGCGATGGGCCGCCAACCAGCAAGGACGTTGCTGCAACTGCCGCAAATTGGCGACGAAGAATCGTATGGGCCTCAAGGGGGACGAGATTTCTCGAATGCCGATTCTCAAAAACGTATCGACTAGTATAATCGATTAATAAACACAATATTTACGGAACAATATATATAGCCACCAGCTCTGTCAAGGGGAAAAAACGAAGGCAGCCGGCGGGGAGCGCGGGGCTTGCCGCATACTACATCGCAGATTTCATGCATTTTGCCCCGCCTTGCCACAGCGGTATATAGTGAGAATGGGCTGCCAGCGCACGGAATGCGCAGCGCCCCATTTCGCTTTCAAGAAAGCCGCAGAGGCAACCGCGACGCATGGCCGCAGACGTCAGCAAGCATCTGGATCGCGCCAAGCGATTCCTGGAGAGGAACCGTGTCGAGGATGCGATTACGGCCTATAAAGCCGTGCTCGACGAAGCGCCGCAACACCAGGAAGCCACGCAAGCGTTAGGAGACCTGTACGCGCGCGCCGATCAGCCGGATCGGGCCTCCCGATATTACGGATTGCTGTTCGACATGCTGGTTGAGCCGCGCGACGAGAGCAAAGCCCTGGCGATTTACAACCGCTTCTTGCGCGGCACCGCCTCCCCGCAGCCTCCCGAACGCATCGCGCGCTACGCTTTCCTGCAGCAAAAGCAAAACCGCAACGACGAAGCCATGGAGCAATACGCCAAGGCCGCGGACTTGTTCGCGGAAGCGGGCCGCCAGGAAGATGCGCTCTTTTGCCTCGAGCGCACCGCGCAACTCGATCCCGAGAATTTAACCCGGCAACTGAAGGTCGCGGAAACCGCCGAGAGGCTGGGCAAGAACGCAGTATCGGCGAAAGCATTTCTGCGTGCCGGACAATTGGCAACCGCCGACGGCACGCCGGAGGAGGCCCTGCGGCTATTTGGACGCGCCCACAAGTTGGCGCCACAAGAGCGCAGCGTGGCGCTTTTGTACGCCGAGGCCACGTTGCGAGCGGGCCACGCCAAGGAAGCGGCCACCCTGCTGGAGCCATTTGTGACCGCGGACAGCGACGCAACTTTCTTGGATAGCTATGCCGATGCGCTGGTACGCAGCGGCCAACCGGACCGCGCGCGCGAAATCCTGGAGCGGCTGCTAAAGGAAAAAAATCAGGGATCAGAGCGGCTCTTCGATCTGGTCGATGCTTATGGAATAGCGGGGCAGGACTCCAAGGCCGTGGAAATCCTGCGCTTGATCAAGAACCGCATGTACGCGGACCGCAAGCAAAACGATTTTATCGCGCAATTGGACGGCGTCGGCGGAAAGCACCCCAATTCGCAAGCCATCCTGGAGTTCTGCGCTGCCTTTTACAACGAGGCAAATCGCGAGACGCAATACTTTGAGATTCTGATTAAACTTTTTGACGCGTATCTGAACGCCGGGAACGTTCCGAAGGCCAGCGAGACGCTGGAAAAGCTGCTCGACATCGATCCCTACGATCACCGCAACCAGCAACGCCTGGAGAAATTGCGCGGGCGCGTCGACGATTCAGTTCTGACTCGCCTCGGCGGACGCCTGAGCAAATCCGGAACCGCCGGGCCGCCGCGTTCGGTCCACACGCAATCCTCGACCGCGGATACCGTGAGCACGTCGGGATCGACCGGCGGAGGCGCGCGGCACATGCAGGCGCTCGAGGATCTCATCGTGCAGACTGAGATTTTCCTGCAATATTCGCTGCAGAACAAAGCGCTGGAGCGCCTGCAAAAAATCGCAGCGACGTTTCCCCGCGAGGAGGAACGCAATACGCGCCTGCGGAATTTGTATCAAACCGCGAATTGGTGGCCCCCGGGCTCTTCGCGCCCCAAAGCGGAACCGCCAGCGCCCGTCCACCACGTGGAGGCTGTGCCGGAATCTCCAGGTTCCAGCATCACTCAGAAAACTGGCGTGTATACGGCGGAGACGCTGCGCGACCTAGCGAAAATTTCCGAGATCAACCAGAAGATTTTCCGCCAGCAGACGCCCCGGGCCATGCTCAACACCGCCGTTAACGAAGTCGGCGCCTATTTGCATTGTTCACGCGCGCTCGCCGTATTTGGCGCGTCCGGACGCCCTCCCGAGATGGCTGCGGAATACTGCGCGGCGGGAATGCGTGCCACTCCCGGCGCGCAAGTGGTTCTGTTGCTCGCCCAGATGGAAAAAGCGCCGCCCGATGAATTGGGCGCCCTTACACTGAACGCCACCGAAAGCTCGATTCTGAAAGGCATGGGCATC
>Ga0210406_10000637_pt1 | contig 47219 bp, 39 predicted proteins | sample IncBWC30MmetaG_FD_155454 | JGI IMG/M metagenome (GOLD analysis project Ga0210406, IMG submission 155454) | Forest soil microbial communities from Barre Woods Harvard Forest LTER site, Petersham, Massachusetts, United States - Inc-BW-C-30-M | ecosystem: Environmental > Terrestrial > Soil >...
CCTGTTCCTGTGGACGGAGGCACCATCACACCTGCGGCAGGGATTTGCGGCAACCACGTTGGCAGCGTAATTCCGCAGATTATGTCGTTTTGGAAGCAGGTTTTGGCAGGCAATCCTTTCAATCCGAAAAACCCGAATCCAAATTTCGTTGGGACCTCCTTGAGCCAGGGGCTTGGTGTGCCGGACCCAGCTCTGTTCGCGCCGAACTATCAACCACCTCGTTCGGTCGAGATCAACTTCGGCATCCAGCGTGAACTCCGGCATGGCATGGTTTTTAGCGCGATTATCTGCGAAACATTGAAACGCGCAACTTGCCGAACTTCGGCTACTTCAACTTGCCGCCGAATACGATGAACGGCATTGTTTTGGGACCGGAAAGGGATCGATCAACGACCGACGAGAGCGGATAACGAAGCTTTCCGAGTAAGGAACGAGACGGGAGTCTACGGTCTCGGCGCGCAGCGCCAGATCGAATTTGGTCTGCGCTGCGTGTTCTAGTCGCGGACGCTTCTCAACCTCGGCCACCGGACCTGCTCGGTCTGGTTGCTTTTTCTTTGTGCATTCATTGTTGACTTCCCTTACGGTTGCCGAGGGGCCGAAACGGGGCTAGATCTCACGGCGGGATCTGCAGCGAGAGGAAAATACGTCGGTGCATAGCACGACCCGGGAGAATAGCGAATTCCGGCCACTGCATCGTCGATCTGCGCAGTGTTCGTCGTTTGCCATACCGTCGAAGGAGCACCTTGAGGCTCAACCGTACGACATCAGGATTTGTGTACAATGCCTTCATGTCGTTCCGCGCTCCCCAGGGGAATCCGAATGCCGCCAAACGCGGCCGCACACCTCCTCCGGAAGATACCTTCGAAGAGGCTTCTTTTCTAAAAGCGCTTGGAGAGAAGCAGAAGTCTGTCTCGGTCAAGCTTATGGACGGCCAAGTGGTTCACGGGTGGATCGAATACTACGATAAGAACATGGTGCGCCTGACGCGCGAGGGCGCGCCAAACCTGTTCATCTTTAAGCACGAGATCATGTACATCGCCGAAGATGGCGGGAAGAAACGATAGCTGCCAGGGTCTTCGGCCTCAAGGTATAAGTTGACAGTCATTTTACGAACGGTTCGTTTTGGCGAAGACCTGACACCTGACACCCAAGACCGAATACCCAAGACACGTGCCCAGTACTCCCAATGAGAGTTTTCTGCCCGCCATGTCAGCCATCGCTCGCGAGGCGGGTGCGCTGCTGCTGCAGTATTTCCACGAAGGGCTGAAGATTGAGTACAAAGGAGACGCCGATCTCGTGACCGCGGCCGATCGCGCGTCCGAAGTTCTGATCCGTGAGCGCATCAGCAAGCAGTTTCCATCGCATGATGTGCTGGGCGAGGAGCAAGGGCTGAACGATCAGGGCGGCGACTACCGGTGGTATGTTGATCCGCTGGATGGCACCACGAATTTCGCCCACGGATATCCGGTGTTTGGCGTGTCGTTGGCGTTGGAGCATCAAGGGTCGGGGCAGGGAAGCCGGGTGGCTGGGGTTGTATACGATCCTACCCGCGATGAACTTTTCACGGCGGAGCGGGGCGGAGGCGCGCATGTTAACGGTAAGCCGATCCATGTGTCGAGGATCGCGCAGTTGAAGGAATGCCTGGTGGCGACCGGTTTTCCCAGCCACAAGCGGCACCAGAATCCGAACATTTATTTCTACCATCAGATCACGTTGCGCACTCACGGAGTGCGGCGTGCGGGATCGGCTGCGCTCGATCTGTGTAATGTAGCGAGCGGGCGCTTCGACGGCTTCTGGGAGTTCAACCTCAATCCCTGGGATACGGCCGCGGGAGTGCTAATTCTGGAAGAGGCTGGCGGCAAAGTCAGCCGCTTCGACGGATCTCCGTTTGAACTCGACAGCCGCGAGACGCTGGCTTCGAATGGCCTGGTGCACGACGCGTTGTTGCACGAGTTCCAGGAAATCTTTGCCGGACGGGGGTTAGTTCCTTTGCCGGAGCCCAGCGAATACAAGCGATAGTCGACATCGAAGCCGACGGGAGTGGGCGGAGGGCAACAATGAAGATGGACCAGAGGCCAATCTCTCTGCTCGCGGTCGCGCTGCTATCTTCGGCCTTGGTCGCTTTAGGAGTCACGCCGACAGAGGCCCCCGATGCCGCTTATGTACAGTCGTTCGAGAAATGGAAGGCCGAGCAGACTGCCGATTTGAAGGAAAATTGGTTATCCCTCGCCGGCTTGTTCTGGCTCAAACCGGGTGCGAACGCTTTCGGAAGCGATCCCGCCAGCCAAATCGTGTTCCCAAAAGGTCCAATCCATGCGGGAGAATTCGATCTCAACGGGAAGGACGTTATTCTCAAGCTTCGGCCGGAATCCAAGGCCACGATCGAGGGCAAAGGGGTGACCACAGCCAAGCTCGATCCCGACACCTCCAAGAACGTTTCGAAGGTTGAGATGGGAACTTTGCGATTTCATGTCATCGTGCGGGGTGAACGCGTGGGGATTCGCGTTCGCGACACAGAGAGCGTGGCCGCTCGCAATTTCAAAGGGATGATGTTCTATCCCCTGGACATGAATTACCGCATTGCGGCGAAGTGGGTTCCCGCTGACGGAAAGAAGACGGTAGAAATTCCCAATGTGCTGGGAGACGTTACAGCACAGGCGATCCCGGGTGTCGTGATGTTCAAGATGAACGGAGCGGAGTTGACGCTGACGGCCCTAGGGGGCGATGCGGAAACGGGTCTGTTCTTCGTGTTTAACGATCTGACGGCGAAGAACGATACTTATCCGGGAGGCCGCTTTCTGGATAGCGGTCCGGTGGAAAATGGACATGTCCTCGTCGATTTCAATCGCGCCTACAATCCTCCGTGCGCGGTGACTCCGTATGCCACATGCCCTCTTGCCCCGAAAGAGAACCGGTTGGCTGTGGCCATCCCGGCGGGGGAAAAATTTGACAAAGCTGCACATGGGCACCGCTAGATAGGGAGTTTTAAGCTTTGCTTAGACTCTGAATTCTTACCGCGAAGCTCGCTAAGAACTGCAGCGAATGACGCCAAGAAACGCTGCCGCAGGGGCATCATTCCGCTATCCGCGTATGATGTCGACCGGATCGATTTCAGCTGGCCTTGTTACAATGAGGCTATGGGGACGCCGGCCCGCACCGCTCCGGACGGTGGCCGATTGAAGAGCACGTCAGGTTGACCGTGATGAATTCACTGCTGGAACGCAAAATCGAAAAGCGGCCTGATAAAGTCCGGTTGCCGGGACGCATTCTTTTTCTCACCGAAGATCCGGAACTGATCAAGCGGCAACTCGCGGGCGAAGACCTGCCATGGGATACGGCGAATCCAGCCAATAATCCTAAGTTGCGCGACGACATTTCGACCGACGAGATTACTCCGGCGCACTATTGCTTTTATTTTGACGAGACGCTGGGCGAGATTCCGTACCTGGGATTAAAGTGCGGCAACCTCACACCGATCGGGCGCGGGGATGTAAAGCGCGGCGGATTCGTGGCCGCGGTGAGCGGAAAGCGGCGCGGGAAGGGGTCGAGCCGGGAGCAGTCTCCTTATGCCGAGATGTGCGCGGGCATTGGCGTAGTGATTGCGGAAAACATCGAGCGCATTTACAAGCAGAATTGCCAGAACTTGGGGCTGCTGACTTCGACGAACTTCTCGCTAATCGACCGCATTCGCCATGGAGACGAGATCTCGCTGAGCGAATTCACCGCAGGTGAAGATGAGATCACGCGACAAGTGATCGAATATGGCGGGCTTTTTCCGTTCAATGTGGCGCGGATGCAGGGCAAAGTGTTTCTGCCACCGATCGAGCGAAAGTTCGAATTAAGCATGGCTGGCCAGACGCGCCGGTACAAGACCTCGCCGATGACTCTGGCGGAGAAGATTTTCGCGCGTCACATGCTCAATGAGAAGGCCGAAGTCGGCGTACCGTCGGTCAAGCCGGGCGATACGGGATTTGCGCAGGCCGATCTACGCTTCAGCCATGAATACGTCACGCCTATGGCGGCGATTTTTTTTGAGCGATACGTGGGCAAAGATGCGAAGGTCAACGATCCGTCAAGCATCCTATTTTTCCGTGACCACCTGACCTTTCTTGATGAAGTGATTTCTGAAGATAAGAAGAAACTTGGATTGCTGGATCTGGCAACGCAGCTCAAACTCAAGCAGCAGGATTTCGCCGAGAAACAGGGCATTCGATTGCACGGCGAATTGAAAGACCGCAAGGGATCGGAAGGGATCTGCCACTCGATTGTGCTTGAAAGCTACGCGCTGCCGGGGCAATTGAATATTGGTTCGGACTCGCACACGCCGCACGTGGGAGCAATTGGCTGCGTGGCCTTCGGCATCGGAACAACCGACGTATTCAATTCCTGGATCACGAAAGATGTGCGGGTCAAGGTTCCCGAGTCGGTGAGGATCGTGATTCGCGGCAAGAAGCATCCGAACGTGACCGCGAAAGATTTTATCCTGAAAATCCTCAGCCTGGATTATGTGAGAAGCGGCAAGGCACTCGCCAGGGTCATGGAATATGCAGGTGAGGCAATTGAGGCGTTGAGCGTCGACGAGCGCGCTACCATGACGAACATGGCGGCGGAAATTGGCGGGTTCACCGGCATCGTCGCTCCCGACAAAAAAGCGGTGGACTTTCTGGTCGAGCGACGCGCCGTGGACCGCAAGAACGCCGAGGCCATGATCGAGGGACTCTATAGTGATCGCGATGCGCAGTACGCGCATGTGATCGAACTCGACGCGGCTGAGATTACCCCGATGGTGGCCACGCCTGGCGATCCGGGGAATGGCAAATATGTCCGCGACCTGAATACACCGATCCCAATCGAGATCGCTTATGGCGGCACCTGCACCGCGGGCAAGAACGAAGATATGGACATGTACGCGGCCGTGCTTGCCGATGCGCTCAAGCAGGGAAAGCAAGTGGCTGAGTCTGTGAAGTTTTACATTCAGTTCGGATCGCAAGAGACCCGGGAATATTGCCTGCGCAAAGGCTACGTTGACATTTTCCAAAAGGCGGGTGCTCAGGTGATCGAGCCCAGTTGCGGAGCCTGCATCAACGCCGGCCCGGGAGTTTCGACGCGCGCCGACCAGGTGGTGATCAGCGCACAAAACCGGAATTTCCCCGGCCGAAGCGGGCCCGGACAAATGTACCTGGCCTCCCCTTTCACGGTTGCAGCCAGCGCGGTCGCGGGATACATCGTGGAATACGAGCCGAGCGAGAAGAAAGAACTGGTCGGAGCTTAGGCTCAGGCCAGTCTTCAGCGACCAAAAAAGTCATCCTGCCAAAGCCTCTCTCTGCTCGAGGGTGTGTCGTCATTTATCCTCCTAAGTGGTTGAATTCAACCGGGATGGCTGAAATGAGCCACTGCCCAAATAGCAACTTTTCGACCGGACCCGCGTTCCAATAAGTAGAGACCAGTGGTCGGTGGGACGGTCAAAGGCACCCACAAGACGCCAGTCTTTGGACGGTTTCCGAAGCTAACAGTGATTCGGAGGGTCTGGAGCAAAGGGGGTCTATATGCGTTATTTCAAGTATGTTGCATTGCTGGCAGTGCTGATGTTACCGCTTGCGTATTCGCAGGCGCAGGTTGGAGTGGGAATCTCGGTCGGAGCCCGACCGGGCTATTATGACGAGCCGGCCGACGCTGATTCGCCGCCGGTCTGTTCGTACGGGTATTACTCGTATTATCCGTATGCTTGCGCTCCGTATGGGTATTATGGTCCACAGTGGTTTGCGGGCGGAGTTTTCATCGGCGCCGGACCTTGGTATCACTGGGGCTGGGGCCATGGCGGATACTACGGCCGCGCTGGATACTACGGCCGAGGCTCGGGTTACGGACGGGGCTACGTGCGCGGCGGTTACGAGCACGGATATGCTCGAGGCGGCTTCGCTGGACGCGGAGAATATCACGGTGGAGGTGAAGTCCGAGGCGGCGGTGGTTATCACGGGGGAGGTGGTTTCCACGGAGGTGGCGGATCGCATGGGGGCGGACACCGGTAACGACCCCGGACTCTAAAGTCGTAAAAACGGGGCTGGCGGCATCAAGCTGACAGCCCCGTTTTTCTTTGGTGTCGGTCGGAACCCTACACGTTTTAGGCTGCGTCGTTACCGTGCTTGAGCGGCCCGGGATCGTATCTTTTGCAGGTCTTTCAGATCAGGGAAGAACCTGGAGCTACCAGAGTGCGTTCGGGAGGCTGCGAACCGGCGATTATGGCGGAAACCAGCAACTGCATCGCATCTCCCATCAGGGACGAGGAGAGATGACGGTCGCCGCCAGCCGTCCCTGTCGAACCCATTCTTGTCCAAATCGGGCAACACCGTCGCATCCGGTAAAGGGAAGACGAAGCCATCTCTTGCGCATCCGAGAGTTCCTCAAATGCGCGGCGTGCTCCGAAGGCCATGTCATCATTCTGTCCGCTGACGTTGAGTTGCCGCGACGTCGTCAGCGACAACCAAGACTCAACGGCGTGGTAACCGCTGTTCTGCGTCCAATCGCCCTTGAGCGTTTTCACTACGATTTGAGGGGGCTTGGCCGCGAGCATCCCTTTGGTGCGAACTTTGGCGAGGTCCCGTACGGAGGGGCCTTCGAGAGACAGGCCGCATCCCTGGTCACTGAGGAGCGCGGCAACCGGCTGGCCTTGAATTTTTCCGATCGTTTCATGATCCGACAGGACGGTGAAGACTGGCACCAGGGCGTGTCGCCGCAGATCCGAAAGGTAGTCCACGTCGGTGTTTATGATTCCCCAGGCAAATGCCAGCGCCGACCGCCGCTTTGGCGATTTGGGCCATGGCGGTGCCGACTGGTTCTGCCAAAATTGCATCGGGGCGCTTCGCTGGGTCCTGGATGAAACCTTAGAATCTGTTGGGTCTGTTGTACGGCATCGTTCCGGAATGGATGATCTGGACGCCCGCCCCGAGCTTTAAAGCGGCCGATTGGGCCGAGGCGGCCTGTTCAAGCTGGAAGTCGTTGTCGTCGGTGATGAGGGAAAACACCCACTATGTCGAGTCTCTTCGTGGAGACGGAGCCTTCGAAGCGCCCGCTTAGAGAAGCGCTGCGCGTACTTTATTTGCGCATTTTAATGTGCAAGCGCTAGGTTATTTTCGTGATGAAGGTCGTACATCCGTCCCGCCTGGGACGGGCGCAAAGGCAGAACTCGACTTTCGACTCGAACGCTGTACCGCTACCCGCATTTCTTGCTAGAATGTGCGGTCACAAACTGTCGCGGTAGTAAAATATAAGCGGAGACTCTCAGGAGATTGACACCCTTATGACCTACGTAATTGCTGAGCCGTGCATCGGCACTAAAGACACTGCATGCGTGGATGCGTGTCCGGTGGACTGCATTCATCCCAAGAAAGATGAACCCGCGTACGCGACCGAGGAGTTGCTTTATATCGATCCGGTGGAGTGTATTGATTGTGGCGCCTGCGTTCCGGTGTGCCCGGTCTCGGCCATCTTTGCCCTCGATGACCTGCCGGAGAAGTGGAACGCCTTCACCGAGCGCAACGCCAAGTACTTCGGCAGATAAGCGCTTTTAGCTGCTGGCTTCGACTGAATCAGAATGCGCGCGTCCTGGCAGGGGCGCGCGCATTCTGATTTTTGAGTCGCAAGTTGGGACCTCCGCCGCCGATTCGATGCAAGGGGGTCGCGCCTGGGAATTCATGCCGTCCGTTTCATGTGCGGAATAGGGTGCACTACACGCACAAGATCAAGCCTATCGACAACTCTTCGCGCAATACCTAGGTGATCTCGACATCCATCCAGTGATTGATAGCATCGGACGTTGCTCATTCGTAACGCAGCGGGACTCCGAGATGGCATGTCTTTTCCGCGTCCAGGGTGTGTGTACTTCTCGCCCCCCCAGAATTCATAGAACTGCAACGTGGCTCGGCAGCGTGGTCATGCCGCTCGCGACCATTCATCCTTCCGCACACGGACTCGCCATTGCGGACCCCAACTCTTGTGTGACCGCGGAACCTGATTCTGCTGGCAGCAACGACATGCTGTTTCTCGAGGTACACGGAGACTTCATCCGACAACTGCTCGAACAGGAGAAATTCAAGGAACTGAACTGCATTGCTGACTCGGAGCGATCTAGCAAGGAACGGCTGCCCGGAGGAATGTGGAAGATTCACGAGTTCTATTGGCGATCAACGACCTGCAGGGCCATCTCTCTCAGCAAGACTGGAAAGATCATCTGAAACTGGTGCAGAGTTGGGTGGCAGCAACGCCAAATTCCATCACAGCGCGTGTTGTGCTGGCCCAAGCCTATATCGACTATGCCTGGGACGCTCGCGGGGTTGAGACGGGAGATACGGTGACCAACAGCGGGTGGAAGCTGTTTGGCCAGCGTCTGGAACAGGCGAAGGCGACCCTCGATGAGGCCTCCGCTTTGGCCCGCAAGTGTCCGGAATGGTATTACGCCATGCAGAGCGTAGCGTTGGGGCAAGGATGGGATCGGAGGAAGGTCGAGGAGTTGGTCGAACGCGCAATCGCCTCCGAGCCGGGTTATTACTATTACTATCGCGCGCACGCGTACTCCCTCATGCCGCAGTGGAATGGCGAGGACGGTGATGCAGCCAAATTCGCCGAGCAGAGTGCGGACCGCGTCGGAGGAGATGCTGGAGATATTCTTTACTTCCAGGTTGGCGCGAAAATCGTTTGCGCGTGCAATGAACCCGAGTTCGGGCGACTGTCGTGGCCGCGGCTTCAGAAGGGATACGGGCTATTGGAGAAGCAATACGGCGTGTCACTTGCGAACTTGAACCGGCTTGCCTTGATGGCTACAAAATCAAAAGATTCGGTAGTGGCAGACAGCGCCTTTAAACGGATCGGCGACAGCTGGGACAAGCAAGCGTGGACCACGGAGGTTTATTTCAATCAGAACAAGACATGGGCCACTCAAATCGCTCCCGCCGAAGCCCGCTCCCGAGGGATTCTTCAAGAAGCCGCCGCTAACCTGCAAAGTGAGGGAGGCGCCCAGTACCAGAAGAACATGGAGCAAGCTATGCTGCCGCTGATGCGGCAGTGCGCGCAGAGTTCGAATGACGATCAGGGAAAGTTTGAGCTTGTGGTCCAGGTGGCGAAAGACGGTGGCGAAAGACGGCGGTACGGAAGATGCGTGGCCGCGCCATCCCACCGCGATGGCCATGTGCATAGTCCGAGAGTTGCACGGATCGCATATCAAGAAAGAAACCCCTTTTCCACCGCCGCCTCATCCAGCTTATTGGCTCGACCTTCAATTGGATCCGGCGGCCGTTAACACCGCCGCAAACTAGCTCGACGGCCAGCAAAGGAGGGCTGCGATCGCGCCAGGTACCCATCCTGGCGTGGCTCCTTTATCGCTTATCCGCGTTCCCCAGGATCTCCGCGTCTTTTCCGGTATGGGTCTTCACCGCGTCCAGAATGCGCAAGTAGTCGTGCTTGTCCATGCGGAGGACAAAGTTTCTGGGCACTTCGTCCTTGTGGTAATCGATCTGAAGCCAGTGACTCTTGGACTTGGTCAACATGACAATGGCGCCGACTCCAACTGCAGCCGAAAAGATGGACTCCTCGTTAATGCGGTGTTTCTTGGTGTATTCGTAAGAGAATTTATCGATTTCACCATACGGGATGCTTATGGAGGCACCCTTGGTGGGCTGTACCTCGACCGCCTTATGGTCGTCGCTAAACGTCAGGACGGCCTTGACTTGCCTTCCTTTGGCGTCGGGCACCTCGACGCGACCGAAGGACGTTTCCTGGGCGAAGAGCGTCATCGCGCAGAGAAGGATGATCAGAAAAACCGAAATAGTTGTTTTCACGTTCCTGAAAGTATATCGAAAGGCGAATTGGCTGCGTAGAGTGAGGTCGCGATGCTGTTCAAACGCCGGCGCTGACGTTAAAAAGCCGCTTCCACTAAAATCGAGCCTTCATCATCGAATTCCCATGGCCTTGAGAGAGTCAGAAGCGATCGTGCTGCGCAGCTATCCGTTGCGTGAGGCCGATCTGCTGGTCACACTATTCACGCGCACAGAGGGGAAGGTGCGTGGCGTGGCGCGATCGGCCAAAAAATCGAAGCGGCGGTTCGGAGGGGCACTGGAGCCTCTGACGTACGTCCGTGCGTTGTACGACGTCCGCGAAGGTCAGGAACTAACGCGGCTGGATGCATGCGAGGTTCTGGAATCTCCCATGGCATCGGAAGTCAGTTATGCGCGGGCGGTGGCCTTGGGGCACATCGCCGAATTGCTAGACGAGCTTCTGCCCGATCGCGAGGCCAACGACGCGATCTTCCGGCTGACCCTCTCAGTGCTACATGTCGTGACGGGCCCCGAGATTTGGATGCCGGTCACGTATTTCGACTTATGGCTGACGCGACTGGTCGGGTTCCTGCCGGAACTGACGGAGTGCATTGTTTGCGGACGCAGCCTGAACGGCAGCCGCGCTTATTTTCACGCGCTGGCGGATGGACTGATGTGTTTTGAGGACAAACGACTGGCCTCGTCGGAGATTTCTACTGAATCGCGAACGCTGGCCGCACAGATGTTTCGGGCCCCCGTCGACAGCTTTGCCGGAATGCCGTGGCCGAAGGCGCAAGGGGCCGACCTGCGGAAATTCCTGATCCAAATCTTGCAGCGGCACATCGAGAAGAAGTTGGTGACGGCGGGAATGTTGGAGAAGGGCGGATTTTGAAGGTACTTCGGAGCGGCTAGCTGACGGCGTGCAACCGTTTCCATTACAATCAGAGATCAACCTAGAGACTCCGGCTGCGCCGTCCGAGTTCCAGTGACCAATCGTATTCTGGGGTTTTGCGCTACAAGCCGAACGCTAAGAGTCAAGAGCTGAATCTGTGAATTTATCCTCCAATCCGCTGACTTTTCAAGAACTCATCTTGCGCCTGCAGGCATTCTGGGCGGAGCGCGGTTGCGTGCTACAGCAGCCTTACGACGTTGAAGTTGGGGCGGGGACCATGTCCCCGGAGACATTTCTGCGCGTGCTGGGCCCGAAGTCTTATCGAGTCGCGTACGTGCAGCCGTCGCGGCGTCCCGCGGATGGACGGTATGGGGAAAATCCGAACCGGCTGTTCAAACACATGCAGTTGCAGGTGATCTTGAAGCCACCTCCGGTGAACGTGCAGCAGTTGTACTTGGAGTCGCTGAGCGCGATTGGGATTGACTTGCGTCAGCACGACATCAAGTTTGAAGAGGATAACTGGGAAGCTCCGACGCTGAGCGCGTGGGGCGTGGGCTGGCAAGTGATGCTCGACGGACTAGAGATCACGCAGTTCACATACTTCCAACAATGCGGCGGAGTAGACCTGTTTCCGATTTCCGTGGAACTGACTTACGGGCTTGAGCGCATTGGTGCGTTCCTGCAAGATGTGGATTCGATTTATGACATTGTTTGGGCCCGCGATCCGGAGACAGGAAGCGTCGTGAAATACGGCGACGTGCGTCTGGCGGATGAGCAGCAGTTTTCCGTTTACAACTTCGAGTTGGCCGATGTCGAAAAGGCGTGGAAGCATTTTGAATTGTACGAGGCCGAGTGCAAGAGCTTATTGGAACAGAATGCGGAACTGAGCAAGGATCAAAGTCCTCGTCCTGGCTCTCCAGAAAACGGAGAGACAAGGACGGGGCATCCTGGGGATCGAGTTCGGTTTCCGCTGCTGGCCGCTTACGACCTTTGTTTGAAATGCTCGCATCTTTTCAACATTCTGGACGCCCGCGGCGCAATTTCGGTGACTGAGCGCGTGGGCGTGATTGCGCGAGTGCGGGGTCTGGCCGTTGGGATAGCGAAGGCCTGGGTCGATCAGCAGAAACAAAAGCAGCAGGAGAATGACGGTGCTGTCGTTCCGGAGAAGTCCGACGGGTCTGAGCCTTCCCGCGAGAAGAAGCCGAAGGCGAGAAAACAGACACTGTCCCCGGTAGGCTGACGGCCTCCCACTTTGGGCCTCCTGCGGCAAATTGTGATTTGCATCACATCGCAAAATACGAACTTTGAAAGACTAGATGGTTTGAAGGCATGCCAGATTTTTTACTAGAGATCGGTTGCGAAGAGATTCCGGCGCGGATGATCGAAGCGGCATCCCGGGAGTTGCGGGAGCGTGTCTCGGCCCTTCTGAGCCGCGAGCGGCTGTCTGGCAGTGCAGTCGAAGCGTTTGATTCGCCGCGGCGGCTGGCGGTCATGGCGCACGGTATCGCCGCTTCGCAGGCCGATGTGACTGAACAGGTCATCGGACCTTCGGTGAGCGACGCGTATAAAGATGGGCAGCCGACGCCGCCGGCTCACCACTTTGCCAAAAAGGCTGGCGTCGATGTGACGCAGCTGAAAAAAATCAACACTCCGAAGGGCGAGTACCTGGCGGCGAATATCACGAAAAAGGGCCGAAGCGCGGGCGAGATTCTCTGCGAAGCGCTGCCCAAAGAGCTCTCGAAAATTTACTGGCCCAAGAACATGTACTGGCAAAAACCGAACGAACGCTTCGTCCGCCCGGTGCGCTGGTTGGTCGCGATGCTCGACAGTGAAGCCATTCCGCTCGAGTTTGACGGGATCCGGGCAGGGAAGACGTCTCGTGGGCATCGGAATTTGTCGGATTCCGAAGTAACGATTCCTCGGGCTGGCGTAGCTTATGTGGATTCTTTGCGCGCCGCCAAGGTTTTGGGGCCGGCGGAACGCGAGCATCAGATTCGCAAAGCGCTCGATGCGGCGACGCGAACTGTTCCGGGTGCACGCTGGCGCGAGGATGCGGCACTGCTGGACACCGTTGTGAATCTGACCGAATTTCCCTCGGCCATTCTCGGAAGTTTCGATCCTCAGTTTCTTGCGCTCCCTGAAGAAGTGCTGGTGACGGTTATGCGCGATCACCAGAAATATTTTGCCGTGGAGGACGCAAGCGGAAAACTAGCGCCATATTTTCTGGCCGTGCTCAATACCGATAGCGATCCCCAGGGATTGATCCGTCACGGCAACGAACGCGTGTTGCGCGCTCGCTTCAACGACGCGCGATTCTTCTGGGAAACCGATCAGAAGAAATCCTTACTCGAACGCCTGGAATTGCTGAAGCATGTGACCTTCCAGAAAGACCTTGGCAGTTACTTTGACAAGACTCAGCGCGTGCAGCGGTTGTGCAGCTGGCTGAGCGAGATTCTGAAGCAGGGCGGGATCACGGTGCGGCCGGGAGTGATTCATAAGGCGGCGTGCCTGTCGAAGACTGATTTGACCACCGAGCTAGTGAAGGAATTCACGGAGTTGCAGGGAATCGTGGGTGGACTGTACGCGCGGGTGCAGCAACTGGATCCGACATTGCCCGAGGCTACGCGTTTCGCCATCGCGGACGCGACTTACGACCATTACAAACCGGAGTCAACGGATGATGATGTCCCGCGATCGATGGAGGGCGCGGTCCTTTCGATAGGCGACAAGGCGGACACGATCGCGGGAATGTTCGCGCTTGGACTGGTGCCGAGCGGGTCGAAAGATCCGTTTGCCTTGCGGCGGCAGGCTAACGCGATTGTGAAGGTTATCGCAGAAAAGAAGTTGTCGTTACGGTTGGATGAATTGATGCGGGACGCGCGGTCGGGATACAAGGGTTCAGAGGCGGAAAAGAAATTCATTGGGGAAGAGAAGTATTCCCATTCGGTGTCGACGTTCTTTCGAGAGCGGTTAGAGTTCTATCTGAAAGATGTGTGTGGGTATCCGTATGACGTGGTGAAAGCTGTTTTGGGAGCGGATGCGGAAGACGTGGTGGATGCGGTGCAGCGGGCGGAGGCGGTGAGACAGGTTTTGCACATGCAGGAGTTCCAAGCGATTGGCGCTGCTTGCAAGCGCATGCGAAACATTCTGAGGCAGGCGGCGGAGAAGGGGATTGAGCCGGCAGCTAAGTTTGAGTATCTGCCGGAATCCGCCGATGAAGAGAAAACTCTGATGGCTTACATGGGGACGGCAGGCGTTACAGTAGAAGGACATCGCAGCAAGAAAGAATACCTCGATGCGCTGCGGCTTTTGTCGACGGCTCGGGAACCGGTCGACCGGTTCTTCGACAAAGTTATGGTGATGGTCGAGGATCAGCGGGTGCGCTCGAATCGTTTGGCGCTCCTGAGGACATTGTTGAAAGAATTTTCTACCATTGCGGATTTTTCGGAGATCGTGACGGAAGGGAAAGCGTAGAAAAATACACGGGGTCTAAGGACTCGTCAAAGAGCAAGAGGTTGTAATTCGCATCGCTCTAAGGCCTGCGCCACCCGGACCGGAATACGAAGAGATCTAAATCTCAATTTCGCAAACCTCGAGGCAAAGGACTCATATATGGCGACGATTACTCTCCCTGAAGCTGAAGTGCAAGAAAACAAAACTGCCAACAAGCAGTCCTCAACGAAGTACGTTTACTCGTTCGGCGGTGGCAAGGCCGATGGCAATGGAAAGATGAAAGACGTGCTCGGGGGCAAGGGCGCCGGCTTGGCTGAGATGACAAACGCGGGGCTGCCGGTTCCTCCTGGCTTCACGATTCAGACGGAGGCGTGCCGGGAATACATGCGAACTGGCGGCACGTCGAAAGAAGTTGACCGGCAGATGGACGAAGCGCTGGCCAAACTCGAGGCACTGCAGGGACAGAAACTTGGCACGGGCGAGAATCCGCTGCTGGTGAGCGTGCGGTCGGGCGCGAAGTTCTCCATGCCGGGCATGATGGACACGATTCTCAATCTTGGGTTGAACGACAAGAGTGTTGAAGCGCTGGCCAAGCGGAGCAACAATCCGCGCTTTGCGGCCGACTCCTACCGACGTCTGATCCAGATGTTTGGCAACGTCGTGCTCGAAATCGAAAAATCAGCGTTCGACGAAGTGTTCGATGCGAAAAAGAAGCAACGGAAGACCAAGCTCGACACCGACCTGACCGCGAAGGATCTCCAGGAAGTGATCGTCGAATATAAGAAGGTCGTGAAAAAGCACACCAAGCGCGATTTCCCGCAGGACCCGCGCGAACAGCTGGTCTTGGCTCGCGACGCCGTCTTTCGCTCGTGGCAGAACGATCGGGCGAAACACTATCGCCGCATGAATAACATCGACGACATGCTGGGCACTGCAGTCAACGTGCAGGCAATGGTATTCGGGAATCTTGGCGACACCAGTGGATCGGGCGTGGGCTTCACGCGGAATCCCGCGATTGGCACCAAAGAATTCTATGGCGAGTTTCTGATGAACGCGCAGGGCGAGGATGTGGTTTCGGGCGTGCGCACGCCAGTGCCGATTCTCGAACTCCAGAAGATCCTTCCTGAGGCTTACGATCAGCTCCGCGAAATCACCACCCGGCTGGAGACGCACTACAAAGATGTGCAGGACTTCGAGTTCACGGTTCAAGACGGCAAGCTCTACATGCTGCAAACCCGCAACGGCAAGCGCACGGGCTTGGCCGCGGTGCGGATTGCGATTCAGATGGTGGACGAAGGACTGATCACGAAGGAAGAAGCGATCTTCCGCGTCGAACCGAACCAGTTGTATGACTTCCTGGTGCCGCGTCTCGATGAGAAAAGCACGAAGGTGGAAGTCCTCGCGACCGGATTGCCAGCTTCGCCCGGAGCGGCCGTCGGACAAATTGTGTTTACCGCGGATGAAGCGGTCAAGATGGCCGGGCACGATACCACCAAGAAGCCCGTCATTCTTGTACGCGCCGAGACGACTCCAGAAGACATTCATGGGATGGAAGTCGCGAAAGGAATTCTCACGTCCCGAGGTGGCATGACGAGTCACGCCGCAGTCGTGACCCGCGGCATGGGCAAGTGTTGCGTGGCGGGAGCAGGCGATATCGATGTCAACGAAAAATCTCGCGAGATGCGAGTGAAAGGGCAGACGTTCAAAGAGGGAGACTGGATCTCGCTCGACGGAACCACGGGCCGTGTGATCAAAGGAAAGCTGAATACGCTGGATCCCTCCCCGGACGATCCGGAGTTGCAGAAGTTCATGCAGTGGGCAGATCCGTATCGCAAGATGAAAGTTCGTGCGAACGCAGACATTCCTCGCGACGCTGTACAGGCGCGGGCGTTTGGAGCGGAGGGAATTGGACTCTGCCGCACCGAGCATATGTTCTTCGGCGAAGAGAAGATTCCGCATATGCGCGCGATGATCCTAGCGAATAATGAGAAGGACCGTCGCGCTGCGCTGAAAAAACTGCTGCCGATGCAGCGTGCCGACTTTGCGGGCGTCTTCAAAGCCATGAACGGATTGCCGGTTACGATCCGCACGCTGGATCCGCCACTGCACGAGTTCTTGCCGCGTCGGGAAGACCTGATGGTCGAAATTGCCACGCTCCCGCATGCCGACGCGAAAGAAAAAAAGGCGCTGGTAGAACGATATTCTGACTACGGCGCGAAAGGTGTCGGGGATCTGAAAAAGCTTTTGCCGACGCTGCTGGCGCGGGTGGAGCAGTTGCACGAATTCAATCCCATGCTCGGACATCGCGGATGCCGCCTTGGCATCACCTACCCCGAGATCACCGAAATGCAAGCCAGAGCCATCTTCGAGGCTGCGGTTGATTGCACGAAGAAGGGTATCAAGGTGCTTCCCGAGGTCATGATTCCACTCGTTGCAACCGTGAAGGAAATGGCGAATCAGGCGGCGATCGTGCGGCGAGTGGCGGATGAAGTATTCAAAGAGAAGGGAACGAAGGTCGAGTACATGGTTGGCACCATGATCGAGTTACCGCGCGCAGCGCTGGTGGCGGACGAGATCGCCAAGGAAGCGGAGTTCTTCTCGTTCGGTACGAACGATCTGACCCAGACCACTTTCGGTTTCTCACGCGACGACGTCAACAAGGTGCTTCCGACCTATCTGGCCGAAGGCATCCTGAAGCAGGATCCGTTCGCTGCACTGGATCAGGAGGGCGTTGGACAACTGGTGAAGATGGCTACGGAGCGTGGGCGGAAGACGCGTCCGACGTTGAAGGTGGGAATCTGCGGGGAACACGGCGGCGAACCGTCGTCTGTGGAGTTCTGCTATCGCACCGGTTTGAACTACGTGTCGTGCTCACCCTTCAGAGTATTGACGGCGCGGCTGGCAGCGGCCCAAGCTGCAGCGGCTGAAACGTTGAAAGTTGAGGGCGGAAGAACGAAGTAGATTTGAACCACAGAGGGCACGGAAGATCACAGAGGAACGCTGAAAAACTCTGCGTTTCTCCGTGCCCTCTGTGGGTTATTGTACTTTCTGCAGGCGGGCGATCAACTTCTGCGGAAGGCTTTCTTCCGATTCCGACCACAGGCGGCGCGAAGTGGCGCGCGTATTCATCTCCGCCTTCTTGGTGAACTCCACCAGTTTTGCCACATTGTCGCGAATCTTGGCCTGAGTTTCATCCGTGAGTTCAATTCCTTCCTGGACAAACAGTGAGTCGAGACCGAAATCGATCTCAATGTTGCCCGTCTCCTGATGACCTCTATCGTCGAATTCTTCGCCTTGCACAATGAACTCCACGAGGCTCGGGACGAGCAGCCACTGCTTGCCGTTCTGCTCGGGCGTCCAAAGGTCCCAATACGCGTCGAAGATGTAAGCATAGTCGTCGTGAATAAGATCTGCGGCGACCACGACCGCTTCTTCCGGCGTAATACCCGGTACGAAACGACGTTCCAGAATACTAGCTTCATTCCACGAGACCGGCTGCACCGCGGCGTAAGTGATGCCAGGACGCTGTGCCGAGAAAGGGAACTGCTGCAGCACGGCAAACATATGAGGCAACATTGCCGGGCCGGAGAAATCGGGGAACCACAAGCTTAGGTATAAGGGATCGGGCATACGTTAGGAGGAAGAGATGAGCGCCCCCTTCTCTCTATTGTAATGCGCGGAGTATGCGGTTACGAATCGTGCACTGTTTTGAGATCTCGGCGATGTTTCATTCGAAGTTAAGTTGCCGCATTGGAAATATTGGAAAGACTCTTTTTGACACTGACTAAGGCGACTGCTAACATCAAAAGTTCGCCAGCATTCCTGCCCCAGAGTCGTCCCCGTCGTCTAGCCTGGCCTAGGACATCGCCCTTTCACGGCGGTAACACGGGTTCAAATCCCGTCGGGGACGCCAAGCCTAATCAATGAGTTACCGGGATTTCACCAGAAACTCGCGGTACAACGACGGTACAACTTGGGTTTGGCCTGATCATGCCGACCACTTTGCTCTGCGCCGCACGCTTCTGCGGACTGAGAGCCTGCGTGTAGGTGTCCAGGGTCATCTTGGCCGACGTCACCCCCGAACGGGAGCTGCAGAGCAACTTCCGGTTAACGTACGTTAACGTTCATGGGATCAGCGAGCTAGGCGGGAGAAGCGCGAAAAATGGGCGGTTTCCGCGTTTACGTGGGTAAACCTGTAGAAAACAAGCGGCTAAGAAGAAAAACCCTCGACTCCGGGTGGTTGTCCGGCAACCGCGCGGCGAGCGCGCGTTAACATCTTGAAAACAAAGAAGCAGCGGAACCCTCCCATTTTTTCGCGGAAGAGTGTACGAAGCGCGGCGGGAGCGGCAGGATTTGCGAAGACACCATCCCTTGCGCCTTCGGCGCAACGAAAAGCACGGCGCCGGAAAGCACGCCGCTTCCGGGTTTGTCCGGTGGTTGTCCGGTCTGGCGTTCGGCATCGGTTCGACGGTTGTCAGAGCATTTAGCGGTACGCTTCGCGGCGATTGCGGACGGCGGTAACGTTGATGGTGTTCTCGTCCCGCTGATCGAAGAACACGCGGTAGTCGCCGCAGCGGAGCCGGAAGCCGGTGAACGGCGGTTTGAGTTTCTTCACATCGCCGGTGCGGTTAGCCAGGTAGCGATCCACGCAGTGGAGAATCTGCATTGCGGTTTCGCGGTCGATGGCGCGCACATCGGCGCGGGCCTCGGGCGACCAGATGACCGCGATCCGTTCCGGCGCAGGTGGTTCGGTCATTTATCCAGGCCGAACTCGCGCATGATGTCTTCGTGAGGAATGCCTTCTCCGCGAGCCAGAGAAGCGCGGGCGCGGTCGAGCGCGGCCGCCGTCTCAGACGTGATCTCTTCCTCTTCCACGGGCGCAGAAGCCAGGGAACGCGACAGCGGGCCGGTCATCACTTGGAGCAGGTGAACGACGGCGGCGAGCTGGCCAGCATCGAGCTGATCGAGGAGCTGGTGCGCTTGCTGTTTTTCGTTTGCGGGTGCCATCCAGGAATAGTTTACCTCTATGACGGGATGAACGTCATCGAGGATGTGGACAATGCTGGAAATCTCCTCGCGCGCTACACGCAGAGTGGTCTGATTGATGAGCCGTTGGGAATGCTTCGCAGTGGAGCCACATCGTATTACCAAGCTGACGGTTTGATCGCAGCGAGTGCAACAGCCTGTCACCCGTAGTCTAAAGAAGGAAATGGAATTGGAGCGTGCGTTTGTCAAAGCCGGTGGAATGTTGCTAGCGGGGCCTGACCCAACCGGCATCGGTGGTGTGGTGGCAGGATTCGGCGATCAGCGCGAAGTGGAACTTCTGGTGGAAGCGGGTTTCACTCCCGTAGAGGCCATTCATATCGCTACGGAGAATGGCGCACGATTTCTGCGAGAGGAAGACCGGATTGGCACATTGACTCCTGGGAAACGCGCCGACCTGGTGGTCGTTCGCGGTGACCCATCATCCAAAATATCTGATATCGAAAACGTGGAAATCGTCTTTTAAGGATGGGGTCGGCTACGATCCAGCCAAACTAATTGGTTCGGTGCGTGGCCTCGTCGGGCTTCGTTAGCGACACTTTATCCAAATGCTTTTGAGCGCTCGCGGATTTAACCTATACCGAATCTGCAACTCTGGAGTAGAGATGGAGAGAATAAGAGTCCAGGCTTCGAGGGGCTGTGCGATTTCGATGGCAGTCATCGTCCTCGGATTGGTGGGAACAAACCCAGTCGCCCAGAGAGGCATTGCGGCGCCCTCCGGCCAACACGCGCTGCTGGTCGACAGTATCGGCACCTACGGGCGGAACATCTCGACGACTTCTCCTCTGGCCCAGAAATTCTTTAATCAGGGATTGCGCCTAGTCTACGGATACTACTTCCCTGAAGCGATCGCGTCGTTTGAAGAAGCACAGCAGTACGACCCGGATCACCCGATGCTCGATTGGGGCCTGGCGCTAGCGATGGGTCCTAACCCCAACAGCAGGAAGAATAGCTTTTCCGATGATCCGCACGGTGACGGACGAAAGGCAATCGCGACTGCGCGCGCCCATTTACCTAGGGCAACAGCGGTCGAGCGGGCGCTTATCGAAAGCCTGTCAGTCCAGTACGACGCTGACCGATATCCGGATCGGGCTGTTCGCGACGAAAAATACATTGATGCAACGCGAGCAGTTCTCGACCGATACCCCGATGACTTGGAAGCTGGCTTCATGTACGTCGATGCCCTGATGATCCGCGGGGCGTGGAACTACTGGAAGCGGGATGGTTCGCCGCTCCCCGGCACACGCGAGGCGGCCGCCGCGCTCGAACATCTCATGGCGCTCGAACCGAATCATCCCGGAGCGGTTCACCTCTATGTACATCTGTTTGAGAGTTCCGCTGAGCCGGAACGAGCTTTGCCGCAAGCCGACCTGCTCGAATCTCTCATGCCGAAAGAGGGGCACATGGTTCACATGCCCTCGCATATCTATCTTCGTGTGGGTCAGTATGAGAAAGCGATCGCCAGCAATGAGCGATCGGTGGCCGCGGATCACTTTTTTCTATCGCAATGGGGAGAGCATCCCTTTCCGACGGCGGGTACCTATCACCTTTCCGCCTCTACACACGCACCGCACGCGTTGGACGTACTGCGGTATGCAGCGATACTCCAGGGGAATTACGCTCGCGCACTTCAAGCGGCACACGATCTCGCCGGTTCACACAGCATGATGGCTGCGAATCCACGGCAGCAACGCCTTCCGGCCGCGTGGCTTGTGCATCAGGCCTTTGGCAAGTGGCAGGCCCTTCTAGCTGAGCCACCTCCGCCAGCCGAGCGCGTGTACTTGAATGGAGCGTGGCACTACTTCCGTGGCAGCGCATTTACCGGGCTCGGAGAGATCAAGAAAGCAGAGAGTGAACTGGAGGCGCTCGCAACAACATCACGCGATCCGGCGTTGAAGGACGTGCTCTCAGGGGCAAACTCGGCAGGGCCGATTCTTGCAATGCTGTACAGCGCACTCTCAGGCGAAATTGCCAGGGCACGCGGTCAGCGCGGTGAAGCGGTTCTGGCGTTCGAGCAAGCCGTGCAAATGCAGGACGCACTCAATTTCAATGAGCCCCCCGACTGGCCGCAATCGATGAGACTGTACTTGGGCGCGGCTTTGCTTAAGGCTGGGCGCACCAAAGATGCTGAAGGAGTGTATCGCGAAGAACTGCGAGATCTTCGTGACAACGGCTGGGCCTTGTTCGGCCTGTGGCAGAGTGTGCGCGCCCAGGGCCGGACCGCAGAGGCTGAGGAGATTCGAGAGCGATTTGATCGAGCATGGAAGAATGCCGATGTCGTCCTGAGTTCTTCGACATTCTGATAGCACGTGTATCGAAAGCATTGCGCTGCGAGCAAGGATGATCCCGAGACTCTCAAGAACTATTCAGGTGAATACACGTTTCGGCTCGGTGTCTCCGCAATCTACACCGTCGAGGGCGGCCACCTGATGGATGAATGGAAGGCCGAGAAGACAGAAGCGCTTCCAGTGGCCAAGGACACCTTCTTTGAGCATGAGGATCTGGGCTGGACGACCTTTGTTCGAGACAAGCAGGGTCGGGTCACGGGATACGTCTACCATTACGCCGACGGGCAGGAAGCCACAGGAAAGAAGATCAAGTAGGAAGGAGGGTCCTAATGAGAACCAGCTTGAGACATCTCGCACTCATTTGCATTCTTGCCGGAGGGGCAGGCGTTGCACGCGCTCAGAACCAGAGTGACGACGCCTTGTCGGCGAAAGTCGACGCAGTCGTCGGCGCGCAAATGCGCGAACAGAACATTCCGGGCGTCAGTCTGGCCGTGATGCGCGACGGGAAGGTCATCAAGGCGGCGGGATACGCCTCGCGAACGTAGAACTCAATTCCCCGGTCACCCCACAGTCGGTCTTTACCACCTGCTCGATCGCGAAGCAGTTTGTGGCGACGGGCGTAATGATGCTAGTGGAACAGGGTAAGGTTGCGCTCGATGAAAGTGTGGCAAAATATCTTCCCAATTCACCTCCGGCGTGGAAGGACATCACGGTACGACACCTGTTGACACACGCTTCTGGTGTTCCAGATTACGCATTTGGCCCCACTCCCTTGGTTGATCTGCGTCATGACTACACGGAGGACGAAGTCGTCCGTATTCTCGCCAGGCAATCTCTGGACTTTCCCCCTGGGCAGAAGCGGAGCTACAGCAATAGCGGTTATGTGATTTTGGGTGCCCTGATTCGTGAAGTGACCGGCAAGAGATGAGACGCTGACCGAATTGCGGACGTTCCTTAATTCGTCGTGACCCAGCTTAGCTTTGCTGAGGGACGTCCACTATTCTGACGCGCCGGTTTGATCAGTATTTACAGAAACCGTAAGAACGAATCGCGGTCCAACTTGCACCTTTCAAGAAACTCATCGGATTACTTGGCGAATTGGAATCGTGAATAGAAGCGGGGGGTACAATTGTGCTCCAGGTCGAGGCGGGGGTAGACGCCGTTGCTTAAAACAACCCTCTTCGGTATTACACGCGGTTGCTGGTTGCTATCCGCTGTGGCGTTACTCGCAGCGGTTGAACTATCAGGACAATCCGTATCCACGCCGGTATCTCCGGCAATTCAAGCCAACTCAAACCGCGCACCCGCCGGTGGGCTTGAGAAAGGCGTGCTTACTCTCCACCTTGAACTACGGCAGGGAGACTGGTACCCGGAAGCCGACACCGGCCCGAGCATGAAGGTGTACGCATTCTGCGAAGAAGGCAAAGCACTACAAGTGCCCGCTCCGCTGATCCGTGTTCCGGAGGGCACCGAGATCCACGTGACCCTTCACAACCTCCTCCGGGTCACGGCGATACTGCACGGCTTGCATCAGCATCCGGGAGATGCAAAAGCCGTTGTGGAAGTCCCTCCCCAAGAAACGCGAGAATTGCGATTCGCGGCAGGTGCTGCGGGTACGTATCAATATTACGCAAGCGCCGGTGGAGAATTGGGCGATACCGGTCGTCCGATTCGAGAAGATAGCCAGCTTGCGGGAGCGTTCGTGATCGACCCGCCGGGGAAGGTGGCGTCAGGTCGGATTTTTGTGCTGGGAATTTGGAGGAGCGGATCCGACTTGGCCGCAGTCAGAGGGCAGGCCCCACTGCCGCATATGATTCCGGTAATCAACGGAAAATCATGGCCCTACACCGAGCGTCTGACCTATACGGCGGGCGAACCGGTACGTTGGCGCTGGATCAATGCCAGCGACGGCGGGCACCCCATGCACATGCACGGCTCCTATTTCCGGGTAGACAGTGCGGGTGATAGCGAGACCGATCATAGTTTCACGGCCGAACAGCAGCGCACCGCTGCAACGAACAGGTTGCTGACCAACGGAACCATGACCATGTATTGGACTCCACCGCCCGGTCATTGGCTGTTTCACTGCCACTTTGTTCCCCACATGTCTCCCGAGATGACCGTCGCCAATGCTCTGGCCGATAAATTCATCATGCAACACACCCACGATCACATGGCTGGAATGGTGCTGGGCATCACTGTTACCGGCAATCGTCCACCCCTGGACTCACACGGTCGAACTCGCAAGATCCGGCTGTGGGTGCGGGAACGCCCAGCTGCCCACGGTCTTCCAGCGGGATTCAGCTATCAACTGGAGGAGAATCACAGTGTGTTCCCGAAGAATCTGACGGTGCCAGGTCCGCCACTGGTACTTGAACGCGGCCAGCCAGTCGAAATAACCGTCGTCAATCAACTGCATGAATCAACTACGGTTCATTGGCACAGCGTGGAAGTGGAAAGCTATTACGACGGAGTGGCGGGCTGGGGCGCGAGCGGCAATAAAGTCACTCCCGAGATTCAGCCAGGTCACTCGTTCCGTGTCCGATTCAACCCGCCGCGTGCCGGGACATTCATGTATCACACACATTTGCATGATGAAGAACAGCTTTCCGGCGGGTTGTATGGGCCGCTGATCGTAGTCGAACCGGGCACGAAGTTTGACCCGTCGCACGAGCCCATTGCCGTCCTCAGCCGGGCTGGTCCCAGTCCGATTGAGGGCCCTCTGCTTTTGAATGGCAGCACAAACCCGCCCACTTTGCATTGGCGCATCGGGGAAAGGTACCGCCTGCGACTCATCAGCATTGCCGCCTTCGATGGCGGCTTTTTCTCACTGCTCGGTCCCGATGGCCTGCTTCAGTGGCGCGCGATTGCAAAAGATGGAGCCGATCTGCCACCCGCGCAAGCTGTGATGCAAGAGGCGCGCCAGTCTGCCCTGGCTGGAGAAGTCTACGACTTTGAATATCAACCGACAGTGGCAGGCACGCTGCAGCTTCAGGTCTCAATTGGAATCCTGAAAATGAAGGTTGCTCAGCAAATCGAGGTTCAATAGATGTTCTCTACAATCGCGCTGGCCTACGCTCTTTGATCCGTTGGTGTAGACGGCCGGATGCAGGTCGGTTCGGGCGGCTGAGAAAGTGACTTCCATTACGCCGGAAGAAATTAGAGAGTGCTTACACGAGGGGCACGTGGAAGCGTTCGAGTAGACTCCCAAGAATTGACCGCCCCCACGAGATCGCACGCGACCTAATTAGTTTGGTGCTTCCGAAGGCGCTGCAAGGGTGACCTATGAAACTGCGAATTGTGATTTTCGCTGCGATTTTCATGAATATGTTGAGCTCGCTGAGTAGCGTCGCGGCGACGTGCGAGAGCCTGACGGCCCTCAAGCTACCAGACACCGCGATAAGGTTGGCACAGACAGTGACTGCCGGCGCGTTCAATCCCCCCACCTCCTTTCCGGCGCCTGGGCCGCGAGGAGGTCTCACCTTGGTTTCAGCGAAGGAGCTTCCAGAGTTCTGCAGGGTAGCTGCTGTCACCAGGCCCTCGACGGATTCCGAAATCAAGTTTGAGGTTTGGATGCCTACCGCTAATTGGAACAGCAAGTTTATCGGCGTCGGTAACGGAGGCATGGCTGGCTCGATCAGCTACGCGAGCATGGCAGCAGTCATTTCCCGAGGCTACGCGACCTCCTCGACCGATACCGGCCATGAAGGTCCGAACAACGACGGAAGCTACGCTCTCGGCCATCGAGAGAGAGTGATCGACTTCGGCTACCGCGCCGTTCACGAAATGACCCTCGTGGCGAAGATGATCATCGCGGCCTACTACGGGCGCGCGCCAGCATTCTCCTATTGGAGCGGGTGTTCGACCGGGGGCAGACAGGCGTTAACAGAGGCCCAGAGATTTCCGGCGGACTACAACGGAATTGTCGCCGGGGCGCCCGCCAACTTTCTCACGCACTTACAGGCATCGAGCATTTGGAAGGCTCAGGCGATTCGCAAGAATCTGGGCGGGCTGATTCCACCTTCCAAGCTTCCCCTGATCCACAACGCGGTAGTGGCAGCGTGCGACGCTCGCGACGGCGTCAAGGACGGCCTTTTGGGGGATCCGCGGCTTTGTGACTTCGACCCGAAGACCTTGGAGTGCAAGGGCGAGGACGGTCCGGATTGTTTGACCGCTGCCCAAGTAGCCGTAGCCCGGGCGTTCTACAGGCCGACGGTGAATCCACGTACGAGAGAGCAGATTTATCCGGGGCTGATGCTGGGGAGTGAACTCGGCTGGAGCTCCGACGTGGGTCGGATGCATGCGGACATAACAAAGACCCAGGCGAGCGAGTATCTGAGATACGGTGTATTTCATGATGCCAACTGGGATTTCACGACATTCGATTTCGATTCCGCGATGTCGTTCGCCGATCGCATTGATGACGGCGTGACCAAGGCCACAGACCCGAATCTGCGGGATTTCTTTCAGCGTGGCGGAAAGTTGTTGCAGTATCACGGCTGGAGTGACCCCTCGATATCGCCTCTGAACAGCATCAACTACTACAACAGCGTCCTAGATTTTATGGGAGGCCCTGCGCATGTGCGAGACTCCTACCGCCTCTTCATGGCTCCCGGGATGGACCATTGCGGCGGGGGCGATGGCCCGAACACCTTTGATTCGATCCGGACAATCGACGAATGGGTCGAAACGGGCAAGGCGCCGGACCAGGTCATCGCATCGCGCATCCAGGACGGGAAGACGGAACGGACTCGCCCCCTGTGTCCCTACCCACAGTTGGCGAAATACAAGGGAACTGGAAGCACGGACGACGCCGCAAACTTCTCCTGCTCGGTCCCGAAATAGCAGATGCGGCGAGCTGAGTTAGGAGCGCGACGGCGCCGACCATGCACTCTACAACCATCCCGACTGAAATCTCCAGAAAGGAATCGAGACAATGAAATCCGTTCCACTAGCTCTCGTGTTTAACGTTCTACTTGCCTTTACGACTGTTATGAATGCTCAAGAGCTATCCGGAGAGGGAGCCGTTCGAAAAGCGATTGCAGACTTCGCGGGGGCTCAGGCACCGAAGGAATCGACTCGGCATGTCCCGGTCGTCGAGGATCTGGTCCAACTGCTGCAGACGCGATCAGACCTGCGAGTGGCGCTCGAAGGCGCCATTCGGACGGCCGACCTCAAGGGCCTTCGGGACATGGACTCGTTCCTGATCTATCTGGACGGTTTCGTCACGTTCGTACCCACCGTAGACGAGGCACCCACGGCGCTGAAACTCTACTACATTGTGAACCAGGCGCCGGGCGATCAACTAAACCGCGATAAGAGCTTCAGTGCCTGGATGAACAAGCTTATCGAGACCTGGGGCCAGTTCCTGGATACGCCCGCGTCCGCGTCGGGCATCCCTTCTTTTGCGGCACGACCGAACTACAACATCGGCGATTACTTTGTGGGACCGAGCGGCTGGCTCACCTTCAACCAGTTCTTTGCACGGGAGGTGAAGCCCGGCAAGCGGCCGATCGCAGAGCCTCGCAACGACAGGGTGATCGCGTCGCCGACCGACGCCACATTCGCAGGCAAATGGGAAATCGACGCGAACTCGAAGGTTACGGTCAAGGGCGTCAGCTGGCCGGTCGCTAAGCTACTGGACGGCAGCCCGTACCAGAATGCGTTCGAGGACGGCATCTTCGCACACATGTTCCTGCACCCCGACGACTACCACCGCTACCACGTGCCCGTCGCCGGTGAGATCAAGGAAGTACGCAACATTCACGGCCGAGTGTACATGGACGTGGCTCGGCGACCGGACGGCAGTCTCTACGGGATCGACGGTGAGACGTATCAGATCGACCAGGAACGGGGATTGATCGTCATCGACTCACCCGAGGTGGGGCTCGTGGCCGTGCTACCGGTCGGGATGTGCTTCGTTTCCTCGGTCAACCTGACACCCGAGGTTGGTGCCAGGCTGCAAAAGGGCGACGAATTCGGCTTCTTTCTCTTCGGCGGCTCTGACATCGTGATGCTGTTCCAGAACAAGAAGGTCGTGATCGACGCTGAGGTTGGGAGGAAGTATCTGCAAGGGCAGCGCATCGGGAGATCCGCTAACTTCTAACTGGTGTGGTAGAGGATAAACATGATTCGGATTGATGCGTGGCAAGAGGACCGCGCCGAAGACGCCCTAAAAACCTTCTGAATTCGAAAACACCAAAGAGCCCAAGTATCCGGATTGTCCGTCATCCGGAACTAAGCAGCGAGCGGATGCGGTGGCACTCCCCAGCTTGTCGCTATTACAGAATCCGACTGTTCCCGCAAAATGGATGTCTGGCGGTCGGGCCCTCGGAACAGATCGCAGGCGACGGTTCAATGCTTCCTATCGAGAGCTTCGGGAGTTCTTGAGCGAAGGGAAGTCTCCGTTTTCCCTTGACCCGTACTTATCACGGATGTCCCCGGGAAATTCGGCTTTGAGATGCTATCGACTTCGCCATCTGAATCTGTCAACGCTGTTGCGGAAATCCTTTAATAGGATGCCCCTACAGTAGGGGCTCCATCTGGCCTGAAGCCAGTGGAAACGCACCCATGGCGCTTGAGGGGAGAATCGTCAGCGCAGGGACCAAATGCCGAGTTGATTGTCGGACGTGGCTGCGAACAGGTAATGATCGCCCACGAAGGCGCCTCCTACTATGGTGATTCCCGGCTTCCGAAAATCGGCGAGAACGGCTTCTGTATCCAGATCCCACAGCATCAGGTGGTCAACGTCGGCAAAGTAATCGGCGGAACGGTAGATCACCGCCACTTGTTTTTTGTCTGCAGAGACATCGAGGGAGATGATCAGTCCGGGTTGGTTGGTGAGCGTCCGCAGGACCTTACCCGTCTCCGGGTCGATGATGGAGAGAGTCTTGTCAACTCCACCGGCAATGACTGATTTGTTGTCTCGAGAAAATGCCACCGCAAGTGGCTCCAGCACAAATTCTGTCCCTGTGCTCCGCGGCTTTCCAGTGGCAGCATCGAAGACCCGGACGTGGCCGTCACCGTCAGCAGTGGCAACCCAATTGCCATCACCTGAAAACGAGAGCGACGCCGATCCTCCAAACGGAGGCGATATATCGGCCAGCATCCTCGAATTTTCTACGTCCCAGGCCTGAGTAACCATGCCCGAGAGAGCGAGGCGCCGATTGTCCGGCGAAAATGCCATTGCGAACACATCGGGTACAACGAACTCGTGCTCCATCTTCCACGAATCCACGTCGAAAGTCCTGACCACTCCCTTCTCGTTCGGCACTAACTGATAAGCGATCGCAAGGTACCGCCCATCCGGCGAAAACTCCACATCGCTGGGCGGATGCCTGCCGTCAGCCAGGCGCCGCAAGAGTTCCCCCGAGCGTGTTGACCAGACGCGCACAACGTTGTCGCTGTCAATGGTCGCAAGCACGGTACCCGCACGGGACATGGTTCCGTACTGAACCGTGACGCCCGACGGCAGATTGATGGTCTTCACTTGCCGGCCCGATTGCGCCGAAGCTGCAACGGGCAGACAGCATACGAGCGTTAAAAGCGCGATTTTCATGTTCATCACAGGCGCTCCAGGTAAAGCTCGAATCGAACCTTGGCATGCAATTCGTTCGGTTCACCGGTCAACACTACGGGACGGATAAGCTCCGGGGTCTGGAGCAGAGGATCGCGGGCGTAGTTCCTCTGAGGATCGCCCTCGAAAGCGGGATCAGTGGCGAAGTAGAGCTGCGTGACCAGCGGCTTGTGCCCCGGTGCCATCACCAGGTAGTGAACGTGCTGACAAACGCGGGTCTTATCGGGATAATGGCCCGGAATCACGGACTCAAAACTATACGCCCCCGTCGAATCGACCGTCTGCTTGCCCCGATAGCGATAACCGTCAATGTCGTACAAACCGTGATGGTTGGTCTGCCAGATCTCAATGGTGGCATCGGGCACGATGTCGCCGCGTGTGTCCACCACCTGTCCCGAAAGAGTGAGCGGCAAGCCGGGATCTCCGGGCGCACGCAGGATGTTGTTGACGGGCGTGAGCCGCTTGTAAAACGGTCCCAGCGGATTGGGTGGAGTCGGCCTCGGAACCGGCTTTTCACCTTCCTGGAAGGCAAAGAGCATCGAGTCAGCGGAAAAGTGAGACGCGATGACGATGGAACCCAGGGTAAGGCACTTTTGAAGAACTTCACGACGCGCTAACATAGAACCTCCTCCATACGTTCACTTAAGCCATGTCTGAGCTGACCCGGCCGGGGTCGGGACCCAGCCAGACTGGGATTCAACAGGAACTCCCAAGAGATTGGATCGGGACCTTGTGATGGCTTTCCAGCTACGGGTAAACAGTGGTGCTTTACACCTCAATTCTTGGACCTCCAAAGCAGGAAACAATCCAGAGCCAATCGCTTTGGCCTGAAGCGCCTTCCACACGCAGCAGACCAGAATCGACTTCAGATGTCGAGGCACGCGGGGTAACGGCGAGGTAATTCCTGGGTAAGCGCACAAACACCACGCAACCGGTCGTTTACAAGCGACGGACGAACGACATCGAATCCGATTGGAAGGACGGAACGCGCGTGGTACGATCCGCCGCAAGGGACAGATCACTCGTGACAAAACGGTGGACACTCGCTCAAACACGGTTCGCTTCGGATCTTTCGAACTCGATCTCCGCACCGGCGAATTGCGTAAGGAGTCCGGCGCCAGAATCCGGCTGGATGGGCAACCGATCCAAATTCTTCTCCTCTTGCTGGACCGTCCTGGGGAGTTGGTGACGCAGGAAGAGGTCCGAAAGCAGCTGTGGCCCGATGGAACCGTTGTCGAGTATGAACACAGTATCAAAACCGCGCTTCGGAAGCTCCGTCAGGCTTTGGGCGATAGCGCCGACGCGCCTCAATATATCGAGACACTACCCCGAAAAGGGTATCGATTTATCGGTTCCGTCGAAGGCGTTTCGCCGACCGGGCTAACGGTCGAGAATAATAGACCGAGTTCACGGGTTCCACCGAACGGCCGGAGAACCGGCAGGAGAGCTAAGACTGGGCTGTGGGGCGCCGCGGCGGTAATGTTGTTGGCCGGGCTGACATTGGGCGGATACCGCTTTCTCCGTCAGACCCGCGCCCTGACCGAAAAGGACACGCTTGTTGTTTCCGATTTCGTCAACGCTACGAGAGACCCCGTCTTTGATGGAACCCTGCGGCAGGGCCTGACAGTCCAATTGGAACAATCGCCTTTTCTCAGTCTCGTGTCCGAAGCGCGGATTCAGGGAACACTCCTACTGATGGGGCAGCCGTCCGATGCTCAGTTAACTCCGAAAATTGCCCGCGAGCTCTGCCAGAGGGTAGGCAGCGTGGCCGTCATCAATGGATCGATTGCCAGCCTTGGCCGGCAGTATGTTCTGGATCTAAAAGCTGTCGAGTGCAGGAATGGCGATGCTCTTGCCGAGGAGCAGGTAACAGCGGACTCCAAGGAACAAGTCCTGAAGTCGCTGGCTCAGGCAGCTACCAAGTTACGCAGAGAGCTGGGTGAGTCTTTGAGTTCCGTGCAGAGGTTCGATACGCCCATCGAACAGGCTACGACTCCTTCGCTCGAGGCACTCCAAGCCTACAGTCTGGGAATGAAACTCCTGATAGGCAAGAGTGATTTCAATGCAGCATTGCCGTTGTTCCAGCGTGCGATCGATCTGGACCCGAACTTCGCAGCCGCCTACTCCGGCCTGGTGTTGACCTACCTCAATCTGCTGGAGACCGACTTGGCCTCGAAAGCTGCGGAGAAAGCTTACGAGTTGCGATCCGGAGTGAGCGAAGCGGAGAAGTTCTTGATCGAAGCTAATTACTACGAGTTCGTCAGCGGAGATCTGGAGAAGGCGCGCCAAACTTGCGAGGTGTGGTCACAGACCTACCCACGGGACCACTCTCCGCGGGGTTTCAGAGTCGGGATCTACGCTGGGTTGGGTCAATATGACCGGGAACTCGAGGAAGCGCAAGCGAATCTTGGTCTTGATCCAACAAGCGCCTTAGGATATGGGGGCTTGGCCCTGTCTCTCCTTAACTTGGGCCGATTTAACGAGGCCCGGGCGACTGCCGCTGAGGCGCTCGCAAAGAACCTCGACTCGCCTTTCCTGCGCGACAGCCTCTATGAACTGGCATTCCTCGAGAACGATGCGTCGAAAATGGCGCAACAAGTAGCCTGGGCTTCTGGAAAGCCAGGAGCTGAAGACCTAACTCTGGCCATGGAATCCCACACTGCAGTCTTTACCGGCCAGGTGGGCAAAGCTAGGGATTTTTTCCGCAGAGCGGTCGCTTCAGCGGAGCGAGCGGACGAGAAAGAGACCGGGGCTCTCTACCAAGCCGATGCTGCCCAGTGGGAAGCGTTATTTGGCTTCGCGGCAGAAGCACGCGAGCATTCCCACGCCGCACTTTCCGGCTGGAGCGGGCGCGACGTGGAGTACGGTGCAGCTTTGGGATTGGCTCTGGCCAACAATGCGCGCGGCGAGCAGACAGGGATCGCAAACCTGGCAGACGATCTGGCGAAGCGCTTCCCCGACGACACACTGGTGAGGTTTAACTACCTGCCCACCCTTCGTGCGCAGATCGCTCTCAATCGCGACCAACCTTCACAGGCTATCGAAGTACTCCAAGCGTCAGTTCCTTACGAGTTGGGGACACTGGAGGCATATGGCTTCCCTCAGGCCCTATTACCTGTTTATGTCCGCGGCGAAGCCTATCTGGCCACGCATCGAGGTCCCGAAGCCGCCGTGGAGTTTCAGAAGGTCCTCAATCATCGCGGAATTGTGTTTAACGAACCCATCGGCGCATTGGCGCACCTGCAATTGGGCAGGGCTTACGTGCTGTCGGGTGATGACACCAAGGCAAAATCGGCTTATCAAGATTTCCTTTCGCTCTGGAAAGACGCCGACCCCGACGTCCCCATCCTGAAAGAAGCGAGGGCAGAGTACGCGAAGCTGAAGTAAGCGGGTTACGCCCCTTCAAGACCACTTCTGCGAGATCAAACTGTATCAATACTGGTAAAAGCGCTTGTGCCACAAATGCATAGTCCCCGGTTGGTCGGAAGTAACGGCGCAAGTCGGCCGTTCTGGATATCACCGTTGTTATCAGGCCTTTTGACTCAAAGCCCGCCAATGAGCGCAACGGCAATTTTTTCGACAGTTCCGACAGTTTCTTCTCGAACTCAGGACACACTTCGCTCGGCACGAGTCTTTCCATCCGCTGCGACAACTCAAGCATAACGTCGCGAATTGTTCATCCGTCGTTGTGTGACAGGGTTGACGCACGCGGAAAGGGCTAACATCCCTCGCGCCGTGTGATCAACGCATTACTCCCGAGCGACGCAAAACCCTTACCTAACCCCGTAACGTAAGGTTTGCCGACGACACGCCCCGAACCCGCGCTGCGCGAATCGCGGTTCAGGGCTGGGACGGGTCGAAGGGAACGAAGCTCTCGGCACGCTTTGGATCACCCGTGCCGGAATAGCGGGGCAAGATCGGGTAGGGGAAGACAGGCCGCGTGCGCTCTACATTGCCGTTGCTCAGTTTGCCAGCGATCAGTTTGTCGGGCGCCTGGCCCTTCTCCACCCAATTTTCGAGCGCCGTCATGGAGTCAAACTCGGTGAAACCGGGACCTCCGCCGCTGTGGTGAACTCCCGGTACGAGAAATAGCCTGAAGAAATCTTCGGTTTGTTTGCGTCCACCCATGAATTTCATTACGTCTTCGTAGTAGCCAATAGACGAAGTCGCCATGATGGCGCTGTCGGCCCAGCCATGCCAAAGGAGAAGCTTTCCGCCCCGCGCTTTGAAGGCGCGCAGATCGAGGGAGGTCGCGTCGTAGATTTTTCGCGCTCTGGCCAGCGTGCCAGGATCGCGATCGAAGTCGAAGGTGAGTGCATCGGCGTTCGCTCTTATCTTTTCATCTGCGAGGTATTTTATGTACTGACCGGGAAGTTCCAAGTTGGCAAGACGCGGCGTTATGCCGGGACGTGGCGAGCCAAAATAGTTCCAACCCGCCCACATAGTCTCTGTCCCCGGCAGGTACGGGAACGCGTAGAGCACTTCGCCCTTGGAATTGGTCGCTGGGGTCATCAAGCGCTTGATTGCAGCGACCTGCCCTGCGTTCAGGCAATTAGGGCCGCTGCTCTGAGAAGGGCAAGCAATCATTTCCGGCTGCCATTTACAGGACGGCGGATCGGTGACCAGTCCTTCCTCCACACCAGCCTGAGCACCGCAATGCTCCAGCACGGATTTGTGCATGGCGTCGGCAGCCGCAGCATTGAGTACCGAGCTGCCCTGACCATCTCTGAAGGCCTGAGCAAACCAAGCTGCTGCGATGGTATTTCGTCCGGTATAGTCGTACACGGGTGCACTGGCCATTAAGCCGTCAAAGTCCTCAGGGAAGCGTTGCGCTTCCATCAGAACGGCTTGGCCGCCTTTGGAGCCACCGCCCATGTACGAATACTTGATGGGCTTTCCGTAGAAGTGTGTGGTGATGGCCTTAGCAATAAGCGTGACAACGTGATTGCTGCGCCATCCAAAATCCTCCTGTAATTCAGGCGCGTTTGCGGCCCAAACGCCGTCAAATCCCCAAGTGCTGTCGTGTCCGCCATTTCCCGTCGCCGAGGCGTAGCCACGCGTCACACCAAGGTTGCACGCGTCGCCAAAGACAGTGCCGCAAAAGGCTCCACAGGCATAAAAGAAAAACTTCTGATTCCAGTCACCGGAAAGCGGCAGCTTCAACTCAAACTTGCTCTGCGGCGCAACATAGCCGCTCACTTCGCAATAACGATGGACCAGGGAGGGACTGTTAGGGACGCTGCTTGCATATCCGCTGGGAGTGAGCGTCCATCGCGCCAGACCACTCGTGGGCACTTCGACGATGTGCGCGGAAGTGATGACCGCAGGTCCGCCAGGGGCGGCTTCCAGGTTGAACTCGGTTAGCGCCGCGCATCTCTGTGCGTCAGGGTTAGGCGACGCATCGGATGGGCTCTGCGCCGCAGCTAATCCAGTCAAGCAAAGCGTTAGGACGAAACCGATTCGCCATATTCGCCGCGCGAATTTGCTTTGCTCCTGGCAGAGAATCTCTCTCAACGACGCAAACCACTTAAGAAATTGATCTTTCATCTAACGCCGCCTGGTCTCGGCCCTGCTGAGTTCGTGCGTTCATCACTAGGGGACGGATGTAGAGGAAGTTCGCATTACTGCTTGCTCCGAGGGTACCAAAATCGATTCGCGTTTACCGAGAATTACGGGTGGATCACGGGCTAATCGGAAACCAAACCTGCGAGAATGCCGGGGCGCGGATACCGGCGGTTCGACGTTGTGGCCTAGCCAAACGGTTGCAGTACAGCACATCCTGACAATTCTCTCCATTCCCAACTGAAGCAGGACAGTTTAGGATCTACTCGCTCACAAGCAGGTCGTCATCGATAGTGATCTCCTCTCCTTTTGATCGATTAGATTATCCCAGCCTCCGTCAAAGTGTGTACTTGAACCAGGCGTCCCTGGGGTTGATCGGTCAACCAGCAGTAACCGCAATGCACACTTTCATCGACAATGTTGCTAGGCATGGCAACCTCTAGATGTCCGATAGCGATGAGGTGGCATACTACGAAACGCTCCGCGAACGCGCATCGCGATTGCTTCACTGCGACTCCCCGCAAGTCGCAATTGTAGCGAGCGCAAGTGAGATATTGGGGCAACTTCCGATGTTGCTTCAGCCGAGACTCAAGAGCACAATTCTGGCCGTTTCAACAGACTTTCCTGCGATAACTCGGCCGTGGCTTCGTCTGGCTGGTCTAAACGATCATACGGTGCGCTTTGTTGATGACCGGCCGACGTGCGATTTGACCGATTCACTCATGGAGGCAATTGATGAGAGCACTTCTGTGGTTGCGGTGAGCAGTGTGCAATATGCCACGGGTACGGTGGTGGATATTTCCCGGCTACGCCGAAGCACCGCCCAGGTTGGCGCACGTTTGATTGTAGACGCTACGCAAGCGGCAGGGGCAGTGCGGGTGGACGCTGCGGCGTGGGATGCTGATGCCGTCGTTGCCAGCGGCTACAAATGGCTTGGTGGACATGGAGGCGTCGCACTAGCAATCATGTCGCCACGCTTGCTTGAGCAAATCCCCCCTTTACCGGGTTGGATGGGGGCGTCGGACCCCTTTGGTTTCGATGCGACCTCTGTGTCGCTAGCTAATGATGCGCGGCGCTACACGCAATCAACAATGTCGTATGCCTCTATGGCTGGTCTGGTGGTAGCAGTTGAGCAGTTGTTGTCCTTGGGTGAAGCTCGAATTGAGGCACATGCGCGGAGTTTGGCAGCAATGTTGGTTAGCAATGCCAGCAAATATGGCTGGCAACCGTTTCGTAGTGTTGGCGATCCTGCGGGGTCTCCACACATCATTTCACTGGGCCACTCTCGCGAAAGCGTACAAGCAATTGTCGACCGACTTCGTAGTCACAATATTGTGTGCGGTGCACGTGGCGGACGCATTCGGATCTCGCTCGCCCCTTACAACGAAGAAAGTGATGTGAACACCCTTATCGAAGCACTTGCTAGACGGCCTGCTCGGGATGAATTTTAGAGATCGAAGCTACTGCGCATCCTGTTGGCATCACCAGCCAACGCAAACTGGTGGAGGAAATGCGCATGCATCTGGCGTGGCGCTGGTTTATCGGCCTGGCCCAGCCAAGATGTAGAATGAGCACCGCAAGGCTGACGACCAACACGTGTTTAGGCGAACCCGTGCCGCCGCGTATTTTGGGAGGATCACATGGCGCAGAACAATCTTGAACGTATGCGGACACTCGACGATTCGTGGAACGCACAGGACTGGCAGACGTTTGAAAAGCGGCATTCCAGGGACACTGCCGTGTTTTGGCCGGGCCAGCCCGAGCCGACAAGAGGACGAGACAATCACAAGGCGGAGTCCATCGAGTTTTTCAAGACCTTCCCAGACAATCATCTGATCAATCATCCCTATAAAGTGGAGATTGCTCAGGGCGACTGGACCTGCACCGTTGCGGATTTTACAGGTAAGATGCGAGGATCGATGAAGGGTTTCGACGGCAAGCTGATCGCGCCAACCAACAAGAAGTTTCATATCGAGTTCTGCACCGTCGCACACTGGAAGAATAGCGAGATTATCGAAGAGAAACTCTTCTATGACCTGACCACCCACCAGGAACCTCGTCTTTGGCGTCCCTTAGCCGTGTTTCCGGACGCGGCTGTTCATGAACTAGGGCCGGTCAAAGAAGCTTAGTACCTCGTGTTGGAACCGCCGGTGATCTTTTTCGAGCATCAGAGCGTGCCCCCCATCCGGAAGCAAGACGTATTGCTTGTCGTGCGTCCTCAGTTGCGAGTAAAACGGCAGCAGGTCTTCCTCTTTCGCCGCGTAATCTCGCTCTCCATGAATGATCATCGTGGGTACAGTGATCCGGGCCGGATCCAGGATTGGAAGATGCGCATTTTCGACGAACGTATTCGGAGCTTGCGGGTCGGCCTTTAAGACCTCTCTTACGAGTTCATCGACAACGTCCGCTTCAACCTGAGGATGTTGCGCCAAGTCTCCTCTTACAAAGTCGCTGCGGATGGACTCCTCGGTTACGTCGCGATACTGCGGAAGAGGCTTGCCGCCGTTCTCCATTCTTTTTCTTCGAAACTCATTTAACTCTGCGTTTCCTTTCCACCACGGCGCGTAAAGGACCAACTTCGCAACTTTGTCGGGGTTCTCCATTGCGAACACGCCAGCTCTCTGAGTACCCGCGGAGCAGCCGAGCAGGTTGATCTTGGACACACCTCTTAACCGAGCTATATAACCCACCGCTGCCGCGATATCGGCGGCTGCCGAATGGGAATCCGTCCAATCCTTGTCTGTCTTGTCGGAGCGGCCGTAGCCGTGGAGGTCAATGGCCCAGACGTCATAGCCATTCTCGGCAAGAAAATCCATCAGCGAATAGTCGCGAATCTGCAGGTCAAAGAGTGGGCGACCCGACCACGTGCCTCCATGGACGAGGAGCGCGACCTTGCCGCTGTTCGCGAAGGTGCCTTCCAGGCCAGCTTTGTGTTTCTCCCACAGGTAAATTCGAAGGCCATCTCTCATCACGTAGTGATCTTCGCCGCGAATGGGATTGACGCTGGCTTTAGTGTCCCGAGATGCATCCCGTGCGCCGCCGTCGGCTGCGGGCACGATTGCGCAAGAGGCCAAGACCAAAACCAGAAGCGAGAAAGTACGTTGCATTACTCGCAGGATCACTTCATTCCTCCGCATGAATACTTTTCCACACGACTACGGGATGTATGAAAAGTCTTCGGGTAGCGGTGCTGAAATCGGGACCTCAAAAAATCTGGCAGGTTCCGGATGCACGATGGTTTTGCCATGCGAGGCGAGGAAGATGGCGAACTGCTCCATTCCTCCGCGTCCAATGGGTCCGGAGAGCCCGCCAAGCATCCACCTCTGCACGTACGTGTGTGGGTTCTTGTAGACCGTGTTGTCTTCCGCGTATGCGAGGTCGTTGCGATAGAAGGTCGTCACGTCGGCATAGCCGCCCGCGCGAAGCAACTGTGTGGTCCGAGGATTCGGGGCCGACTCGTCCCCTCTACCGAAGTTGACGAGGATAGACTTGGGAGACATCCCCGTTAGCAGTTCTTTGCGGATATGGGGCGCAAACGAAGCGCCGTCTCCCGAGGCCGCGATCCACCCAATCTCGTCGAAATATTTCTGGATGTCCATTGCACCGGCCACCTGGTTGATCACGATCGGTAGGTTGCGAAGCGGAATGTTGTCATTGAAGAAAGGACCGTTAACCGGAATCCCGTCCCAGTTGGTGAGGCCGGGAGAATTGAGAAGAGATGGAACGCGGGATGCCAGAGCCTCCCCTACCTGCCCACGCGCCGCCGGCCTCATCCTTAGAAGGTCAAACCGGGAGTTCATCCCGGCCGGCGAGGCCAACACGCCGATTTTCACGTCCGGCTCTACCGCCATGAATACCTGACCGAGTGCACCGCCGCCGAAGGAGAGGCCGAAGTAGAAGATCTGTGAAGGATCGAGATCGATGACTCCGTCGCCATCCACGTCCACGCCCACCTCAATCACGCGGACGAGCTGCATCAATTCGACAATATGCTGTCGGATTGTGTCTCGGGGTCCAAGCGTTCTATACGCGGCGCTAACCGTAGCTATGCCTTCGTTGTCATCGATGGCGCCGTCTCCGTTGAGGTCTTTTCCTCGACCTCCCGCCGGGAACTGCACCAACGAACCATCTTTTAACTTGACCCGGATGAAGCTGAGGGGGCCGTACGCTTCCCCGGCCACGTTAATGCAGGCTGTTGCGATCCCGTGGCTCGCGAACGCCGGGGCGTACAGCCAGGGCATCTCGTCTTTGTAGTCGCGCCCGCCCAAGCCAAAGATGACGACCGGCCAGCCTTTGGGCGGCGGAGTGCCGCCGGGCAAGAACACATTGACGTAGAGGGTCTCGACTTGTTGAACTGGCGGAACCCCTGCGCGAGTGCCAACCGGCGGCAGGACTGGCTCGTCCGTGATGTACCGGGGCGATGTAAAGCTGCCGTATGCAATGCGCCCCACGGCTCCAGACTTGTATTGATCAAACAGGAGGAAAGGTTTTGTTTCGCCGGGGAACTGCGGTTTGAAGGACTGAAACCCTAGCGGGCTCACCTTGATCTGTTGCTGCCAGTCGATGTCCTGAATGTCGCTGATCGAGAAGACCGTACGACTGCCGCCAGGGCCGAGCCGGAAGGTTGCCGGTTCGGGAGTTGCGGTTTTGATCCTATCCCGAATATGCTCCAGCACCGCGGTTGCACTCTGGGTTGTGAACACGCTCAGGCCCGCGACCTGTTCGTCGGATATCCCCAGCTTGCGCAGAGCGGCGAGAGCATCGAGCAACTTTTCCCGATACCTCTTGAGAAGCGCGTTGTCTGTCTGACCCAAGTTCAGATCGTAGAGCAACCCCCTCAGTTCGTCCGCGAGTCCGACTGGAGCTCCCGAGCTGTCGAGTATGCCCGTCGTTGTAACGAACGCGTAGCGAGTGTGCTGTCTGAGTTGCTCGTCCGACTCAACCGCAAGAACGCGCGTTGCCGGATCCCAAACCAACTGGTTGACGCCGATCACCTGCGGCGCGCCGTTTTCCCCTTGTCTCGCCGTCCCGTCCACGTCTGCGTCCCCAAGGTCGACGAAAAACGCGTTCTTGCTGTTCACGCTACTCGGGTCGATGTCGCCATCGAACGGGATGGTTACACGTGGCTGTAGGTTGAAACCATCAAGCACATTAATGAGCGCGAGGTCCCGGCAGTCTGACACGCGCACCCCGCAATCAGGCAGCGGAAGCTTGATGCGTAGCCCGGTCTTCTGCGTGTCATCAGCTGCGGTAAATATGTCAGTTGGGAAGACCCCGCCCTCTGGAGCGGCAAGACCAAATAGGACGTGGACCTTGCCCTTGTTTTTGAGCGGTGAAGAATTTTGCGCCACCGAATTACCGCGTTCGCCTCCGATCTCATTCGACAACGGCTTGCCGCTGCTCGTTTCGGTGTTGATTTTGACTTGGGCATCGGCGGTTATCAGCCCTACCGGAACCACACAAAACAACAGCAAGGAACACACTAAGGTGAATCGAAGACCTGCGAACATACGTTAATTCCCCCTGCAAAAATTATTGCGTACGGTCCAGAAACTCGGCGTGCCAAGCCGTTTGAATGGCTTGCAACGTGCCGTCGTTAAACATTTTGGGATCGTCGTTGAAGGCGCTTAGTTCGGTTACGTAGCGGTGCAGCTCTTTGAATGGCACCTGCAAGTGGGCCAGCTTCGAGGTGCTTTTCCGACAGCAGTATCCCAATCTGTTCTGCGTCGTCCCATCTCAATCCTGTTGGCATAAGGCTCCTTTGGCGGAAGTGTCTTCGGTCTACCCGATTGTTGCATTAGCGGTGGAATTGTTTGGCGAACCTCATTGCGCACTCCTTATTGTGAGTTCGTTAATCTGGCTCATATGCACGTATAATTGCGAGCAACTGAGGTTTGGGGACAATGGCGAGCGTCCAGAGACTATCTGATTTTTCCCTGATCCCGTAACCCGCTGGAAATCCTGGGCCTTGCTGCCAGCGGCAGGAACTGAATGTTGGGCTAACTCAACGCCACGCTTTTCTTGGTAATCCGCGATTCCGTGTGCCATGCTCTGCATACTGCCGCAGCCCCGATTTGTCGGCAATGGCGAACGTCTGGAGATTGTGTGATTTTTCCATGACCCCGCAACCCGCTGGAAATCCTGCGACTTGTTGTCACTTGTGGGAGTGCCTGTAGAATGACCCTCACTGCTTGGGGTGAGCAACGATGGCATCGGAACGGGGCCCATTCGCGAATCCGGTCAAGTTCGGAGATGATCTCGAACTGGACCCCGGCGCCTACGAACTACGTCGTGCGGGTCGTCCCCTCAAGCTGGAGCGCATCCCGATGGAGTTGCTGCGGCTGTTAGTCGAGCAGCGTGGACAACTCGTAACACGGGATCAAATTATCGAGAGAATCTGGGGGAAAGACGTTTACCTCGATGCGGACACCAGTATTAATTCAGCCATCCGCAAGATACGCCTTGTTCTCAAGGACAACCCTGAGCACCCACGTTTCGTACAAACTGTCACGGCCCGAGGATATCGATTCATAGCTCCGGTTGTAGATGCCACTCCACCTCCTGCCATCGAAGTTGGTGCTTGCCCGCACGCCACTACAGAGGGGGATCTGCTCGATGCGGAGATCTCTCACTATCGGATATTGTCAAAGCTCGGCAGCGGTGGCATGGGAGTGGTGTACGAAGCAGAAGACATCCGCCTAGGCCGCCGCGTCGCGTTGAAACTCCTGCCAGAGAACCTGGCTCGTGACCATATAGCTCTCCAACGGTTTGAGCGCGAGGCCCGCGCCGCCTCGTCCTTAAACCACCCAAACATCTGCACGATTTACGAGGTCGAAGAACATGATCACCAACCGGTGATCGTCATGGAGTTACTTGAAGGAACGAGCTTGAAGCAGCGCATCCGCGAAGGGCCAATGTCAACCGACGAGCTTCTGGATTTTAGCGTTCAGATATCAGACGCCCTGGAAGCGGCCCATGCTAAGGGAATCACCCACCGGGACATGAAACCCGGAAACATTTTCGTGGTCGGGAGCGGACGGGTAAAGATCTTGGACTTCGGGTTGGCCAAGATGCTTCCTCCTCATGTTGCGGAAGACCAATCCGAAGAAGAAGCGCTCACGCTGGAAGGCGTGATTCCGGGCACAACTTCCTATATGTCTCCAGAACAGGTCCGAGGAGAGGAGATTGACGCGCGCAGCGATTTGTTTTCTCTGGGTGTCGTGCTATATGAAATGGCTACCGGCAAACGGCCGTTCGTTGGCAAGAATCGCGTGGTGCTGATGAACGCTATCCTGAACGAGCGGCCGGCTCGTCCCAGCGAGGTGAATCCGTCCTTGCCGTCGGGACTGGACACAATCATTGCAATGGCGCTCGAGAAGGACCGAGCGCAACGCTATCAGCATGCCGCCGACATTTGCGCTGACCTGAAGCGACTGAAGGAGCCGGAGGAAAAAACGCCAACCGCTGTTACCCGTGGTGCGTCAGCAAGAGTGGAAAGTCGCCCTATTTCAGGCACAACCACGCACCCCAAAAAGCTCTGGATTGGCGGACTTTTGGCGGTCGCACTATTACTGCTCTTAGCCCTTGCCGGTGCGGAGTGGAACAAGCGCCGTTCGAGCGCAGCACCTTCTGCGTCGATTCGATCCATTGCCGTGCTGCCGCTGGAAAACCTGACCGGCGATCCGGGTCAACAATACTTCACCGACGGTATGACCGATGCTTTGATCACCAATTTGGCGCAGATCGGATCCCTGCGCGTGATCTCCCGCACTTCGACGATGCACTACCGGGATTCGCGCAAAGCGCTGCCCGAAATTGCGAAGGAATTGGGAGTCGATGCCGTAGTCGAGGGTTCGGTGGCGCGCTCCGGCAATCGAGTTCGCATTGATGCGCAGTTGATCCAGGCATCGACGGATCGCCACCTGTGGGCCAAAGGCTACGAGCGCGAAATTCAGGATGTACTGGCGCTGCAGAGTGATGTCGCGCGCACCATCGCCACCGAAGTACGGATTCAACTAACAGCGAATGAGCAAGCACGACTCAGTGCGCGGCCGGTAAATCCGGACGCCTACGACGCGTACCTTAAGGGTCGCTTCTTCTGGAACAAGCGCAACAAGGAGGCACTCAACAAGAGCATCGAATATTTCAACGACGCAATCCGTTTGGATCCCGGTTACGCCGCGGCCTACTCCGGACTGGCTGATGCCTACACCATTACCGGATGCGGGGCGCCCGGGGGGATGCCAATCCAAGAGGCCGGACCGAAGGCGAAGGCGGCCGCATTGAAAGCCGTGGAATTGGACGGGAACAGTGCAGAGGCGCACACCGCGCTGGGATTTCAGAAGTTGTGCTATGACGGAGACGCGTCGAGCGCTGAAAACGAACTCAAGCGCGCCATCGCACTCAATCCAAATTATGCCACGGCTCACCACGGTTACGCGGTGTTGCTCCTGGGCTGGCGCGATGACGAGGGGATGGATCAGATCCAACAAGCGCTGCGGCTCGATCCCGTGTCGCCCAATATTAACGGCATGTTTGGAAATTACCTGATGGAAACGAGGCAGTTTGAGAAGGCGATAGAACAGTTCCGCAAGACGGTGGAACTCGATCCTCAGCAATACAATTCCCGCACGCGCTTGGGATTTGCGTACGCAGTCGTTCACCGCTACACCGAGGCGGAGATAGAGTTTAAGAAGGCGGAGGAGATTTCGCCGAATAGCGTCACTTCGCTGGCTGCACTTGCGTACATCTACGGGCTTGAGGGAAAGCAAACTCAGGCAGAACGAGCGCTTTCCGAAATAAGGCCGCTGGCGGTCAAAGCGGGTCACCCTTGGTTGGTTTGCCTGGTTTACGTTGGGCTGAACCAGAAGGAGGAGGCGATCCGGTGGCTACAGAAGGCCTACGACCAGGACGATTTCTATTTCAACCTCAAAGACCCCCTTCTAGATCCCTTGCGCTCTGACCCCGTATTCCAGGATCTGGAGCGGCGCGTCAATACGGCGCAGCAGAAACAGGTTCTGCAATAGGTCTTGCACCTCAATCGCAGCAAGATATAAATCTTCCCCTTCCTAATCCCCCGACTGACTTCCACTCCCTCGTGGCGAGAGTAGATCTTCAGCGATTCGGAAGGCAGAAACTGAGAGCTTCCTCCCGACTGACGAGCAATCCGGAAGTTACGTTTTCACGTTTTCAACCGGACTCAGATGACGTTGTCCAGACGTCGGCTTCGGGGAGATCGTCATTGATCTCCTCGAAGCCCGCTGGATAACTTCCGGTTGGCCGACGATCCACACCCTAAGAGACCCGGTTCCCGTAATTTATCTTGACAAGACTTCTTGAAGAATATATCTTTGTGGTTATATAACCAATGGGTGATCATGCAAATGGCGATTTGGACACTACTTTCGCTGCGCTTGCTGACCCAACACGGCGAGCCATCCTGGAGAGGCTTGCCCTTGGCGAAGCTACCGTGAATCAGTTAGCAGAACCATTTGCCCTTACTCAGCCCGCCATCTCGAAGCACCTGAAAGTTCTGGAACGGGCCGGACTAATTGAGAAGGGCAGAGATGCGCAGCGACGTCCACGGCGCCTGGTCGCTAAATCCATTGACCAGGCCGCTGCGTGGTTGCAGGGATATCGCAATCCGGGGACTCTGCAACTCACGAGACCCAGCGATCGCGAATTTCAGATTAAGAGGATCTTCGCCGCGTCACGAGAGCTTGTTTTTGCGGCGTTCACGGAGCCTAAACTGCTGAGGCGCTGGTTCTTCGGGAAGCCTGACGGAACTTTGGAGGTGTGTGACGTGGCACGCAAGGCGGGCGACTCGTTCCGTTACATGTGGCGCGATCCTGACGGAAGCGAGATGGGGATGGGCGGAGTCTGTCTGGAGATCACGCGGCCCGAGCGCATCGTCGCTACGGAAAAATGGGATCGGCCTTGGTATCCGGGGGAGGCGACCGGAACCATCACTTTCACCGAAGGAGGTGGCGTAACCACGTTAACCCAGACGCTTCGTTATGAGTCGCAAATTGCGCGTGACATGGTCCTGGGAACAATGATCGAGCATGCCATGGCCCTCGGCTATGACCGGTTGGCTGAACTACTGAAGTCGCAGACTTCCGAACGGGAGAAAGAGAAATGAACGCACCATCAACCATAGCAGTTCCATCCCGGCCCATTGGACGCAGCATTCTCGCCGTCTTTGCTGGGATTGTGGTCGGGATTGTCCTTTCTACGGCGACAGACCTTGGATTGCACGCGAGCGGGATAGCTCCTTCCCTGAAAGAGCACTGGCCCAACCACCTGTTGGTGCTGGCCACTCTGTACCGCTTGATTTACGCAGTCCTCGGAAGCTACCTCATTGCGTGGCTGGCACCTAACCGCCCGATGGGCCACTCCCTGGTGGCGGGCACCTTGGGTTTGGTGCTCAGCAGTCTGGGCGCTGCGGTCGCCTGGAGCACTACAGTTGGTCAACATTGGTATCCAATGCTGCTTGCCCTGACAGCGCTTCCCACGGCGTGGATAGGCGCAAAGCTCTGGCTCATGCAGTCACACTCGCAAACCGCCGCTGCATAATGGAGATCGTTCATGAAAAGGAAAACAGACGCGCTGACCAAACCGTCTGAGCCGGAGATGGTTGATGCATTTATGGCGAAGCTCGAGCATCCGCTCGCCGATGTCGTCGCGGAACTGCGAGAAATCATCTTGAGCACCGACCCCGAGATTGGCGAAGAGATCAAATGGAACGCTCCCGCATTCTTCTATAAGGGTGAGTTGCCTCCGTTCGATCCAAAGCAATACAAGCGGCACGTTGTGGTGTTCAACTTGTTCAAGCAGAACTGCATCCGGGTGGTGTTCCCAAGCGGAGCAAGGGTGAAGGACGAGTCCGGCTTCCTGGAGGGAGATTATCCAGATGGGCGCAGACTAGCGTTCTTTCACGACATGAAAGAGGTAAAGTCCCGAAAGCCAATCTTGCAGCGAATCGTCAAGCAGTGGCTCGTCACATTGGACAAGGGCTAGGCTAGACCATCCTCGCGGTTGATCTTCTGCAAATTCCGTATAACGGGCAAGCCGGAAGTCATCGGCTCATCGTTGGAGTTCGGGAAACCAGCTTGTGCTCACGGAATTTGCCAGCTTCAAATCTGGGTACAATAAGGGGACGATAAGAGATGACATGCGGTCTCTTTGTGTATCAAGCAATGTCCGCCGACACCGTTTGATATCAATCAGTTACATCTCATTGCTGCCCTGTCACGGCACAAGGCACAATTGACTTCCAGACCGGACCTTCGGCGCTTGCGAGGAGTTTCCCACCGCGGCTTGTCAGAAATGTCCCACCTTATTCTATAGTGATGGATCTGTGTAGTGAGGGATCGCCGGAGTTGAAGGAGCGGTGATGATAAGTCACCGATGCCTGAAGCCCGGAAGAAACCCTGCTGTATCTGCCGCCACTGGTTCCGTCCCGATCCTCGAATAGGAGCCCGGCAACGGGCCTGCGGCAGAGCGGAGTGCCGGGCCGTGCACCGGCAGAAGACGCAAGCCCGGTGGCGCCGTCGGAATCCGGGTTACGCCATCGCCTACCGGATCGACCAGCGGGCGGCACAAACCGAAGCGCCTGCGGTGCTGCGGGTACCCGCGCCCTTGAACCAACTACCCTGGGAGTTCGCGAAAGACGAGTTCGGGTCTCAACAAGCAGATTTCATGGGGGTTCTGGGCGCACTTCTGGTACGCACCGCGAAAGACGAGTTCCGGGCCTATCTCATTGATCCCACGATAGTTCCTGGCACACTTCGCGGCTTGTCGCGAAAGACGAGATCGGAGATGGGGCATTGTGAACCCGCAGGCGACGATGCAACTGGAGTTTCACCAACTCGAGCGGCGCTGGGAACATCTGCGCGTCCGCCAACCGCAGCGGCAGCGGCGGCTGATGGCGTCGTTGGCTGAATCGGGCCAACAGACGCCGATCGTGGTGGTGCTCAGTAGCGGGGAGCGCGAGCGCTACCTGGAAGTGGAGCCCGCCGGACCGCTTGGACTTAAAGAACGTCACCGGACTCACGCCCAAAACCTGGGCGGCCAAGACACACTCCTGAAAACTTCTCTCATCCCTCTTGCGCCGCCGTCAAACCGGACGCTCTCCCCACGGGCCAATCTCCCGCATTATCAAGATGTCTGTGCCTCTAGCATCAACGCGAGCACTCGGCTGGATACTCGGGGGGGCAAGATTGAGAGGTATCGTGTGGACATCCCCGGCATAAAGCGGCTCCGTCGCCCTCCAGACATGGACCTTCGTGACTGTACGCTAGCGTAAGAGTCACCGCGCGGTGCTTGTCGCTGTTACAGAGGACGTTCAAGATGCTCAACGGGTCGTTCTCTGGCGCGGCGGACATCCGGAAGCATGGTTGAAGGTCCCGGATCATTTTCTGAGCCGCTGGCTCAACGCCCTTGAGGTACTTCTGCCAATTCCTTTCCCACTGCTCCTGCGGGAACAACTGGGGAATTGGGTACTTCTGCACGGTGCGTGTGAGTCCGCGGTCCGTATCAGGCTGCAAACAAGGTTATCGAGCGCCGACCGAATGTTGAACTGTTGAAGACGCACTCGC
>Ga0210406_10000638_pt1 | contig 47173 bp, 40 predicted proteins | sample IncBWC30MmetaG_FD_155454 | JGI IMG/M metagenome (GOLD analysis project Ga0210406, IMG submission 155454) | Forest soil microbial communities from Barre Woods Harvard Forest LTER site, Petersham, Massachusetts, United States - Inc-BW-C-30-M | ecosystem: Environmental > Terrestrial > Soil >...
AAGCGAATTCGGATTGAGGTTCGCGGTGAAATCCTGGCCCGGTTCGGTTTGATTGGGATCTTCTTTGCTGAAGAGGTTCTCGTAAATCCGCACTTCAGCATCTACAGCATGAGCAGCGGAGACCCAATGGATTGTCGACTTCACCTTGCGCCCGTCCGGAGGATTGTTGCCCCCGTGGGTCGCCGGATCGTAGGTGCAGTGCACCTCGACCACTTCGCCCTTATCGTTTTTCACGACGCTTGTGCAAGTGATGAAGTAGCCATACCGCAGGCGAACCTCGCGCCCCGGAGACAGCCGGAAATATTTCGGCGGGGGGATCTCGCGGAAGTCATCCTGCTCGATATACAAAACGCGGGAGAACGGCACTCTGCGAGAGCCCCCGCCAGAATCCTCAGGATTATTCACCGCGTCCATCTCTTCAGTTTGATTCTCCGGATAATTGTCGATCACAACTTTCAACGGGCGCAGCACAACCATGGCTCGTGGAGCGCGCTTGTTCAGGTCCTCGCGAACAAAATGCTCGAGCATAGCAAGCTCGATGGAGCCGGCAGTCTTCGACACGCCAATGGCACCGCAGAAATTGCGAACGGCTTCCGGCGTGTACCCGCGGCGGCGGATCCCGGAAAGCGTGGGCATACGCGGATCGTCCCAGCCACTCACGCGCCCTTCGCGCACCAACTGCAAGAGCTTGCGCTTGCTCAAAAGAGTATAAGTCAGGTTCAGCCGGTCAAACTCGATTTGCTGCGAAGGAAAAATCCCCAACTCTTTTATGAACCAATTGTAGAGCGGGCGATGGTCTTCGAACTCGAGGGTGCACATCGAATGCGTAACCCGCTCAAGCGAATCCGACTGCCCATGCGCATAATCGTAGAGGGGATAGATACACCACTTGCTGCCAGTGCGGTGATGGTCGGCGTGAAGAATGCGGTACATCACGGGATCGCGCAGGTTGAAGTTGGGCGAAGCCATGTCGATTTTGGCGCGTAGAGTCCGCGAGCCGTCGGGGAATTCGCCGGCGCGCATGCGTTCAAACAGAGCCAGGTTTTCCTCGACGGAGCGATTGCGGAATGGGCTGTCCTTGCCGGGTTCAGTCAGAGTACCGCGGTATTGGCGGATCTCGTCTGCGCTGAGATCGTCGACATACGCCTTCCCTGCCTTGATGAGTTGTACTGCCCATGCATAGAGTTGTTCGAAATAGTCGGAGGCATAGAAAAGACCATCCCACTCGAAGCCGAGCCATTTGACGTCTTCTTTGATCGAGTCGACGTACTCGACCTCTTCCTTCTGGGGGTTGGTGTCGTCGAACCGGAGGTTGGTGTGGCCGCCAAATTCGGCGGCCAGGCCGAAATCGAGGCACATCGCCTTGGCATGGCCGATGTGCAGATATCCGTTTGGCTCGGGAGGGAAACGGGTTTGCACGCGCCCGGCATATTTGTTGGTCTTCAGATCTTCGAGAATAATGTCGCGGATGAAGTTCGAAGGCCGAGACTCGGCGGGAGCATTAGCGGCGGCTTCGGTCTGAGGATTCGAGGTACTCATGGCAATTCTGCGGGAATCAATAATATTAACTCATTTGGGAAACAGGCCGCACGAGCGGGAACCCGCAGACACGGCCTGCATCCTTGAGTTGGTCTCCTTCGATTGGCGATTCAAAATTCCCGGGTAAGCTAGATCATTCCTTCCAAGCGGACGTAGCTCGCTTCCATTCCGCGTTCCATGCCGGTCGCCAGCATTGCAGCTCGCGTCTGAGCGTCGGGCAGTGTCATTCGCATCGTCATCAACGTGCCGGTGCCGTCGGCATCAAACTTGGTTTCGACATGGTTCTCGGGCGTGGGATCTGGCAAGTGCATTCGTTCCACATGAACAATCCTGCTATGAGGCTCAAGTTTCAGATATTCGCCGGTGATATGGAATCCACCGCCTTTGCCATTCGTCCACTCGTAACGAAACTTTCCGCCTGGTCTGGCCTCGTTGATGCAGACGGGCATCGTCCATCCTTCAGGACCGAGCAACCATTTCTGAATTAGCTTGGGATCCGTATGCGCGCGATACACGGCCTCTGGAGGCGCGGCGAAGCGTCTTGTCACAACTATGTGAGTGTCACCTTCGGCCTTCAGCGTCAACTTGCTCATTTTCTTCCTCCTCTTTTTTCGTGTTCGATGCCGGCCAGAACCTCATCCAGCCGGTCGTAGTTTCGTTCCAGTGCTTTTCGTAGCATCGCAATCCATTGGTCCATGGCGTCGATACCGGCCTTCGCAAGGCGACGAGGGCGTTTGGCGCCCTCGACCCGACTAATGACGAGTCCTGCATCTTCGAGCACCCTCAGGTGTTGGGAGATTGCCGGCTGCGTCATCTCGAATGGCTTCGACAGTTCCATTACGGTTGCCTCTCCTCGGGCGAGACGAGCAAGCATCGCTCGCCGTGTCGGGTCGGCCAGTGCCGAGAAGGCGGTATCCAGATTGAGCGCTGTATTAATAAGTAATATCTTATATAAGTGATATGTTATCTGTCAAGAAAATTACCGGAAACTCTCTAAGGTTGAAATTTGGCTCTACGTCAGGCGATCTTGATGTTGTTTCTCAAGTAAATACGTCGGAACAAGCTCTAGCGCGAATGCCGAGCTTTTGCTCGGCAGATCCGACGTGGCGCCTGGGCTAGGTGCTTTGTGAGATCGTAGGCAGTCTCGCACGGCGAGGACGCCCGCGCCTACATCGGCAACACTCGAGAGAGCAGCTTGCCTAGCCCGTCAAGTATCGTAGGTAACCATCAGAAGGTTACTTTTAGACGGTTTCACAACATCGCCCAGGCTCATCCAAATAGTATTGTTTTGTCTGGGTCTGGTGTGAAACATTAGACGCTCGGCGGCTGTAGTCACAGGAATTAGTTAGCGGCAGTTCCGACGCTATGGAAAGTGTTCCCATTACCGTGGTCATGGGGCCTGGGCTCGTCGCCCTGTTGCTCTTCCTTCTGTTCACTTACCTCTACGAGCAAAGCCGGCATCAATACTTCCGCGCGTGGCAACTGGGCTGGGCGGCGTACACCTTGCACTATGCTTTGGACGCCTGGCTTGTGTTCCGCGAGCCCTCGGCACTGGTTTCATTTCTCAGTTCCCTGTTGCTGATGGCGATGGCGCTCTGCATCTTCGTCTCCACCCGGCTCATGGGCCGGCAAAAATTCCATCTGCGATGGTACGACGTTGCCGTAGGTGTCGGCGGCGTCACGCTCGCCGCGTGGAATTTGCGGGCGCAGATTGTGCTGGGTGCGTTTCGTCCCGAGGCCCTTCCCAATCCGCGTCTACCGTTGGACGTTGGCTTAGGCGTGGTGCTTCTGTATTGCTCTTTTTACTTCTATCGCTACGCGCACCGTAAGAATTCGCTTGCCTTCAAATTTCTTGCGGCTTCTTTGGCGTTGTGGGCTGTACTGATGGTTTTCGGACAGTTGCGCAATCCATTTGTGACCATTTTCGGGGTCGCGGGACACTTTCTCGGCCCGATCCCGCAGATGCTGCTGGGCATCGCCATGGCGATGGTGCTGTTTGAAAACGAACGCAACGCCGTCCAGGAAAACGCGCTGGCTTTCTCCACCCTGGGCGTGGATCCCATGCGGCTGCTTTCAGCGGAAGATCTCGTACCCAGCCTGCAAAACATATTGGATCGGCTGGTAGCGCCTTTGCCGACGGGCCGGGCGATGATCTACATTTCCGAGCGCTGGCGCGCCGTTCTGCCTTCGGTGCAGCGGGGATTTTCGCAAGAGTTGGTCAACAAGATGGAAAAGACCGGTGCTGGCGAATACATGGCCGAGCTGGCCTACCGGCGCGGCGGGTTCGTAACCTTCCATAACTTCGCGGAAATGTCCGAACCACTGCCGGCCTTTCCCGGCGCCCGCTTTGATCAGTTTCGCCAGGTGATGGCGGAAGAAAATATCCGTAACATTACCGCAGTCAGCCTGCAGACTCGAGAGCACAACTTCGGCGTGATTATTTTTCCGCATGCCGAACGCCGTATTTTTGGCTCCTCGAACCTGCGGCTGTTGATTGGCCTGGCGTTGCAGATTGGGTTGACCCTTGAAAATTATGTGGTCATGCACGACGCCCAGCGCCGCACCAAGGAGTACGAACTCCTGACCCAGATTGGCCAAGCCATCAGCTCGCGTCTCGACCAGGACGAAATCCTACGGACAGTCTATAAAGAGCTCGGGCAGATCTTTGACACCGGTGAGTTTTATGTCGCGTTTCAGGAAGGCGAACAAATCTGCTTCGAGTTCGAAGTGGAAAAGGGCCAGATTCGGCCGAAGCGCTCGCGCAAAGTCGACAATGGTCTGACCGAGTACATCCTCCGCACCGGGCAACCGCTGCTCATCCGCGCCGACCTGGAGAAGGCTCGTGAACGCTTAGGCACGACTTACATTCCGCCACGGCCCTCCAAGTGCTTCTGCGGCGCGCCCATCCTGCAGGGCGCAAAACCTGCGGGAGTCATGGCCATTCTGAGCACGGAGCGCGAATACGTCTTTGAGCAGCGCGACCTCGAAGTGCTGCAGACGGTGGCGGGCCAAATGTCGGTGGCCGTAGAGAACGCGCGACTGTTTGCCGAGGAGCAGCGCCGCGCCCACCAGTTTGCATTTCTCAACAGCATTTCCAAGACCGCCATTTCCAGTGAAGACGCGGAACAGATGCTGCTGGAAATTGTTGGCCATATTCAGAAGAACTTCCGCTTCGATCACATTGGCATCGGCATTTTCGACTATGTTCGCAAGGACATCGAAATCAAAGCGGAAGCCGGCATCACGGCTAAAGCTTTGGGGATGCGCATCCCGCTCGGGCAGGGAATCCTCGGGCGCGTGGCACGAACTGGCGAGAGCGCACTGGTCCAGACAACGGGCGAAGCAAACATACAAGGAGTCTTGCCCGATTCGCGCGCCGTACTGTGCATCCCGATCACTTACGGAGAAACCCTGCTCGGTGTGCTCAATGTCGAGAGCCGTCAGGAAGACGCATTTTCCCCTGAAGACGTTTTGATCATGAACACGCTGGCCGATCTGCTGGCTACCGCGCTCCACAATTCGTTCGTATTTCAGAAACTGCAACAGCAATCGATTACTGATGGTCTCACCGGGATCAAGACGCGCCGCTTTTTCTGGGAAGCACTCAGCTCGGAATGGAAGCGCGCTTCCCGCTCCGGACGGCCTTTCTCCGTGGTCCTGATTGACCTCGATAAGTTCAAGGAGGTCAATGACACGCTCGGGCACCTCGAGGGAGATCTGGTGTTGGCTCGCGTCGGCCGCTTGCTGGAGCAAAAATGCCGGCAGTCGAACGTGGTGGCGCGCTACGGGGGCGACGAATTTATCATTCTCATGCCCGAAACCGGCGTGGAGCAAGCCCAGGTGCTGGCTGAGCGTTTGCGCCTCTGGCTCTCGACCGACCCCATGCTGCAAGAGCATCTGATCACCGGGAGTTTCGGCGTGGCCAGCTTCCCCGCGCACGGATTCACCGCGGAAGAAATCATTCGCGTCGCTGACGCCGGGATGTACGTCTCCAAGCACGCCGGTGGCGATCGTGTTTCGACCGCCGATCAATCGGAAGATAGCGAGAGCGCGGCGGTGCAGCGGCAGCTTATCTCCGGTTACATCGAAGGCTTCCTGCATCGTGAACATACCGGCCCCGAGCACCTTGACGAACTACTCACCACGCTTCGGAAGCTTATTCAGGAGAGCGAGGACGAGGAAGGCAGCGTCGAGATACTGCGGGAAGCGATTGAAGCGCTGTCCCGTGCCGCCGAATCGCGCGAACTGAACGGCGCCGGGCATGGCGAAATGGTGGCTCGCTACTCCGAACTCATGGGTCGCGCCTTAGGCTTGTCTGCTGAAGAAATCGATGATCTCGTCTATACCGCCCGGGTGCACGACGTAGGCAAGATCTTCGTTCCCGAACGGATTCTCAACAAGGCCGGACCGCTCACCGACGACGAATTCAATCTGGTAAAAGTGCACGCTCGGGTAGGAGGGGAAATTGTTGGCACCCAGCCTGCCAGTGAGTTTCTGCAAAAGGCGGTCGAGCATCACCATGAATCGTTCGATGGTATGGGCTATCCGGCGGGCCTTCGGGGCGAGCAGATTCCTCTCTGGGGCCGAATTCTGGCGGTCTCGGACGCCTACGTCAACATGACCACCGACCGTTCTTTCGCTCCCGCCAAGAGCTCCGGCCAGGCTTTGGCGGAACTTGAGCGCTTGAGCGGCATCCGCTACGACGGAATGCTGGTGCGGGTGCTTTTGCGACAGCTCAAAACCGAGAGGGCTTCATCAAACCTGGGGAGTTGATTCCTCCGACCTTGAATCCTCCAAGCCAAAGCCTGAGACTATCCGATATGAATCTTTCACTGTCTGGAAAGGTGGCGTTGATCACCGGTGGTTCACGAGGCATTGGCGCAGCAACAGTCCGAATGTTCGTAGCGGCGGGCGCGCAAGTGCTTTTCAATTACGAGAAGTCGAAACCGCAGGCTGATCAACTGGTCAAGGAACTCGGACAGAATTGCGCCGCGGTGGCCTGCAATCTATCTGGCACGGAGACGGCAAGAGAACTAGTTGCGAACGCGGTGGGGCGCTTCGGACGGCTCGATATTCTCGTCGCCAATCATGGCGTCTGGCCGGCGGAAGACGTGTCCATCGATCGGATGTCTGATTCGCAATGGCTGAGCACGGTTGCGATCAACCTGGACAGCGTCTTCGCGCTAATCAAACATTCCGTCGCTCAGATGAAGAAACAGCAGAGGTCAGGCGCCGCCGCAGGACACATCGTGCTGGTCAGCTCTACCGCCGGGCAGCGCGGCGAGGCGTTTCATTGCGACTACGCCGCGACCAAGGGCGCGCTCATCAGCATGGTCAAGGGACTCTCCGCCGAACTGGCTCGCGATGGCATTTACGTGAATTCCGTTGCGCCCGGCTGGGTTGATACCGACATGTCCGCGCCTGCGTTGAACGATCCCAAGAGCCGGGCCGAGATTTTCGCAACCATTCCGTTGGGACGCGTGGCAAAACCAGAGGAAATCGCGGCGCCGATCCTGTTTCTGTGTACGCCCGAGGCGGGCTTTATCACCGGAGAAATCTTTAACGTGAACGGTGGCGCAGTGCTGGTGGGGTAGAGATCGTGTGGGGCGGACACTCCTGTCCGCCGCCGTTGATTTTGATTGTCCGAAATTAAACTAAATCAAAGTCAAATGCGGCGGACAGGAGTGTCCACCCCACGCAAGCATCGGGAGCAGTTAAAATAGCGGGAGCATGAAGTATCTCTTGTCTGCCCTTTTCTTGACTGCACTGGCCTTCGGGCAAGCCGGTACCCCCGCGCAATCTCTTCCAGTCGATCAGGAAAACGCTCGCAAGGCCAAAACTCTAGTTGATCAGTCCATTCAAGCTCTGGGCGGAAACGCCTACTTGAATGTTGAAGACATAAGCCAGGAAGGCCGCACCTATGGCTTTCATCTGGGACAATCGGAGGGCGTTGGCGTTTTGTTCTGGCGCTTCTACAAGTTTCCTGACAAGGAGCGCGTCGAACTCACCAAAAAGCGGGACATCGTTTACGTCTACCGCGACGATAAGGGTTTCGAGATCACCTACAAAGGCACGCGCTCCGACGATCCCAAGGCGGTTAGCGACTATCTCCGCCGTCGCGAATACTCGCTCGATTGGGTTCTGCGGAAATGGCTGCCGCAAACCGGCATCGCTCTGTTTTACGAAGGGCATACTGTAGCCGCGCAAAAAGACGCGGAACAAATCACGATCATGGATTCCAGCAACCGGAGCGTCACGCTGTACATCGACAGCGGCACGCATCTGCCGGTGAAGAAGACTTACTCCTGGCGCGATCCCAGCGACAAAGAGCGCAACATCGAAGACGAAGTCTATGACAACTACCGCCCAGTACAGGGCGTCATGACTCCTTTCAGCGTTACGCGTTTTTATAACGGGGATATGTCCAGCCAGCGTTTCCTGAACTCGGTCAGCTACAACAAGGGGCTGAGCGACTCCATGTTCGCCGCCGATGTAACCTATGATCCGAACAAACCCGCACCCAAGAAGTGACTCCGCCTTTGCAGGCTAACCGCTGGGATTATCGCTTACTCGCGCTGCAAGGTCGTCAAATACCCACGAACTGTGGCTAAATTGCCACAGCCAAGTCATCAGCCGCAAGCCGTAATATGTTCATCTAACAATCAGATAAGAGAACTACAGGCTGAGACACGAGCAAACAATTCGTGGGGCCGTGGAGTGCGCCGGGGTCGGCCTGCACAGCGGCGCTCCGGTTCATCTGCGAATCCTGCCAGCGCCTGCGGGGTCGGGCATTGTGTTCCACCGCACGGACCTCGACGGTTTTGCCGTAGAGGCCATCAGCCGAAACGTTGCCCGCGTCAGCTATGCCACCAGCCTGATGAAGAAAGGCGTGTTGATTTCCACGACCGAGCACTTACTTTCAGCCTTCATCGGAACCGGCATTGATAACGCCATAGTCGAACTCGACAACCTGGAATTGCCCATCCTGGATGGGAGTGCCCGGCCTTTTGTGGAGTTGATCCAGCAGGCAGGAGTTCGCAAGCAGCGGCGTCCGCGCACCTATCTCCGAATTCGCCACGCCCTTGAACTGCACGAAGGCAACAAGTTTATCGCGGTATATCCGGGGGAAACCTATTCCGTCTCTTACGCCATCGACTTTCCGCACCCGCTTATCGGGAAAGAAACCTTCAGCGTGCAACTGGCGAACGGCAATTACTTCCGCGAAATCGCGTCAGCCCGCACCTTCGGCTCCCGTCAGGACGAGCAGACGCTGCGCAATATGGGATTGATCCGCGGCGCCTCCCGAGACAACTGCGTCGTGCTCACCAAGGACGGCGTGGAGAATCCTCCCTTGCGCTTTGCCGACGAATTCGTACGCCACAAGGTACTCGACCTGATCGGCGACCTAGCGCTTTTGGGGAAACAGATCCTGGGAAATGTCGTTGCGGACCGTGCCGGCCATGCCATGCATACGGCCTTAGTCTCGCGCCTGCTACGCGATCGAACGCTGTGGGAAGAAACGACGGTCGAGGATCAGAACGAGCCCGTCGTGCCGTTGAGCCGCGTCATGGCTGGACAAATGGCTTAAGGGTCAATCAGCGGGTTGCGGAGTTCGATCGTTCGAGTCCCAGAAGGATCCTTCTTCGATCAACTTCTCTAGTTCTGCGCGGGCATGCGCGGTCAACCGCGCGGCATAGTCCTTCGCCGACTGTTGGCGCTCCGGGGTCAATGAGGCAACTCGGACAGCGAGCAGCGGAGCGTCTTCCTCAAGCATCCGCAGTAAACGCTGGGTACGATCAATCTTGGAGTGAATCGAGAGCATCGTAACTCTTCACCTCGCTATAAAATGTGAGCGCGGGCATCATCGGCCGTTTCCTGGCTGAGAACTCAAAATCGGCCAATGTGCGATTGTTCAAGCGTGGCGGGACTAGGCCATCTGCCGCAAGTCTTTATCTGGATACCTGCTCCCAGATGTTTCTCTGTAAACTGAAAAGGACAAAACCCAACATCTGAGTGCACGAACCTGCCTATCTTTCGCTCGGATCTAATGTCGGTGATCGTGCGGCTAATTTGAATACTGCCATCGACCGCTTACGCGCCTTCGGCGAGGTAGTCGCAGTCTCATCTTTTTACGAAACGGAACCGGTGGAATTTACCGCCCAGCCCTGGTTTCTGAATTGTGCTGTCACGCTAAATACCGACGCGACGCCGAAACAACTGCTCACCGTCATCGTCGATATCGAGCAACAATTGGGACGCCGTCGAGCACAACAAAAGGGCCCACGCACAATCGATATCGATATTCTTTTATTTGGCGACCAAATCGTGGACGACCCAGGCCTGACCATTCCTCATCCCGCCCTGCACGAGCGCCGCTTTGTCCTGGAACCACTAGTCGAGATCGCCCCGGGCGCGCGTCATCCAGTGTTCAAGCAAACGATTCGCGAACTACGCGATGCCCTGCCCCCTGGACAAGCAGTGCGCAAGATGAGCAAGAACTAGCCACGGATCGCACGGATAAGCTTCTTTTCTTTGCGTGCTACTCGTGTAAATCGGTGCGCGGCTAAGGAATAATAAGCCGGCTTGCGGATTCGGTAGGAGCAGCCGGCACCGATTGTTTCCCTGGAAACTGCGCCCGAATGAAATCCACGAAAGCTCGCGACTTCGGCCTTCCCGAAGTGCGGGCGTGTCCTAGGCGGAGGAGGAAGACGAAGGCGCGGAGCAAATCAGAATCGCGGAGCCTGCTATAGCCCAAGCGCTTTTCTTCCTCCTCGCGGTAGCCCTTCAGCAGTTCGTGCATTTCGGCGACAACCGCCTGCTGGCTCAAGTTGGCGACCGGAGTTTCATAATGCAGCCCCGAGTTGACCAGCGTTTCCTGCTTTTTGGCGACTGAGGAGAGCGCGGCTATCAGATCGGCATCCTTGATAAGCCGGTCCGCCAGTATGCTCTTGGCCAATGCGTAGGTCAGACCCAGGATCAGGGGTTCGTGGTCGTAAAGGAACTGCTCGCCGATCGCCACCTGCGGAAACAAGGCTGTCTGGTCCAAATCGTCCACTGGACGCGGCTTTTCGTGCTCGCGTGCCTGTTGCAGGTACACGCACTCGCTGGGGCAGTCGAGCGTCACTTCGCGCTGCTCGCCACAACACTGCGGGCAAATGCGTCCATGGACCGCCGGGCAAAAGCGTTTCTCTTTTCGCTTTTCGCAGATCGCACAACTCACGAGGGCAAGCTCCTAAATTATTATCCCATGCATGTAAACCTGTTCTTGATAATCCGGCGCGCCTCCGACGCTGATAAAACCTGCTGAGAACGGCCGCCTAACCGCAAGCCACCGCGAAAACACGCCACATTTGTGGACTTTTGAGGTTCCGAAGTGAAAAAAACCGCATAAAATGCGGCCAAAACGGTATTTTTCCACAGCGACTTGATATAAGATGGCTTTCATCGCAGCAAAATCCACGTTCAACCAGAGGAGGATTCATGGCTTCAGGCATGACCAAAACTCAACTCGTCCGTCATCTCGCAGAGAAACTTGAGAGCAACAACAAGCACGCAGCCGCATTTCTTGAGCACCTAACCGATGTCGCCGTAAAAGAAACCAAGAAGAATGGCGTGTTCGTCATTCCCGGACTGGGCCGCCTGGTGAAGGCTCATCGCAAGGCCCGCATGGGACGGAACCCGCAGACCGGCGAACCCATCCAGATCAAGGCCAAGACCGTCGTGAAATTCCGTGTTGCCAAAGCTACCAAGGACGCAATTGCGCCCCCGGCCAAAAAGTAGTTCCTCGAATTTGCTTATTGCAAGGCCGGCTGAAAAGCCGGCCTTATGTATTTTGCATGCTCTTCCTCATGATTGTCTCTAACAGTTCTCACTTCCCATATTCGTTCTTAACCACGGCGCCGCCCTTCATCACGAACTTCACCCGCTCCAGCGTAGTGACATCCTGCAAAGGATCGCCATCGACAGCGATGAGGTCCGCCCATTTGCCCGGCTCTAGAACTCCGATCTTGTCCGCCCAGCCCAGCAGATCGGCCGCATTGACCGTCGATGCCTGAATGGATTGAAGTGGACTCAACCCAAGTTTCACCATCACCGCAAACTCGCGCGCGTTGAGTCCGTGGGGATAGACTGCTGCGTCGGTGCCGAATGCCACTTTCACTCCACTGGCAAAAGCGTGGGCAACATTTTTGCGCGCCATGGGCACGATAACCCGCGCTTTGGCCACCATCTCCGCCGGAATGTGCAGCCTCTCCGCGTTATCGAGCAACCAATCACCCAGATACAAAGTGGGCACGAGATAGGTCCCGTTTTTCTTCATTTCGGCGATGGCCGCATCGTCGATATACGATCCGTGTTCGATCGAATCCACTCCAGCTTCCGAGGCCCAAAGAATGCCTTGCGCGCCGTGGGCGTGAGCCGCGACCTTCCGTCCCAGGCGATGCGCATCGGCCACCATGGCCTTCATTTCTTCCAGCGTGAATTGCGATGCCTGGGGATTGTCTCCTTTGGAAAGCACTCCGCCGGTCGCGCAAATCTTGATCAGGTCAGCACCGTACTTGATGTTTTCCCGGACCCGGTGTTGCACTGCCGGTATCCCGTCTGCCACACCATCCGCGACAGCGTGGAATTCCGGCGCCAGCAGGTTCTCATCGCAGTGCCCACCGGTGATGCTCATCGGCGGGCCGCTCACCAGCAGCCGTGGCCCGGGAATGTCTCCGGCATTGATGGCGTCCCGCAAAGCCACGTCGCTGAAGCCCCGCGCTCCCACATTGCGGACGGTGGTGAAGCCTGCTTCCAAAGTTATGCGCGCATTGCGAGCGCCAATCAAAGCTCTTCGAGGGATGGAAATGCCCAGGCTTTCATAGCCTGCATCTTTCGGGTCGCTGGTCAGATGGGTATGCGCGTCGATCAGTCCAGGCAGAACCGTGGCTTGCGAAAGATCAATCACGTTGTCGCCGGACGAGACCTTGAATTCGGCAACCGGGACAATGCTGACGAGCTTGTCTCCTTCAATCACCACGGCCTGGTTCGACAGGGTCTTTCCCGCCTTCACATCCAGAATGTGTCCGGCCTTTACCACCACGCGGCCTGCAGATTGCTCCGCCGCCGCCACGCAATCGCACAGCGCGACCAACGCCACCAGCATTGCAAACATGGATCTTCTTGCTGTTATTTCCATGGTTCTTGCTGCCTTCCTATTTTTTAGATTTTGACTGCTTGCGCATCCTTCCATCCAGCCCCCACTGCTGCCCGGCATCGGCCGCAAAGAAGATGAGGAACAGAAACAGAAGCGGAAGTTTATCAAGCTCGGCGCCGAAATAGCGCCATACCGGCACTCCGTGACCGGGTTCCCACCAAGTGGCCAACGCCAAATTCAACATGAACAGCGCTCCCAGCGCCGAAGCTGCACGAACCCGCATCCCCAGCAGCAACGAGACGCCGATAATCATTTCAAGTACGCCAACTGCATATCCGAAAAACACCGCATGAGGGAGCACCATGTGGGCAAGAACCGGCCGGTAGAAACTGACCGCACCGCCCGCGATGTAGCCACCCAGGTACTCTTGAAATCCACCGTGCGCAAAGCCAGGACCAGCGACTTTGTATTCGGCGAACAGGATAAAAAAGACCCCTATAACCACGCGCACTGCCGCAATGGTCTTACTGAGGGTTGTGGACACACGGACTGACTCATCTGTTTTAGCGTTGCCCAACCCAAACAAGCATGCTCCACGCTTGCGCATAATAATCGACTGCCTCGCGGTCCTTATAATTGCGCCCGGATTGCCACTGAAATGGCGATATTACACCCACCACCCGATCACGATTCCGACAACTAGCAGGTCTCATTGCCGCTGCCAGTTCGCATCTACAAGTGCCATGCACGTCGGTTACTTTGGGGCTAACGCTGCAATTCGCTAGGATAAGACATGGCCTTAGATTGCTTGGTCGTGACCTGCGATCCCACCCTGTTGGGCCAGATCAAGACAAATTTCAGAGCGCGCGGAGCTTCGCTCGATCTCCGGCAGGATTCCGCAAGCGCCGTCGAACTCGCCTCCCGCCGCCACTGGGATGGATTGATCATCGACTGTGATGACGTTGCTGGAGGCAAGGAAGCACTCGTCACCATGCGGAGTAGCCGCTCGAATCAACAAACGCTGATTGTCGCGGTTATAAACGGTTCAACCAGCGCGGAAGCGGCTCTTGACATGGGAGCCAACTTTATACTCTCCAAACCGATTGAAGAGAGTCGGTTACGCGGGGTCCTTGACGTCGCTATTCCCAAAATGGAGCGCGAGCATCGCCGCTATTTCCGCTACGACATAGATTTGCCGGTACGATTTCAGAATCACCTCGGGCAAACCTTCAACTCCAGAATGAAGAATGTGAGCGAAGGCGGAATGGCGATCAAGCTGGTGGATCCGGTGCATCTCAAGGGAATTGTTCCCGTGGATTTTGACATTCCCAGCATCCAGCCACATCCTTTCCATGCAAAAGCGGAGATTGTTTGGAGTGACTCGTTTTCCATCGGCCTACGCTTCTTGCACATCGAAAAAGACTCTGAGCACGCTCTTCAATCATGGTTACGTTCGTTAGAGGCACAGGCGCAGTTCCGTGATATAGAGCGCGGTCGCTAACCGTCTTGCGGGCCCCTCACCCTTGGTGTTTCTTTCTGCCATTTTCTAAACTCGGTGTAGCGACCCAATTGTCCCGCCAGTTCGTCTCTGCCACAATTCTGGCCGGGACTTTTGCACAGGCAATCATAGTTGAAGCGTCACAGACGTCTTCAGCCGCCCACTTCTACCATCAACTTGAAACCATAGAGCTATGCGGACGCCTACCGCGGATTCACGCGGGTCGATGCGCTCTGCGGACGCCGCTCCCGAGCGCGCCTGACGCAGGTTAATCGCTTGCGACACTTTCACGTCTGCGGACTCTTGGTAGAGCCTCGCATTCTTTCATGGGATAGCAACGAGCGATCACTCCAGCCGGTCCGGCTGTGCGTTCTTTTGAACATGTGCAATTTTGATCAGACTCGTGACAGTCCAGCTAATTACAGTGTGTTTCACATTGCTCTGCGATTCCAGTGTGCGGCGGAAGTCAAGCCGAGAGGAAGAAGGATGACGGTCATGCATAGCTATAAGAATCATACGATCTGTCTCACAGCATTTCTACTATTCTTCGCCACCGGGTGCAGCGATCCGGACAAGACCGGCATCAATTCAACTGTAACCCCGCCTACGGTGTCATCCGTATCCCCTGTCAGTGGCTCCAACGGCGTGTGTCTCAGTGCCACGGTGACAGCCACTTTCAGCAAGGCGATGAATCCTTCGACCATCAACACCACCACCTTTACGGTGGCGCCTGGCGTAAATGGAGCCATCACTCACGATTCAACCAACACGATTTTTACCTTTACACCGTCGATCACTCTGCTCCTGAGTACCGTCTATACCGCTACCATTACCACCGGCGCCCAGGACATGTTTGGCAATGCGCTGGCAGCTAATTTTGTGTGGACCTTCACCACCGGCGCCAATCCGTGTCAACCGCCCACCGTGGTTTCCGTAACTCCCCCGAATGGTGCGGTTGGCGTCTGCCCCAGCACAGTCGTGACCGCCACCTTCAGCCAAGCGATGAATCCAACCACCATCACCACCACAACTTTTACGTTGACAGGACCGGGCACGACACCCGTGGCAGGAGTAGTCACCTACGCGGGATCCACCGCGACCTTCACACCATCCAGCGCGCTCGCCGTGAACACTCTCTACACCGCCACTATTACGACCGGTGCCCAAGACACTTTTGGCAATGCGTTAGCCAGCAACTTCGTGTGGAGCTTCACAACAGCTGCCGCGGCATGTCCGCCCGCCGTGATTTCTGTGCTCCCCCCGAACGGCGCAAACGGTGTCTGTCCTAGCACGGTAGTGACTGCCACGTTTAACGAAGCGATGAAAGTTTCCACGATCAATACCACCACCTTTACCTTGACCGGACCTGGCATCACACCCGTCCCAGGAGCGGTTACCTATGTCGCGTCAAGCGACGTCGCGACCTTCACGCCGAACAGCGCTCTCGCACTAAACACCTTGTATACAGCCACCATTACCACAGGGGCTGAGTCTCTCGCTGGCGACCCATTACCCAGCAACTTCGTATGGACTTTCACCACATCTGCCACCGCTTGTATCCCCATCGTGCCGTTGAAAACTGCCTGCAGCTTCGGAATTCTGGGCGGCTCCACGGTCACCAACCTCGGGCCGTCCATCGTTACCGGGGACGTTGGCGTGTGGCCAGGGGCTGCGATCACTGGATTTCCACCGGGAACAATAACGGGTTCGTTTCACGCGGGGGATGCGACAGCGCAAACCGCTCAGGGCGACTTGACCGCAGCTTATAACTATGCGGCGGCTGCACCAGGAGGAGCCGTCCTGACAGCCGATATTGGAGGACAAACACTTGCACCTGGCGTTTATAAGACGACAAGTGCCCAGCCCTCGCTGGGAATAACCGGGAATCTCACTCTCGATGGCGGAGGCGATTCTACTGCCGTCTGGATCTTCCAGATCGTGTCCACACTCACCACAGCAGACACCAACAGCCAAGTCATTCTGAGCAACGGAGCCAACGACCACAACGTGTTCTGGCAGGTCGGTAGTTCGGCGACGCTCGGAACTACCACAACATTCGCTGGAACAATTATGGCTCAGGCGTCGGTCTCGCTTAACACCGGGGCAACCCTGAATGGCAGAGCGCTGGCTCGGACCGGCGCAGTCACTTTGCTAAGCAATCCGGTGAATGTGCCCCCGTGTCCTTGATGTATCGGGTAGTCGCTCGCTTGAGGCCCCGGTCACTGCCGGGCAGGCTGGAAAAGCATGCTTTCACCTTATTGCAGTTCGGAGGAATTTTGATATGGCATCTAGCTCTCAGAACTCTTGTGGCCGGGTTGCAGTGATACGGTTGGCAGTAGTGGTTCTCCTGTGCGGCATAGGCACGCTTGCGGCCGCGCAGGATCACGCTGCTCCTAAGTGGGAGCTTTTCGGCGGATATTCCTTCTTCGATCCGGGCACCAATGTGCACGGCCTCCTCCCCGGAGGGGTGTTGCCGGTGTCCAGCCGTTTGGAATCCAATCCGCGAGGCATTGGCGCAAGCGTCACTTACAACTTTAACCGCTGGTTCGGATTGACAGCCGACAGCAGCGCGCACTGGGACAGCAATGAGAAGGGATTGGCCGGACGAATTGACGATGCCGCCTTCTACAACATCTCCCTGGGGCCAAAGCTGACCTTGCGGACCCACTATTTTTCCCCGTTTGTCGAAGCTCTCGTAGGCTGGCATCGCATGGCGCCGGATCTCTTCAAAGGCGATGACCGATTCGGCTTCATGGCCGGTGGCGGTCTTGATCTGAATCTGAACCGACATTTCGCTCTACGCCTCATTCGAGGCGATTTCGTATTCTCCAATCATCAGTATGGCATCTTCACAGTCGTTCCCGGCACGGATGCCCGAGGCGTGAGACTGCAGAGCGGCGTGGTCTTTATGTTTGGCGGCAAAGACGAAGCGCCGCCGGTCTCAGCAAACTGCTCGGTTAGCCCTGGTGAAGTCATGACAGGCGAGCCGGCGACGGCGACCGCCACCGGGAACAACTTTAATTCTAAGCACCCGCTGAATTACACATGGAGCAGCACCGGCGGCAGAATTACGGGCAAGGACAACGCCGCGACCATTGACACCAATGGCGTAGCAGGAGGGAGTTATACAGTTTCGGCCCACATCTCCGATCCAAAGATGAGGAGCGAGGCCAGCTGCATGGCGACTCTTACGGTGAAGGAACCGCCGAAAAATCCGCCCGCTGTTTCCTGTTCGGCCAACCCTTCGACAATCCAGGCCGGCACGCCCTCCACTATTAGTTGCACCTGCACCAGTCCGGACAATGCCCAAGTTACAGTGGGCGGCTGGACTGCGAGCGGAGGCAGCATTTCTCCCAGCGGCAGCAGCGCAACCCTGGATGCCTCCGGCGCCTCCAATGGCCCGATCACGGTGACTGCAACTTGCACCGACTCTCGCGGACTGAACACTCAAGCTCCCGCCCAAGTGATGGTGCAGAACCCTCCCCCGGCTTCGCCGGAGTTCATAAAACTCGAAGCGAGACTTGCCCTGCACAGTATTTACTTTGCGACGGATAAGCCAAGAGTCGCGAATCCCGATGGCGGCCTGCTTCCCAGCCAGGAGCAAACCCTCATTTCGCTGGCCGACGATTTCAAGAAGTATCTCGAAACCAAGCCGGATGCCCACTTGATTCTTGAAGGCCATGCCGACCCGCGAGGCTCCGCGGAATACAACCAGGCGCTCTCCGAACGCCGTGTCGAGCGCACCAAGCGCTTCTTAATCGAACGTGGCGTTCCTGCCGCAAACCTTGAAACCAAGGCCTTCGGCGAGCAAAGAAATCTGGACGAAGCCCAGGTGAAAGAGGCGGTTGAGAAGAACCCCGAGTTGACGCCAGAGCAGCGCCAGCGGGTGATCTCGAACATTAAGACGGTTCTCCTGGCCAGCAACCGTCGGGTCGACATCACGCTGAGCACCACCGGGCAACGGTCCGTCCGGGAATTCCCGTTCAACGCCGCGGATTCCTTGACTCTTCTCCAACAAGAAGGAACCAGGAAGACGCCCAAACCAGCGCCCAGGAAGAAGGCAAAACCATAAGGCGGTGTAGAGCGGACACTCCCGTCCGCTGCCTTTGACCTAAGACCATGTGGAGGCGGTCGATTCGCCCACCTCCGGGGTAAGCCCGGGCGGGCAGCCCGCTCAGTGAAAGACCGAGCCAACCCAACCAGCGTTGGGCGGCAGTAACAACTTTCGCTAGTCTCCGCCTGGGGCGTCGTTGCTGACGTACTGTTCGAGCGAACCCACTTCGCGGCTTAAATCGTCAATCCGCCATTCCAGCACATTGCGGATGGATAGCATACCCAGCAGCTTGCCGTTGTTATCCACCACGGGCAGGTGCCGGAAATGGCGTTCGACCATGGTCACTAATGCTTCCGCCGGGCCGGTTTGTGATGTCGCCAACTCCACCGGCGTGGTCATCAGGTCGCGAACCGGTGTCTGCGCAGGATCAAGTCCGCTCAAAGAAAACTTGCGCAACACGTCGCGTTCGGTGAAGATACCGGCCACGCGTCGCTCGTTGTCGACGATCGCAACCGCGCCCACATGAAAGTCGAGCATCTTTTTAATGGCGTCCGCTACGCTGGCTTCTATCGGAACTGCTGCTGCTTCGGGATCACACAGTTCAAGCACATTCATACTTGCCTCCGCTGCAAAAACCGGAACGTACACGCGCTATCCCGGCGGGCGATCGAAAACGATTCGGGCATTATGACGCATGCGGAGCCGCTGTCAAGTGGATTGATTACCAGTGCTTGCTTGACGGCTTGGGCTACTTGATTTCGCTCCGGAAGACCTTGCCGTCTTTCATGACGAACTGCGCATTCTGCAAGACCTTGACGTCCCGCAACGGGTCATCGCCCACGGCAACGATGTCCGCATAGGCTCCCGACGCGATCACGCCAATCTGCCCTTGCATGTCGAGCATCTCGGCGGCACGCGACGTGGCGCTCTTGATCGAATCCATGGGCGACATTCCAAGCTGGACCATCCGTGGGAATTCCTGAGCGATGGGCTCGCTCCACGGAATACCTCCGATGTCGGTGCCGAAGACAATCTTCACACCCGCATGCAGCGCCTTGGGGAACGACACTTCATGAACCGCGGCGCGCTTTCGGTCACGCTGGCCATCAGGAGTATCTGCCGGAGCCCAATCGTGGTAATACGCGCTCAGGGTTGGACAGTACCAGGTTCCCTGCTTGAGCATCTGGGCGATGGCAGCGTCGTCGAGATCGAGTCCGTGTTCGATAGAGTCGCAACCGCCGTCGAGCGCGCGATGCAATCCGATTCCGCCGTAAGCATGGCACGCAACTTTCTTTCCCCAGCCGTGGGTTTCGTCAACAATCGCCTTCAGCTCCTCGACCGTCAGAGTGGGTTGAGAAACCAATTCGCCGCTCTTCCCTACCCACGAGCGATGAGTCATGTAAACCTTGATCCAGTCGGCGCCATGGGACAGTTGCTCGCGTGCGGCTTTGCGAGCCTCGACCGGTCCGTCGATGAGTTGCGCGCCTGTGGGCATGTCGAGTTCAGGCGCGTAGTCTTCGAGCGGATAGCCTCCGGTTGTCGAGATGGCGCGAGTAGAGACGAACAGCCGAGGCCCGGGAATGTATCCGCCCTCTATCGCTTGCTTAATGCCGACGTCACCGTAGCCCGCGCCTTCGGTCTCCAAGTCGCGCAGCGTAGTGAAACCCTGCTCCAAAGCACGCCGCACCGAGACTGTCGCTCGAGCCGCGCGCAACGCCAGCGGATACTTCAGAATGTTAATGTCGTATCCGCCGTGCGCCGGTTCCTCTCCTTGCAGAAAGATGTGAGTGTGCGAATCGATCAGGCCGGGCAGCACGGTCGCACGGGAGAGATCGATCACGTCCGCACCGGCCGGAATCTTCGCGTCGGCATCGGAAACGCTCTCGATGCGGTTGCCGCGGATGATAATGACCTGATTGTGGCGCGGCGAATCGGACTTGCCATCAATAAGAGTGCCGGCGCGTATAACAGTGAAGGGGTGCAACACCGGACTGCCGCTGTTTTCCTGAGCGTTACTCCAAATTACAACTGCAAGGAGGAATATCCACCAGCACCTTTTCATACGTATGCTCCACGGATCTGGGATCTTTAGAATGCAGTGCGCATTCTACGCCTGCGAAGCGCCGATCACAGCGTCGGCTTCAATCTCTACCAACATCTCTGGAGAAATCAGCGCGCTCACCTGTACCATTGACGTCGCTGGACGAATGTCGCGGAAGAATTCGCCGTGGGCCCTGCCGATCTTCTCCCAATCGGCGATGTTGATCACGAACATCCGTGTACGAACTACATCTTTCAATGTAGCTCCAGCCTTCTGCAAAGCCGCCTGAATGTTCTTCAGCGTCTGTATAGCTTGGGCATAAGGGTCGCCCACGCCGACGACTTTGCCGTCCGCGCCAGTGGCGGTGGTCCCCGCCACATGCACGTAAGATCCGATCTTGACTGCGCGGGAGTAACCTACAATCGGTTCCCAAGGTGTACCACTGGAAATGTTTTGTCGTTCCATAGAATAAGTTCCCTCCATCGCCGACCATTTTAACGTGCCGATCTAACCCGGTTTAGCAGCGATGCCTCACGTGTGCCAACAAATATCGCAGAAAACCTTTGCATAACTTTGCACATTCTAATTAAAAAGAATGACCGCGTTGGTGACTTACAAAAGTCACTTGCGTTTTGAGCACAGACGCGATAAAAATCGCGCAGCAGAAAGAATCCCGCCTGGGACGCGGGGTTTGGGGGCTCTAAAAATAATGATTCCCGAATCGCATCCGCTGCAACAGCTGTTCACCGAGCTCATAGGCCGGCACTACGCCGAGGAGATTGGGATTCGCGACCCTCAGATTGTTGCCTACGTCGCGCATCTGATGGCCGAGTTTTGCGAAGTCGAACAGTTGTTCAAGATTCGCAACGCGGTGGACCAGCCCGTGACCGATGTCGGCGAGCTGCTGATGGAATCCAACCCTGTCTATGGACCTGCGCCTTCGTTCGATCGCGAACGTCAGGTTCGCAAGCACATCGGGGATTACACACTGTTCTTTGCGGGCATGTTTCCGGAGAGCATCAATCACTTTCGCTTGCGGCGCAACCGGACGGAGAATTTCATCGATTGGATCAGGGCCGGCAAGGAGAGCTACTACATCGTCTCCAAGTTTGAGCATTTCGAATATACGAATGTGGCGCCATTGTTCGGTCGTCTATCGAATCATTTCGAGCAGTGCGTCTACGGGCTCAACCAGGTCAAGAACGATCTGCAGGAGATGCAACACCCGATCGTGCGTCGCACAAATGAAATTCTGATGTAGCCACCCGGATGCACGCACTCTGAATCGTTCCCAGCGCAGATCATGGTGTAATTTTGAACACCACCCCACAGCCGCCTGGATATACGTTACAAGGACTTCCTGTGTATCCGCCCCATACCGTGGTGCCATAGAGATTACCAGCCGCGTCTCGGATCAACGTACCCGAGGGAAATATTCCGTCCGTGCCGCTAAAGGTGTGCAGAACTTTTTCGATCCACTTGCCGCTCGCGCCAGGAGACAACTTGAAGACAGTCCCGTAATCAGCAACTCCGCCTGAGGACGTCGTGCCGTATAAGTTTCCGTACTCGTCCCGAATCAAAGTGCCAAAGGGAGCATAGCCGTCCGTCCCGGTAAACCCATACAAGATGGTCACTCTCCCTGAGCTGTCCATCTTGAACACTGTCCCGGCGCCGTGACCGCCGCCCTCGGCGGTCGCGCCATAGAGGTTGCCCTCCGCGTCCGCAATCAAGCCGCCATTGAGATAACCTCTCGGTCTAAAGCTGTGGAGCACAGTCTCCTTTTGGCCTCTGATTCTGAACACCGTTCCCCAATCCTGGAAGGTACCGCCAGCAAAGGTGGTGCCGTAGAGATCACCGTGGAAGTCGATCACTCCAGCAAACGGCTTCCGACCATCGTTGCCCTTGCCGAAACTGTGCAGCACGATCTCCTTACCGGTCGAATCCAGTTCAAACGCTACTCCGCCTTCGTAATCGCCTCCGAGGGCGGTTGTCCCATAGAAGTTGCCCTCGGCGTCCTGGATCAAACCTCCAAAAGGCCGTGCTCCCTGTTTTCCACTCTTCTCGCCGAAGTAATGTAATACGGTCTCGATGCCGGTCGTGGGACTCAGTTCAAACACGGTTCCGCAGCTCATACCGTCGCCCTTGTAGCAGCGTAACCCGCGTCCCCCTGCCGCCGTAGTACCGAAAAGGTTGCCCGACTTGTCCATGAGCAAACTCTCGTTGCGCGGATGCCGTCCGTCGTCGCCGTTGAAGCTGTGGAGCACTGTCTCCGTCCAAACCCCATTCGACTGTTGGGTTAGCTTAAAGACCGTGCCGCAGCCCGGGCTTCCGCAATGTGGGCCACCCTCAACGATTGTGCCATAAAGATTGTTCGCAACATCGAGAATCACACCTCCCGAGGGATTCTGCCCGTCGGATGGGAATCCCGTGAAGGTATGAAGCACCGTATAGGTCTGCGCCTGTGCTGCTTGGTTTGCGATGCTCCCCAGCGCAATTACTGCAGCCACCGCCAGAACGGTGGTCAACTCGAACGAAGCATTCTCGCCGTGCATGTCAACTCCCACGCGAATCGCGAGTGGAGTGGCCCGGTTGTAGAGTCCGCTCGCAGCGCGGATTATACCGCGGATTTGTCCTCGAAGCGGGGTGGTAGTGAAGGAAGTTACGCTCCGCCCGGTGGGACGCCGTTAGGTATTCTGATTCCTATAGAAGCTTAAGGCTGCATCTCCCTGCACCAGCTTCCGGTAACGACGCAGTGGCGCAAAGTCTTCCCCCGGTTCGAATTTCTTTGGATGCTCAGCGACAACGATAGTTTCGGGTTTCAACACCGGTGAGCAGGCAAGCGACGACAAAGTTTGGACGTAGGCTTTTTCCATTTCATACGGCGGATCGAGAAAAATAAAATCTGCGCGGATCCCACCCGATTCGAGCGCGCGAAGGGAACGAATCGAATCCTGTTTAAGGATCTGGATACCTGTTGCTATCCCCAGAGAGGTGAGGTTTTGTTTAATGAGTTCTGTGGCCCGTGCGCTTGATTCCGCAAAATACACCATGCTCGCGCCACGGCTTACGGCCTCGATGCCGACCGCTCCTGTCCCTGCGTAGAGATCCAGCCAGGCCGTTCCTTCCAGAGCCGCCGGGTTTCCCGCCGTGAGCACGTTGAATAGCGTCTCGCGCAAGCGATCCGCTGTGGGACGCAGGTCCAAGCCGGGTAGCGACTTCAGTTGCCGGCTGCGATATTTTCCTGCAATCACTCTCATGCTGCATCGTTGGGGGACAGCCGCCCTTGGCTGTTCCGGCTGAGCAAGGCTCAGAAATGTCTTTGTTTCGCTGACGGGCACCCGACGGGACAGTCGAAGACGGCTGTTCCCACGCAGTCAACTTCAGCCTCAGCACCTTCGATTATTGCAGCCGCATCTCCAGGGCCCATGGCGGTGTCTAAACTATATAGAATAGAGCCAGGAGAAGCTTTCTAGATTTAGATGAGAAACTGGTCCATTCCGGCAGGCCGGATATTCGGGGTCGAACTCCGCATTCATCTGACATTCTTTTTTCTGCTGATTTTCGTGTGGTTGACCGAGGCAACGGCGCATGGTCCAGCCAACGCCGGACGTGGCCTGGCGCTGGTGGCGATTATTTTCGGCAGTGTCGTTCTGCATGAGTTGGGACACGCGCTGGTCGGGATGCGTGCCGGCGTTCCTGCCAAAGCTATCATCCTGCTGCCTATCGGGGGAGTCACACTGCTCGACGAAACCCAGCATTCGGTTGAGTCGGGCCTGCTGACGTGGAAGCGGGATATCCGCATTGCCCTGGCCGGCCCTTTGGTCAATATCCTCATTGCCGTACTTTCCGGCGGCGTCTTGCTTGCTGTGGCGCCACAGATTCACTTCTGGACCAAGCCGTTTTACATCTATTCCGGAAACCTGCCCCGCAGTTTGTTCTGGTCCAACGTGGGATTGGCGTTATTCAACCTGCTACCCGCTTATCCGATGGACGGAGGCCGAGTGCTGCGGGCTTTGTTCACCCGCAGCATGGATCCTGTCCGGGCCACGCGCCGGGCGGTCTCGATTGGCCAGGCCTTCGCAACTTTATTCATGCTGGTGGGCATGCTGTGGAATATCTGGCTCACTATGATTGGTTTCTTCCTGTTTATTGCGGCGCAACTGGAAGAGCGCTCGGCGGTATTTCAGTCGGTTCTCGAAACGGTGCGACTGGAAGACATCATGCTCACCGACTTCGCTACGCTCTCTCCTGCAGATACTTTGGAAGACGCACTCGAGAAAGCTGTGCATTCTTTGCAGGACGATTTCCCGGTCATTCGCGGCAGCGACATGGTCGGCGTGATTTCGAAACAGAAGATTCTGCAGGCGCTGCGTGCCGAGGGTAACGGATACGTACAGGCGGTGATGAATCGCATTTTTGAAGTTGCGCAGAAGAAGGAATCGCTGGCTTCGGCATTCCGCAAGTTGACGGCACGCAATCTCAGCATTATCCCGGTAGTCGAGGACGAACACCTGATCGGGATTGTCACCCTGCAAAACCTGATGCACTCAATGGCGTTGCTGGCCGAGAGCCGCAAGCTACGCAAGGCAGCGCTGAACACGTAGTCCTTGCCCAATCGTTAGGTGGCGCAACAACGCTTTTACCCTGCAAATAAAATTTGGGCTGGGCTAGAACCTGAATACTAGCCCTACCGAGGGCTCCGCCATGTGTCCCTTTCTTCCCGTATCAAAGTTCACCGAGCTTCCAGTGATTGAATTCACTTTAAAATCCGGGGCATTGTAAATAAGTCCGCGATATTGTAGCCGCAGGGCGAATCGCCAAGGCAGGCGGTAATCCACGCCGGCACCATACAAGTAGGCGAGATTAGTCTGCTTGGACGCATTTAGAGTGAGCTGGATGCGATTGGGAACGCCGGGGACAAAGTCCGGAAGAATCAACCATGTGCTCTGGGGATTGAACCTGAGCGCACCAATGCCGACGAGCACGAAGGGCTCGAATCTACCCTTTTGAAACAGGTTGTAGACGTAGGCGCCGCTGTACTCCGTAGTTGACGTCACCACGTGATAGTCGAAGTTGGTCTGATATACCTGAGAGTTCTTGGCGCGACCGTAATTGAATATCAGCGAATGTTTGGGCTTGAACCTGAACCGAAACGTGCCGAAATAATCCGAGCCGATAGTTGCGCTTTGTTGAACGCCATTTCCGGTCGATGTTTTGGTGAAGACTCCTGCGCCGTTAATGCTCGCGTCGAAATGGCCCTTGTCCTGACTTACGCTTAACGAAGTAAATAGGAATAATGCAGCAGCTACCAGTCGTGCTTTTTTAAGCATCCATTGTCCTCTCAAGTTGTTTGATGCCGAGTCCTGCCATACTAATACACCCGGTGCTTGCGCCTAAAGACGGCTGCCGATTTAACCGGTTGACACCAAAATGGTTCAGAGTGGATGGATCGCTTATGGTTCGGCAGCCTCACCAAAAAATTCTTTCACGACTTCCAATTCGGTCGTCTTGCGGTAGTTTGGCAGGCTCTCAATAAATACTCTTCCGTAGGCCTTTTTTAAGATTCGATTGTCCAACAATGCCAGCAGGCCGCGGTCGTGGAGCGAGCGGATCAGCCGTCCGAAGCCCTGCTTCAGCGTGATTACCGCTGCCGGTACCTGATACTGAAAGAAGGCATTGCCGCCCTCGACGTCGATGGACTTTACCCGGGCCGCGACGACCGGGTCGCTGGGGACCGCGAACGGCAGGCGATCGATGATCACGCAACTCAGTTGCTCTCCCTGGACGTCGACGCCTTGCCAGAATGATGAAGTCGCGAACAGGACGGCGTTCGGAGTCAGGCGGAATTCCTCCAGCAGCGCGCTTTTTGGGGCGTCGCCTTGCAGCAGCATGGGATAGTCGAGCTCGCCCAGCAGTCGCTGGTACACGTCGTTCATCTGCGCGTAGCTGGTGAACAACACGAATGCCCGGCCGCGCGTGATCTCAAGCAGTCGTCGGATGCGGTCCGCGGCCTTGGCTGCGAATTGCGGGGTTCGCGGATCGGGAAGATCGGGGGGGACGTAGAACAGCGCCTGGTTTTCATAGTCGAAATGCGAGGACAAAATAGATTCCCGGGTGTGCTCGAGCCCGAGACGGCGGCGCATATATTCAAAGCCGCCGCCTACGGCCAGCGTGGCCGAGGTCAGTACCGCGCACTCCAGTTGGTCGAACAGACACGTCTTCAGAATCGGGGCCACATCGATCGGGGTGGCCTGCAGGTAGACGTTGAGCTGGTCGCGTCCGCCGCGGCGACGCTCGATCCAGAAGACAGTGTTTCGGTCTTCCGACTCCATCAGGAAACCGAATTGCACCTGTAGTTCTTGTGCGCGCCTGGCAAAGTTGAAGACTTCCTCTGGTTTGGAAGGCAGGTTTTCCAGCTCTGATCCCAGCCGCGTAAACGATTGTTGCAGCGCCATGAACTCTTCGCCGTTTTCCTCCAGGAAGTCGCGGCGATTTTCAAAAGAAAAACGTCCTTCTCCTTGTGGAAGCAAAGCAAAGAAGAACATCGAGCGCTCGCGTAGGCTCTTCAGCGCACCCGAAATCGACGCCGAGAGCATGTGATTGCGTTGCAGGGAAGCTTCAACATCTCGGCATAGCTCTTCGACCCGTCCATTGCTAACCGATACCCCAAAGTAGCTGCCGGCCACATCTTCCAGTTCGTGCGCTTCGTCGAAGATGACTGCGCCCACCTCTGGCAGAATGCCGGCATCGGGCGCATATTCGGCTTGCTGCTTGATCGAAAGATCGGCGAAAAACAAGTGGTGGTTGACGATGATGATGTCGCTTTCCATCGCCTTGCGGTGCATTTCGGTGATGAAGCATTTATCCCACGAACTGCATTTCTGGCCGATGCAAGCGTCCGACCGCGCGTCGATCTTGTGCCAGAGCGCGCTGGCTTCGGGCAATTCCGCGAGTTCCGCTCGGTCTCCGGTCTGGGTCGCCTTCTCCCATGCAGCTATTGCCCGATAATGTTCGATCTCCTCCAGGCCGCTGAGCACGGCCTGACCGGTCAAGTCATAGAGTTTTTTCCGGCACAGATAATTGTTGCGCCCCTTCATATAACAGACGCTTAGCCGGCCCTCGCCATCGGGAAAAAGCGCTTGCTCGAGAAAAGGAATATCCTTGCGAAAGAGCTGCTCCTGCAAGTTCTTGGTGCCGGTGGAAATAATCACGCGCTTGCCTGAGCGAATTACTGGGACGAGATAGGCAAGCGTCTTGCCCGTTCCGGTGCCGGCTTCGACGATGAGGTGACGTTTTTCTTGGAGTGCCTGCTCGACGGATTGGGCCATCTGAAGCTGTCCGCGGCGAAACTCATAGGCAGGGTGGGTGCGCGAAAGCACGCCCCCGGGAGCGAAGAATTGGTAGAGCGAGACGTCGTGTTTCTTGACGGCAGCCGAAGCGGGCTGAGAGGTTGAAGGCACGGAGTCTCTATAATAAGCCACTGCAGCTTTGGACAGAGCTTGCAACAACGTGTGTCGGGCTGCACAAATGAAAGCTCACAGCACGGCTCAAAGACCCGTGCCCTGCACGATCTCTAAACCTTGACCCGAATCAATTCCAACTCGATGAGCAGTCCGACCGCGATCGGTGTGCCCACCATTGCTATCGTTGGCCGGCCCAACGTCGGAAAATCCACGTTGTTCAATCGGATCGTCGGATCGCGACGCGCCATCGTCGGAGACGAACCCGGGATTACTCGCGACCGCCTCTATGGCGAAGCTCACTTTCGGGGACAGCGCCTGCGCATCGTGGACACCGGCGGAATCGAACCGGACGAAAAAGATTTAATCCCGGCAGAAATCTTTCGCCAGGCCAAAGTTGCGTTGGAAGAAGCTGACGCTATCATTCTGGTGGTGGACGGCCGCAGCGAACTCACGTCACCCGATGTTGATGTTGCGCGATTGCTGCTTCGCGGCGGCAAACCGTTGTTCCTCGCCGTCAATAAGATTGATAGCGACAAACAGCAATCGCTTACCGACGAATTCCATCGGCTCGGGATCAGAAACTTGTTTCCCATTTCTGCCGAACATGGGCGCGGCGTTGATGACATTCTCGAAGCGATCTTTGAAGCTCTCGGGCTTGAAACAGCGAGCATCGAAGCCGAGCTCGAAATCGCCGAACCAACTTGGGACACGCAGGATGCGCCTGAGACTGAAATCGTCCCCGAGCCCAAGGAAGTCAAAGTTGCGATTATCGGGCATCCCAACGTGGGGAAGTCGACGCTACTGAACCGGCTCACGGGAACTTCTCGCTCCATCGTTTCACCGATCCCCGGCACAACTCGCGATGCCGTTGATGAAGTTGTCGAAATTAATGGCAAGAGTTTTCGCTTCATTGACACCGCCGGAATCCGGCGGAAGGGCAAGACGCATCTGATGGCGGAAAAACTTTCCGTGGTGATGGCGCGCAAGCACCTCGATGCCGCCGACATCGCGCTGCTTGTAATTGACGCCACTGAGGGCGTGAACGCGCTCGATGCCACCATCGCCGGCTATGCCCACGAGAGCGGGCGATCGGTCATCGTCATCGTGAACAAGTGGGACCTGGTCACGAGCGGCCAGAAGAAAGCTGGGCGAGAGTCAAAAGCGACCCGCATTCGCGAAAGCAAGAGTCCGGCTGATCGCGAGGCGTACGAACAAAGAGTGCGGTACGACCTCAAATTCCTGAGCTACGCGCCCGTGCTGTTTGTGTCAGCAGCCACAGGCCAAGGCACCGATAAAATCTTGCCCACGCTGGAGGAAGTTGCCCGCGAGCGGCGAAAACGCATTCCGACTGCTGAAATGAACCGCTTCCTGAAGTATGTCGATTTCGAGCGCGCTTCAGTCCCGGCCCGCCAACAGGTCAAAATCTACTACATGACGCAGGCGGGAGTCTCGCCGCCAACGTTTGTGCTCTTCACCAACCGCAAGGTAAAGCTGCACTTTTCCTACCAGCGGTTTCTTGAAAACCAACTTCGAAAAGCCTTCGGATTCGTGGGCTCGCCGATCTGGATTAAGAACCGGGCTCGGGATTAATCCCAGCAGGTCAGCTTGACTTCCTTTCGATGTTCATAATCGTTGCCAGCATGCTCGCGATCAGTTTTTCCTCGCCGGCTTTAACGGCGAAGGCGTCAGCCGTGCACACAGCCAGCCGCTTGCCAGCCCGTTTGACAGACGCGCGAGCGACGAACGATTCACCTATCCCCGGCGCGAGAAGGTTGACCTTGAATTCCACGGTGAGCACGTCGACCTCTTCGGGCGTGACGCTCAAAGCCGCGTAGCCACAGGCGGAGTCCATAATGCTGGTGACTGCGCCCGCATGGACGAATCCGTTTTGCTGCGTCAATTTCGAGCTGAACGGAAACCGAATCTCTACACTTCCGCGGCCAACCGAAATCATCTCCGCACCGATCGTGGACATGAAGAGCTGCCGGCCAAAGTTGTCCCGCACTTTTTTCTCAAATGCTTCCACGCTTCCCCCTCCGCCATGGAAGCCTACACTACTTAGCGGTTCGCTTCCGCTCTCGCCAGCACGATAGCGGAATGCTCTGCAGCCGTTTCGTAATAGCCAACAAATCGCTGCGGCTCCATTGCCTGGTACCGCGCGAGATTATGCGCCCAGCGGAAGCCGATTGGCTGATACCAGAGTTCGGCTTCGACGTGGAAAGGCCCCACCGCATTACCCGTCTTGATCACATAGCGAGTAAGCGCGCCTTTATCGTTGAAGTCGGGATCGTCGGCGGCCTCGCCCACAACAGAGATGTCGGGCTCGGCCGTTTTCTTATCGAAGCCGCTGGGCAGAATGCGGCTGTCTTTCAGATATCCGATCGCCGACAAGAGTCCGGTGGTGACTTTTCCCTGCGCGTCTTTCAGGATCGGCTCGAAAATCTGCACCTGCTCTGGGCTGGTGATTTCGTGATAATGCGGCTCGAACCGCAACGGGTCCGCATCGTTGTCATTGCCGACGATAGAGCCGTCGGGATTGAGCGCACCCGATTCGAAAACGGTTCGTCCATTGCCGTCGCGCAAAACCACATGCAGCCAGGCGCGGCGCGACGGATACGCGGTTGGAAGTTTATGCCCGGTGAGATTCTCTACCCACACGTCGATCGACAGCCCAGCCGCGGCGCTTTGTAAATTACGAATGCTCACTCGCGCGGATTGCGTTTGCAAAAAGTTCACGGTTCGGTCCGCGGCCACCGAAAGTTCTGGTGGCAGGGCGGCTACGCCGAGGTCGTCCCGGTGGCCGTTCAAAATGCGTTGCAGAAAGAAATTTCCACCAATAAATTCGTGGCGATGCATGCCTATACGCGGCGGCCCGTACAAGGCGGTGATCGCCACTGCTTCGCGTACCTCGGGCATGTGGCATGACTGGCAGGTTTGTTTGCCAGGATAGTCGCTGTGCAGCCATTCCTGGTACGGCATCTGCTCGGGCAGGCTGCCGATTTCTTTTCCTTCCGGCCCTAGTGCTTTCGTTTTCAAAGTATGGCAACTGCCGCACAACGCCGAGTCGCGAATCTGATCGCCTGCCTCCGGCACGAATCCGCCAGTCGACGACTGCATGACGCGCCGATGCCCGGCATCGATTACAAATGGGCCATATTCAGGTCGCTGATTTTTATTCTCCACACTTGCGATTACAACATTTCCATTGTCCGCTTCGCTGGTGCCCAATCTCTCCTTCTCGATCTGGTGACAAACGGCACAGGAGACTCCGTCTGCCGCCGCACGATGCTCTTGGTCCGACGAAGATATCGGAAGGTGCGCAAAAATCTTTGTCTTTTGGCGCTCCGACTTCGCAGTCAGATGTGTGATCGGCATGTGGCAGACTGAACATTCATCTTCAATGTTCGCTTGCGATTCCGCGTGATCAAGCGATTCCCGCCGCACGCTTCCCTGCCAATAGGGATCGCGCGAGGAATTAGCCATGACGCTGGCCCGCCACTGGAATCCGATGGAAATGTCTTCGCCGGAACTGGTCTTCAAATCGTTATGACAGGCGACGCAACGGTCCGAGGTGCGAAACTCCGTGGTCAGCGTCTTGTCGTTCGAAGCGGCACGCGCGATCGTCAGCAAGGAGAGCAGTGCGGCTGAAAGTATCAGTAGAGCCCGCCAACGCAGCTTCATTTCTTCCAGCCCTCCCAAAGCTTTCCATCCGCCCAATCCCAGAGCAGGTAGAACACCAGTTGTTTGTCGCGCCCGGCCGTGTTCGTCACCGGGTTGCGGACTCCGAGGTCGAAGCGCACATGCTGCCTGGCGCTGATGGTGACCTGCATCTCGGGCAGCACATCCCAATTGGTTTTCGCGCCGTCTTTCAGGTCGCGAACGGCCAAGAACTCGACCATGGGCGACCACATTCGTCCCAACCGATGGTCTCCCGCGAGCGCCTGCCCGATTGCTGCCCGCCAGAACAGGCTCTGCGGCGTGATATCCGTGCGATGAGGCAAATCGGCCCCGAACTGAAATTGCAGGAATGTATTCGTGGGAAAGAGTTGATCGAATGCGGCAAACGGTTCGAACGTTGTCGTACCGTTGCCGAATCCACGCTTGCTATCGCCGGTGGGAGCGAGTACTCCGCCCTGCAACGCCAAAATGGATCCGCTGTGAAGATTCGAGAACATCACCCGCTTCACGGCAAACGTAATGTCCCCCAGGCCGCTATCCCAGGCATGGTTCTGATCTTGGGAGTTGACCGGCACGTCGATTTCGATCTGATTGTTCATGCCGAATCGTTGCTCGTGAATAATGTCAGTGGTGAGACCCGGCGCCCCGGTGACTTTCATTGCTGTCGAAATCACAACTTCGTCTTCCGGATACGCTTTCTCTGTCACCAATGCCCGTGGGAGGTTCAGTTCTCCGCGCGGCCAGCGTTTGTCGGTGCAGAACTCACGCATGTAAGCGAGAACATCATCGATCTGTTCCGAGGTGAGCAATTCGCCAAACGCGGGCATGATCTGGGACAAGCCGCGCGACGGCCCGCCATGGACGACTACGTCTTTGTATGCCAGGTTCGTCTCTGCCGTCGTCTGATCGCATCGCGTGAAATCGGGGAAGGTGTCGGGCAGCTGGAATTCTATGGTGGTCTGCGGCGCTCCCTTTCCTGTACCGCCATGGCACGCGATGCATCCACTCTTATAAAGAACTTCGCCCTTCTTCGCGTCGGGAGGCCTTGAGTACTTCAGGGTCTGTGAGAGCAGTAGCGATGTACATGCGGGAACAAGCAGAACCGCGCAGACAAGAGCTTTTCGAGCTGAGGCAGTCATTCTTCGCGCACTACAAAGCTCTCGCTGCGATACTCCGAGTTGGATGGCTATAGCTAATCTCTTTAAGACCCCGAAAGAATGTAAATAATAGCCATTCTTCATCGTACCTTCCTAAGTTGTGTAAGTCAGGCATGGACCTAGACGTCTCTTTGATGGATGCACCATTGCGGCAAATGGTGTCGTTCGCGGTAAACTAGTTTTCCCTGTGAACCGTCATTCGAGCGAAGCTATCCAATCGGCTCCGGTGGCGGCAACGGCATGACTGCTGGAACCGGCGGAGTCACGGGCAGAGATGGACGCAGAAGCGCCTCCAGCGCCGGATAGCGCGATGCGAAGAAATAGATGGAGTAAGCGGGAAAAAACACGATCGCAGGCACCGAGATCAGAGACACCACGTACAAAATCACCGCAAGGACAATGCATCCCACGACAATCGCAAGCGTGATCGTGTATAGATTCCAGGTTAGACCGGCAGTCTTTCCCACAATTACCGCGACAACACCAAACCCGCCAACTGGGATCAGGAAAAGGAGCAGCACAATAAAGGTGACAATACCAACCACGATTGAAGCTCCGAGGGCCATGACGATCTTCATGCCGATATAGCCGGCGTAGCTGCCCTTCTCAGCCTGCAACATGGGCAACAGACGCCGCCATCCTTCGAGGGCGCTGATGTTCTCCAGGGCCATCTCTGGCACCACGAAGTCCTTGGTAAGAACGTGGACCACCAGCGAAAGCACGATGAAACCCATCACCACAAAGAACAAAAGCATGCCTCCCAGGATAAGTGGAACCATGTGCTGTTTGGGAGCCTGAAGCCAACCTGCGGCCAAGGCCAGCGCCGCCGGAATTCCGACCAGTACGGTTAGACCCACACCCATCGCCAACACAAAGAGAATCTGCCAAACGAAGTAGCGTAACCCAGCCCCGTGGCGCCGGGCCCAGCTACGCCGGATTTCGCATTGTTTGGCGACAACGCTGTCAAACAGGATGAAGCGCATTACGCTGCTCACGTAGAGGAACAGTATCCAGAAGATTAGGCCAAGCACGATGAGCAGCGCGATCAACGCGGCGAACAGCACCGGATTGACGTTCGGCAAAGCAAGATCCATAAAACGATTGCCACCGCTAGTACGGCTCGGCATTTGGAAGCTGCCTCCGTGGCATCCCCCAGAACTGAGTTCACCCGAAAGAAAGCCCACCAGCGCAAGCTTAGCCCACTGCGCCGCGCGGAACGGACGAAGAAGTTGTTGTTTAGTGTGCTCGAAGGCGGGACTGATAGCATCAATGGCAGAAATCGGCAAGCACGCACCTCGCTGAGTCGTTGGGGAACTGGCAGCAAGGTACCGCTAACCGGGTGTGGGGTCAAATGATATTTGTGAAGACGGCCACGAATTGGCACAATGATGATCTAGTTTACTTTGCGATCGGTTTGATTCGTGAAATCAGTTCTCCTACTCGTAGCGCAGTGCCTCGACCGGGTCCAGCTTCGAAGCGCGCAGTGCCGGCACGAGTCCGCTGATCACACCAACAACCAGCAGCACCAGGGCGGATAGGCTCACCGTCATTAACGATATTTGCAGATGAATATCGCCCTTGCCGGACTCATCTTCGAACAGCGGCCCCATCAGCGGCAGCGTGCCCACGGCAGCGGCAATTGCGTAGGACAGCACCACGCCGATCGCACCGCCCAGCATCATGATGAGAAGCGTCTCAGCCAAAAACTGAACCTTGATGTGACGTTTTCTCGCTCCCAGAGCACGCCGCAAGCCAATCTCGCGGATGCGTTCATCGACTGAAACCAGCATAATGTTCATAACTCCCACGCCGCCGATCCCGAGAGTGAGGGTTCCGATAAACGTGAGCAGCACCTGCAGTCCGATAGTCAGCGCGTCAATGACAGGACGAAACTCGTCCCGCCCGAACATTTGTATGGCCTTCGGATCTGTCGGTGAGAACTGCTGTCGTGTTGCCACAGCTGCCAGCACCTGCGCCATTGCTTTCTTTTCAAATTGCGGGGCCACCGGCGCAAAGATCAGGACTGCCGCGTCTCGCGTGTTCCAAAGATCGCCAGCGGCGGAATAGGGGATCCATACCGATTCGTCGTCGCTACTGAAGTAATTGCTGAGCTGAATCTTGCGGGCCATGACGCCAATCACAGTAAAGCGAACACCGCCGATCGTAACGGTCTCGCCCACCGCTGGCCGTCCGCTGAACAGTTGCTCCCGAACCCGTCCGCCGAGAAAGGCTACGCGCCGCCGCTCCAGTTGGTCACTGGTATTAATCCAGCGTCCCTCGGCCGGAACCTCATTGCGCATTTCGCCGTATTCCGGGCAGACGCCACGAACCGCCGCAGTTCCCACCATCCGATCACCGTAGGCTATGCCGGGGCGATGCACAGTCTCGAGGCAGACGTGTTTCACCAGAGGCGCAGTTTCCTTCACCATATCGACATCGGCTTGCTGGAACACGACTTTCTTGCCCGCCCGCTGTCCACCGGGTTGTTCGCTGGTCTGCTGTGGCCAGCAGATGACGGCGCTTTTGCCAAACGCATCGAAGCCGCCGACCAGGATTCTGCGGAAGCTGCTGCCGTACGCGATGAGCAGCGTCACCGTCGTGATGCCCCATACAATGCCCAGCATGGTCAGCAAGCTGCGCGTGGTATTGCGCTTGAGTGCAATCCAAGCTTCGCGAATGATTTCGATCAGCATTTTTCTTGCTTCTGTGGGACCGGAAAGCATTAACCACAAGGTCACGAAGGAGATCAAAATTCCCCAACCTTTGTGTACCTTCGTGTCCCCTGTGGTTAATGCTCTTTCTATCCCCCCGCTTCAAATCTCAGGGCTTCGATCGGATCCACCGACGCGGCTTTCCGTGCGGGATACAACGCGGACAGCACCGCGATGGCCCCCAGCAGCCCACACGCCAGCAACCCTGACTTCCAGGTCGGCAGCAGTCCAGCGAAAAAGTCTGGCATCGGCAGCAAATCGACCAAGGAGCAGATTCCATAGGCCACCCCCAAGCCAATGCCGCCGCTGAGAACGGCGATCAACAGCGCCTCGAGGAAGAACTGCCGCAAAATGGTATGAGCCGGCGCCCCCAGAGCTTTGCGGACACCGATCTCGCGCGTGCGCTCCCGCACCGCGACCATCATCACGTTCATGACGCCCAATCCGCCCAGAAGGAGCGTCACTACGCCGACGGCACCGAGAAAGTACTTCATGCCATCGGTCATCTGCCGGAACGCTTGCGCCTCCTGCACCGTGTCCCATATGGGACAAGCTTCTTTGTCGCGCGGATCGAAATTGTGCATGTGCCCTAGAGCGGTTCGCACTTCGCGTTTGCAACTCTCGTGTTGCTCCACGGATTTAGGCGTCACTAGCAACTCATCGAAGGTCGTAGGAGTGCCGGGAGGCTTGTCCGGAAAATCGCGCCGCATGGCGCCAAAGGGGATGAAAATCTTGTTCACGTCCCAACCGTCGTAGCTGGAGTCCTGTTTCTTCTTTTCCATCACGCCGATTACGACGTAAGGAAAGGCGTTCAGATAGACGTTCTCGCCCACCGGATTTCGCCCGGGAAATAGTTGTTTGGAGGCATCGCTGCCCAGGAATGCCACGCGGCGCCCTTCGCGAGTATCTTCCCAGTCGTAAAAACGCCCCTGTCCGACGCTGAGGCTGCGAATCTCCTGAAACGGCGGCAGCGAACCGGTGACCAGGAAAGCTGCATTGTTGAAGTTGCTGTGAGCGCGGACGTCTTCCTGCTCCAGTTCCGGAATGGCGTATTGGCAATCCGGCGCGTCGGCCTGTACCGCCGCCACGTCCGGATCTTCCCAGTGCACCGTCCGCCCCGCCCGCGTCCCACCAGCTTGCAAGCTGGTGCGACCGTGAAAAACGATCATCACATCCTTGCCCAAGGTCCGGGCTTGGTCCTCCTGGCCTTTTCGCAAGCCTTCTCCCGCTGCCACCATGAGGACAATCGAGACAATCCCCCAAGCGATGCCGAACATGGTGAGGAACGTACGCAGCTTGTGCGACCACAGCGTGCGCAGCACATCGCCAATGAGATCGCTGAGGACCATCCTGGTCTTTGGACGCGCCTGTGCGCTGAACGTAAGCGGAGCCAGGTAACGTCCTTCTTGTGATACGGGAAAAGTGCGGACTTTGTTGCAGAATTAGACGGACTTTCTTTGTGTACCTTCGTGCCCTTTGTGGTTTAGAGCCTTTGCTCTGTGGCCCATGTCGGTTCCCACTTTTTCCATCCAGCCTTCAAACTCTTTTAGCGCTAACTCGCATTGCCTACGATGCCGCTCCTGGCGGTCCCGAACCTTCCGATCCAGCGGCGGTAGAAGATCGAATGTTATATTGGCCGGCTGAAATTTCTTGGGGTCGGCATGGGTGATGTAATTCGTCAGCGAGCCAAATGCGCTGGCCCGTGGTGGTGGAACGGGATCCTCGCTCATCGCCAGGGCTGCCCCTTGGATCCCCGCCATAAACCCAGTCGCGATCGATTCCACATATCCTTCAACCCCACAAATTTGCCCGGCAAACAAAACTCGCGGATGCTCCTTCATCTGCAACGTCTCCGAAAGCAGCGTCGGCGCATTGATGTAGGTATTGCGATGGATCTGCCCATAGCGCAGAAAGCGTGCGTCTTCAAGCCCAGGAATCAAACGCAACACGCATGCCTGCTCGCCGAATTTCAAATGGTTCTGAAATCCGACCAGGTTGTAGGAATCCGCCCGCAGATTTTCCTGCCGCAACTGCACCGCTGCATAAGGAATGCGCCCGGTGCGCGGATCTTTCAATCCCACCGGCTTCATGGGGCCGAAGCGCAGAGTATCGCGGCCGCGCCGCGCGATTTCCTCGATCGGCAGACAGCTTTCAAAATAATTCAGCTTCTCCCACTCCCGTTCTTCGACCGACTGCGCCGCCAGCAACGCATCGTAGAAGCGGTCGTATTCTTCTCTCGACATCGGACAATTAATATAGTCCGCCGACCCTTTGTCATAACGCGCCGCCAGATAAACCTTCGCCATATCGATGGAGTCAGCCTCGACAATCGGGCTGATTGAATCGTAGAAAAAAAGATGGGAAGCCCCGCTCAGCCGTCCGATCTCCCGCGAAAGTGCGTCTGATGTCAGCGGGCCGGTAGCGACAATCGTGATTTCATTCTCATCAATCTGTGCAACTTCTTCGCGCCGGATCGTGATCAACGGCTCACGCGCAAGGACTTCGGTAACGCGGGCGGCAAACGCCGTACGATCCACAGCCAGCGCGTGCCCCGCAGGAACGGCGCATTCCCGCGCAATCCTCAACAGCAAGGATCCTGCTCGTCGCATTTCTTCTTTCAATAACCAGGGCGCGGTGTTCTCGGTATCGGACTTCAACGAATTCGAGCAGACGAGTTCAGCGAATTCCCCGGTTTGATGTGCCTTAGTGGAGCGCACGGGACGCATCTCGCAAAGTTCAACACCCACGCCCCGGCGCGCACACTGCCACGCCGCTTCCGACCCCGCCAAGCCCGCCCCGATGATTTTCACACGGAGCTTCACGGAGCAATCTCCGCCAGTTGCCGCAACTGTTCGTCCTTAAGCAACGTCAAACGCCAATCGTCCAAGAACTCCGCGCCCAACGACTCGTAGAACTTGACGGCTGTGCGGTTCCAGTTCAGCACCTCCCAGCGCAAAGCATGACAGCCCTGGCCTTCCGCAATTCGCGCGACCGCCGCCAGTAAGGCTTTGCCAATCTTCCGCCCCCGAAACGTCTCGCGGACGAACAGATCTTCCAAGAACATCTGCCGACCTCTCCAGGTGCTGTAGAAATCGAAGAAAAGCGCGTACCCTGCGGGATCCTGGTCCCAATACGCGAGCAACACGCGGAACTTGGGCTGGGGGCCAAACCCGTCCCGCGCCAAGTCGGCTTCCGTGATCAGCACATGGTCCAGTTCATTCTCGTACTCGGCGAGTTCCCGTATCAGTTTCACTAATAACTTCACGTCCTCAACCGTTGCGGCACGAATTGAAAGCATTACGGTTCACCGTGGAAATGTTGTTGTGCAACGTCTCGGATTGCCCGTTGCAGCAACAGACCCATCTCTTCAAGCCTGCTGTTTTATTATACGGAGTGCGACTCTGATTCCTGCGAGGTTCCCATGGCACGCATCGCGTTGATTGAACTTGAAAACGCCACTCCCGAAGTAAAAGAGATTTACGAAAAAGCTCTGCGCGGCAAACCGGGCAACGCGCAAAAAGCTCTTGCCCATCGTCCCGACATGCTGAAGAATTTTCTGCCGTTCTACGCCAGTGTAGGGAAATCCCTCGACCGCAAACTCTACGAGATGATTTACCTCCGCGTTTCCTTCATCAATGGCTGCCATTACTGCCAGCAGCATCACATGGCGTCATCAAAGCGGGTCGGATTAACTCCGGAAGACTGGAAAGCGCTGAAAGACGGCAACTATTCTCGCTTTACCGAGAAAGAACAGACGGCCCTGGCCTATGTGGAAAAGCTGACCCGCACTCCGCACGACATCACAGACGCCGACTGCGCAAAGCTGAAGAAGCATTTCTCCGACCCGGAGATTGTGGACTTGCATCTGCTGGCCGGCTTAGCCAACCTGACCAACCGCTTCACCGATCCGCTGGGGCTGGAGGTAGAGTTCCCCGAGGAGAAGGCCTAGCACGTCAACGTAACCCATTGTAGCGGTTACTATGCAATCGGAATTTTTGGGAAGTCTGTCCAGCGGGGCCTGGCGTCTGTCGCCTTCTGTACTTTGGACCGACCCGTGCTCTTTAACCCACCGGAACTGCAACGCGTCGGGATCTCCGGAAGCACTGGAGCCTCGCGTTGAGGTGCATAAGTGGCTTTTCACGGCACGGATCTTTCGTCTTTCGAAGAAGCTAACCTCGCAATAGGCTCCTTTTACGAGCCTTGCCGGGTTGACGTCAGACGTACTGCACGGCCATCCAAGTCAAGAACTTTACCCACATGTGAAAACTCTTTCATAGCCAGAAGCAAGGCTACCTCGCCCACCCCGTGCGGGCGTCGGATGAAACTGCTTCGTTCTCCGCTTTGCTGCCATGCGCGGCTGGCGATCTGGAGCATCGGATTGCTCCTCTACACCTTGCGTCTCGGGGCTTCGGACGTTGCAGCATCTGGCGTGTCCAAGACTGCCGAACAAACTTCCGCCGCCTCGGCCTCTCACACCGCGCCCGGCACCGAAGAGAAGGCAGAGAAATCCGGCAAGTACGACGTTGACCGCATTGGACAGCGCAGCGTCGGCAAAGGAGTGAATCTCTACTCTCTGGAGAAAGAGCGAGCGCTGGGCAAGGGGATGGCGGACTCGATTGATCTGCACACGAGATTCGTAACCGATCCGGATATCAATGACTACATAAATCGCCTTACCCAAAAAATTGTCCGCAACTCCGATGCTCAGGTTCCCTTCACCGTCAAGGTAATCGATTGTCTCGATCTCCGGACTTTTGCTCTGCCGGGTGGTTTCCTCTATGTCGACAAGGGATTAATCATGGAGGTTGATAGCGAAGCGGAGCTCGCCGGTCTGTTGGCGCGAGAGATCGCGCACGTCGCTGCGCGGCACGTGACGCGCTACGCCACCCGAAAGCATGCCTGGAACATGATCTCGTTGCCGCTGGTTTACCTCGGCGGCCCAGCCGGGATGGGAACCAAGCAGATAGGTCCACTGGCCTTAAGAAAGTTCAGCCGCGATGCAGAAATAGAAGCGGATTTGCTCGGGATCGAATATCAATATGCCGCGGGCTACGATCCTCAAGCTTTTGTCGACGCATTGGAAAAATTGCATAGCAAAGAAACTCAGATGCGTGCACGCCTGGCCGCAGCGCCGAAGACCAGTTTTCTCTCCCAGATTGCTCGCGCATACGCAAGCTATCCCCCTACACAAGAGCGCATCCAGAAGGCGCAGACCGAGATTTCCACGCTGCTCCCGAGCCGAAACGACTATGTCGTGGATACCAACGAATTTCAGGAAGTCAAAGCCAAGCTCGCCGGGACGAACTGGCCAATCCTGCGTCGGCACCGCCTGGGAGACGGGGTGCCCAACGGTCCTGTACTGCACCGCCGACCACCGGAGCCGCAGCAGCAATTCGTGCCTTATCGGCAAGCGACTTCCGTGGCTGCCCTAAGCCCTGCTGCCCGATAATTACCAAAGTGCTATTGTCTTCAGTTACTTGTCCGCATTCCCATAATGAATTCCACTGTTCGAAGCACTTTGACTTCAGCCCAGGCTGACGCCTCAGTTCGCTTGGTCCCTTGCGGCCGCCGGGTATGACGACCGAAGAGGAGTGCGAATTCAATTTGAAGGAGCACAATAATGCGGAAATTCTTAGGGTTCGCTCTGTTCTTGGGCTTATTTTCGCTGGCAGCGTTCGCTCAGGAGTCAGGCAGTGCGCCGAAGGCGGAAATTTTTGGCGGCTATCAGTACACCCGATTCGACGGTGGCGTGAACGCGAACGGCTGGGATACAGCCCTGACTGGAAATCTTAACCGTTGGTTTGGTGTGGCTGCAGATTTCAGCGGCGCCTACAAGTCCCAAAACGGTGTAAGTTTCAACAACTACACCTATACGTTCGGGCCCGTAATCTCGTGGCGTCACAACGAGACCTTCACCCCGTTCGTGCACTTCCTGGCCGGCGGCGTCCGCAGCTCAGCCTCATTTAGTGGCCTCTCCTCGTCGGATAACGGTTTCGCCATGATGTTCGGCGGCGGAGCCGATGTAAACGTATCCCGGCGTCTGGCCGTGCGTGCGATCCAGTTTGACTGGCTCTCGCTGCATTCCAATGGAGCCACCGACAACAACAACATGCGAATCTCCACCGGACTTCTGCTCCGCTACTAGCAAGTCCGCAGGCAGGCAAGGCTCGGGGCGGCCGAAGAGGTCGCCCTTATTTCTTGTGGATCCCTCAGGACTAGTTATCCGATCGTCTAATACTTGTAGAAACCCCGCCCACTTTTCCTTCCCAGCCAACCCGCATCCACCATCTTGATTAGTAGCGGGCACGGCCGATACTTGGGATCGCCGATCCCATCGTGCAGCACGCGCATGATATCCAGGCAGACATCGAGCCCGATGAAATCCGCCAGGGTCAGCGGCCCCATAGGGTGGGCCATCCCCAGCTTGAAGACTTCGTCCACCGCCTCCGGCGTGGCCACGCCTTCCATCACCGCGAACATAGCTTCGTTCAGAAGCGGCATCAGTACCCGGTTCGAGACAAATCCCGGAGCATCGTTCACTTCGACCGGCGTCTTCTCGAGTTTCAGTGCAAGGTCACGCACCGTCTGGAAAGTTTCATTCGAGGTAGCCAGCCCGCGGATGACTTCCACAAGTTTCATCACCGGCACGGGGTTGAAGAAGTGCATCCCGATCACTTTGTCGGGCCGTTTTGTCAAGGCTGCCAGCTTGGTGATGGAAATGGACGAAGTATTGGAAGCAAGAATGATTTCAGGCCGGCAGATCCGGTCAAGATCGCGAAAGATTTCTGATTTGATCTCGAACTTTTCAGTAGCCGCTTCCACCACGAAATCGCAGCCAGCAAGCTTAACCCGCTCGACCACTGGCTCAATTCGCTTGAGCGCCTCAGCCTTGTCTTCGACAGATATTTTGTTCTTTGCCACTTCCCGTTCAAGGTTCTTGCCGATCGTCTCCATGCCCCGGTCCAGGAAGCGCTGTTCCACATCGCATAACACGACACCGTAGCCGCCGCGCGCGAAGACATGCGCAATGCCATTGCCCATCGTCCCAGCCCCGACCACTCCTACCCGCTGAATGTTCATGAGAGCCTCTCTCCATAGTAAAAGGAAAACTTCAGAGTCTAACACCTCGCGGATAGTGGTGGGCGAGAGACGTTGCAGGCAATGTTTCTGCAGTTCTGTAGAGACGAAGCTTGCTCCGTCTCAGGAGCAAGCATCGAATGACTGGCGTTTACTCCCGGTTGAGGCTCTCTTCGATGGCGACCTTACCGTTCTTCTCTACGTTGATAACGCGATGAACGCTCTTGAACCCCGACAAGGTGATGTCGACAACGTAGGTGCCCGGATCCAGGTAAAGGTCTACCGGAGAGAATTTGTCGAGAATGCGATTGTTGATGGCAACCTGTGCCCCCTTGGGTTGCGTCTTGACGCTGACTCCGCCCATTCCAGCGGTCTCGCTGCCGCCGAAGAGCTTTTTGAACTTGCCGCCAATCTTGATGTCGTCGGTATTGCCCAGCGCCCGCAAGCTAGGCGACAAGTGGAAGGTTTGTCCAATTTGAAGATTCGCCGTCGTGGTCTCTTCGAGGTAACCCTGCTTCTTGAATACGAAGCTGTGATTACCGGGCTTGTCGACGGGGATCTGCGCGGGAGTGACTCGCCCCGTGTCTTTGCCATCCATCCACACGGCTGCGCCTGTGGGATCGCTGGTCACCGAAACCGTCGCTGTCAGCTGTGCGAGTTGAACGCTGATGAATGACTTGCTGCCGGAGGCGACATCAAGGTTGCGGGTCTCAGCCGCGTAACCCGGCTTGCTGATGCTCAGGGTATGCTGCCCCGGATTAAGTCCGATGAGGTTAAAGGGCGTGACCCACGCGGGATTCTTCTGTCCATCGATTTGGATCTGGGCGCCCGCCGGCGTCGATGTGACGCTCAACTGTCCGGGAACGATCGCAGGTGCCGCAGGACGGGGCTTAGCTTTCTTTTTGGCGTTGTACTTGGGCTGCACCGAAACGGCGTGCGGCTCTGCAGCTACCGCTTCGGGAGCGACTTGCACTGGGGCTTGAGGCGTCGTCGATGTCTGACCGGCTGACGCGCCGCTGCTCGGCTGAGCCGACGCACTGGCAGGTGGCTGTGATGGAGTAACGTCATCGTCTGCGTTTTCGGAGTGGATGCGCCACGCGATCGCGGCCACAATCAGCAAGATGATTCCGATAGCGCCCGCGATTGAAACCATGAAAAGTTTTGGTGGCGTCTTCTTAATCTCTGCGACGGCTTTTCTTGCCACCTCGCGCGGTTGCACTCTCGGCTTTTCCGGCGGAGCATTGTTAAACACTGCCGCGTGCACCGCGTCGGGCGGCGCCGGCTCGTGCGTCGGTCGTGGAGGAGGAGGCGCGACGTACAACTCTTTGAGCGGTGGCAATTCGTTGATCTCGGAGAAGCTGCGGCTTGGGCTTGCGCTGGCTTGCCGGTTTTCGGCCATCATCGGATCAACATGGATTTTCGGCGCTTCGACCTCGGGCTCGATAATCGTCGCCGAAGACATGGTCGCCGATGGAGCAGAAAATGATTCGACCGCAAATGTGTCGACAGAGGTCGCGGAAGAGTTGATGACGGGCGCGGCCTGGTCCAGGTTTGGCTTGATGAGGCCGGCACTCGCCGAGGTCTCGCCGCCACTCCTTCCAGCCGCTGCGGCCGCGGCTTTGGCCGCTGGCGGTTGTGTAATTTCCTTGCTGCGCGTTGGAGGCTGAGACGCTGCGGGTTTCGGCTGCGACGTCACTGCGGGCGTCGCGGCTCTCACCGCGGGTGAGCTCACAACCGGTGCAGCCTTTGGCGGAGCGGGCGCCTTCTGAGGCGCTTGTCCCGGCTTCGCCGCAGCGGCTGCCTTGGTGGCGCTTTCCTTGCATCTTTCCAGATCGTTTACCAGGTCTTGACCGGACTGGTATCGTTCTTCGGGCGCTTTGGACAGCGCCTTCATGATGACCTGGCTCAACGCGGGATGAATCTTTCGATTGACTTGATCCGGAGCGACTGGCGTTGATTCCGAAATCGATTGCCTGACCTGATCCGCGTCTTCTCCGTCGAAGGCTTTTCGCTCGGTGACCATCTCGTAGAAAATTGCGCCCAGGCTGAAGATGTTGGACGACGCGCCAATCGGATCTCCGCTCAACTGTTCGGGCGACATGTAATGCAAAACTCCGGGAGGATTACCCGAGGCTTGGGCGAGGAAGGCGCTCATCGTGGAAATTCCGAAGCCCAGAATTTTCACCGTGCCGTCCCACGAAACCATAATCTTGGCGGGTTCGAGGGTGTAGTGCGCCAAGCCCTTCGTGTGGGCGTGATCGAGACCCTGGCAGGTTTGGCGGGCGATGTCCTGCAGATCCCAGATGGAGAATCCCTCTTTGCGGACCAGCATGGTCGCAACGCTGTTGCCCTGCACATATTCCAACGAGGCGCAGAAAACGCCGTCCACTTCTTCGCCGCCGTGGAGCACCGCGATGTTGTGGCTGTTGAGAACCTTGCTGGCTTCTCCCTCTTCTATGAGGTTCTTGACGACCGTGGCTGACTGCTCGCCCAGCGGTTCCAGTTTGATGGTCTTCAGCGCCACTGTCTGCCCGCTCTCAGGGTCGGTGGCTTTGTAGACGGAAGTCAGGTCTGAATGCGCAATTTCGCTGAGTATTTCGAAGCGCCCGATTTTGTTCGACATTATCTTCGTAGCCTCATGAAGACAAACCGCGACTTCTCCCTTGGTGAGGAAGACCTCGGGCACGTCTGCTGGGGAGGACGTGATCAGGATAGCCCGGGTATAGGGCTTAAGTGGAGTTACGAAAGTGTTCGTAAATTCGATTGCGCGGTTGATTGGAGAAACTTTGGTACCGCGAGGCAGGAGGACGGGCTTCCGTATTCAGGTCTGCGGTAAACTTCGATTCGCCGCATTCCCGTTTTGGGATGGAATTTACTGTTTAGTATTGGGTACCCCCCTCCCCCCTTTGGACTGCAAAATCTTGGAAACAATCGACTTCGCTTTTCGACTATGCGCTAGATCTTTGAGTTTTAAGGAGTTATACGCAAAATCTAGAGGGCGTAGGAGTTATGGCTGCCCGGCGGCGGTTCTCGCCTCCCATTTTGGAACTCGGAGGTGAGCAAGCCAGAATGCCAGCATCAGGTTGTCAAAGATCGACGGTTATCTTGTAGATAATATATCTTCTATGAGGTTATCTGATTTTCGGGCACGGAGTCAAGTGAAAAGGGGGACGCTTCGAAGCCTTGACACCATCACCCAAAGCCCCGCCGAAGCGAGCCTGGACGGGGCACCTTCATAGTTTAATGCCTTACAGCAGCCTTGCGATCTTGAGGTCCGAATTCAGGTGTGCTGTAAAAGTTTGCATCTTGACTCAGTGCGGGGGCGGATGGAGAATCACGGAGTCAGCGGTCGCCCGATTGAAACCCTCTTCCGGAGGCGAGGAGCTGAATGTGAATTTGAAGCGTAGTGGGCTTAGGTTGGCGGGGTTGGCGCTGATCCTCGTGGTTGCGAGCGGCGCGTGGGCGACCTCGGAGAAGGTTTTGTATGCGTTCCACGGGACGGACGGATGGGGCGGGGGCAGCGTAATCGTTGACCCAGCGGGAAATTTGTACGGTACGACGGTGAACGGGGGCAAGATGAATGTTTGCCCTGGCGACGCTGGACTCGGCTGCGGCGTGGCATTCCAGCTGAAACAGAGCGCGAACGGCAGGTGGCGAGAGACGGTTCTGCACGCCTTCGACGGCACTGACGGATATAACCCGAATGGCAGCTTGATCCTCGATAGCGCTGGGAATTTGTACGGTACGACGGTGCATGGCGGCTCCCTCAACGGATGCACCGGCCTGGGCTGTGGCGTGGTCTTTCAATTGACGCCGGGCGCGAACGGACAGTGGACCGAGACCGTGGTACACACGTTTGGTGGGACGGACGGTGCGTGGCCGTTTGGCGGCTTGATCTTTGACTCGGCGGGCAATCTGTACGGCACAGCCTCGGTCGGCGGCAATGGTGCGTGCACGGGCGGGTGCGGCGTGGTCTTTGAGCTTACGCAAGGCGCGGGCGGCCAGTGGACCGAGACGGTTCTGTACTCGTTTTCGGGCAGCGACGGGGAGAAGCCGACTGCCGGCTTGGCCTTCGACCCGGCCGGCAATCTGTACGGCATGACCGAGGTTGGCGGCGCCCACGGCTGGGGCACCGTTTTCAAGCTCAGTCCGCACGTCGAGGGCAAGTGGACCGAGACGGTTCTGCACTCTTTTGACCAGACCGACGGGTCGGAACCGGGGTACGGCCGCCTGGTTTTCGACGCTTCGGGTGATTTATATGGCACGACTCCTTTTGGCGGGCCTTCCAACTGGGGTACCGCTTTCAAGCTCACGCCACGCAAGGATGGCAAGTGGATCGAAACTGTCCTGCACTTCTTTGATCGGAGCAAGGTCGGGGGCGGATATGTTTCTTCGGGCCTGGTCTTTGACAGGAGCGGCAATCTCCGCGGGACAGCGTACGAGGGAGGCAAGTACACGTGTCCGAGCAATGGGGACATCGGCTGCGGCGTGGTCTTCCAGTTGGCGCCAGCGGCGAACGGCAAATGGACCGAGACAGTGTTGCACTCCTTTGGCAAAGGACGCGATGGCGCGATCCCTGGGGGCGTCTCACTCGACCCGTCAGCACATCTGTTTGGCGTAACCGAGGACGGCGGTGACCTCGGGGGCTCCTGCGGCCAAAAATTTTATACGGGCTGCGGTGTTGTCTTTGAGATAACGCCTTAGCTATCCCTCTAACGCGTGGCTGGCCCACCTTTACGTTCTTTGTAAAGGTGGGAACTCATGCTGCCGGTGTCGCGATTTTCATCTTGGCCTCACCGCACTGATCGATTCGAACTG
>Ga0210406_10000639_pt1 | contig 47159 bp, 40 predicted proteins | sample IncBWC30MmetaG_FD_155454 | JGI IMG/M metagenome (GOLD analysis project Ga0210406, IMG submission 155454) | Forest soil microbial communities from Barre Woods Harvard Forest LTER site, Petersham, Massachusetts, United States - Inc-BW-C-30-M | ecosystem: Environmental > Terrestrial > Soil >...
GACTTCACTCCGGCTTTTTTCGCCACTAGTCCCGCGAAGGAACTGCGCACCTGCGCGAAAACGAGGAACCATAGCACCGTGACGACAATGGCGGGCGCCATGTTTTCTGAGTCCAAAAACATGTGAAAGCTAAGGATGTTCACGATCACCGGTCCTAGCGTCGTCAGTGCGAGCGGCACGTAGCGGTTGCTGAGTAGCAGCGCACCACCGATGAGTTCCGTTCCGAACGCGATCACGTAGTAATGCGAGCCTAATAAAGCTCCCATGAACTGTCCCGCGAGACCGGGCACTAGCGGACTCGGGAAGAAATGTAGAAACGCGTTGAGGCCAAAGACCGTGAAAACGAGGCCCAGCAACACCCTGGCGACGACAAAGATATACTGCATTGTTTTCTCCTTTTATTTATGCAGATCGATCAATTTGCGAACGTAAGTGGACATTCCCAAGCGTCATGCGGCTCGGTCGCCGCCCCCGCTTCAGGGTGTGCCCTGCTTGGTCGAGGCTTCCATGCTGTGCGCATGGTGGCCAGCATGCGCACCGCCCATGGCCTTGTCGTGGAGAGTCTGGTATGTGCGCTCTCTGGAGGCGGCCTCCTCCGTGGTCAGGTGCAGCGGCTGGGGCGGCCTTTCATAGCTGTCATATTCGTACCCGAGCGGCGCAGTACGATCGGTCATGCTGACCGGCAGATCCGCGCGCTTGCCGCTTCTGTCTCCGTACGAGAACCTGCGATTGAGGTATCGGGGATCAGTAGGATTCTTATTCCCAAGCCGGTTCCAGCTTTCCCAGAGGCGGTCGATGTTAGCGTGATGCAGATAGAACATCGGGTCAGCGCCGACGGTGGAGAAATCGGCCATGTCGCCCCCGAGGCCAATATGAGTGAAGAAGTGAGGGTTTATGTCCAGTCTGGGATTGAACCCGAGGTTGCCGTTGGGCCCATCGATGTAAAACTTCTCGTTCAGGGCGTCCAGGTTGATCCAGTCCTTGAATGGTGTATCAATGCGTCCGCCGCCATTGACCCAGAACCAGCGCGTACCGTCATACAGCGGGCTGCCTGGGTCGCGGAACACGGCTGGCACGACCAAATCAGCTTCGTTGCCGGTGATTGGGTTCCAATAGGGAAGCGTAAAGTCCTCGTCGTGCAGCACCTCGCGAATGACCCCCTCGAACTGAATAAGCATCAGTCGATGCCAGGGGAGGAAAAACCACTGTTGAAACTGCTCTGGGTCGGAAGGGTTGGTAGCGTGGGCTTGGCAGCCGTCCCACACCGCCTCGGCATCGGCTTGAGCTTCCTTCGGGAGAGTGGCGATGACCTCTGCTTTCTTTTTCATGGAGAGGTCCCACAGCGCAGCCGGGTAGCCTCTGACCCAGTGGGTATACCACCACCAAGTCCATGAATGCTGATCGGAGTCCGGCAAGGTCTTCATGATCTCGACCGCCTTCGCATATTTCGCGAGCATCACCTGACCTTCGGGACTGTTCACGTTGTAGCGAATGTACGGCTTCTTCCCTCCGGAAGAAGCATTGCCTACGCTATTCGCACCGTTCGAAGAAATCACACTTACGGTCTTCACACGAGCGGAAGAAGCAGTCGCGATTTTGTTCTCCACACCAGCGGAAGGAAAAACCGCACCCACCGTTTTTGCACCTGTGGAAGGCGGCGCCTCGTCCTTCTTCGCACCCGTCGCAGGGGGCGGAAAAAAGAAATTCAGCTCCAGGACATCATGCTGTCCGGTGTGGACTTCGAGCCGCGGGTCCTGGAACGACAACGCACCTGCGGACTGAATCATGCCGCTGACGAGATGAAATTCGTTACCGATCACCGCGCCGGCGATACCATGCCGTGGCATTGACATTGGTGGCAGCGAGATCCATGAATTGGTGGCCGGTTCGTACGCCTCGACGGCACGGAATGCTCCGACGAGCTCTTTCGTAGTCACCTCGCCACCCGCTATGTAGATCCTGCGGCCATCCGTGCCCGTCGCGCCGCCGCTGCGAGGCGTCGGCATCCGTTCTTTCGGAGCACTCCACATGTCACTGACGGGGCTGTACTCCTCCACCACATCCGTGTTGGTAGCGGACAAGATGAAGGCATGGCCAGTGCGGCCGCCGATGACGTAGATCTTGCCGTTCACCGCGGCGGCGTACGCGTGATTCCGCGCCACCGACATCGGCCTGCGGCTCTCCCACTTGTTCGTGGCAGGGTCAAAAACCTCGTTAGTGGTGAGAACCAGGGATGGACCGAAGAACGTGAAGTATGGATCCTTGGAACCTGCTACTGTGGTTGCGCCGCCGATGACGTAAATCTTGCCGGCGACTTCAACCGCTACGGCAGCGCCGCGTTTCGTCGGTACCGGTGCCAGCGACTTCCATGAGTCGGCCGCCGGGTCGTACTCCCACGTGTCGGCGATGGGCTCCCACGCGCCGCCTGTCGGGATCTGGGTGTCCTTTGGAGGCACGAAACCGCCCATCACATAAATCTTTCCGTTGGCAGCGGCTAAGGCGGCATGGTGGGCCAACTGCGGCATCCCTTTTTTCTCAGTCCATTTGTCGGCAGCCGGGTCGTACTCGTAGTTGAGACCCGCAGCCTTGCCTTCATCCCAGCCGCCGATCACGTACATTTTGCCGTTGAGGGCAACACCATAGAGTTCTTCATCCGGATATGGGAATGGTGCGGCCTTCTTCCACGGGTTTATTGGCATCTGAGCCAGCGCGGCGGTGCAGAAAACCAGGCTGGCGATCACGGCAAGCATTGCGGTTCCACGTAGCAATTTCGACATACAGTTCTCCTTTTTTGAGTGTTGAGTACAAATAGTCGTTATCTCGATCTCGACGGCATTCTGAAGATCAGGCCAAACATTAAGTAGCGGACGTCTTTAATTCCGTTTGTGTTTTCCCACATGTAGGAGGGCTGAAGCGACACATGCTTCTCGATGGGCACCGTGACGCCAGTCCATGCTCGGTTTTTCGTCCACCCGCTTCCCTGGTCGTAAAAGGCTTCGTAGGAGGCGAAAGGTTTCCAGATGTGGCCCCCAACCGCAAGGGGATACGTGACGGCGATCTTATTGCGATAGCGATTGATCTCTTTTGCTGGAAGAGACTTTCCGCCATACATGTATGTTGGGAGAAACCTTCTGACATACATGTTGCGCTCGGAGATTTCAAACTTGTGGATCGAGAACATAACCGTCCCGTCGATCCGAAATTGATGCTCCTCGTAAGTGTTGGTGAATCCCCGCGAGTGATTCGCGAGTTCATCAAGCCCGCTTGCGGGGACCGAGTAATAGAGATAGCTGGGAGTGATCGAAAGAAAGTTTGTCGCTCGAAAAGTGGCGTCAAACTGGACTGACGGTGCTTTCACTTCGCCGATGTAAAAGTCGTAGAATTTGAGATCGAGCCGCTGATGCACGGGGGCAATCAACTCTGCCCAGCCCGAAGGCGCAACTACCGAGCCACTTCCATGTCCAGTCGGTACGTCTACTTCCTGGGCGATGCACCGCCCGCCAAGAAAAACGAGCCACAAAACCAGAAAAGTTGGCACTAGATGCAGCGCAAATTTTGTGAATCCTTGCATACGCTTCCTTCCTTTCGAGGCGTGATGTCAATGCTTCCCTGATCACGAACCTTGTCGGTCGCTATCAGTGCGGGTGCAAAATTCATCGCAGCCATGATTAGGACTTCCTGTAGCGTGAAACGGCGAGTTGTGATCTTCCACATGAAGCGCCTCCTTTGCACCTGTTGTCGCAATGACCTAGCCATTGTGCAGTCAGTTCTTTTTCTGGACGACCCCAGATCGGGGAGAATCCCAAACTCTTGGGGGGGCGCATGTCACCCTCTTCTGAGGCAAGAAAGTTGCTGGTATGGGGGACCCTAACGAGAGTGAGAGCTAGTTTTTGCGGCGCGGAGCTTCGATGCGTTTCCACCCGAACAGGCGAGCATCGATGGACCAAAAACCCGGTCCCAACATTGCGAGGGCGGCAGCGGCAGTTCCTAACAACAGCCACACCCATTTGTCGCCAGGTACGGCAAGTATTTTCCAGATTTCAATCAAGGCGATGGAGGTTCCCACGATTGGAGTCCATAAACCTGCGATTAACAGTAATCCCGCTCCCATCAAGAGCACAGCAGGAATTGTCACATTCATCGGCGGTAGATCGCTCCACAGCCTCAAGCCCGCGCGCACAATCAGCACGGAGCCAACGACCACGCGCATGAGAAGCAACCCTGCGCCGGGCCAACCGCCAGCAAATGTGGAATACAGCCGTCGCAATTACGCACCTTTCAGTACATAACTAGACTCCTCCGTTTCGTGGGCCGATGGAAACCCCAAAAGGAGGTTTAATCGTCCCTCTTTAGAGTTCTGAATTTTCAGAGGCGGGCAGGCAAGGGGGTGGCAACTACAGCTCGATGATTCCTCTCTTCAGCCCAATCATTGCGGCATGCGTTCGATCGTTGGCGCTTAGTTTAGAAAGAATGCTCTTAACTCGACTCTTAACGGTCTCCTCCGTGATTGAGAGCTGATCCGCAATCTGCTTGTTTGCATTTCCAGCGGCAATCATTCTCAAGACAAGGATCTCTGCGGGCGTCAGTGCGTCATCCGTCGCATGCTCGGCGACTTGGAACGACGCTTCCGGCGAGAGGGTCTTCCTTCCCGCATGGACTGCTCGGACTGTGTCGAGTAGTTCCTTGTGTAATGTATTCTTGAGCAGGTATGCCTGCGCACCGGCCTTGAGAGCGCGCAGAATTTGCGTATCGCCTAGGTAGGTCGTCAGCACAATCACTTTTGCGTCCGGAAATTCGTTGTGAATCGCAATGAGCGCATCGATGCCGTTCATCTCCGGCATCTGTAAGTCCATGAGCGTGATGTCGGGATGGTACGTCCTGAATTGTTGAACGGCATCGCGTCCGTTGGAAGCTTCGCCTACCAAAACCATATCGGTCTGAATGCCAATCAGACCGGCGATCCCCTGGCGCACGATTGGATGATCGTCGACCGCCAGAATTCGAATTTGCGAACTACGGGCGTTCATGGGCTCCTGCTTCATGCCCTCGCCTTGGGTGAAAACCACGAACTTCTCTGTGCTGCCACGTAGGCGGTGCTGGCAGGAACGCGCAGTTCCACTTCGGTGCCTGCATCGACTTCGCTCCACACTGCTAGCTTACCTCCAATAAGGGTGGCGCGTTCCCGCATCCCGGGCAAGCCATAGTGCCCCTCACTACCTTGGCTAGAGAGAATTGCTGGATCCACGCCTTTTCCATCATCCCTCACCCGTAGCCGGAATTGCTCGGTGTCGTAACGGATTTCAGCCTCAATCTGGCGTGCCCGAGAGTGCCGGAACGCGTTTCGAAGGGCCTCAGCAGCAATTTTGTAAACCTCATCCCGGAGGATGGGATGTAGATTGCGTGCTTCGCCCTCAACCGCGACATGGAACGCCGGTCGATTAGTTGAATCCGTTGTGAGCTCCTCTCCCAACGTGCTGATGGCCAGCGCCAGATCGCTGCCTTGAACTGTGGAATCGCGCAATCCCTGCACTGCATCCCGCCCTTCAGTAATCGCGTCGGCCGTCTGCTCGATGGCGCTTCCTAGCTTCTCTTTCGCCTCCATCGGGCGCTCTGGCAGCAACTGGAAGACCGTTTGGAAGCGGAGCAGCAAACCGTGAAAACTCTGCAGCAGTGAGTCATGAAGCTCTCGCGCAATCCGTGTGCGCTCGCTGACTCGCGCCTCCAAGGTCATCTCGAACTCATGATGCAAATGCAGGACACGCCACTGGTAGGCCGCCAACAGCAGCGCCATAAATACGACAATGCAGAGTGCGCGAAACCAGTTCGTCTGGTAGTACGCGGGTATGATGGAAAAATCCAGCTTGGCGGCGTCCTCACTCCAGACGCCGTCACTATTGCTCGCGACTACGCGAAATGAATACTTCCTGGGAGGCAGATCCGTGTAAAAGGCCTGCCGGCGAGTACCGGCATCGTGCCAATCACGGTCATAGCCGTCGAGCCGATAACGAAACTTAACCTTCTGCGGAATCGCAAAAGTGGGTGATGTGTAGTCTATTTGCAGGTCTCTCGGATTCGGCGGGACTTCGAGCTTCGACGTTGTTTCGAATTCCTTTCGGTCGGCGACGAGCGATTCGATGTATGTCTGTGTCGGAAGCGCTCTCTGTGAGAGCCTAGACGGGTCGACCCTCTCCACTACAAATCCTGTCGCAAACCACACTCGCCCATCCGCAGAGTAGGCAGCAGTATTAAAAGACGGCCAGCCTGTCGGCCGCGCTCCATCCAACACGTCGAAGACTCGCGTTTGGACGATCGTCTCCGGATTGTTCCGCCAATGCTGGAGCTCCGAATCCGGGAATTCAAGCACACCACAGCCCGTGTGCAGCCACCAGCGACTCTCATTGTCCTCCATGAATGAGATCACCGAGTTGCAAGGCAGACCGTTCTTCGTCGTCATCCGCTGTACTTTCTCCTGTCGCCATTCGACAAGTCCGTTTTCGGAAGCCGCAAGAATGGAACCATCTGCCCTCGACATAATCTTACGATTGAACGGATCGCCTCCTGGGTTTAACGGAAACTTCACTTCGAGAGCGTCGTTCCGAAAAAGTCCGACATCTCCCTTTAGAGTCGCTATCCAAATTCCTCCGTTTGGGTCGGAAGCGAGACTATGTCCAGGGGGAAGCTTTGATTCAGGAAACTCCTCCTGCACCCGAAAATCGCGGATGCGCACAAGTTTTCGCGGTTTGCTTGCACACTCCGCCCAAATGTTCCCGTCGATGTCCTCGGTAAGCGCCACAACCATCCCAAGGGGCCGGTTACTTGGTTGGGGGAGCCGACGGAAACGCCCATTCTCGAACAGATATAGCCCGTCATCGACTCCCACCCAGAGCTTGCCAGCGTGGTCTTCGAGCAAGTAGGAAACTTGATGGCCTGGTAGACCATTCGTTGCACGAATGGACGAAATAGTCCCAGCCTTAATGTGGTCAAGCGATCCAGCGTTTGCTACCCAGATCGTTCCATCTCGGCTCGCCAGGACGCCTGCAGCTGCATCTGCACCCAGGCCTTCGCGTGCTGAAAAAATGGTGATTTGCGGATCGCGAAAGCTGTCAATGCCATTCGTGGTTAGAGTCCATACGATCCCTTCTCGGTCTTCGAAAAGAGCAAGTACGGAATCACCGGACAACCCATCCCTGTGCTGAAAATGGTCAACCACGTTGCCGCGAATTCGAAAGAGTCCCTTACCCACGGTACCCACCCAGAGATTGCCGTTGCGGTCAAAGAACATCGCGTTGACGACAACCTTACTGCCATCGAAAGTGGGCGTCACAAATGGCTTTGCGGTCCCTTCTATTAACCGTTCAAGGCCGAGCCCGGGTCCTTCTGCAAGTATGCCAACCCAGAGGGTTCCATCGGGACCGCGCGCCAAGCTCACTACTCCCTGCTGCCCGGCGTTCGAGTTCAGCGCTTTGATCGGGTAAGTTTCCGATACGCCATCATGCCAGTGGACAAGCCCTGTTTGTCCGCCAAGCCAGAACCCTCCTTTTCCGTCAGGCAATAGCGAGTCGGCGGGGGAAATCGACACTCCATCTGATTTTCCGTAACACTTGACGGCTTGGTCGGTAATACGGCAAAGGGGTGCATCTGCTATGTGGGCCCCGCCCCGCACCACCCACAACGAGCCGTCAGAATCCTCGCTAATGTGCTCAAAGCTCTGGAGCCCATCCAAGTTGAAACGAGAAGTGACCACTCCATTTTTTAGGTGAACGATGTCACGCTCGCCTAGTGCCCATAGCCCACCAGCATGGTCGCCATAAACGTTCACAATCGTGCTCATCACTTTATCGTGCGTGGGCAATGTCCTGGAAACAAACCGAGCACCATCAAACCTGTAAATTCCTTGGGACAGGGCTGAGAACCACAGAAAACCATCGGATGTTTGCGTGATGGAGGACATCGCAGCCGGCAGGGAGCCATCTTGGGTCCCCCAAGACTTGTGCATGTACTGGGTGAGGCGCAGGTTCGGATCGAGGGCGTGAACCGGGGCTGTACCAAACGACACATAGGACAGAAGAACGCACAAGACGACCGCAAGGGTGTTGCCGGGCCAGTTAAAGCGGCGAGCACCTATCTTCCGCATGTGGGTAGCCGAAAAACATCAAGTATTATCGCACCCCGTAATCACTTGTGCCGCCCAGATTCTGCTGCCCCGATGTGGGCAGTTGCCGTTGGAAGGTCATCGGTACCTTGCACACCACAAGAACAATCAGCATTTGCGAGCGCTTGGCTTTGGTGACTGCGATTGCCTTTGTGATTGATTCTGCTCGGCGAACGGCAGTACCAGTCGCATCATCGTTCCGGGAAGCTGAGCGGCGCGTGATCATCGACCCTTTGAGCGACGCGTCCGGAAGTCCGCTTCTGGCAGGTTGAACGGGACGATTCCTCTCGAATCACAGGCGTGATCTGCGGTCAATTATTGTTAACAGGCCGATTACACTCATTGAGAATTGGGCGGTGCCGCAGATCGATCACATCGGCAGCGGATGGACTCAGGAGCAGTGGAAAGTCAAGACGCTATCGCCAGCTGAAGACTTTATGATCGCATTCCATTCGCCAAGCGGGCTTGTCGAAACCGGACTGTTTATCTGCCTCCCAGAGAAAAAGGCCATAAAGCTTGCCTGCGAGGTTCAGCGGGACCCTTTCTCTAGTCCGGTTTGAAAACAAAAATCGCGGAATTGCGGCGTTTTCGAGCGATTTCCAGAGGAGTGCAGCCCAGTTTCTCTGCAACCCAGACTGAATGGCGGAGAGAGTGGGATTCGAACCCTCGGTACAGGTTCGAAGCTAGAAGCGCCGCTGTTTCCGTAACTTGCATTGTCTCAATTGCTTCCAGAGAAATGCAGGCCCTTTCGGGCGGATCTCTTCCCTCAAGGTGGTCCGGTTTCGGGGCCGGACGAATGGCGACTGGCGATCATCGGGCACCAGGTGCGCTTTCGTGCGCCGGTTCGAGCCTCCACAGGTTCGCAGTTGACTGCGTGCTACCAGACCGTCCGAGGTGCGAAAACTGTCTCTAGCGTCGATTGCCCTAAGTCACCCCTGATAAAACCAGTTTTGGCACTTCTCCTGAGCCGGTTGGGTTGTGTCGCGCTATTCGTTTGACTCACTCCTGTTCTTTGCAAGATGATGGACGCCGAACAGACTATTAGGTGAAATCGAGTCGCTGGAGCGTATCTTCGCCGTGCCGGACACCAGACCCCTGAATTCCAGTGAGCTCTCGGCAGCGAACCGAAGGCACGACGAGCGGAACGCACACAGCCCGTGGTTTAAGCTGTGGCGGAGCTACGGCGTCTGTTGCCGCTCTGAACCGCACTCCTTCGGCTAGGAGCGATAGAGACCTAGAAGTGCGCAGTATATGGATCAGCTTTAACGCACCGATGAGGCTAACAATGATTTGCCGTAGCTGGGTCCTGTTAGTCCTAACAGTTGCGAACTCGCAATCTTCGGTACCGGCAAGAGACCCCAAACTCCAGCTAAAGCGCAATCGGTAAAGGCTGGCCACCTTTGGTGCCACAGGCCACAAACTCGCCCACCGCGGGGAAATCGTCGCGATCAAGCGCCCAAGCCAACCGGTTGTAATGCTTGCACAAGGGTGCCGCTTCAGTTTCAGGCTAACCTCGCGCGTTCCAACCGCGCTGGGGAACGCAGACGTGCGCGTCCCCGCGCATCCCCCTGTCTGGTCTCGCCCGACTTTTTGACATAAGAAGCAATCTGACTTATGAAGAGCCCCATGAGTTCCAAACAAATCCAGCCGAGTGCAGTGAACGCCCTAGACTCGGGATTGCCCTTCTTCCGCGAGGAGCTTCCCCTCACCGTTCGACAAGCGGCGATCTACCTGGGCGTAAGCATCCAGACAGTGTATCTTTGGGTGGAGCGAAAGCAGATTCCCCACCTCCGCGTGATGGGTCGAAATATCCGGTTCCTGCGATCGGATCTGGAGCCATTCCGCGCGACCTTCAAACAAGAGGTGGGAGATGGCAAGACCTAGAAAGCACGACGGGGTCGTCTACAAGCGACCCAACACCAGAGTTCTCTGGATGAGCTATGTGGATCGAGCCGGGCAGCGCATCCGAGAATCAACCTTCACCGAGGATTGGCAGGAAGCAAACAAGAAGCTGCGCGAACGGCTCGACGCCAGGGACAATCGAATTCTCGAGATTGTCCGCAAGGGCGAGCAGATGGGCTTCGAAGATTGGGTGAATTTATTCTTGGAGCATTATTCCAAGCCGCCCATGCGCGCTGCCAAGACTCACGATGCCAATTTGCGAGCCAGCAAACATTTGAAAGCCGCGTTTCAGGGCTACAAGCTGGCCGACCTCACGGCCGATGGAATCGAGTTGTACTTGCGCAAGCGGCTTCGGGACCGCGTGCGCGTGAAGACAACCGCGGGTTTCATCGAGCATGGGGAGCTTAAGCCGGCAACGGTTCACCAGGAGCTGCGCGTGCTGCGGCGCATGTTGAACGTTGCCGTTCGCAAGAAATTATTGCCCTCGAATCCCTGTGCGGGGGTGGAGTTCCCGGTCGCTGTGAAAGGTCTGTTCCGCCCGCACTACGTAACGTGGTCGGAACAGCGAAAACTCGAAATCCATGCTCCCGAATACCTGCGCAACATCGTGCGGATCATCACCGAGACGGGATTGCGCGTGTACAAGGAACTCATGCCCATGAAGAAGCAAAATTTGGATCTGGAAAATGCGGTGGTTTGGATTCCCGATTCCAAGACACCCAACGGAATCGCGGAGGTGCCGTTGACGCCGATTGCGGTCGAGGCTTTCCGCCATCAGCTTCGCCTGTCTCCGTGCAGTCCCTATTTGTTTCCGAGTGACGAGAACCCGAGCGGGCATCAGAAGACTCTGAAGACCGTCTGGGAAGCCAGCTTGCGGCGGGCAGGCATTCCGTATTTCCGCATCTACGATTTGCGATCCACCTACGCGACGCGGCTCAGTGCCGGCGGCGTTGCCGACGAGTGGGTCACACAGTTGCTGCGGCAGGGTGATGCGAAAGTCTTCAAGAAGTATTCCCAGATGAAACTGCAGATGAAGCGCGAGGCTCTTATCAAGCTGAATCGGCAGGCGAATGAGCAGAACCTGAATCAAGACCTGAGTTATGGCACAGCAAGGGTGAACTGAGGGGTTTTGGCACAGTTTTGACACAGTTTGCTACAAGAACGGTGCAAATCGAAAGCTTTCGCAGGAGCGAGCGGTTTGCGGGTCTTTGGAAGTGGTTTAGAATCAGTGGAGCAATAGAGTCGGGGCGTAGCGCAGCCTGGTAGCGCACCTGCCTTGGGCGCAGGGGGTCCGCGGTTCAAATCCGCGCGCCCCGACCAAATCACATCTAGCCTTCCCTAGCGGGTTGCCCACCCATCGTGATTCTCGATGGGTGGGACTAGCAATTGCTGCAACGTGCTGTTCGTAGCCCGCCAGTTACTGCTTGTCGTAGACCGCAGTGCTGCTCATCTTCATGCCCATGGCGTCGGTTCCACTGATGGCGACAGTGCGGCTCTTACCATCGGGCGAAACTGTGATGCGGCCACTCATGGTAGTCTTGCCGCCTTTCTTAACGGTCATGGCCAGGGTGTGAGCGTTGATCCGCCTATACGAGCGCATGTCGGAGTTCGAATCACCGGTCACGGGATAATCCTTGCCATCGAACATGCCCGTCCATTCGTTATGCACCGGCTTACCGGTGCCGTCAACGCCGTCCACGGTGACTTTCACGCTGTCGCCCGCCGCCTCGTAAACAACGGTGTTATTTTTCGTAGCTCCGGCGGCGAGCTTGGACTTACCCTCATTCAGTTTCCAGGTACCCATATTCACGTCGTCTGCGGCAAAACATACTACGGTAGCAGCAAATAACGCTGCCAGAGTCAACACGATGGTTCTTCTTTTCATGGGAGCTCCTCATGGATTTCTATTGGATTCGGAAACCGCCCAAGTATACGCCCGCCGGGACTAGATGCGGGCTCTACCGCAATGCCGTCGGATGCTTGGGCTGATAGAGGCCGACTTCGCCGCCGCCGGGCAGCTTCATCTTGGTCACACTTCCCCATCGCTCTTCGTGGACCGGGCCACACTCGACCTTCTTCTTTTTCAGCGATTCCATCATAGCTTTGAGGTCGTCACACATGAAGAAGAACTCGTGCAGGTCGTTCTTTGCCGACGGATGAAATGCCACTTCCGTGCCCGGCATGGCGAATATCAGCCATCCGTGGCCAGCGTCTACCGAGGGAAATTTGAGGATGTCTTTGAAGAATGCACGGTCCGCATCCGGGTCTTTGCTGTGGATAACGATGTGCGCGCCCGTGATCATAGAGTCGCTCCCATCACTTCTCTGCCGGATTCGCCGTCACCGGCACCAGTTGGCCGTCGCGAATGTAATACTCGCCCCCGCGCCAGCGAATGCTGCTGCGAACAAAGCTGAAGAGCCAGATGAAAAAAGCCAGCGCGTCCCATACCGGAATCAGCCACAACTTCTTCCACAGAGCACGGTCACCCAATCCGCGAACGCCGATCAGCCAGGTCATGACCAACCGTAGCCCGAGATATGTGCCCAGGTAGGCCAACGCCACTGCGGCCGTAGGTTGCATTGCGACCGCAGCCAGAGACCAGGGCAATCCCTGTGTGAAGAGCAACCCCAGATGTCCCCACGGACGCATGTGACGCATCACGACCACCCAGCGCATGCGCTTGTGCAGCAGATCTGGCATCGATCCGTAATCAGCCACGGTGAGAACGGTGTACGGGAGGAGCTCGACTTCGTAACCCTGCTCGGCGATCAGCCGTCCGACCAGGAGGTCATCGCCGGGCTGGTTTTCGATGGCCTTGTAGCCGCCGAACCCGGCGAGACGTGTTCGCGTCGTGGCAATGGTGGGACCGAGCGCAAACTTCACTCCGTCCAATTGCCGCGCTACCAGGATGCCAGCGTAAAAGTCGGAGACCATTCCGATGGTCTGCAAGCTCTCAGCCAGCGTCTTTTCCTCAGTGGGAACATAAAAGCAGGTCACCGCGCCGATTTTGGGGTTGGCCAGCGGCGCCACCACCGTGCGCAGGTAGTCGGGGCGGGCACGCACGTCGCTGTCGCTGATGACCACCACTTCGTTCCGCGCTTCGCTTACCAGGCGCGCCAGCTTGGCCACTTTGTCATTGGCGGCATTGCCGGAAGTGCCAAACAGCACAGTGATCCGCCGCTCGGGGAAGTCGCGGGCAAGCTTTTCCAGAATCGGCACCACCGGGTCATCTCTTTCGCCAACACAGAAAAGCAGTTCGTAATCGGGATAGTCCTGGCGGCAGAAGCTGGCAAAGTTCTCGTAGGCATCTGGATCGACACCACGGATCGGTTTCAGGTTGCTGACCGGGGGAGTGAACTCGCTCTTCGGCCCCGTAATCGTGCGGCGATGGAAAAAACTCCAGGTGCTGTACAGGGAGATCAGATAATAGATAAAGGGAAAAGTTGCGACCCCCAACATCGCATAAATGAAGAGTGAGACATTCATTCCCTGCACAGCTTAGCCAGATGCTGAAGCGCTGTCAAAACGGAGTTTAGAAGCTGAGCACGCTGGCGGGATGGCGCAGCAGGTAGTACTCATTGATGGGGCGGTCGTCCTGCAAAGCAGGCGTCTGGGGTGATAGCGCAATCATTTGTTGAGGATTCGTCTCGCGCGAGAGCAACAGGGCGAATTGTTTTTCGGCAGTCTTTGCCGGCCCCCACTCCAACATGTCCGCGACGGCGGCCGCTGGCATGCGGTCAGCCAGTTCAGATGCGCTGCGCACTGGAATCGGCTGATCGCTTGCCAGGAAATGCCAGCCCTGCCGTCCGTTCCACTGGAAAATCCGCACGTAGGGGAAAGAATTCTGCAAAGCCCGTGCGACTGAGGCCTTCAGCTGATTATCATTGGCGTCGTTGACGCCATCCGGCAGGAATTGCTGAAGAATGCCGCCCGGCCGCAGCCGCCTCCTTGCCACCGCGTAGAAATCCTCCGAGTACAGCAGACTGGAGCCTGCGGCCTGCACCGGCGGCGGCGGATCGATAATGATCACGTCGTAGTCTTGCGGCGAGCGCTCCAGGAAGCGACGTCCATCGTCGATCACCACCCGCGCTCGGGGAGAGGCCAGAATCTTTCCACCGTCGCGGTGATAGTAAGTAAACAACTTGGGCACGCTCGGGACCAGATCTACTGCGGTCGCCGGAATTCCCCAAGACATCGCCGAGCGAAACGTCGTTCCCATCCCAAAGCAAATCACCAGTGCGTTGTGCGGTGGCTGGGTCAGCGACGCCAGACTGAGATGCGCCATCATCTTGGGAATTGGCACCATGGCAGTGATGTCAACTCCATTGATTACCAGCTTCTTGCTCATGCCTTCGCCGGTGGCAATCACCGTCGCGGTGCTGTCGCGCAGCACTTCGCGCTGGGGATATCGGGTTGCGAAATCCTGGGTAAAGACCATGATTGTCATCGTGGCGATGACGGCGCCGTAAGCTGCGGCCCGCGTCGCCAGCCGGGACTTGGCAGCATAGGCAGCGCGAATCGCCATAGCCAGCCACGGCAGGGCCAGCATCAGTGTGGACATTCTCTCGCCCACAAACGGCAGCAGCAGGAAGCCGCTCAGCACGGGCCCGACGATGCAGCCCAGGACGTTGATCCCATAAGCCTTACCGGCGCGATCGGGATCTCCGTCCGACCAGCGGTCCACCAGCATTGGAGTCAGGAAGCCCATTACTCCGGCGAATGGCATAACGCCAAGAAACACACGCGTCGAGGAATCCATCACCAATCTAACGTCGGAAGTCACCAGGGAGAGCATTCCCAATGGCACCAGCGCGACCCAGGCCAGGTCGATTTCACGTCCGCCGCGAAGGCTCCACTCCCGGTAGACTCTTGAACCTAGAAATGTCGCGACCAGATATGCCGCCAGAATGGTGGCAAACGCATACACCACCGGGCCCACGTAGGGGGTGAACAAGCGAATCCAGATCACTTCCATCCCCATGGTGGTCAGGCCGGTCAGGAAAAGCAGGAACAGCGGCGCTCCGCGTCTGTCGTCGCCCGCTGAAGGAGCTGTTGCAGCCGCCGTAAAGCCGCTGCCAACAGGCGTTTCAGCTGCAAATGTCAGCGCCAACGCACTCGCCGCAATCGCTGCGTTCAGGCTGGCGCCCACCCACAACGTCACATGAAAGCCCCCGAGTTCGATCAGCAAAGGCGCGAAGACGGCTCCGGCAATGGCGCCCACAACATTGGCCAAATAGAGGAAACTGAAGGAACGACGCGATTCGAGGCGCGAGTCGGAGCGAATGGCAAACATCACAAACGGAATGGTCGCTCCCATACAGGCGCACCACGGAACCAGTGTCAAGGCCAGCCAGGTGCCAGAAGCCAGATAGTATGCGGCCGATGACATCGCCGCCTGCTCCGCCATTCTTTCGAGTAAACGATGGCCGTATGAAAGTTGCAAAGGAACGGCGAGCGCGGAACATCCGATGAGCAACTCGGTCAATCCATACAGTGTCAGCGGGTGAACCTTGACGCGCTTCCCATAGGCCCGCACCAGGCGGCCTGCCGCCCAGGCGCCGAGTCCCAATCCTCCCATGAACATCGAGAGCACAATCGACGTCAGCGCCGTGGTCACGCCAAACTGCGCCATGGCCAGCCGCAGCCAGACCAACTCATAGACAATGCCGCATAAACCCGATAAGAAGAAGAACGTGAAGTACCAAGCCATGGTGATCCTGCACAGATAGCTTAGGTTGGAACCTAACTCTCAGCATGTGACCGAGGTAATGCGCCATCGGCGCGGCTTTCGAGAGAAGAACTGCTCTTGACGCCTTCGCCCGGCAAGAGGACAATTGGCCCTCGGTTGCCGCCCCTCGCAGGGACCTCAACCGGACCGTCCATCCTCTACCGGCAAGGGGTTCTAAATGCGAAAACTATTCATGACTTCGATTCTGATTTTTTGTGCTGCGTTGGCTCTATCCGAAGCCGCCCTCGCTGCCCCCGCCAACTGGCAACAACTGGCCGAACTCACGCCCAACAACCGGGCAAAGAACGACTGGTTCGGCATCTCCACAGCCATGAGCGGCAATACCATCGTGGTCGGAGACTTCGACGCCAACATCGAGCAATTTGGCACGGTGGACGTATTTGTGAAGCCGGCAAGCGGCTGGACGAATATGACACAGACGGCAACGCTGAGTTCGTCCGACAACGGCGTTGGGTTCGGCACCTCGGTTGCCATCAGCGGCGACGTCATCGTAGTCGGGGCTGCCAACACTTCGAACTTTCATGATCCGGCGGCAACTCCGGGTGCGGCTTATGTCTTCGTCAAGCCCGCCGGTGGCTGGAAGGATATGACGGAAACCGCCAAGATCACCGCATCGGACGGCTTGCCTGGCGACGCCTTCGGAAACAGCGTCAGCATCAGCGGAACCACCATCGCGGTGGGGGCATTCTTCGTCAACAACTTTTCCGGTCGGGTTTACGTTTTCACTTGCGCGAGCAACGGGTGTACCCAGGCCGCCGAGCTGAGCGCTTCCGACAGCGGCGGTATTCTGGACTATCTGGGCTGTTCGGTCGCGATCAGCGGAAACACCGTGGTGGCTGGTTCCTACGGGCACAACAATTTTCAGGGGTCAGCTTATGTTTACGTGGAACCCACGGGCGGCTGGACGGACATGACGGAGACCGCCGAACTGACCACGTTCAACGGCAAAGGCAGTGACAACGTCGGGTTCTCGGTTGCCATCAGTGGCGGAACCGTGGTGGCAGGTGCTCCCGGAGCTTTCACTGCGTACGGCGCTGCTTATGTCTACGTTGAGCCGCCAACCGGCTGGGCCAGCACAGGGAGTTTCACCGCCGCTCTGGGAGCGCCGGACGCGGCGCAAGGCGACAGCTTCAGCCAATCGGTGGGGATCAACGAAGCCGGCAAGGCCATCGTGACGGGAGCGCCTGGTGCGAATATCGGCGTGAACCTCGAGCAGGGCGCGGCCTACGCGTATGTGCTTCCCGCCACTGGATGGCACAACACGCGGCACGCGTATGCGGAGGCAACCGCCTCGGATGGCGCGTCCGCCGACCTCATGGGTGTGTCGGTCGCCGTCAGTGGAAAAACGATAGTCGCAGGCGCGCCAAAGAGCAGCTCTCCCGGCGCAGCGTACGTGTTTGGACGATGAGAGATTCACGGGAGGGGCCATTGTCTTATTCGGCCCTTAGTGCCCTCATCGGCTCGATGGATGCCGCACGGCGAGCCGGAACCAACGACGCGACTAACGCCGCGAAACTCAAAACTGCCGTGGTCAGCAGCAGGATACTCGGATCATAGGGTTTCACTCCAAACAGTTGCGCAGCCATGGCTCGTCCGCCAAGGATGGTCACGGGAATTCCGATCAGCAGCCCGATTCCGACCTGTAGGAAGGCCCCGCGCAACACCAGTTTCAGCACATTGATTCGGTCTGCTCCCAACGCCATGCGAATCCCAATCTCACTGGTGCGGCGTTCGACCGAATACGCAGTCACACCGTAAAGACCGATCGACGCCAACACCAGCGCCAAGAATCCAAATAGTGACGTCAGCTTTACGATCATTTCCTGCTGACTGAAGTTCTCTTCCACCGTCTCCGCGAAACTGGTGAAATCGATGACCGCCAGGTCGGGATTGACCTGCGCTACCGCCTGTCGCACTTGCGGCTCCAGACCCTGGAGCTGGCCCACGGTTTCCACTTCTATCGAATCGAGATAATGGTTGGCGTCTTCAAATCGGTTTTCGCCAGCCTGTTCGTAGCTCATCCTCTGGGCGGCGGGCAGAAAAAACATGGGAGGAATCTTTCGCTTCGGGCCCCGGTACCGCGTGTCCTCCGTTACTCCCACGATCTCGAACTTTCCTGAGTACTTCTGGTCCAGGTCGCCGAAGTGCTTGCCCAGGGCGCTTTCACCCTTGAAAAATTTGCTCTCGAAGGTACGATTCACCATGGCGACCGGTCGTGTGGCTTGTGTGTCCTGGTCAGAGATCGCCCGCCCCGCCACGATTTTGGTGCCGATCAGGTCGAAGTATCCATCGCTAACCCGTACCCATGAGGCCTGGTTCTCATTGCTATCCGGCGGTGGCGGAGCCTGGCCTTCGAGATAGACCGTCTCACCCCAGTTGTTCCCTTCCATCGGCATATAAAGCGAGTAGCTGACCTGCTTGACGCCGGAAACCGCGGCCAGACTTCCGCGGAGTTGCCGGTAGAGCGCCTCGAGCTGGTCCGGCTTGTAGCCTGCCATCTGCGGATCGACGTGCAAGAGGTAACGATTCGCGGTCTCGAATCCGAAGTGCTGATTGTGCATGTTCCGCAGACTCTGCGTCAGCAAACCAGCCGCACACAACAACACCAGTGATAGCGCCGCCTGCAACACCACCAAGGATTTCTGTGTCCACGAACCGCCTTGCGCTGTGGAACGGTTCGCGCCGCGCAAGGCATCCGCGGGATCTGCGTTGGCCGTCATCCAGGCCGGAGCAACGCCAAACAATACGCCCGTCAGCAGCGACACCACGAACGTGAAACCCAAAACCGGCAACGAAGGCGAGGCTTGGATCGGCACATAGCTCTTCTGAAATGCCAGATGCAGAATCAGTCGTGTGCCCCCATACGCCAGACCTACTCCGGCAACCGCGCCCAGCAGCGCTAGCAACGTGCTCTCTGTCAGCACCTGCCGTACTTGCCGCGAACGCGGAGCACCCAAGGCGGCGCGGATCGAGGTTTGTTGCTTGCGCGTAGTCGCACGCACCAACATGAGGTTGGCAACGTTGGCGCAGGCAATCAGCAAGACGAATCCGGAAATCCACATCAGCAAATGCAGACCATCCTGATATTCATCCCGCATCATGCGCACGCCCGAACCACCGGGAACGAAGCGCAAAGTCTGCTTGGGGATCAAGCCGCGCTCTTCCGTCTTAAGTTCCGCCACCGGACTCGATAGCCACTGCTGTAACTCAAGCTTCATTTGCGCTTCGATGCGTTTCACATCCGCGCCCGGCTGAACCCTCCCCATCAGGTCCAGGTAATTCAAATGCGGTTGATCCAAAAGTGCAGTGGAAGTGGTCAACAAGGGTTCGGCCGTTAGCGGTATCCAGAATGCCGGCGGATCGGTCTCCAAGCGATCGCCGAAAAAACCCGGCGGCGCGATTCCGACCACGGTAAAGGAGCGTCCGTTGAAAGCAAAAGCAGCGCCCACGATTGAAGGGTCTTGCCCGTACTTTTGGACCCAGGTGCGATAGTTCATCACCGCCACAGGATCGGCGCCCTTGTGGTCATCCTGCATCGACAGCACGCGGCCAGCGTATGCGCCAATCCCGAAAAGAGAAAAATAATTTCCAGAGACGTATTCCCCAACCATGGACTCGGCCGGGTGATTACTGCCGGCGCGCCGCGCCGCAACCAGGTTGTGGCCTGCCTGGAACGCGGCCAGTTCCGCAAAGCCCTGTGTGCCATCGCGAAACGTCTTGTATAGATCGTAGGAGAAAAGCGTCCAGTCTTGTTGCAAGCCGCCGGTAACGCAGCAATCATCTGTGCTCCCGATGCGGTACAGTTCGCTGGGGTTCGCCACCGGCAAGGATTTCAGCAACACCGCATGCACCAGGGTAAAAATGGCCGTGGTCGCGCCGATCCCCAACGCCAGCGTCAGCACCGCTGTGATGGTGAAACCCGGCGCCTGGGAGAACTGCCGAACCGCATAACGGGCATCTTCCATGAGCTGCATCACTTATCTCCTTGGATAGGAAGGTTGCGATCGCCATCCACGGCTGCCGAGATAAGGACGGTTGAAACGGAAAAACGTAAGCCAGAGGACGCTGGATGCAGCCCGGTTTCGACCTGGTTCAGGATTCGATCTCGCGCGAAGGAGGAACAACACGGCTGTTATCTTGTTCGCCCTGCGACTCACGCAACTTGAACCTCTGCACTTTCCCGGTGGAAGTCTTGGGCAGCTCGGGAAGAAAACATACCCAGCGCGGACGCTTGTAAGCGCCGATGCGTTGCGCTACCCAATTCTTTAGATCGTTTGCCAGCGCATCATCGGCCTGAGCGTCAGCGTTCACCACCACATAAGCCGCGGGCTTGATCAGACCGTGCTCACCTTCGCGCGCGACTACCGCAGCTTCCCGCACCGCCGGATGAGCGATCAACGTACTCTCCACCTCTGTGGGACTCAGCCAGCGACCATTGACTTTGAACATGTCGTCGGCGCGGCCTGCATACCAGAAGTAGCCTTCTTCATCTTGCAGATATTTATCTCCGGTACGAAACCATGGCCCAAGAAAGGTCCTTGAGGTTTTTTCCGCCTGACCCCAATAACCGGCGCAGGTAGATTCCCCCTTGATCAGTAAACTTCCGATCTCCCCCCGCGGGGTGTCTTCGCCGCAATCGTCCACCAGCTTCGCCTCGCAGCCGGGAATAATTTTGCCGCTCGAACCCGGCCGGACTTCACCCGGACGATTGGAGATCGCCATATGCAAGGTTTCGGTTGAGCCCCACGCGTCGAGAATTTCCACTCCGAAGCGCCGCTTGAAGCGCTCGAACAGAGGTGCTGGGAGAGCTTCTCCGGCTGAGATGGCCTGACGCACACTCGAAAGGTCGAACTCGCGTCCCTGCGCATGCCGATGACCGAGCAATGCAGCGTAATTCGTCGGTACCGAGAAAAACAGAGTTGGGCGGTAGCGTTCAATGTCCGCATAAATACCGGCCGGCGTGGGCCGCTCGGGTGAGAGTATCGAAGTCGCCCCGCAGGACAGCGGGAAATAACCGGCATTCCCCAGGCCATATGCAAAGAACAGACGCGCTACGCTGTAGCAGCGGTCACGATCGTTCATTTGCAGGATCCCCTTGGCGTACGACTCGGAACAGACCACCATATCGCGGTGACGGTGGACGCAGCCTTTTGGCGGCCCGGTGCTGCCAGAAGAGTAGAGCCAGAAAGCAGCGTCGTCTTTGCCGGTAGGTTGGGCCTCCAAGTCCGGGGATGCGCCGGTCAACAGATCGTGAAACCAGAAATGCGTTTGGGATCGCTCACCGACAACAACAATGGCACGCAGGTACCGGAGATTTCCCCTCGGAATCGTTTGCAGATGCGGAAGCAAAGCGTCGCTGACTACCGCCACCTGCGCCTGAGTATCATTGAGAACGTATTCGTACTCTGCCGGCTTAACCTGCGTGTTGACGGGAACCGCGACGGCGCCGATCTTGATGGCTCCGAAGAAGCAATAGAGGAATTCCGGCCCATCCGCCAGAATGAGCACCACCCGTTCCCCCGGCCCAACGTCAAGGTTGCGCAGGATGTTACCAGACTGGTTTGTCCGCTCCAGCAGCTGCCGGTAAGTAACTCGTCGGTCACCGCATTCCACCGCGGTCTTGGCGCCTCTTCCTTCGCCAACGTTGCGATCCACAAAATAGGTGGCAGCGTTAAAGATTGTGGGAAGGGAAATCAAGGTTTTTTACTCACGACGGTGCGGGAGTATAGCACGGCTAACCCAATGCCATTCGGGCCCGGAAACGTCTTCCTTACTTCGTCGGCACAGCTTTCGCCGCGTCCCCCATGACAAGGGGCGCCGCCAACGTATCATGAACGGACTTCGGAAGTTTGTCGGCGTTGGCTACTAACAGGCTCACCTGCCAGACTTGAGTTTCCGACAATCTGGACCGGAAACCCGGCATGCCGGTCAAACGAATCCCATTCGCGATCTTCCAATAACTCTCCCCCGGCTCGTCATCCGTAACGCCTTTTCCCTCCAGCAGCTTCGGGGGACGGGGGTACATGCCGGCGGCGATCAGAGTCGGCTGTTGTGCCGGCAGTCCGTGACACACCGCGCAGTGTTCACGATAGATCGTGGCGCCGGCAGCAAGATTAGCTTCATCTGGCTGAAGTGGAACCGTCCTCGGCATCTCGCGACCGATGGTTGCATCCAAGGCCAAATGAGCGAGCTTCTTTTCGAACGGCATCGGGAACGCCGATGTCGCCACCGGAGCCTGGCCCATGGCGAAGTAGCAGTAAACGCCCAGCACAACAGCAACAGCCCCTAGAATCACGCCTAGTACAAGCATCAAGAACGCTCTCATTCGACACATCTCCTTAGTTAAGAAACTAACACGGGGCGTAAGGTAGGTCCCGCAAACAGATTTTTTCGGTGCCGCCGCTTCAGGTTCGCTTAATCTCGGTTTCCGGATTATTGCTTATCTCCTCCCGCTGGACTATCTGCGAAATATGGCCGTAGCAACCGGCAACCCGCCATAGTCAGCCAGGCTCATCGCAGGGCTAGGTCCGAGTTAAAATCACGTGCTGGCAATTTGCTTGGAGGCGCAATGTTCACAACCAGGTGTCGGGGATTTGCGGGATTAACAAGGACGGTATGGCTGGCGATCCTGCTGGCCATGCCGGGACATGGGCAGGACCACACACAAGGCGCGGCTGTTGCCACCCTTGGCGGACAAGTACTAACACCGGCGGCGGCCGCAGATGCTGATTCCGGGCGAGCGCCACTGGTGCTTACGCTGCGGGATGCGTTGACGCGCGCCAAGGCTAATGATCCTCAGTTCCAGGCCGCTCTCACCGAACTGGGGTTGGCTCACCAGGATGTCGTGCAAGGCCGTGCTTCCCTGCTCCCAAACGTCAACTACAACATGCAGTTCATCTACACGCAGGGGAATGGCTCTCTTTCCGGGCGCTACATTGCCAACAACGGAATCCATGAGTACATTGCGCAGGGGAACGTTCATCAGGCGCTTTCACCGGGAATGTTGGCCGAATATCGGCGGGTCGAAGTCATGGAGGCTCTGGCGCGCGCCAAATCCGAGATTGCAACCCGGGGCCTGGTTGTCACCGTCGTGCAGGCGTACTACGGGTACGTCGTGGCACAGCGCAAGTATGCGACTGCGCAGAAGGCGGCTTCAGAAGCGGACCGCTTTCTGGACATCAGCCATAAGCTCCAGAACGGCGGTGAGGTCGCACGTTCTGACGTGATCAAGGCGCAAATTCAAAATCAGCAGCAGCAGCGTGGGCTACAGGATGCCCTTTTGCAAATGAATAAGAACCGCCTCGACCTTGCGGTATTGCTGTTCCCGAATTTCGAAGAGAATTTCTCGGTTGTAGATGACTTGCGGTCGCCCGATCCGCTGCCCACTTTTGTCGAGGTCCAAACCGCCGCCACCAGGAACAACCCGGAGCTGCGCATGGCCCTTGCTTCCCTGCGACAAACCGACGAGGAAGTGAAGGTAGCGTGGACTGCCATGCTGCCGTCGCTGGGCTTGGATTATTTTTACGGCATCGATGCCAATCAATTCGCGGTGCGCGATCGAATTGGATTTCGAAACCTTGGTTACGAAGCATCGGCCACTCTACAACTGCCGATATGGAACTGGGGAGCAGGCTATAGCAAAGTAAAACAGGCGGATCTGCGACGGCAGCAGGCACATGTGGAGTTGAGCTTCGCGCAACGCCGCCTGCTGGCCGATTTACGGTCATTCTATGACGAAACCGAGACGGCACGCGCCCAACTTGAATCGCTAAGTCAAACTGCGGAACTTGCCTCCGACAGTTTGCGTTTAACTACTTTGCGATATCAGGCAGGCGAGGCCACAGTCCTTGAGGTCGTGGATGCTCAAAATACACTGACTCTTGCCCGCAATGCGTATGATGATGGGCAGGTCCGTTTCCAGGTCGCTCTTGCGAACTTGCAAACGCTGACGGGGAGCTTCTAAACGGAAATGATCCAGGCCGGGAACGAGTTATTTCCTCACACCGCCAGCGCCGCGCTGGTCCAACCTTGGTTTCGGGGACAATCCCGCCTCGGCGCCGGTTTCTGCGTTACGCGCCTTCGCATAATCCTGTCAGCGGTCTCAATCGTCCCGGTTCTTGCGTGCGCGCTGGGCTGCTCTGCTGACAAACAAGAGGAACCCACGGTCAGCGTTCAGGTTGTTCCCGTGAAGAAGGCAACGATCGAGCAAACTGTAACATCGGAGGCAATCCTGTATCCCCTAGCCCAGTCCGCGATTGTCCCCAAGATCAGTGCGCCGGTCAAAGCATTCTATGTCAATCGCGGCAGCAGAGTTCACGAAGGAGAACTGCTCGCGAAACTGGAAAGCCATGACCTAGCGGCTGCTGCTCAGGACAACCAGGGAGTTTACGATCAGGCGCAGGCGAACTACGCGATCGCGACCGCATCCACCTTGCCGGAAGAGATTCAGAAAGCGCAAGGCGATGCGGAGGCGGCCAAACTGGCTCTTGACGCCGAACAAAAACTTTATGACAGCCGCCAGGATTTGTACAAGCAAGGCGCTCTGCCTCGCAAGGATCTGGACCAGGCCGCTGTCGCTCTCGCTCAGGCAAAGAGTCAGTGTGAAATTGCTCAACACCACCTCGATGCCCTGATGGCTGGGGGTAAGCAGCAGGAGCTCAAGTCTGCAGCCGGCCAGCTGGAATCGGCAAAGGGAAAGTACCTCGGTGCCGCGGCCCAGTTGAACTACTCGGAAATCCGCAGCCCAATCAACGGCAGAGTCACCGACCGTCCCTTGTATCCGGGAGAAATGGCGTCTGCGGGCACTCCCCTCCTCACCGTCATGGACATAAGCTCGGTGGTTGCACGGGCACACATTCCACAAGGGCAGGCAGCACTGTTGAAGATGGGTGACACGGCCACGATTACTGTTCCCGGTGTATCTGGCGAAGACGAGCCAGTCGAAGGCAAAGTGACGGTGGTCAGCCCGGCGCTTGATCCCAACAGCACAACCGTCGAAGTCTGGGTGCAGGCCAAGAATCCCAAAGAACGCTTACGTCCAGGGACGAGTGTCCAGATTTCCATCCTCGCGCGCGCAATCCCGAACTCGATTGTCATTCCTCAATCCGCCGTTCTTACCACACCCGATGGGGCGAGCTATGTGATGCTTGCCGGTTCCGACAAAAAGGCCCATCAGAAGACTGTGAAGACAGGAGTCCGGCAAGGAGATGAGGTGCAGATTCTCGACGGCCTGGCCGAAGGCGATCAAGTAATTGCGTCCGGCGCCTATGGCATTCCCGATAACACAAAGATTCGCGTTGAGGCGGCCCAGAACTCCGAAAAGCAGGACTCCGATAAAACCGGCCAAGCCCCCGCCGGGCAAGGGGCTGAAAAGGATGCCAAATAGCGCGATGGCCGCAACCAACGGTGAACGCTCCTATTGGTTTTCGCGCCACTCCCGTTCCATCCTCGTCCTGATTATCGCGTTCGCCATTCTTGGAATCTACGTCGCCTTTACCATCCCGGTGTCTGTTTTTCCAGATACCAATTTCCCCCGGATTCTCATCGCTGTCGACAACGGCGTCATGCCTATCGACCAAATGATGGTGACGGTCACACGACCCCTCGAAGAGGCGGTGAACAGTGTGCCTGGTCTGCAACAGGTACGTTCTATTACCAGCCGCGGATCGGCGGAAATTGACCTGTTCTTCGACTGGAACGTGGACATGTTCCAGACATTGCAGTACGTAAATGCAGCATTATCCAACGCACAACGCGACCTGCCTGCGAGCGCGAAGGTAGAAGCCCATCGCATGACTTTTGCCAGCTTTCCGATTCTCGGTTACAGCCTCACATCCGACTCGGTTCCGCAGACGCAGCTCTGGGAGATGGCCACCTACGAACTCAAGCCTCGCCTCAACCGCCTCGATGGGGTGGCGCGCGTGATTGTGCAAGGGGGACAGGAGCCGGAGTTTCACATTGTTCCCGATCCTGCGAAGCTTTTGCTGGCGAGCGTGACGGTCACCGATCTGCTGGAGGCGGTACGGCGTACCAATCTGATTGACTCTCCCGGTTTGCTGGAACGCAACCATCAGCTGTACCTGACGCTGATCAGCGGACAGTTGCGCGATCCGCAGCAAATTGCAGCCGCCGTGATCAAGACAACCGCCACTGGCGTGCCCGTGCGGGTCGGGGATGTTGCGAACGTGGAGCCGGCGGTTCGCCCTCTCTATACGATTGTTACTGCCAACGGCAAGCCTTCAGTTCTGCTGAGCATCAACCGGCAGCCCGAAAGCAACTCGGTGCAGGTGGCGGATGAAGTGCACGCCGAAGTCGAGAAGATTCGCAAATCATTGCCACCCGGAATCGAGATTCATCCTTATTACGACCAATCCGACATCGTTAAGGAATCGATTGCAAGCGTTCGCGACGCCATCCTCATCGGGCTCATTCTGACTTCGATTATCCTGGTGATTTTTCTCCGTGACTGGGGCACCTCTGTGGTGGCTGGTCTGGTGATTCCGGTGACCATGACCGTCACCTTCATCGCGCTCAAATTACTGGGAGAAAGTTTCAACCTGATGACACTCGGCGGCCTGGCCGCGGCCGTCGGTTTGGTCATCGACGATGCCATCGTGGTGGTGGAGAACATCGTATTGCATCGCGACGCAGGGCAAACACGGGTACAGGCGATCCACAGCGCGCTGGGTGAAATTACCGTTCCACTCGTCGGCTCGACCATCACTCCAATTGTCGTTTTTCTTCCGCTGATTTCCATCACCGGGGTGACCGGGACGTTCTTCCGCGCTCTGGCTGTGACCATGTCCGTCTCGCTACTGACTTCACTGGTTCTCGCGCTCAGTTGGACTCCGGCGCTCAGCCAGTTCCTGATCAGGGGGTCTGCCAAGACGACTTCCGATCAGGAAACGCCTGCCGACAAGCTTTCAGTAGAGCCTGACGCCGAGCCTATTCGCCATCTGATGGAAGTCGAGGAAGCGTCACTCAGCGGCTTCTTTCGCACGGCAGTCGCTCTTCACGAACGTTGGCTCCGCCGGGCCCTGGAGCGACCCCGTTTGCTGGCCGTATTCAGCCTGGTTCTGATCGTGATTGCGTTCGCTTGTTATCAGTTTTCGGGCTCCGACCTCCTGCCGGCCATGGACGAAGGCGGCTTCGTTCTCGACTACATCATGCCGGCAGGCAGTTCTTTGGCGGAGACGAACCGCGTGGTTGGCCACCTGGAGCGGATCTTGCACGACACTCCTGAGGTCGAGAACACCTCGCGGCGAACCGGCCTGCAACTGGGTCTGGCAGCGGTGACCGAAGCCAATACCGGCGACATAACCGTAAAATTGAAATCGTCGCGCGGCCGGGATATCGAGGAAGTCATCGCCGACGTTCGCGAGAAAATACGAACTGAAGAACCTGTCATTGACGTCGAATTCGTGCAGGTCCTCCAGGACATGATCAACGACCTGACGGGAGAGCCGCAGCCGGTCGAGATTAAACTGTTCTCTCAAGATGCAGCGGCGCTTGAGGGGTGGGCGCCGAAAGTTGCCGACGCAATCTCTAAAGACAAAGGCGTTGTTGACGTTTTGAATGGAATCGACAACACCATCAGCGGGCCTGCCGTGATGTTTCAGGTTGACCCCTCGATTGCGGCACGAGCCGGCTTCTCTCCCGAAGAAGTTGCGACCGACGCCGCAGCCATTCTTGAAGGTGAACCGTCGACGGCTCCCGTCGTTACTCATGATCGCGCTTACACCTTGCGGGTACGCTTTCCGGCGAGGAATCGAGCTTCCTTGGATGCAATGCGCGACACGCTCCTGGTGAGTTCCACAGGTAGAACGGCCACCCTCGGATCGCTGGCCACGCTGACCGAGATAACCGGACAGACGGAGATCCGGCGCGAGAACCTGCTGCGCGCAGTGGTGGTCTCGGCGCGACTGGAAGGCGTCGACCTGGGCACCGGCATTGCCAGCGTCAAGAAAAGTGTAGACCAGTTGCATCTGCCCTCTTCGATTCGCGTGGTGTACGGTGGAACCTATCAGGTACAGCAGAAATCGTTCCGGGACCTTGTCCTGGTGCTGGTTCTGGCGGTTGTACTGGTATTCATCGTTTTGCTGTTTGAGTTTCGAACATTTGCCGCGCCACTGGCGATTCTCACATCGGCGGTATTGTCAACCTGCGGAGTATTGCTGGCCCTGTTCATCACCCGCACCACTTTCAACATCTCATCTTTCATGGGGATGATCATGGTAATCGGAATCGTGGCCAAAAACGGCATTCTGCTGCTCGATGCCGAGCAGAAGTTCCGTGCTGCGGGACTCTCGCTCGAAGAAGCCGTAATTCAAGCCGGCCGCCGCAGGCTGCGACCCATCGTCATGACTGCTCTCGCCGCGGTTGCGGGAATGCTGCCTCTGGCTTTTGCCATGGGTGCGGGATCGCAGATGTTGAAACCTCTCGCGATTGCCGTAATTGGCGGCGTACTCCTTTCTATGATTCTGTCGCTGATCATCACACCGGCCGTCCACCTGTTCGCGACCCGGCGAGCAGTGACTGGCCCAGGCTTAGCGGATTCTGGAACATCGTAGGATGTCGCATGACGCAAGAATTGGACTGCCTCGACCAGTTGGAAGCGACCCCCGCGATTCTGCGCGGATTGATGTGCGACCTGTCGGTCGAAGATACCGAATGGAAGCCCGCGCCCGACCGCTTTTCGGTAGCGGAAGTGCTCGCGCATCTTTCCCATTCCGAGGGCCACTGCTATCGAACACGCGTGGACCGGTTCGTGAGTGAGGAACTGCCGGAGTTCGAGCCGGATGATGCGCAGATGTACCTGGAGTTGTACCGCAATGCCAATGCGGAAGATGCCTTCGACCATTTCGAACAGCTGCGCGAGACTAATGTGGTGTATCTGCGGACCTTGCCGCGAAGCGCCGGTGAACGCCGCGCCAGGCACCAGGAGGCCGGCGAAATCACCCTGCAACAAATACTGCACGAGTGGGCCATGCACGATCTGGGACATATCCGGCAGGTTGCTGAGCTAGTGAGAGCGCGAAAACACCTGCAGGCAGCGGGAAAACTGGGCGATAGCTACCGCCTGAAACCATAGATAGCAAGAGAGAATTTGGTAGCGCTACCGGGAATCGAACCCGGGTTTGAAGATTGAGAATCTTCCGTCCTAACCCCTAGACGATAGCGCCATCCGGGCAGAACGTGATTATAACAAAGCAGGCCCTCGCCCGATCCTTACGCGCGTCGCAAGGCGCCGGCGCTCATCTGTTGTTGTTGGACTTCTTCGTAACGCTTGCGCACGATTGGGCGCAAGAGCGAAAACAGCACTGTAAACAGGAATCCAATCAGCAGCAGCGGATACCAAATCCCGTACGGTTGCTGATCATAAACGGCATAAAGGCCGATCACCAGATTTATCAAGCCGACCCATTTCATAAGCGTAAAGGCTCCAAGGATGAGGCTCCGGCCTTTACCCTTGGGAGCCAGCGCGGCGGTTACTGCCCCCAGAACAGCCCCTGCCAACCCCAGCAATCCTCCACCCAAGCCTCCGTACCACGTGCCGAAGCGAATCGGGTCTAACCATGGTTCCATCATATGTGCCTCCATTGGATCTTTCCTGAGTGGTATACGCAGGTGTGGGGCAAAAGGATTCCATCCACAAGAAATTCCGATTGACAAACCGCGGCCTCAATGGGACAATTTTAAAGCGAATAAAAAGCGAATATACTCGCTTCGGGGCTAGCCTGCCCTGACGTTCCCTGAAATCTGAGGTTCTTTCCATGTCTTCTTTTCCGCTTTTCCCCACAGAGGCGGTGCGCCGCCCCGTGGTCTCGGTCGCTTCAAACTCACCGGCGCGGGTTTTCGACCGCCTATCGGCATTGCCGAAGCTGGCAGAACTCAGGCCGGCCTCGCGGCTCACAGTGCGGCCGGCGCCGGAGATGATCTCAAGCGGAGTGCACGAAATGGATGCCCTGACCGGCGGATTGCCACGCGGCTGCTTGACCGAAGTTTGCGGACCGGTTTCCTCCGGACGTACCAGCCTGCTACTAGCCGTGTTGGCAGCAGCCACTCAGCGCCAGGAAGCTTGCGCGCTGGTGGATGCGTGCGATGCGTTCGATCCTTTGTCAGCTGCAATGGCAGCAGTGAATTTTGAAAGTTTGTTGTGGGTGCGATGCGGCGTTAAGCAGAAAGCCGCAGAGCGACGCAAGCATCCAGCCCACGGCGCAAGCACTGGGTGTGAGGACCGGGAAAACCTATCTCCCAAGGGGCAAAAGATAGGGCATTCTGAGGGCAATATTGACCAGGCGCTGCGCGTCACCGACATGCTCCTGCAAAGCGGTGGCTTCGGCCTGGTGATCGTTGACCTGGGTGACGTGGCGCTGAAAATTGCTCGCCGCATTCCGCTTACTTCCTGGTTTCGTTTTCAGCGCGCGATAGAACACACCCCCACCGTATTGTTCGTGATCACGCAGGCGCCCTGCGCGCAGACCTGTGCTGAGCTGCTGCTGAAAGTACAGGCGGAGAAAAAGCTATCAGCTTTCAGCCATCAGCTATCAGAAAAATCGCCCACTCATACCCAACTTCTGGATGGATTTCGTGTCGAGACCGAAATCCTGCGGTCGCGAATGCCACGCAAACCGGCGCGGTCCGTCACCGCCGCCTTCGCCACCAGAACCGTACGCGCAGGATGAAGCTTTCCAATGACTCAATGATTCAATCTCTCAATAACGCAATCCTTCTATGCCTTTTGCCTGCATCTTCGTGCCGGACTTTCCTGTGGAAGCACTCTTGCGCACGGAGCCCAGCTTGCGATCGCAGCCTCTGGCCGTGCTCGAGGGAAAACCTCCGTTGCAGAAAGTTTTTGCGGCAAACGAAAATGCCCGGCGTGCCGGCGTTACCCTTGGAATGACCAAGCTGCAAATCGAGGCTTGCACCGGCCTGGCGTTCCGCAACCGATCTGTACTTCAAGAAGCCGCTGCGCACGCAGCCTTGCTGGATTGTGCGCAATCATTTTCGCCGCGGGTGGAGGATACCGCCCTCGACACCATCGTTCTCGACCTTCAAGGCATGGAGTTGCTTTTCGGTACCTTTCCTGAACTCGCCCGCGACCTCGCCCGTCGCGCTCTTGATCTTGGACTCAGCACCAATGTCGCCGTAGCCGCCAACCCCGATGCCGCTGTGATTGCAGCTCGTGGACTCCGCGGCGTAACCGTGATCTCGGAAGGCAGCGAGTCTGAACGCCTGGGGGATTTGCCCGTTGAAATCTTGACCGCCGGTGAGCACGAACCTGAACAGCTTTTGGAAACCCTCCACCGCTGGGGGATTCGCAATCTTCGAGATTTGGCTGCGCTGCCGGATGTACCTTTGAGTGAACGACTGGGGCAACGCGGAGTGGATCTGCAGAAGCTGGCGCGAGGTGAAATCTCACGCACGCTGGTTCCGATCGACCCGCCGCTCGTATTCGAGGAAGCCATCGAGTTGGAGCATCCAGTAACCCTGTTGGAGCCGTTGGCATTTTTGTTGAGTCAATTATTGGACCATTTATGTTCCCGCCTGGCAGCGCGCGCCCTGGCCACTCAGGAATTGCGGTTGGAGTTGGAACTGCAAGAGGGATGGCATGAGGATGAGGCCGTAACGAACCGTGTGGGAGCGGGCACCCTCGCCCGTCCCCACCGAGCGCAAGCTCGGCAGCGTTTCCATCGGATATTGCACCTGCCCCTTCCCTTGCTCGACTCCAAAACTTTTCTAAAACTATTGCAGCTTGATTTGAAGGCCCACCCACCCGGCGCTCCCATCGTCAAGATTCATCTGGCAGCCGAGCCAACCCGGCCGCGGCCAGGGCAAAGCGGGCTTTTTCTCCCACCCTCGCCTGAGCCGGAAAAGCTCCAGCTTACCTTAGCGCGGATCGCAGGGATTGTGGGAGAAGACAAAGTAGGGTCTTTAGAAATCCTCGACACACATCGCCCCGGAGGATTCCGCATGCAGCGCTTCGCCCCCCGTGAGCCGCAAGAAAGAACTGCAAAGACAGAAGACTCTGAAGACCTGGTCACCGCGCTACGCATTTTCCGTCCACCGGAGGCAGTCACAGTTACCCTGCGTGAGGGCAGACCAACTTTTATTTCCTGCTTTAAACGGAAAGAAACTCATGGCGAGATCCTCTGGGCCGCCGGTCCCTGGCGTTCTTCGGGGGACTGGTGGGAGCAGGAAGGCTGGGCACGCGACGAATGGGACATCGCAGTACAGGAAGAAACCAGTATCGGTTTATATCGCCTGGTCCGCGATCTATTGGGTGGATGCTGGCTATTGGAAGGCACTTACGATTGAAGCAATCAGCATGCCTGCGGCATTCGCCTGTTGAACGCCGTTGGATATTAATTGTTATCGGATGTATCGGGCGACACAAAATTACCGTCAAACTTCAACAAAAAAACCTCTCCCCGATTAATCGGGGAGAGGGCCGTTGCAGACGTCTTTTAGTCGTCCAAGTCAGTGGTCGTGGGCGCCGGTTTGTTGAAGTCGCTCGGCGGACGAACCGTCTTCTCGCCGGGATACGGCCGCGTAAACCCGGTGGCCATATACCAGTTCAAATGGTTGACGGTGTCCGGGTCTTCGGAATCCGGCTTGGTCAGTTTGCCGGCGAAGATCTGAGCCTTCTTCTGAAGCCAAGCTGCCCTCAGAGCCTTGGCCTTAGCGCTGCCCGCTGGGGGGTTTACCTTCGCGTCAACGCCCTGATTGAGGGGAACTTGGGCCGGCAAGTGCGACCATGGCTGGAAGTTATCCTGGGGTGGCTGGTTGACGAAGTCCGGCCTCATCGGCGACGCCACGAGGTCGAACTGGTTCATGGGCGGCAGACCGAGGATCTGCTCGATTGTCCGCGTCATGTTTACCTGTGTGTAGTAAGTGTGGTCGGTGGGTCCATACTGTACGGCGTATGGGCTGACGACATAGCCCGGGCTGCGATGACCGTCGACGTGGTCGACGCCGTTCTGCGCGTCGTCTTCCTCCATGAAGATCGCCGACGATGACCACACGTTGCTGTGGCTGATGTAATCGATAATGCGCCCAACGGCCAAGTCGTTATCGGCTTGTTCGGCGTCCACCGTCGGCGGGCCGCCGGTGTGGTCGCACATTATCCACAGGATGCTCAACGCCGGCACCGTCCCGGCCGTGACGTCACTATTGAAGTCCTGCACCCACAGATCGACGCGGAACTGATCGGGGATGCCTAAGTCGAACTGCGGGAAGTTCTTGATCATGTGGTTATACACGGCCGGGAGAGAGGACTCTGCCTGGACTGTGTTCTGATAGTAGAGTGTCGTTTCGCCCTGGGTCCCAGGAGGTCCGCAATCAGGTCCTCCCTCGAAGCACTGCGAGTCGGCATAAAATTGGCTCCAGCTCGGCTCCTGGGTCGACCCGCCCGGCTGTAGGAACGTATCGTTCTCGACGTATTCGCCGTAGATCTTTACCGGCAGACCGGCGGCTGCGGCTTCCGAGAACAGGAAGCCCTTGTTCTGATAGGCGAGAGCATCGCCGCCGTTCCCGCCGGGATAGCTGCGGACCCAGTCGGGCGACTGGATGTCGTCGGCGTAAGGCGCCATGCCCTCTTGGATCCACTGGTGACCGTCAGCTGATTGGCGGCTGGGGTCGTAGAAATTGTCGAAGAGAGGGAAGCGTGTCACCAGGTTGTGCGCATTCGGAGTGTCCTTACCCCCGAACACCGCCAGGGACGGGTCGCCATTGCCGACGGCCACGTCGCCCAGGACCTGATCATAGGTGCGGTTTTCGCGGATGATCAGGAACACATGCTTGATCAGCGAAGGATCGCCAATTTTAGCTGGGATTGCGACCGGTTTGGTATTCGGACTGCCACCGGAGGCAGACTGGATATTTTGGATCAGATCCCAGTGGTTGTACTCGAAAACCTGCTTCGTCATGGCATCCAACGTTGCGTTGTTAGGTACGGGGACGATGTTGACGGTGCCATTGTCCTGGTGGGTGTTGTAGTCGCAGACGTTGTAGTCGCACTCGAACGAATTACGCGTGCCGATGCCCTTGTCATTGGCAACCAGGAGCGCGTTTTGGGCAGCGTCAAGCACGACCGAACTCGGCGCATAGGCCACCGGGATCAAGCCCATGACAGGATCCTTCCCGTTTCTGAGGTTGACCACCGCGATTGCGTTGGCATTGTAAAGGGCGACATAAGCAATGCCTTTCTTGCCGTCGACGGCGATCGAGTTCGGCGCGGCACCATAGGCTGGGCCTTGACCGGGCACCCCGATCGGTAGCTTAAGGTTGATCGTCCGCACCACCTGGTTACTGCCGGTGTCGATAACCGAGATGGTGTCGCTGTAGGTGTTGGCGACCAACAGATACTGTCCGAAGAACGCCATCCCGGTCGGGTGCAGACCGGTCGAAATGGTAGCGGTAACCGTCATCGAGTGCAGATCGACCACAGAAACGGTACCGGTAACCGCAGCGCCAACCACCGGGTCGGCGACGATTTCAGTGCCGGCGGACCAGATCTGGAAGTCCGACTGCACAGCGGCCCGGCCGCCCTCGTTGCTGACATAGGCGGTCGTGCCGTTGCTGTTGAGCACGATGCTGTGGGGCGCGTTGCCGACGCGGATCTGCGTACCCTGCTGGTTCGTGGTCAGGTTGATCTGGGTAAGCGTATCGTTCTGGTTCAACAGGGCGTAGGCGCTGTTGCCATCCAGTGAGATCGCGACGCCCCCCGGATAAGAAGTGCTCGGAGTGTAGAACGTGCCACAGGGTACGCCATAAGAGCCCGGCGGGCTGTTTTGGAAGCAGGTGATGAAAGAATTGTTCGGCGGAACGCTGATCTGCGCGTTATCTCCCAGTAAGCCCTGTGCATTGACGTTGGCGACGGTGACATTGCTGCTGTCCTGGCTGAACACCAGGTGCTTGCCGTCCGCCGAATAGGCTATGCCGCTATAGCTGCCGCTCGAATCCGCTCCGAACGGGATGTAGTTTTGCAGGACAACGCCGGTCTTGGTATCGAACACCTCGACGGCTCCGTTGCCATCGCTCGCCGATGTGCCCAGGGTGAGGACAGCGGCGGTGTGAGTGCCAAGATTCGGGTTCAGCGCGATGGCCTTTGCGCGGACCCTGATGCCGAGGTCGACTTGAGTGCCGGCCGGGTTGATGATCTGGCCATTGCTCACGACCCACGTGCCGTTCGTCTGCGGGCCGGTGAAGTATTGCGGGTAGTACTGGTTGCCCTGGGCGGCCGCGACCCCAGGAAGCCCCAGACCCATCGCCAGCACGCCGGCGAGAGGACGCAGATGGTTGATACGAGACTTATTTCGAGACTTGCTTCGAGATCTACTCCGATACTTGTTTCGAGACATGTACCATTCTCCTCGTTAAGATTTTTCCTTCACGCCCCTGAACATCGTGGTAGCCAACGTTAGCGGACGCCCTGTAACGGCACCATGACGCGCACATTACATTTTTGTCATGTTGGATTGCCGTCATGCAGCGGGGGACATGGGCAGCCGGAGAGTCACCTGCGTTCCTTGCCCAATCTTGCTCGCGATTTCCACATTCCCGCCGTGCAACAACGTAATGCTTTGAACAATGGCCAGTCCCAGCCCAGTTCCCCCTGAAGCCTGAGACCGCGATTCATCCACTCGGAAAAAGCGGTCGAACACGCGCGGCAACGCTTCCGGAGGAATGCCCACCCCGGCATCGGAGACTTGAATGTGGACGGCTGCGGCTTGGATGGAAGCCCCGAGCACGACAGACTTTCCCGAAGGGGTGTGTGCCAAAGCGTTCGAAACAAGGTTGCCCACGGCCCTTTGCAGAAGAGTGCGGTCCAAATGCGCGATCACGGGTTCGTTGGGCAGCACCGTGGAGAGAGAGACACCCCGGTCAGCTGCGGGAGCTTCGTAATATTCGCGAATACCCGAGAGCAATTCGCCGACGTTGATGCTCTCGCGGTGCAGGTGGGCAAGTGGACTTTCGGCGCGGGCCAGGAACAGGAGATCGCCAATGAGGTCTGATAGCCGCACCGCCTCTTCCAGACACGAGCCCAAAACTTCGCGGTATTCGTCGACGGTTCGCGCCCGAGCCAGGGCTACTTCCGCTTCGCCTCGGATGTTGTTCACGGGAGTTCGCAGATCGTGGGCAATATCGGCGGAGAATTTTGAGATTCGCTCGAAAGACTCTTCCAGGCCATCCAGCATTGTGTTGAAAGTAGCGGCCAGAGACGCAAGTTCGGAAGGGTATCCTTCCGCTTGGATGCGTTCGTGCAGGTTGGTTGAACTGATGTGACGGGCTGTAGTCGCCACTTCTTTCACCGGGCGAATGCCGCGGCGCGCGATCTGATATCCGACCAGTGGAAAGATCAGCAGCGTGCCGAGAAGGATGAGCCAAAACCGCTGCCGATACCGCGCCAACAATGCTTCCTGCTGAGAAACATCAATGGCGATCTGCACGGTGTCGGTTTGGGAGGAACCGCCTACGGCCGCGGCGGCACTCATCACAAAAAACAACCGGCCGTCTCTCCCCTTCATGCCCGCTGCATGCTCCGGGCGGCTTTGGGTTTGAGCGGTCAGTTGCGCTAGATTCAATTGCTCAGCCATTCCCGGAGTCGTCAAAAGAGAGACGTTTTGTTCATCCACCAGGCGGATATAGAACTGCTGATATCTCCTCGCCGCCGACTCCAGTTCGATCTCCTCGCGTAGCGCGTCCCAGTCGTCCGGACGCTCGCGCAGCATGGTGCGCAGCACGTGGATTTTGTCGGCCAAGAACAAGTCCGTGCTTTTTTTCAGCTCCGACACCAGCATGAAGTAAAGACTCGTGGTTGCGAAGACGACCAACACCAGGCCAGCGAGCACATACCACGCGGTCAGGCGGAAGGCCAGAGTGCCCCAGAAGGGCGACGCCTGCCCGGATTTATCCCTCCGATTCCAGGACATAGCCGGCGCCGCGAACCGTATGGATTAACTTGAGCGGGAAGGGATCGTCTACTTTGCTGCGCAGCCTTCGCACGTTGACGTCAACAACATTCGTGTCGCTGTCAAAATTCATGTCCCAGACGGACTCGGCGATCAAAGTGCGCGACAGAACTTCGCCCGCGCGGCGCGCCAGCACCGAGAGAAGAAGGAATTCTTTGGTCGTCAACTCCAGTCGTTGGCCGGCTCGCGTGGCACGCTGACGCAGCAGATCGATCTCGAGGTCGGCCAGCCGGATGGCCTCCTGCGCTCGAGGTGGGGTACGGCGCAGCAGCGAACGCACACGCGCCAGCAGTTCAGAAAAGGCGAACGGCTTCACCAGGTAATCGTCAGCGCCCAACTCGAACCCACGAACCCGCTCGTGGACCGCGTCGCGGGCGGTCAGAAAAAGCACGGGCATCTGGCGGCCAGACCTGCGCAATCGGGTGAGAACCTGCCAGCCATCCAGGTGGGGAATCATGACGTCCAGAATGATGAGGTCGAACTCCACTTCTTGCGCCATGTAGAGTCCGTCCAGCCCGTCCCCCGCCACGTCGACAACGTAGCCGGCTTCCCCAAATCCTTTCTGAAGGAATTTGGCAGTCTTGGTTTCGTCTTCGATGACCAGAATTCTCATACGCTCGCGCACTACCGCGGTGATCAACTCAGAATGTAAAGCGGACAGAGAACTGTAGTAAGGGCGATAGGGCGTTGTGGTCGATTTCCTGCCAGGCCCCGAAACCTGCCAGGCCGGAGTTGGGTACGAGATAGCAGGATTGGTCCAGCATTTTGCTCCCGCCGCCAGTTGGTCGATTTCATTCCCGCGCTGCTACAGATCGTGTATGACAAAGCTTAAAGACATCATGTGACGGCTTTATGACGACCGCATGAAATTTCCGTTACATGGAGCTGATGTTTTCAGGGGGATTGTGCCGCTGCTCGAACATTCTCGTTGTCCCAGCCAAACCTGCGTTTAGTACTCCGCCTCAGGCCCCGCTGGCTGATGGATGACTTTCGTGAAATCCTCCGGTGCGCTGGAGTAGCAGGGCAACGGGCTGTGCCGCCTGCCCGTATTCAGAACGGGAGAGTCGGTCGCATACTTCAATTGGACCTGAGCGCGATTCTTCTGATCGGTCGTCATTTCTGCCAGTGTCTGGTCGCAACTGGCATCTCGTGTTGCATTGACCTCGTAGATAAATGAATAATCAAACGCGTACTCGGATAGTCTCGGCTGGTAAGGAAGAAATGCATATTCCATCTTCACCAGGCGCGACTCGTTTTCGGTGAATTGTTGTGCGGCCACAAAAATCTCGTGAGTAGAGAAGAAGGACGATCTAGGATCGGACTCAGCCATCGCGATCAGGCGGAGCCGTAATTTTTCCTTCTTCGGCGGAAGCCAATGTAGACCTGCGTGTCCTCGCGGACTTTGCGCGATGACGCAAACGAGTACAACGAGAAGAGTCTGGACCCGGATACCGGGACAGTGTGCAGAGAAAAACCGCATGACGGCCTGCGCAAAGTTCTTGTCAAAGATGCAGCATTTAAGGAACTTGTTGCAGACGATGTTGGCGCAATGACGAAGGACGGCGCAAGACGCGGACGTACCGACCAACCCCTCTCACCCAGGTGAAAGATTCCGGCCAATCTGATTTTAACCCAAACAGATGGCGAATGATGGCCGCGGTGATTGAAATTTGAACCAACGGCCGCCCGCGGCCAAGAATCGGCTCTTCACGAGAAATCAATGGTTTAGCGACACGAGATTGCGTTTACACCGATCTTCCCCCAGCATCGTTCGATTGGGCATCCACTCGTGTTTCTTTGGGCTCAGTGCGCGAAAAAACCGGGGATCAGTCCCTCTGTTCTCAGGTCCCCGTCTCCCAGGTTTCCCCGCAAGAAACCTCCGGGAGAGGCGAGCTGGGCGAGTATCATCGCTCTTCAGGCTGATATCGAATTTCGGTGAGCGTTAATTAGCGAGGTTCCCAAGACAATGCACGTGCAACGAAAAATAGCAGGGACAGCCTTGGTGGTCATGTCCGTCATCGTCTTAGCGGCGATTGGTCAAGATGAGCGTTCACATGGGAAAGACAACGTGCAGGCGCAGGTTACAAACTGCCAGGCAGCTATGCCGGTCATTTTGAAACAGTACAATAACGCAAGATACGCAGTGCAAGCGGCACGGAACTCAGGCGACAAAGGACAGATACTGACTGAAGTCCATCAGGCCCAAGCCGCCCTCGATGCAATGCAACAACCACTCAAAGTATGCAGCGAAGCTATGCAGAACATGGAAAGTGCCCAGCCACAAGACAGTCAGAAATAAGATCGGGACTGAGACCGCTGCTCTGACTTGCAGGTGGGGCGTCGGCTCAGTGGCGCGAAAAGCCAGTGTGCGTCCCGTCGGTCCCCACATTCCACATTTCCCCAAAAACGCTGCCCAAAGTCAGAACGCTGACACCTTGGTCCTTTGAAAGTGATCCAGGAAGAAGTTATCTTTATTCGGAGGTTATGTAGCCTATGACAGACTGGTTCGCACGCCCCGTCCTACACGTAGCGGATGTTGAGGCATCGCTCCTCTTTTACGTTAACCGGCTCGGCTTCACGAGCCCCTGGCGCTACGACGAGGATGGCAGAGCGCATGTCGCACAGGTCGACCGGCAGGGCTGCGCGCTGATCCTGGCCGACACGTGGCCCGAGAAGATTGGCAAGGGGCTGATGTTCATTTCCCTGAACGTCGAGTCGCAGACGCGCGAGGCCGCCGTCGCCGCGTTGGACGCGCTGCGCGCAGAACTCGTGGCCAAGGGAGCCCCGGTCAAGGATGGTTCGTGGGGCTACCGGGTCCTGGTGGTCGATGATCCCGACGGCAATCAGCTCTTCTTCAACTATCCGAGCGAGACTGCGTCTGGCAAGATTGCTGGAGATAAAGCATAGTCGTCCGGCCGCGCCGGCATGGCCGGTTCCGCTTCCCACCCAGGTCCCAGAGGAACAGTCCAATATGACAAACGAAAAGGTGATCATGCTGATCGAAGCAAAAATTCAGCCGCAGCGCCGCGCGGAGCTTGCCGAGGCCGCACGCCAATACTTGCCGTTGGTGCGGGCGGAGCCGGGCGTGGAAGCGTTTTACGTCGCGGCACGAAAAGACGATCCCAATACATTTGTTTTCTACGAGGTTTACAGGTCGCAAGCAGCACAGGATTTCCATCTGCAGCAGGACTTCACTAAGAAATTCCTGGCGACGCTAAAGAGTGCGCAGGCCGGTGACCGAACGCGGACAAATCTCGTCGAGCTGGCCCCGGAAGGACAGACCCGCTCCAATTAGGGAGATTTTCACTACCTCGGGTTTTGGGTGCTACCTGATTTCGACAACGGAGCGTTGACTGTTGGTGTAGCCGCAAGGATAATGAAGTCCTTTTTCGGAGGAAACTTGTGTCCAGCTCACCCCGGTTCCGTAAGACATTCAAAATTTCCGATTCCCTAAACCGGCAACTCAATACATATGCACAGGTGGCAAGCGCAGCCGGAGTGAGTGTGCTGGCGCTGGCCGGAGCCTCCGAGGCGAAAGTTGTTTATACGGAGACGTATCAGGTCACGCACACAGGCTTTCCCCTATACATTGATCTCAACCACGATGGTATCAACGATTTTCTAGTACGCACGACGTTTTACGTGGGCACCACGGGATTAGAGGTAGGGCTCAATGCATCCGGATGTCGCAATACCAAGAACGTGGTCGCCGGTAGACGTTTTGGTCGCAGCGGCTATTTTCTCTCTGCTGCCTACGCTTTGCCGGCCGGTGCACGCATCGGACCAAAAGGCAATTTCTCCGTTCGTTTCCCATTTATGGCAGAGGAGCTCTTCAATGGTGTCGGCAGTCAGTATTCCGATCTAGGCGCGTGGGTTGGCACGGGTAAGGGTGTCACCGATCGATATTTGGGACTAAAGTTCGTCATTCGCGGCGAAGTTCACTACGGCTGGGCCCGACTCAGCGTCGCGCTTGGACACCATCGGCAATACGACGATGTGAGCGCCACTCTGACCGGATATGCTTTCGAAACCGTCCCCAACAAGCCTATCACCGCAGGCCAGATCACTGGCGCGGATGTGATTACCATGCAGGCCGAAACGTTGGGCGGGTTAGCGCTCGGAAGACAATAGCCTCTGATCTCAAGTGTTGAAAAATCACCATGGCACCCATTGACCTGAGGACAGGGTTTTGAGTGAAACCGTGTCAGCGCTCACGATGCTGGATTGTGTGCTTCGCGGCTCAGGGGAGCTGCCAGGCCGGCGGTGCGAGCGTGGGCGTTCCCAACAGGACTGGCACCTTAATGCTGGCCGGTCCTCCCGTGCCATCCGGATCCGTAGCGGAGAATTTGATGGTGTAGGGGGTCGTCGAGGGAGCGTACATCGGATAGCCATTGGGGAATGTGGCGTCGGCATGGACCAGGATGGCCAGGTTCGAGAGCGCAATCCTCATCGTGTGGCCGGCGTGGAAGCGGTAAACCATTGAGTCAAGATCGATGTCCTGGCTCGCGGTTGCACCAGCCCGGCGGTAGCGCCTGTCAGATCCAACCGGCCAGATGCAGGTCCCGCCCGTGCAATCCGCTGAGGAGAACACGTCTTCAAGCACGGCGGTGAACGAATACGGTTGCTGCGATGCCTCCTGTCCATAAACGAGGACTTCGGGTTGGCCGATGACGACGGTATCCGTCGTGCCGACGGGAAAGTCTACGCAGACCTGGGCACGCGCCGCCTCGTTCCACGCCGGATGTTTGAGATCGATCTGGGTCCCCTGGCCTGCCGGATCGTAGCTCAGCGTCTCGCCGGTAAGGTCGCTCGGCAGTGTCAACGCGCTCACATTTTCCTGCACCAGGGTTGGGACCGGGCCCGAATACACGTGGGGCGGGGTGCTCAGCACTCCCTCATCTCCGAGCATGTACATCCAAATCGGTTGGTTGGTCGGACTGTTGGCTCCCGGGTCGAGTAAGGGAGGCGGTGGCGGAATCGTCAGTAGATAGCGAGCAATCCATCCGCCCTCGAGATTCTCCTTCCACTGCGTGATCAGGTCAGAGTTTTGTTGAGTGGGCTTGGGCAGGAATCCGTCCGGCTTGTCCGTCTGAAAGCAACCGTGAAGGTAGATGGGCGAGATGAGCCTGGCATTCGTCATCCCATTCGCAATCAGGTTGGCGAAAAACTCCATTGTTCCGGTATGGGGAATCGAGCAGTCTTGCGAGCCGATGAGACCCAGAAAATGGGTGACGTTCTGGCGAAACGTGGTGGTGTCGGTGGACGCTTGATCGTCATAGGCGCTGCGCCATCCGAAGTTGGCCGGATCGAACCAGAACGCGGGGTTCACGTCGGCGAGGACATCCAGACGCAAGGGATCGTTGAACAGGGGACCCGGATAAGACACTTGCTGGTCGGGGCTGAGTTTGACCGCGCCCCACGGTGTTCCGTGGCTTGCGGTTCCATCTAGAACGGACGGCACATCCGTCGGATCCAAGCCTTGCACGGTCCCATCGTCGATGGCGGGACTGCCCGCCTCGCCGATGACTAATGCGAGCGGGCTTCCGGTGATGGTCGGCACGCAGCTCTGGCGCCCATAGTAGTAGCTTGACAATCCGCCGTAGGATCCACCGTGAATGCCTACCCGCGTGGGGTCACCGTGCAGTGTCGAATCGATCCAGCCGCGGGTGAAAGCTGTCGCCAGTCGATCGTAATCGGCGAGCGTGTTCGGACCAATCTCGTCCGCCTGCAGGTAGAGCGCGTCTCCCGAAAAATAACAGGCCACGTGACCACGCGGACCCACTTCGAGAACGGCAGCGCCGTTATTCGCGGCTTCCAGGTCGATCGGGTCTGGCACCGCATCGCCAACGTAGCAATCGCCCGTACCCGGCACGGAGATAAGGACGGGTACGTGGTTGGGATCGGCGATGTTCTTAGGGCGAAGGTAACGAAAGCGAAAGCCGGTCACTGGGCCCGCTTGGGTCTCGAAGTCGACCTCGGCATCCTGATAGGTGCAGGCAGAGCCGCTCGGACAGTCGGCGGGAGTGCTCACTAAGTGTACGAAGTGAGTCGCGGCGTTTCCCGTTATGGGTCCCATGGTCGCCGAGGTCGGATCATTGGTGGCCAGACAGGCCGCCGCGGCAGCCTGGGATCTAGCCCGTGGCGCTGGTGCCAACCTGGTGTCGTTCAGCCCGTTGAACTTCCTTACTTGCGCCATGTTGACTGCCTGTGTTGACTGAGAACAAGCTGACTTCTGCGGGGGCGGGGGTGGGGGTGGTCCAGCTGCCTGAGTGCCGCCTCCTCCGCATCCAGCACTTACAAGCGTCAGCGCAAGTAGGCAGCCGCAAAGTATGTGCGTCAGTCTGAAACGGTGCGAGTGGACCGGGGCAGGTCGGAAACCTATTTTCAAGCCTTTAACTTGCACGGTATTCATCGTGGGTGCCGCGTAGGCAACTTCCTATGAAAGCAATTCTGCAACCACACTACCGCGACAACTCGAACGCGCAACTTTGAGATGCAGAAGGGGATAACCGGGTTGTCGCCCTGGGCCTCCAGCATGCTCGACACCTTATACAACCCGGTCCAGCCGAAAAAGACTCGCTCTGGGGAAAATTACCAACGATCTCCGTGCATCGTTCTCAGCTAGCACGGTGACCTGCTTTCGCTATTCGACGGCTCAGGAACAGTGGCTGCTGTAACATCGCCCGGGAGGATCACGAAAGATGCATCACATTCGACAAGAGAATCTGCCCTTTGTCGGTAGTTCCCACGAGTTTATCGGGGCTGAGCAGGGCGACACTGGTGTTTCCGTATTCCTATTCCATGGAAAACCGGGCTCAGGACCAGGGCCGCACCGGCATCCCTATGACGAGATCCAGTTCATCCGTGAAGGCCGGGGAGTGTGGACGGTGAACGGCAAGACTTTCGAGGGCAAGGCTGGAGACATCTTTGTGATTAAGGCCGGCGAGATCCATAGCTTCAAGGCGGTTGGCGATTCGCCGCTAATCCAATTCGATGTTCACCTCAGTTCCCGCTTCATCCAGGAAAATCTATAGGCGCTGGCCCGCGCGCGCGAGTTCCTCGGCTTCCCCGAGCGTAGCTTGACAGACGACTTCTCTCGGCATATGCTTGACATATGCCTACAAAACACACCAAAACAGGCCCCGAACGCCATGTCAAAGTCTTTAAGAATGGGCGGAATAAGGCCGTGCGCATTCCGCGTGAGTTTGAGTTTCCGGGTGAGGAGGCCATCATGCGAAAGGAAGGCGACCGGCTCGTCATCGAGCCTGTTCCCACGAAATCTCTACTCGCTCTGTTGGCAAAGCTTGCGCCGTTGACCGAGGATTTTCCTCCCATCCTGGATGTTCCCCCTGACGCGGTCGAACTTTAATGCGCTACCTTCTGGATACCAACATCGTTTCTGATCTCGTCCGCAACCCGCAGGGAAAAGTGGCAAGGCACGTTCGTACGGTTGGCGAAAAGCAAGTCTGTACCAGCATCATCGTCGCTGCGGAGTTGCGTTACGGAGCCGATAAGAAGGGTTCGCAACGGCTTTCATCCCAGTTAGACGCGGTGCTAGGAGCGTTGGAAGTCTTGCCCTTCGAGGCTCCAGCGGACGCGACCTACGGATTGCTGCGTTCTCGTCTGGAGAAGCGGGGCACGCCGATCGGCGCCAATGACCTCCTGATTGCGGCTCAGGCTCTGGCGCTTGGTTGCGTGACTGTCACCGACAACGAAAGGGAATTCTCACGGGTCGAGGGGCTGCGACTGCAAAATTGGTTGCGCTCGGAATAGCTGGGGGGGTTCGGCGGTTCAGTTAGAGTCTGTGCCATTGAGGTGCCTTGTTAACTGTTCGTATTTCACGCTTGCAGAAAAGTCATTTCCGGATAAAGAAGTGCTGTCAGCGGGCCTTCAATTGTTCCGCAGCCAGTGTTCAGACAGATGACACCGTTTTCCGCAAACGGTTCCATTGTGGTTTGGAGGTAGTGCCCGCATATAACGAGCTTATTCAGTCGGAGGTTGAGGTTGTCATGGAAAAGCGAGGGATGTCGGCCAAGCACAATTTCCTCAAATTCACGGCTCTCCGGGCAGGCCGGATTGATGCCGGCGTGAGAGGCCACTAATTGGTCAGTTTCAAAGAATGCCTTGCAGTTCGACAGGAATTCACGATGCGACCCCGGCATAGCCGCTGCAAGTTCACTTCGAACGTCTTCCCTTGCCCTCTCGACGTAGCTTCGAATTGTGGATATCCCTCCCATCCACGAATATTCGAGGAAGGAAAGTTTTCCTGACAGAAAAGCGAGCAATGCGACTTCGTGATTCCCACATAAGAAAACCGGATCTGCTTTCCGGCGCGCAATCTCCATCAGGATTTCGACAACCCCTCGTGAAGTTAAGCCGCGATCTACGTAGTCACCAAGAAATATGAGCCTTCGGCCGTCAAGCCTTCCAAGGAGGGCCGACAAACGGCCACGGTCCCCATGGATGTCTCCTATGAATGCGAGTCTTTCCACCACCGGCTAGAACTCCACGTCCAGAAGGGCATCATATGTGAAGGGGCGTCCTCGGGCCAAGAGTCGGAGCCCCAGGATCATTGCCAGTTCGTTGTGATCGCTAGCGTTTACGATAAAGGCTTCCAAAGACCCTTCTTCCCGTCGGCAGGTAGTTTCGGTCAGTTCCTCGAACAGTGCACGCGCCTCAGCAAAGGCCGAGACGCTGCGGTGCAACCGGAGGTTCGAGAAGATGAGACTAGCGCGCTGCTGGCCGAGTAGATCAAGCACGGGTCCCATTGCGAACGACTTAGCCCCGCGATCGAAAGCTGTTGCGTAAAGATAGGTGCGAATCAAATAACTCACGAGCGAGACCACACCCTGAGGATTCTCGGTGACTTGCGGCCCTGTGACGTCTAGCAAAGGCGCACAACCGCGCACTTCCCTCTTGACTCCGAGATAATCGGAAGGGCTCACATAGGCCGACCTCAGCGTGCCCAGCAGGTCATTAGGGTCGGCGAGCGGCAATGCTTCCTCTACCAGGTGTCGTGCGAAAAGGGCGCCCTGACGGGCGAGACGCAGCAGCTGATCAAGCGTATAGCAGGTGACGTTTACCTTCCCAACGGTGTATGGGGCAGTATGTGTCGGTGTCACTTGAAGGATGTCAACGTCAGAGGCTTCCTGCGCGTCGCCTCTCGCATGGCTTCCATACAAAAACAGAGCCCTGAATGCCGGCTTGATTACCTCCATCACCTCCCGCACTCTATCAGCGGTAAACACGGTGGATTAAGACCTCGGCCAGAAGCACATACCAGAAGAGCCCAAGTGAAGCTGCGGCGGTGAGAAATACCGTTGCGACGGGGTCGCCGCGAAAAGCCGTGTAGCCGACGGCAAGAAACAAAGACGTCGCGCGCGCTAGTTGTTGCAGCACGAGAGACGGCTCGAACGTATTCAAGTGACAGTCTTGACTCAGGAACGTAACGTGGGAATGAGAAAGAAGATATGCGTACAACAGTATCGCGAGTGCCCCGGCAAGGGCGAGGCGAGAAAGGGAGGTACCTCCTCTGGTTGCGTGCAGAACCAGCCATGACAGAAAAACCTGCGTGGCGCGCAGCGGCAAGCTGACCAAATCCTTCAGAGAGTGGATCCGGAGCCCCCGAGCACGTGCTGCCAGCTCAGCCCGCTTTAGCTCAAATAGTGCACGGTCAGAATTGGAGCTATTGTAGATTTCGGTATTCGACTTGAGGAGTTGAGCGGCAATCTTTCGCCGTACCTCTACCCAGTCTGCTTCGACCTGAGCAACATTTTGCTCCCCGTCAGGAATAGGATCTTCGTAGTTGTAGACGGGAGGCGGGATTCCTTTAACGAAAGCAGTAGGATCGATTTCTGTTGCGAGGAAGCTCGCATTTTCCGCAGTGCACTCGGTGAAGGTGCAGTTGACGAACTGGCACTCATCGAATTTGGACTCCTCGAAATCGCATCGATCGAACGTACAACCCCTGAAGGTGACATGACTAAATAAAATTCCTCCGAGTACGCAACGATAAAAACTACAATTCCCGAATGTTGAGCCCGAGACTTTTGACTCCCCCAGGGCCGCTCGCCAGTGGAAGCTACACTCCCGGAAATCCGTATCGGAGAAAAAGATCTTTGAAGCTATGACTAGGCGAACACCCGGCACAGAACGCCGGTTTGTGTTTTCAAAACGGACAGGTAACTTCGCATGCCTGTCATCTGAATTGTGAATAGTGACTTCGAAGAGCGGGTAGAAAAGATCAAATGTGGCGCGGCGGCGTATTGGGTCTCGGTCGTGGCGCCATGTCTTCTCGATGGGCACAGGCTGTATCTTAGGGCCGTGTGCACCAGTCCATTGGTCGGCTATCGCTGTGTTTGCCGCCATAATGCCTCGATATCCT
>Ga0210406_10000640_pt1 | contig 47151 bp, 46 predicted proteins | sample IncBWC30MmetaG_FD_155454 | JGI IMG/M metagenome (GOLD analysis project Ga0210406, IMG submission 155454) | Forest soil microbial communities from Barre Woods Harvard Forest LTER site, Petersham, Massachusetts, United States - Inc-BW-C-30-M | ecosystem: Environmental > Terrestrial > Soil >...
ATCGAAGACGGCAGGGCACGAGACCGCAACTCCAAAGCTGCATATTACGCTCAGGAGCGGTCGACAGGTATCGGATAAACCAATACTTGATCAGATTGCGGCTGAAGCGGAGCAAACGACACCCAAACAAGAGAGTCTGTGGGGATTCATGAAAAAGCGGTGGACGAGAAAGAGACGAAAGAGCGCTCTGTAGGTCGAGCAGAATGTGGACGGCACAAGCTTCTAGGGGGTAAATGGACTTGCTGTACGGGATACCTCCCCGCAAAGAAAAAGACCAGCCGAAGCTGGTCTTTTTCTTTGCCGTTGTTGCGAACCGGTGATGATCGGCGTCGCTGGAAGGATTCTCCCACTGGCTACAATATCACCCTTCCTTATGTTTTGAAGAGGCGATTCGAGCGAATGGTGCTGTGCTCTAGGGCAGGGAATTGAGACTGCCATCCCTCATCCAAAGAGCTTCATCTGATCGCTGACCACATAGCCGCTTGGCCAGATGGACTCGCCCTGCGGCTTCTTTGCTTTGGAGTGGACGAGCGTGAGCGCTGGAACTGGCGGCGGTATCGGCAGAGAAAGATCCGCTAAGGCCAAAGGCTCCGACTGTTCCGGACCTGAGTGTGCCCCGAACGCCGCACTTGCGTCTGCCTGAAGCGATCGCTCGCGTCTTAGTTCGCCCCAAACCGCATCCGCCGATTCGCCAATTCTGCCTTTCTCGACCAGTTCCCGCGCCATGGCGGCCATCATGTCGTCCTCGGCGTCCATCGAGTGGATCCCTTCACCCGAGAACTTACCCTCCATCATCAGGGCCACCAGCATCTTTCTTCCCATCAGACGTAGACAGGTCATCTGGGTGCTGAGCGCATAGATGAAGAATTTCACTCGAACACCAAGATGTTGACCGATACGCCACGATCGGCGCGATGCCTGTCGCAGAGTATGGAGCGAGTAGCCGGTCTCATAGAAGTAGAGCGTTGGAAACCAGAGCAGATCGAGTCCAGTCTCCACAAGCTTCGGATGACAGATGACTACATCGACTCCATCCTTGACTTGCTTCTCATACCAAAGCTCGCGGCGAAGCGTTGGAACAAACGGACGCAGGACTGCTACCCGGAAGCCTGCCTGAATCAAAATCCGTTCCAGACGCCCGGCGACATCGTACTCGCCAGTGAAGGTCGCATATACCTGGCAGCGCCTGCCTTGTCGAAGCTCCTCGCGAATGTCTTCGACCAGTCTGCGTTCCTTTGGGAAGATGGCCTCCTCAGGCAGGTCCGGGGCCGTTGTCACCAGAAATGGGACGAGCCGGCCCTCCTGAGGATCGAAACGTTTGCCCCAGATCTCGCCGACGCCAAAGGGATGGTCAGGGTAGAGCAAGAGCCGGTGGAGCATGAGGCTCATGAGGCTCCTATTCCCCCGATTGTTCTTGAGTGCTTGCGTGATGTCCTTCTCGATTTCGGCATAGGCGCCACCGAGATCTGCATCCATGTCGACCTCAACCACACTCTCCTCATAGCTGGGAAGTTGGTCAGCAATGTCTTCGAGCGTGACGAAGGCCGTTGATCCCATCAGAAACTTGCCGAAGAGCAGTGGGGATGCCCCCGGCTTTCGCCCTAATCGAACTGTGCTCCGTGCCGCCCTCGTGCACGCGTTGTCTATGTCGGGAATTCTCTCGACGGATTCCAGGACGCCATAGACCGACTGAAAGTCGCCGCGACCCTGACTGCCCGCTTCGAATCCCTCTGACACCATCTTCCGCGGCTCCATCCGGTAAAAGATGTTGAACAGATCATCCGAATAGCCGCCCATCATTGTTCCTGTCAGTCCGATGAGCTTGCGCGCACACCGTCTGAGAACATCGAGATTGTTGCCCTGAGCGGTATCGTTGGCGAGTTGATGGAGTTCGTCGGCGATGGAGTAGTCCCACCAACCCTTCATGTAACGGCCGATGTATTCGAGCGGCGCCATGCGTTGTATCTTGTCGCTGTCCGCCTCCCAGAGGGCAGAGTGGCCCTGTGTCCCATCCTTCTCGCGATGGAAGGTTTCGGAGATCTTCACGTCGTCGAAGTCCGCCCGGCGCAGATAGCCACCGTCCGGCGCTGGAATGGACTGTCCCGTATCCGGATTGGTGACGGTAGATCGCCATCGTCCAGACTTGGGTTCGGTGTAAGCGTGTTTCCAAAAGTAACCGAGCTTCCCGGTCTCTTTGCTGACGATAAAGTACGCAGGGACGGAGCAGATCTTCTTCCAGCCCTTCCGTCCCATCCTCCGAAGTTCGGAGAGAGTGGTCTTTATTCCTTTGTGGACAGCATGACCATTGCGAAGCTGCACTTCGACGATGCCGTGCGGGCGCGTAGGGTCGCCGCCATTGCGGAGGTCGTAGAGAATGAAGGCCCGCGCGTGCGGGACCGTCACGAGCACCTCGCGGGCCCACTTCAGCACCAGGTGCGGCGGACACATTGCGATGGCCGTGTACGGCCTCCCATTGGCATGTGCATGTGCAGTACCTACCGACATGAGAGTCTTGCCGGTGCCGCACTCCCCGACGATGCGAGCGGAGTTAGCGATTTTGAGATACTTGGCAAGGCCGGTGATGGTCATGGCCTGTGCAGGAAGAGGTTTGCGCAGCAGCGTCTTTAGCGCAGGCGCGATGGGGTCTTTGGGCCCTTGCAGCGGAGGGTACATCTCAACGATGCGGGAGCCGAGTTCCGTGCTGAAGGTGCGCAGGTACTCATAGTAATTTTCCAAGATGGCCTCCCCTGAGTGCAAAAGAATAGGCCAGCGGGTTGCTGGCCTACGGGTCTGATCACATGTCGTGACTTCGGCGCGATGCCGATTGTTGTCAAGACGTTGGAGTGGGTTGACTGTGAAGGTAGGAGGTAGTCAGATTAGGCTGGATCTCGGGAGGTTCTACCGGCCAGACGATGCGAAAGGATTCTCGATGCTGACGTTAGAGATCTTTTGACCGGCATTCAAGTCCTCTGACAAGATTCGATCGGCTCCAGCCTTCAAAGCTGCGGCGCAGATAAGCGCATCCCAGAAGCTAATCCGAGCGTCGTCCTCGATCCGAAACGCCGTTGCTATCTCTGCTGGGGTGGTGTCGATGCACCAGACGGTGTAGCTATCGATGATTGCACGCGCTGATTTCTTCGATAGCGGCTTTGCAATCTTCCGTGTCACATTGACATAAAACTCCTGCAGCACCTGAGTACTGAGGACGCCGGTCCGATCCATCCACAGTTCATGCAGGACTTCCTTTGCAACCAGGCATTTCTTCTCTGCGTCAACGTCGTAGGCGTAAATTAAGATATTCGTGTCGACGAAGGTTTTAGCGCTCATGCAGTTCATCTCGGCTGACGCTGTGGACTCCACCCAAATGAAATCCTCGATCCATCATAGCCAACGCGGATCGGCGAGCACTTTCGTACGCCTCTTCTGAACCTACCAAAAGTTCGATCTGTTCGGCTAATAGCCCGCTGATGGAAGTAGAGCGCTGCGCCGCCAATACCTTCGCCTTCTTGATGGTCTGAGTACTCAAGCAGACGGTGACATTTTGCTTTTGTGTTTGGCTCATGACGGCTCTTCTCCCTGCCGCACGTGGTACGTGTAGCACGTGCTATACGTGTAGTTCCAGTGTAGGAGATTGTTGGGTTCTCGGCAAGCAGAATCTACGGCCCCTTTCTGCAGACCAAGAACCTAAACCATCGCTAGAGCATGCTTTATGTCGAACAATGGCCAGGAAACCGGGCCGTTCTTTTCTGGGAAGGCAAGCTTGCCGTCAGCACAGGCGCGGCCAATCTGCTCCAGCAACTCTTCCCGGGTAGCATTAATGACGACTGGGTCGCAGCCGATTCCATCCAGCGATTTGATCTTCTGTTTGCGGCGTAGCTCTGCGAGGATGTGGCTCCCCCAGCGAGGATCGGCGGGTAGTCCCAACAGGCTCACGAGTGTTGCCCACACCAAGTCTCTGGTATGCGCCTGATAGTTAAGCACAAAGGTCTGGCCCGCGCTGCCGTTTCCATGAAGAGGTGCTGAGATGGCAATGAGGTGCCGAAGCGATTGTCTGCGGTCTCGCAGGGTGAGGGAACCCCGGTAGCAGGAGACGTCCTTAGCAAAGCCAGTTACCTGCTTCTTCCCGTCGGGAAAGGCTAATTCGAAGGTGTGGTTATCGTGGATCGCTGCCGTGATCGCACCGACCTCGGCATCGTTGCCAAACAAGCTGAGGAGGTGGGCCTGTCCACCCTCTCCCATATATCGGTCGACATGAAGGAAGATGCGTGTGCTCGTCTTTTCGGTGTTGCGTTTGTACTCAAGCCGCCCCAACCGCAGGTGTGCGTTCTGCATTCTCTGCCTCTTTCTTTGACTCCGTGAGCACCAGCGTCCGGCCGTCTTCGTAGACCAGGGCCAGTTCGTTCGAGAAGCGTTCGCGCTTGTGAATCTCCCTGAATCCCTTCTCCTTCACTTCAAAGGTGGTGACATGTTTCACGGAACGCCAACGGGCGAGGTGACGATCGGCCCCCTGGCCGAACACCCCGTTCAACAGGCCAGCGGTGCAGAGGAGCCCTACATGCCCACCGTGCAACGGAGTGATGGGCCTGCCTCCGGCCATTCCTTCCTTCGGTAGCAGAAAGGCTTCGACCTTCTTCCACGCGGATGAGCAGACAGCGAGGTCCTCCAGTTGATCGAGCGGCAAGCCGCGATAGACCACCCCTGTTGGCCGGGTGCCCGGAACTTCGTAGGGCTGTTCTTCGCCTGTCAGGTTCGGAAGCGGGTTATTCCAGATTGCCTTAGTAAGCAACTCCTGGTTTCGGTTGTACGCCTCCCCCGTCATCTTCTTTCGTATTCCAATAAATGCAACCTGGTCGAAGCGATCGGACTCAGGATCAGTTAGACGGAAGACATGGAACGAGGTGAAATTTGCGGCTAACAACTGGGCGCAGGCATAGAGTCGTTCGTGCGGAACCACCATGAGAAGCACTCCACCGTAGACGAGCCAGCGGTAAGTGTGCTCCAGAAACAGATACTCCATGCGCTTGTTATCCATCGAGCCTATCTCGGAATCGTAGGGAGGGTTGAGGTAAAGAAGTGAAAAGCTTTCAACCTTCGCTTGAGTATCGAAGACATTTCCGTGAACTGTTTCTACGCCGGCATCCCTTGCCGATATTGCGCGATCGGCATCGAGTTCGATCCCGTAGCGGGATGCAACAGCGCCCATAGTGAGTTGCATGAGGGCTGCGCCCGTTCCGACACAGGGATCGAGTACGCTCACCATCTCTGCTGGGTACTTCAGCAGGTTTCGCAGGTGTGTACGCTCTGCCTCGGGCAAGGGGTAGTAACCGAGTTTAATGCGACCAGCATTTCTCATAGGCTCCCCAAGGTTTTACTCAAAATACGTCGTGTGACTTGAACCATACAATGGCAGTAGCTGCCACTTTAAGTTTCCTTTCCGACAAATCAACCCTGGCTATTTGGCCAGAATATGGTTGATATAAATTGTCATTGTTCCGCAGGTGACGTTTGGCTGGACTTCTTCCGGTTGGCCTACGAGCCACAGGAATTCAAACTCAACAGGCGGAAGAGCTCGCTGAGTGACTCGGCCTGATGGCGTCAATTGACTGTGGAAAGCCACCACTTGCCCGAGATGCCGACTACGCGCGTTCGACCTGAATCACGGTTCGATCAACGTTGTCAGTGGGCCGCCTTTTTATGAAGGGCTCGGCCAGCCGGGTCAAAGCTCGCGTGACCGGCGCGTCCGCACTGTGTCCCTCACGGAAAGCGGGAAGGAACTCTTTATTCCCGTGGTTCAACTCCAGTCTGCAGTGATGAAGGAAATCTTCTCCAGAAGTTCCTCCTGACGAACTTGTACAGTTTGAAGCCATCCTCAAGCCTATAGGCAAGCGCGCGGAACTCTTGGCCGAGGACGAGGGCTCGTCAAAGTGGTGGGTTTCGCTCTGACCACAGGGCGAGTGTCGCTGTATGTCTTTAGCCAATTGCCGCAGAAACGTGTAACACCCCGCTGATTTGTGAAAGATCGATAAATTATCAGGCGCCACGCCGAAAAAAGGGCATCGTTGGGGACCATAGAGCTAGCACCTTTATGTCGACCTACTTCAGCTGGCAGATGCCCTATTCCGAGATCCTGGCGGAGTCCCGCGACGACGTCGCGGAAGACGATGGACAGGTGCGAGTTGGAAGCGATCCGTCGTTACCTCTGCAATCGAAGGTGACATCGCTCTTTGCTCAGTTGCGGGCTCCGCTTCTTCGATATCTGTGGGATTTCCGTCTGCCAAGTGAAACAGCGGAGGAACTTGTTCAAGAAGCGTTCCTCAAACTCTTTGAGGAACTAAAGCAGGGGCGGAGTGTGCAGATGCCTCGGCCATGGCTCTTCCGTGTGGTTCATCGACTCGCTCTTAAGGAGATGCGTCGTTTGCGGGTTAGGGAAGTGCCTGAACCTCTCCCGGATGGAGAGCCTGATCATCTTGAGGTCGCAGACGTAAGACCTAACCCCGCGGAGCAAGTACTTCTGGACGAGAGAGAGCAACGCCTTTCTCGCGCGCTGGATTCACTTCCAATTCGCGAACGTCAATGCTTGAGCTTGCGAGTGGAAGGTCTCCGTTATAGGGAGATCGCAGATGTGCTGGATCTTAGTGTCACCACTGTGAGCGACGTTCTTCGTCGAGCCGTTACAGCGTTGCGCGAGGCCTGCTATGAGTGAGCGAAAGGTGTTCCACCCGACAGAACGAGATCTGCTTATGGCCGCCGACGGCGAACTGGCTCCTCGCGAACATGATGACATCCGCCGGCATTTGGAGACCTGTTGGGACTGCAGGGCTCGAATGGCCGAGATCGAAGGGACGATTACGCAATATGTCCAACTCAGACGACGCGAGGTTGACGCGATCCTCCCGCCACTCGACGGACCCAAAGCTGAACTGGAGAGACTTCTTCGGGCCAGGGCCGTGGATACTCTGGTACCCGTGCAGCTGGGATGGATACGACAGGTGACCAAGTGGCAACGGTTCCCTCGACCGGTGTGGATTAGTGCGACGGCTGCGGTGACGATCCTCTTCGTCCTCATCAGTACTACCTTCGCGCCCACACTCTCAGCCTCGATTCTGATCAACAGAGCCGTCAAAATACAGAGCGGGGGTGAGATTCACTATCAAGCGGTCGAATATCGCGTGGGAAGCCGTACATGGGTTCGCCATACCGCCAAACAAGTTAAGTCAGAAGATATTGCGGCATCGGACAATGAACTCGACGCGCTCTCTCAAAGGTTGGCGTTCGATTTGAGTTATCCGCTCGACGCTCAGCAATTCGCACGCTGGCGCAGCGCTCTCTCCCGCAAGACAGACTCGATCCATCATGTCGCAGGCAACCTCGAACTCACGACCGAAAATCGTGGAGCGGGAGAGATCCTGCGGGCGCATTTTGTTGTCCGGGAGCAGGATTACTGGCCTGTCGAGGAGCGGCTGGAAACAAGGAGGGGAGACCTCATTACGATTGCCGATGTCACACCGACGAAGTCTGCTTCCGCATCTCCTGTCTCGCAAATCCCGAAACATATCCTTGCGAATCCTTCGAGCAAGGCGCAGGCTCCGCCCAAACCCGCAGCCGCTGAGCTTGCGCAGAGCGAATTGATGGCACGAGTCGCCATGCATCAGATCGGGGCGGACATGGGAGAGGAAGTACGGGTACAGCCAGGCTCCCGAGCTATATTGATCGTCGGCCGCACCGAGTCCAGAGCTCGCGAGGAACAGATCAAGCAAGTCCTGGCTACGGTGCCATGGGTTCAAACAGATCTTCACCCTCTTGGCGCGCCTTCAACCTCTCGAGTGACACCTGTACGAACCAGGGGCACTACCACACAAAATGCGCTCACGATCCCTCTCGAACAGCAGCTTTCCGCCGCTATTCCCAACTTTGATGAGCGAGTCGAATTCGTCAATTCGATATTGACCTCGTCAGAATCTGCTACAGAGCACGCATGGGCACTTCAACATCTTGCGAAGCGCTACGACGAAAGGCACATACGCCTTCTGAGTCCCAGCTCCAGGCAGATGCTCAATCTTCTCATTCAGTCTCATGACGAAGCACTCAGGCGAGAGCTCGACCAAATTGATTCTGAGATCTCCCGCATTCTGGGGAACTCTCACACAACCATCCCTGAGAGTGATGCCAGAGAATCCTGGCAGCAGTCTGCCGATATCACACTGCGCTCCGTTCGTAGCTTGCACGAGACCATCCTTACAACTCTGAGTGGAGCCAACGAAAATGAAACGATTGCAACCGCAGAAGAAGCAACCCAGAATCTCAGGCAACGGTTGATCGACTCGAAGGCCGCCGTGGCCGTCCTCCAGCAATCTGTCTCATTTCACTAACGACTTTTTTAGCCATGAAAGGACAATCTCCTGTGCACCGCATAGTGTTACCGATCTTATTGTTTCTCTTCTCTCTTCCTCTCTGTGCTCAGAATGCGAGTATCTCCGGCTTATTGAAGGATCCATCCGGGGCTGTTATTCAAAATGCTACGGTAAAAATTCTTGGTGCGGACACGGGTGTTCTTCGCACGACGAGTTCGAATAACAGCGGGTACTACTCTGCCTCGGAACTCCAGCCAGGCCGATATGCACTGACTGTTCGTGCCGCCGGATTTGAAACCGTCAGCAAGACCAATATCGTCTTGCAAGTCGCCCAGGCGGTCGAAGCCGATTTTGTGCTTCCCGTCGGAAGGGCTCAGGATGCGGTGACCGTAAATGACAACGCCGTGCAGCTCGATACGCTCTCAGCAAGCCTGGGTACGACGATCGATTCGCAGGGATTTCGTGAGCTCCCATTGCTCGGACGCAATCCCTATACGCTGGTAGAACTCTCTCCAGGGGTCGTGATTCATGGCAACGCCGGCTCTGGGCCTTCCATAAACGGGGGACGATCGAATACGAATGGAGTGCTGCTCGATGGGGCCGATGTGCTCAACTCTACGACGAACGATATTTCGTACACAGTTCCCTTGGAAGCAGTCGAGGAGGTTAAGGTCCAGTTGAGTTCCTACTCGGCGGAGTATGGCCGGGCAGGTGGAGGCGTTCTCAATGGAATTAGCCGATCCGGAATAAATTTATTTCACGGCGCCATCTATGAGTTCATTCGTAATGATGCTTTCAATGCCAACTCGTACACGAATAATTTCAACGGCCTTCCAAGGGCAGCGTTCAAGCGCAATGAGTTCGGTGTCGCCATCGGTGGCCCGGTCATACTTCCTCACCTTTATGATGGTCGCAATCATACTTTTTTCTTCTTCAACTATGAGGGAATCCGTCAGCACACTCCACAGACCATTATCGATACGGTTCCGACAAATCTGGAACGGCAAGGGGATTTCTCGCAGACCTTTAGCACTCCAGGGCATCTCGCCACAATCTACGATCCCGCGACCAGCGCTGCGGACCCGGCGCATCCAGGGGCTTACATTCGTAAGGCATTTCAGAATAACCGCATTCCAACGGGCCGTATAGATCCGACCGCGCTCAACATCTTGAAGTACTTCCCGCTTCCAAATCAGCCCGGGACTAATGGCCTGCTCAACCACGAAGTGACTGGCACAGATGTCAACAACATCAATCGACTCTTTATTCGCGGCGATCAGAACATTGGAGGAAAGCAGCATATTTTTATCCGATACGGCTGGCAGGGTGGCAACGATCAATCCACGATCGCAGGCAATATCGCCTATCCAAGGCAGACTTCTACTGCATATGAGCCGGTCATCACAACCAGTTACACCGGCATGATTGCGGACGATATCGTATTTTCGCCATCACTCCTAATGGACGTAAGGGTCAGTTTTACACGCGGCAATAGCGACAGCAATCCAGGCAGTCTCGGATTCGATCTTGGATCTTTAGGTTTCTCTCCATCGTTTTCCGGAGCGGTCAAGACCGAGCTCTTTCCCCGTGTCACGACAGCGGATGCAGCTTCCATCGGGCCAGATACGACGGCGGATCGACATAGCCATCAGGAAGATCGGCAAGTATTCGGTAGTGTGACATGGGTGAAGGGCCGCAACATCTTCAAGGTGGGTGCGGATCTGGAAGTCTTTCATAACAACACAACGGCTCCCTTTACGCCTGCTGGAGATTTCTCCTTTACCCGTGGATATACGCAAGGCCCAAATCCCGCACAGGCAAGTGCTAATGCCGGCTGGGGAGTCGCGAGCCTTCTACTCGGAGTTCCTGCCAGCGGCTCCGTTACGCTCGATCCGTCGCTTGCGATGCAGCAGTTTTACACTGCGGGGTTTGCCCAGGATACGATTCGGTTGACACCGACACTCACCGCCGAACTCGGCCTTCGCTACGACCACAGTAATCCCTGGACCGAGCGCCATAACCAGTTGTCGTACTTTGACCAGAATGCAGTCGATCCCATTACGGGAAGGGCAGGTCTGCTCACACCTGTAAACGATAGGCGCCGAGGACAAACTCTTTCGGAATACATCAACTTCAGTCCCCGTATCGGTCTTGCGTGGTCCGTATATCCGAAGACGGTGTTTCGCGCCGGATACGGCATCTTTTACAGTCCAGGCAATGGTGGAGTGGGTGCGGTTCCAAGCGAGTTCGGCAGCGGCTACCAGGCCACAACGTCTCTCTTTATGGGGCAGCCGGACGTGAATCCATATAAGCCGCCGATTGGGGCCGCGTTTTCGAATCCCTTCATTACGGGTCTGAGCCAGCCTCCATCAAGTCTGGTTGGATCAAGTGTCAGCAGCTTCTTCAATGTGACGTATCTCGTGCCGCGTAACGATCAGTGGACTGCGAGCGTGCAGCAGGCCGGTAAGGACTTTGTTGCAGAACTCGGCTATACAGGTAGCCGCGGGGAGCGCCTCTGGAACGACCGGCAGCGAGACCTTCCCAGCAGCTCCGTTTTGCGTCAGGGAAACGCCTTGTTACAGCAGGTTGCGAATCCCTTCTACGGAGAGATCACCACCGGAACACTCAGTTCCAAAACAGTCCAGAGTGTCCAGTTACTTCGCCCCTATCCTCAATACACAGGAGTAAGCCAGAAGCGCGATCCTGTTGGAGACTCGATCTATCACGCTCTCACGGCTAAGCTGGATAAACGCTTTTCGCACGGCTACTCGTTGTTGGCTTCCTACACATGGAGCAAGCTGATCGATGACGTTCAGGAGCGATTTGGTGGACGTTCCTATATCTCCGATCCGACCAATCTGCGTACATCAAGGGCGCTTGGCGACTTCGACTCGACCCACGCTTTTTCGCTTGCGCACGTTGTCGATCTCCCGTTCGGTCCTAAGCAGCGCTTTCTGCAACGTGGACCGGCTTCGTGGGTGTTGGGTGGCTGGCAGATGAATGGTGTTCTGCGAGTTCAGAGCGGCTTTCCCATCAGCATCACTGCGCCTAATGTATCCAATGTCTCCGGATTCACCTCGCATGCAGACAAGTTGCACAGCGGCAAGCAGACGACTTCTCCACAGACACGTAATGCCTGGTTCGATACCTCGGCTTTCCAGATTCCTGCGCCTTTTACACTGGGCACGGATAGCCGCAATGAGCCGGACATCCGCACACGCGTAAATTTCGACTATGACCTCGGGTTGGATCGATCACAGTACGTCGGTGAAAATCTCAAGATCCAGTTCCGCGCCGAGGCATTCAACCTGACCAATACACCTCTTCTTGACGATCCGAACAGCACTGTTGGAAATCCGAACTTCGGACGCATTCTCGGAGGCAGCAATCCTCGCGTCCTGCAACTGGGTATGCGGATCAGTTATTAGACACACAGTCGAACACCACGAGGGACCTATCGTTCATGATGAAAACTTTGTCGCGTCTCCTTGTTATTGGTATTGCGCTAGTGGTCCCAGGTGCCACCAGCGCGCAGGAGCTATTTTTTCTTCAGATGTCAGACCCACAGTTTGGCATGTACACCGCAAATGCCAGCTTCGAACAGGAAAGCGCTAACTTGGAGTTCGCAATCTCGACTGCGAACCGCCTTCACCCAGCTTTCGTTGTCATGAGTGGAGATCTGGTTAACAAACCGGGGGATAAGGCACAGATCGAAGAGTATCTGCGTATCACGCATAAACTTGATCAGGGCATTCCACTGTACAGCGTTGCCGGCAATCATGACGTTGGTAATGTTCCTACGCCGGAAAGCCTGGCGGCCTACCGGCAGGTCTTCAGTAGGGACTATTACAGCTTCCGCAATGGCGCGATGGAGGGGATCGTGCTCAACTCGAGCATCATTCAACATCCAGAGAAAGTCGTGGATGAGGAAGTCCGGCAACGGGAGTGGCTTGAGGAAGAACTGAAGAAAGCGATTGCCGGGCACGTTCAGTGGATCGTGATCTTCCAGCATATCCCCTGGTTCTTACATAGTGCGGATGAACCTGATCAGTATTTCAATATTCCTCGTGAGACTCGTTCTCGCTATTTGAAGATTCTCAAGGAAAGTGGTGTGCAATATGACTTTGCCGGGCATCTCCATCAGAACTCCATAGGAAAAGACGACGGCTTAGAGATGGTAACGACTGCTCCAATAGGGAAACCGCTCGGAGACGCCATCTCTGGAATCCGGATTATCTCTGTCAGTCAGCGTGGTCTCTGTCACCGCTACTTCGGCTTGGGGAGCCTACCCAATCGAATCGATGCAAAAGCATTCGCGGGATGCTCCCGTGATGCTCCGCAAGCTCCATAGAACGCTTCGGGTAATTAGGAACCACCCAACCTTTCGCGTAGGCCGCGCCTATGAACAACAGGAAAATAACCCATAAGGCGGCCAATTGACCCATCATCTGTCGAAACGCCGCCTGTATCGGTTCGGAGCCTGGACCTCGCTCAACAACAAACTCGAATACGGCTAGGGTCTTCCGCCACTATGCGAGTTGCTTTTGGGGGCATTTAGAAAAAACGAAAATAGTACGTCAGATGGCACTTAGTTTTGCGGCCGGGACGGTAAGAAGTTGGTCGATCGTTCCCACATTGCTGAAAACCGGGACTCGAACAATTTCGCCAGCCTCGGATCTACTTCGTACTGCACGTCATTGTCTTGTCTTTTGAGGCCTGCCGGCGACCAGTTCGCTGATCCAGTTCGTAGTAGATCGCCATCGATGACATAGCTCTTAAAGTGCATCAGGTCTTGCGAGGATTTGACTCTCACTTCAACCCCGCCTGCGATCAACATCTCCGTCGTCGAGGATCCGCGCTGTCTCTCTTGCTCAAACTCTCTCCAGTCGCGATAGACCCGCACTCGCACACCACTTCGTGCGAGCCGGACCAATTCTTCAGCTAATGGACGGTCTGTGAAACTGTACATCGCAATATCGATCGAGACTCTTGCCGAACCGAGGGTCTCCATTTCACTCCGCTCTAGGTTCGACTCCGGCGAATAAAGTGCGACTGTGTGAGGTCTATCCCCGCATTGAGGTGGGTCGTTCTGTCCTAAGGCTGGAAGGGCAATTACTGAGGGAAACAGTATTACGGCTATTGCTCGTACTACGATACGGGAAGAGAACATGCTTGCGAGTCTACTGCCGGAAGCCGCTTGCTAAATCAACTCTTTCGACTCATTCTTTACGTAGTTTCAATTCGGGCAGGTCTCGTCAGGGTGGCACTAAGTCTCGAGGCGAAAATAGGCGCTCCGGTAGTCATTGAGTGCCAAGGCGATTTTGGCAACAAGTGAGGCTTGCCGGGCCCCATGATTGATCCTATCGGCGCATGCTTGATGGAGACTCTTGCGGAGGACCTAATGGAATAGGATGCGGTTGGCTGCATCCATTGATTCAGCTGTACGATCTAATGAGTCGTTGGTCTATCTGGAACACCAGTGAGGCATGCGCATGTCGAGCTACACGAAAGATGCGGAAGCAGTATCCCGGCTTTCCCCGGAGCAGTTTCGGGTCACGCAAGAAGGCGGGACAGAACGGCCGTTCGCGAATGCTTTTTGGGATCACGATGAACCTGGCATTTACGTAGACGTAGTTTCGGGTGAGCCTCTGTTCTCTTTGCTCGACAAGTTCGAAAGCGACTGTGGATGGCCGAGTTTCACGAAACCCGTCGATCCCGAAAATGTAGAGGAGCAACCTGACAACAGTCACGGCATGGCCCGTACGGAAGTGCGGCCAAGCCACGCCGACAGCCATTTAGGACATGTCTTTGATGACGGCCCTCAAGATGCCGGTGGCCTACGATATTGCATCAACTCCGCGTCATTACGCTTCATCCCTGTTGACGAACTAGAGAGCGAGGGCTACGGGGATTATTTGAGATTATTCGAGCCCAAGGAGGGGGAATAGCGATATGTCTTCGTCACAGGAAACCGCGATACTTGCCGGTGGATGCTTCTGGGGAATGCAGGATTTGTTGCGGCGCTATCCGGGCGTAATCTCGACGCGGGTTGGATACGCCGGAGGAGGTGTCCCAAATGCGACCTATCGCAATCACGGGACTCACGCCGAAGCGTTGGAGGTTGTCTTCGACCCTCAGAAGCTGAGCTATCGGAAGCTGCTTGAGTTCTTCTTCCAGATTCATGACCCGACAACGTTGAACCGGCAGGGAAACGATGTCGGGACCAGCTACCGCTCCGCGATCTTCTACACAACCGAAGAGCAAAAGCAAACTGCAGAAGACACTATTGCTGACGTCAATGCTTCGAAACTTTGGCCCGGTAAGGCAGTGACCCAAGTCGAGCCGGCTGGCCCATTTTGGCAGGCAGAACCGGAACACCAGGACTACCTGGAGCGCTACCCAAACGGTTACACCTGCCATTTCATCCGGCCGAATTGGAGCCTTCCGCATCGGGCAGCCTGAAGCCCTAATTCGATAGTGAGTCTCATGGATCCAAAGGATGCTGAGGCGCTCTGGAAAAAAGTGAAGAACTCTTGGAGAGTTCTTTTAGCGAGCAGAGTTCACGCTGCCAGCCTAACTACCGGTAGAGGTGCCCCAGATGCGGGGCTAGGGTCGGGCGGCACGCGAAGGATCGGAGCAAGTTCCACTATCTCCTCGGAGCCACAAAGACCGCACCTATGCCAGGCCGAGTTTGATACCTTGTGGCAATTTTCGCAATAGACGGCCTTCTCGACGGGAATTGACACGAGACCCGGCTCCTTACGAATCATCTGTACATTGCGCATGAGAGCACCTCCAGGCGCGGAATCGTTCCTCCCAGCTCATCTGCATTCAGGCGGCCTGTCGGGCTACCATCGCCTCAAGCTCGGTGACAAGATTCCTAAGCGCTTCCAAATTGCGGATTGTCGTCATCGACCCGATATGTAACCGGTCAAGCACTGCGACGAAGGCCGTGTCGCCGATCTTCTCCGCAAGAGAATGGGCTTTGTGGATGCCCCGAGTCGCACGCTCCATCGCCTCGGCAACCTCCATCTGCAACTGTGCGTTGGGGATGGCGTTGGCCCTTTTCGCATGCGCGACGCGCCACAGGATCTCTCCGAAGATCGAGTCCCCGAGGAGTCGCCGGGAACTCTCAATCTTCGTCGTCGCTTTCGGATCGATAGGACCGCGCTGAATAAATGGTGGTCGGGGGCCGGACGCGGGATTGCTATTTCCGAGCGTCCCGTTTGTTTTCGGAAGAGCCCACTTTGGTAGCGAGGGGATTTGGAGCGGTTGACGGTGAGCGTTGAGTGGGACCCACATCTCAGCGAAGTTGTAGAGGTAGCGGCCGAGGCCGAAACAGACGGATGCCCGTTTAAAGGCCTGGGCTTCCGCTGCAGTCATTGAATTCTGCTCGTCGGCCCACTCCTCACCGCTCCCTGTATGGCACCCGAGTCCGGCGATCGTTAGAGAGCAGGTAACCAACACCTTACCCGTTTGGATGACCTTGTCCCGCTTCATCCTGCTGACGGCTGAAACGGTCGAGACTTCATAGGTCCTCGTCCAGCCAGTGGGCGTGAAGATCTGGTTGAGCCGGTCGGTGTACGCTCGCGGGTCAGCAAACGGAATCACCGCTCCTCGGCTGCCGTCCTGGGTTGTGTGTGTCACGCGCCATCTGATCTCGGTTGGGTCAAATGGCTCCGCGAGTCGCGTGAGTAGTGCTTCCAACTCTGGGTTTATCTTGGTTGTTTCGGTCGCCATCTCTCTATCTCCTCAAAGAAATAGGCGCTCCGAAGAGCGCCTGCGCCGTGGTTCTGCAACTCGTCAGAACGGGATGTCATCGTCGCCGATTCCTTGATCGGCGTACGCGTAACGTTCGTTAGCCGCGTACCCTAGCTGCCCATGACCGCTTGAGGCGCCGCGCGAGTAGCTTCCGCCGGCATCGCCGGAGCCTCCGCTTTGTTCATTCTGACGTCCGCCCAACAGGGTCAGTTCGTCGATCAGGATCTCCGTACGATACCTTTTCTGACCGGACTCCTTGTCCTCCCAGGACCGTGTCTGTATCTTGCCTTCGATGAAAAGTTGCGTGCCCTTCTTTACGTAGTCGCGCACAACCTCGGCCCTGCGGTTGAAGGCAACCAGGTTGTGCCACTCGGTCTTGTCGATCCAGTTTCCCTGGCCGTTCTTCTGCCGGTCGGCGGTAGCGAGCGTGAAGATGGCGACGATTGTGCCGCCTACGGTTGAGCGAATCTCTGGGTTTTTACCGACATTCCCTAGCAGAATTGCTTTATTGGTTCCCTTTGCCATAGTGATGGTCCTTCCTTCTGTAATCTCGGTGCCAGCGTGCCGAGGCTACTTATCCGCGTAGTGGATCCTGACGCGGTTTCCTACGCGACCAAGCTGGTCCGACTTGACTTCCCGAAACATCGATTCCGGGACATGGAGCTCGAGTTTAAGGAGCACGGATCTGTAGTAGTCCACATCCTGCTGGTGCGTGCCTGCGTCGACATCGTCAAGGTTGGAGTAGATGACCTTATCGTTTGGATCGAGGACTGTGCAGAAAACATAGACCAGCGGACGGTCATAGCCCATCGTCACGGTCACCGGTGCGCCTTGTGCGTTATTTGTTTCGAAGATGTGCTGGGACATCGTCTCTCCTAGGGTGGCGGTTTTGAGTGCCGTCACCAATAGTGGCGGCAAGAAGAAGACTTGAGATGAAAGAGGTCTCCGTAACTCTTCGGTAGAGTCATGCTTCAAGTGACATCGACAATGGGCGATACGCCGACATGGGTGTGTCGGCAACCGATACAACAAACCGCTGCGGTTATATTTCTGATTGCTTCGTCGAAGCGCTCAGGCACAGTCATCAGTTCGCCGGCCCGATTGTGAAAAGCGGGAGCAAGTTTTCCCCGCAAGCCCTTGTGTTCTTCCCTCCAGAGCTCGGTAGGAAGACTGCCGTCCCGGCCTCGAAAGACTAATCTCGAAGCAATTTCTGGACGTGTACGTCCCGATGGCACCAATAAGCTATGGATGGAGATCGCCAACTCGTACGTGTGGATCATGCGAAGCATTTCGATGCGGACCAGACTCTGAGCTAGGAAGATGGCGTGGCGTCCGTTGACTGCAATTGAATCGACGCGCTGCAACCAAGGAAGCGCACTGCCATCCATCGCGAGAAAGGCACACGCACGACCCATATCGAGGACTGCACCGCCGGATTCGACACCGCGCAGCACGTACCGTTTTGCGCGATGCTGATGCTCGAGGGAGACCCCAGGAGCGCAGTAGATCCCACGCTTCTGAAGGCCTTTGAGGAGGGTAGCCGGCAACGAAAGGCCGAATCGCAGATGATCAGGAGAGTTGAAAGACGCCTTTGGTTTTGCAGGGTGGGCTGCCATTGTCGCCTCCTAAACTGTCGCACTCTTGCGAATGGGTTGACCAAGCGCGGCCCGAATCTCCTCCTTCGAGCACCCGGCTCTGCACACGTAGAAGCGCGGGTCCGAGATCTTGATACCTAGATTGTTCCGCGACCGGTCTCTTCCACCCTGGGCGCAAGAGGGACATTGTGCTTTCCAGTTTCGGACATCTTGCTTTCCTGTCGTCTGGACATAGTCGAGAATTCGAAACTCCCGACGTCCGTCGACAGGTGCGCGTGGAGCGAAGGGCACCGGATCAGGTGGCCTGTAGGCCTGTGGCAGCGTCATCCCTTGCGTGAGAGTCTCAAGATCAGTTGCTGTGAGCTTTTTCAAACATCGCAGGTACGCCAACTGTGCTTCCGGGTTCAGATCCGCCTCGTAGAACCAATAGCGGCGATTGCTCTTGCGGTGGACTCCGAGGGGAGCGCGGATTGCATTGCCGTAGGCTCCGTCTTTGATCTCATCCTGCCTTGGAAAGATCTCGATTCCTTCTTTAAGACCACCGCCTTTGACGGGAACTCCAAGTCGGAGGGCAAGGTTGTATATATAGATGCGGCACTGAGACGCCAACAGGGGCTTTTCCCCGAAGATCCAGAGATGACCTCCACGACGTGACTGTTCCAGGGCCGCGTCCACTCCATCTTGCTTCAGTTCCCATTGGAGTTGGAAAAGGGCTTCGAGCGAGCCATCGTAGTCGGCGTCAATGGCGACCCACTTCGAACTCTGGGTCTGAGGGTTGATTGCATAGAGATTGATGGTCAGGTCGCCGTTGAGGTGCATCCGAACGACGTCCGAGTCTAAAGGTCGGGTCTGTTTGATGTACGGAACGCTACCATCGTGTAGGGGTTTGTCGCGCTGAATTCCAAACGCCAATCGGTTCACGAAGAGCCTCATGAACTCCTCTGCGGTCTGGCGACCTACGCAAAAGTTGTTGGGCATAGCCGGAGTCTCCCTTCTCAGCTGTGCGGTTTTACCCCGGCTCCGAAACTCGGTCAAATCTAGCGGTGGGGCCGGCGAGGCGTGCGAGTCAGGCGCCGTTCTCGCCGGGCGGGCCAGACGTTACGAGGTTGCAGCCTTTGGTACCGCGACAATCCTGAGCACGGATGTCAGGTCCACGGAGACGGCAGGTTTAAGGCTCTCGGGTGGGACTTGGTGGCCTTTGTCCGAGGAGCGAGTGATGATCCCGTTGACTCGTGCGATGCTGCGGTTGATCGAGCGGATACGACTTGCGGACAGACGCATGGCTACTCCTCCAGGAGTTGAAGTGGGTTGAACTAGGTTGTTGAGGGAGCGAGGCGGGCAGGTTAAGCGTCGGCGAGCTGCGTCTGCGCGAGCAGCAAGCCCGGCTGTTCGACGTAGCTGAACAGTTTGTACTCCGAGAAGATCTGGTCGAACTTCTCCGAGGTGAACTGGTCCTCGCAGGCCTCAAAGGAGAGCATGTACCAGTCTTGCCTGAACCGGCTGGTCCTTCAAGCAGCAACGGCTTTTGGAGTTTGGCTGCCAGGAAGACAACCTGGGTCATTATCGGGTCGACGAAATAGCCGGTGGCCGCGAGTTTGATGGAAAGCTCTTCGAGAGATTCAAACACCGCTATCCCTCCTCGACTCTCGGGGGATCGAACATGCCTCAAGGGAAAGTTCGGTCCTGCGTTCCCACAGGTTTTGGCGCAAGTCGTAGTAGTCGGCCCTCCACAGCGCAAGAGGCGACAGGGCGCACACCAAAGCCGGTAGCAGAACCGCGATCCCAAACCGTTGTGCCCGATCTCTCATTTGCGACTCCTCTAAACGAGACGTAAGCATGGGATCGTTTCAAAACTCGGTCAAATTTCCCTGTCCGACGGTTTACCGTCAGTTAGATTTCCCGCTCCTACGCCTATTTGACCGAATTTCAGACCGATCTCATGATGTCTGCGCTTGGTTGACTCGACAGCTGGGTCGACTGTCGCAGAAGGGTGCAGACCGGGGTCATCAACGGGTGCTTGGATCGGGATCTGGTTGTGAATAACTTGCGGATAAACGGTGCATCGACAATATTTTTCAGCGGCAAGAGCGAAGCGACTGGTCGACGTTCCCCCTACACCGATATACATCGATCAGTCAGAAATTTTGATTGCAGGGCTGAAGGAGGTCGCGAATTCTATCGAGATCCGTGCCTGAATGCAAAGAGCCCGGGTTATTTGGGGTAATTTGACCGAGATTCAAGACAGAGCTATTCATATTTGGCCATAAGGCTTGATGCATCGACCCAATGGGAGATAGCCATGGAGACAACTCGTGAATCGGCGCGCTTTCTCAGTACAAAGGAGCTTTCGAAGCTTCTTGGGATTCCGGAAGGCACGTTGCGGCAATGGCGTTGCTCAGAGGTTGGTCCCAAATGGCACAAGCTAAGGGGAAGCGTTCGTTATGATAAAAGCGACGTGGAGAGTTTTCTCCACGAGAGCGAGCGTATTCCGTCTGTGCGGGCACACATGGAGGAACACCTTGTCTCTGTTTCGTCCCAAAGATAGTCGTTACTGGTGGTACTCGTTCTACTTCGATGGAGAGCGTTACCGCAAGAGCACGAAGAAAACCAAGAAGACCGCTGCGGCGATTGTTGAAGCCAGCCTGCTGGCGCGCCTTCAAGAAGGCGATGCCATCGAGTTGGGTAGAAAGAAACCTCCTGTTCTCAGGGACTTTGCAGAACGCTTTCTGGAATGGGTGGACAATTCGCAGCAGCTGACGCCCAACGGAAAGCGATATTACCGTTACGGATGGCGGTTGTTGCGCCTGTCCAAGCTCGCCGGCATGAGAATCGACCAGATCTCGCAAGACGTGGCCGAATCGATTGTCTTTGAGCGCCCGTTGTTGAACAGGAGGAAGAAAGATAAGGAAGGGAGGTATGAGGAAAAGAAGGAGATGGTGGCCTGCACCGGCCATTACACAAACCAGGCTCTGCGTACTCTGAAGCGAATGCAGAGCAAGGCCGTCGAATGGAAGCTGTTGCGGGATATCCCGAAGATCAGGTTATCGAAGGCTCCTGGGCGGGATCGGATGATGGATGAGCAGGCAGAGGATGGACTCGAGCAGGCTTACGCAGGTCCGATCAAGCATCGCAGAATAAAACGGCTCAGGCAGCAGGCTTGGCTAGTCGTGGTCATTCTGCAGGACAGCGGCATGCGACCGGACGAGGTCTTCCCCATGCGGATCGAAAACATTTACTGGGATCAGAACCGGATTTGGGTTCCGGAGGGCAAGACGGATAACGCCACCCGTTTTGTGCCGATGAGCGACCGCATGAAGACCATGTTGCGAGCCTGGTGCGGATCGAGAAAAGAGGGGTGGGTCTTCCCATCCTCTCGTTCGAAGTCCGGTCATCTCACAACGATTGCCAAGGGCTTTCAGGCTGCCCGAGGGAGGGCGGTGCTGGACAAGAAACTGGTTCCGTATTCAGCACGGCACACCTACGGCACCTACACGATGGAAAAGAGCGGCAATGCCTTCGCAGTAAGCAAGTCCATGGGGCACGCCGACCTGAAATCGATGGAGCCGTATCAGCACCAGGAACTGGAACCACTGCGGGCTGCGATCAACCAGCGCAACCGGCGAAAAAAGTTTGGTCAGGTTTTTGGTCAGGTTTTGGAAAACGCATCGTAGGGGCAAACGAGCCGGTGACGGTAAGTGCTTGAAAGATTGGGAGAAAGGTGGTGGACGCGGTAGGGATCGAACCTACGACCAGTCGATTAAGAGTCGAATGCTCTACCAGCTGAGCTACGCGTCCTTTTGGTTTTTGCTCCTGGAGGGGAGGTCAGCGAGAGCCGTTGCGAAGATCCGGGACAAGCAAGACTGCAATCACTTGACTCCTTAAAGATAACACAGCTTGCAGGGGTTGGGATGGCTCTGCAAGCTGTGAGTGCACCTAGAAAAAATGTGAGTCAGCCGACGAAATCGACGTTGGCGCGATGAGGAATAATGCCGCGATCGAAGCCCATGTCGAGGAGTTTTCGGATGGAGTCTCGGCCGTCGTCGCCGTAGTTGAGCGTGCGCTCGTTGACGTACATGCCGACGAAGCGGTTGGCCAGCGTGGGGTCCAGGTCGCGAGCGAACTGCATGGCGTAGGCTAGGGCTTCTTCGCGGTTGTCGAGTGCATGCTGGATGCTGTTGCGCAGCGCGTTGGTTGTGGTCAGGAGGGTCTCTGGGCCGAGAGAGCGGCGGATGGCGTTGCCGCCAAGGGGAAGGGGTAGGCCGGTTTGCTCACGCCACCACTGGCCGAGGTCGAGCAACTTGATGAGGCCGTCGTTGGCGTAGGTGAGCTGGCCCTCGTGGATGATGAGGCCAGCGTCAAACTCGCCCGCGGCGACGGCGGGGATGATCTTGTCGAAGGGGACGACCGCGGTTTCGATGTCGGGGGCAAAGAGCTTGAGGGTGAGGTAGGCGGTGGTGAGGGTGCCGGGGACGGCGACGCGGGTCTTTTTGACCTGTGGCAGGGTGAGCTTGCGGCTGGAGACGATCATGGGGCCGTAGCCTTCGCCGACGCTGCCGCCGCAGGCCATCAGGGTGTAGTTCTCCTGCAGATAGGGGTAGGCGTGGAAGGAGATGGCGGTGACGTCGTAGAAGGCTTCGTTGATAGCGCGGTGGTTGAGGGTCTCGATGTCGGTGAGGGTGTGGTTGAACTTGAAGCCGGGGACTCGGACCTTGTTGGTGGCGAGGCCGTAGAACATGAAGGCGTCGTCGGAGTCGGGGCTATGGGCGATGCTGATGTCTCGGATGGCGGTGCTTGCTGCGGTCATGATGCGCTTCGTCCTTGCTGGAGGTGAAAGATGGTGAGATGCGCCGAGTTTAAGGGACGGCTCGGCTGGGGGAGGGGAGAAAGTGCGAGAACTAAGGGGTGCCGGTTTAGGACTGCCGCCAGCGCTGGAGTGAGCTGAAGATGCCGGCTGCGGCGGTGATCTTGACGATTTCGCCGGGGATGAAGGGTGCGACGGCGAGCGACCAGGTTGCAGAGATGCTGTGGTTTGCGTAGAAGGCTAACCAGCCAGCGCCGAGGAGGAAGATGGGCAGCGTTGCGGCTGTGGCAGCGGCGAGGGCGCTTCTGAAACGTGTGGTGAGAGGTTGCATGGCGCGTACAACCCAACCGGCAGTCGCTGCAGCCAGCGGGTAAGAGAAGAGAAAGCCGCCGTTAGGGCCGAGGAGATGAGCTACTCCGGCGGGACCGCCGCTCGGGGTGAAGACGGGAAGTCCGATGGCGCCTTCAGCGAGGTAGAGAACCATCGCGGAGAAGCCGGCGAGGGGGCCGAGAGCCATGCCTACCAGAATGACGGCGAAGTTCTGGAGGGTGAGAGGGACGGGCGTAAAAGGCAGTGGAAGCGAGATGTGGGCGCAGGCGGCGACGAAGGCGGTCGCGCTGATCACCAGAAGGGTCTTGCCGGCGAGAGATTCCTGAAGCGATCCTGAGCGCTGCGCAAGGCCGAGTTGGGAGGGGATGGTGGATTGCATCGAGCAAGTCCTTTCGCGCTAGAAGCGCTTGGATGAAATGGATTGATTCCGGGTGTCGGCAAGGGTTGGTTCGAATGCATGGCATAAGTTCGTTTTCGCGATAACCGTTGCGTCCTGTTGCGGGAGAGTACGCGGTGTTCGCGAGTCCTGATTCTTTATGGCTGCGAAGACATGCTGAGCAAAGTCGGGCTGCGGACCGGTGGGGGCCTGGCGGCTGCGCACGTGTCGAGCCATGGCGACGGCGGCGAGCACGAGGGCGAAGAAGCAGAGAATCGAGATGGCAAGGAGGATATACATATGAGCCAGTAAGCAGGATAACAAGGTGCGCAGGCTTCGTGCATCTTATTCGAGATGCGGCGCGATTTGGCTGGATATTTGCACGCAGCCTCGATGATTCTGAGGGTGATGAAACTCCTTGCGGAAGCGGTATGAACTAGGTACGCTCTGCGGGCGAAAGGGGTTTTCCACTTGACGGTGGGTATGGTGGAGTTTGTACTTAGTTCTGTAATGACTCGTTCGAGCCAAGCGCGTGCGGTAAAAAAGCAGACGGGTGCCGTCGTGGGTCTGTATGAACGAAGTCAGGTGGGCTGGCGAAAGGTAGCAACGGGTGCTGCCGCGCTGCTCGCCCTGGCAATGGGGTACCACGTCATCTTTGGGCAAAACGGGCTTACGGTGTACCAGCAGAAGAGGCAGGACGCGCAGGCTCTGGATCGTCAGCTGCATAGCTTGAAGCGGGAGAACGATCTGCTCAAGGGGCATGTCGAGCGGTTGCAGAACGATCCGAACGCGATTGAACATCAGGCTCGCGAAGAGTTGCATTACACGCGCCCCGGCGAGGTGATCTACACGTTGCCTGCGAGCACGGGTTCCTCGGGTGCGCCGAGCGAGCCGGTGCCCGCCAAGCAGTAGTTCCTCCGTCCTCAGAGGATGATTAGATTCCTCCCCGAACTGCATCTCCGTGTGGTCGATAAGGTGCGACCTCAAGCCGTTCCCGCGACGGTATGACGTATCGCACCCGCGTGTGAGGGCAGCAGTGGGTATCCCCAAGGACAAGTTGCGAGCGACTACGATAGTCTGCTGAAGACGAGAGGAAACTGTTAATGATTTTCGATATGGAAAAACCCGGGGGGCGGGGGAGTTATAACCTGCTGATCGGGCTGGTTGCGCCAAGGCCGATTGCTCTGGTGACGAGCATGAACGAGGATGGCGGACTGAACGCGGCGCCTTTCAGCTCGTATAACTACCTGTGTACTGACCCGCCAATTATTGGCATGGGCGTTACGAACCGGCCTAACGCGGGATTTGTGCCGAAGGATACGGCAAGGAACATCCGGCGGACGGGTGAGTTCGTCGTGAATGTGGTGACGGAGGATCTGATGCCTCGGATGAACATCTGCGCTACGGACTTTCCGGCTGAGGTGAATGAACTGGAGATGGCGGGGTTGACGACAGCGCCGTCGCAGGTGGTGAAGGTGCCGCGAATCGCGGAGGCTCACGCAGCGCTCGAATGCCGGGAGTTCACGACCATGGAGATTGGCAGGTCGCGGATCATTCTGGGCAGGGTGGTTTCAATCTACATCGAAGACCGATTTGTCGATCCCGCTGGACCGTACGTACGGGCTGAGGAGTTGCACGCGATTGGCCGGATGAATGGTCTCGGCTCGTATGTGAAGACGCGGGATTCGTTTTTGACGATGCCTCGCATCTCGTATGAGGAGTGGAAGAAAGGCGAGCGCTAGGCGGTCAGGAGAGGTATTCCTTCAGCCACGGGTCGTTGGTGTGGACGAGTTCGTGCGTGTTGCCGTCGAAGACCACCTGGCCTTCATTCAGGACGAGGAACTTGGTGCTGTCGTCGATCCCGCCGTTGGGGATTGGTTCTATTTTGCCCGTCTGCTCGTTGAAGCGGTGCGTGGCCAGAAGGAAGGCGTCCTGGAGGCGGTGGGTGATCAGCAGCGATGTGGTGTGGCTGACGTCACGCTGCTTGATGACAAGGTCGATGATCGTGGTTGAGGTGATGGGATCGAGGCCACCGGTGGGAGAGTCGTAGAGGATGAGGTCTGGCTTGGCGATGATGGCGCGAGCGATGGATACGCGGCGTCGCATGCCGCCGGAGAGCTCCGAGGGGAACTTTTCGATGGTGTTCTCCAGTTCAACGAACTGAAGCGCCTCGACGACACGTTTATGGGCCTCTTCGTCCGGAACGCGATCTTCGTGAAGCCGATAGGCAACGTTGTCTTCGACGGAGAGGGAGTCAAAGAGTGCGGATTCCTGAAAGACCATGCCGATACGGGCGCGAAGTTTAAAGAGGTCGGTCTCACGCATGCGAGTGACATCCTCTCCGAAGACGCGAATGGTGCCGGAATCCGGTCGAATGAGGCCGTTGGCCAGCTTCATCAGAACTGATTTTCCGCCGCCGGCCGGGCCGAGGATGATGCGGGTTTCGCCACGATAGACGGTGAACGAGATGTTCTGCAGGACGGGCTTGATGTCGAAGGTTATGGATACATCTTCGAAGACGACGACAGGCTCCGCAGAGTCGGGGCTTTGCTGGGTCTGAGAGACGTCTCCGGGAGCGATGTCTGCGGGCATGGTCTGATTACCTGCCGAAGATGCCGATCATCGCGCGGCTGACGATGAAGTCGACGATGATGATGAAGACAGAGGAGTAGACGACAGCCTGGGTGGTGGCTTTGCCCACGCCCTGAGTGCCGCCTTTTGTTGTCATACCGAAGTAACAGCCTACCGTAGCGATGATGAATCCGGAGAAGAGCGGCTTGGTGAGGCCTTGGACGACATCGCCGTACTGGAGCGCGCGGTAGGAGTTGTGGAAGTAGGAGGAGGCGTTAAGTCCCATGAGGGTGACGCTGACCAGGGCGCCACCAGCGATACCGACTGCATCGGAGACGACGGTGAGGAAGAAGAGCATGAAGACCGTAGCGTAGAGGCGCGGGGTAACGAGCTTGCGGACGGGATCGGTCCCGAGGGCTCGCATGGCATCGATTTGCTCGGTGACTTTCATGGAGCCAATCTCAGAGGCCATTCCAGATGCATTGCGGCCGGACACCATCAGGCCGGTGAGGACAGGCCCGAGCTCTTTGACCATCGAGAGGGCGACCAGGTTGCCGGTCAGGCTGACGGAGCCGAACTCCTGGAGTGAGGTGGCTGACTGCAGGGCGAGCACGCAGCCCGTGAAGAAGCCGGTGAGGACAACGATCGGCATAGATCCGACGCCGATCGAATCCATCTGGGTATAGATATCCGCCCAGTAGCGGGGACGGGAAAAAAGGTTCGAGACCGCACGCCAGGACAGGATGGAGTAGTCCTGGACGGAGGCAATGATTTGCTTGGCGAAGATCTCTGGAGAGACTAAGGGCATCTGGTTATGTGGCTCAGATTATCAGATGCGGGCCCGTTGGCTGTCGATTGTATGTATATGGAAGGATTGCGGAAGGCAGGAAGGTGCATCGGACTGGCACGGAATGAGAAGATAGAGGAGATGATAGCTGAGATGACGGCGGCAGTGCTTTATGGCAAGGAAGACCTTCGGCTGGAGCGTGTGGCGGTGCCGCGGGCTGGGCCTGGGGAGCTGGTCGTTCAGGTGGGCGCGGCGCTGACCTGCGGGACGGATCTGAAGGTTTATCGGCGTGGATACCATGCCATGATGCTGAAACCGCCGATGCTGTTTGGGCACGAGTTCGCGGGGGTGGTTGCGGAGGTTGGCGCCGGGTTAACGGCATTTCATGAGGGAGACAGGGTGGTGGCGATGAACTCCGCTCCCTGCGATGTGTGTTTTTTTTGCTGGCATGGCCAGCAGAATCTATGCGAGAACCTTCTGTTCAACAATGGGACCTACGCAGAGTTTATTCGGATTCCGGCGCGGATCGTGCAGAAGAATACGTTGCTGGTGCCGGATGGAGTTGCTCTGGAACACGCCGCGTTAACCGAGCCGCTGGCATGTGTCGTACGCGGTCTGGAGGAGAGCGGAGCCAAGGCCGGCGATACGTTGGTGGTGGTCGGCGCAGGTCCTATCGGGCTGATGTTCATGCATGTGGCTGAACTCGCCGGGGTCAAGGTGATTGCTGTTGTGAAGCGGGAAGATCAGATCGCCGCAGCGACATTGTTCGGAGCCGCCAGCGTAGTGCATCTGGAAGCTGTAGAGGACGTGGTGGCGGCGACTCGCGCGTTGACACCGGAGGGCCGCGGTGCAGATGTTGTGATCGATGCTGTAGCAAGTCCTGCAGCGTGGGAGTGGGCGGTCGACATGGTGCGTAAGGGAGGTACGGTGAACTTCTTTGGTGGGCCGCCCCGGGGAACGAAGGTACAACTGGACACGAACCGTTTGCACTACGGCGATATTACCTTGAAGGCGAGTTTTCACCACACCCCGGCAACGTGCAGGACGGCGTTTGACCTGGTGACCAGTGGGCGATTCAAATGCGCGGAGTATATTACCGGCCGTGCCGGCCTCGACGAAGTGCCCGATCTCTTTGCACGTATGTTGAGCAGGAGCGGAGGTTCGCGGGAGATCAAAACCGCGGTCTTTCCCGGCGGAGTACCACGATGAGTGACGGGATTGCGGCTCAACACTCGCTTTTAGGCGCTCCACTGGAGTATTTGACTCCATTGGACCGGCCGAACCTTGCAGAGGCGCGGACATGGTGCCGCAAGCTTGCCACGACTCACTATGAAAACTTTCATGTTGCGACCTTTTTCCTGCCACGCAAGGTGCGACCTCACTTTGAGAGCATCTATGCATACTGCAGAGTAGCCGATGATCTGGGGGACGAAGTCGCTGATCCCGCGGTTGCTACTCGCCTGCTCGATACGTGGGGCTTGATGCTGGATGAGTGCTATGACGCGCCGGAACGGTCGATGCACCCGGTTTTTGTTGCGTTGCATGAGACGATCCGAGAGTGCAACCCGCCGCGTGAGCTCTTCGCGGATCTGCTGCATGCGTTTCGGATGGACCAGGTGAAGACCGCTTACGAGAGTTGGGAGGAGCTGCTGGTTTACTCACATTATTCCGCCAATCCGGTGGGGCGGCTGGTTCTGTGGGTTTGCGGGTATCGGGAGGAGTCGCTCGGGCTGCTTTCGGATAAGGTATGCACAGCACTCCAGCTGGCGAATTTCTGGCAGGATGTGGTGGAAGATGCGGAGCGGGGCAGGCGCTATGTTCCTGGCGACGCGATGATCAGGTATGGAATCGATGAAGGGCAGATCGAGGGGCGAGTTTTTACGCCTGAGTTCAGGGCGATGATGCAGGAGCTGGTGGCGCGGACTCGGGAGATGCTGCTGGAGGGCGGCTCTGTCAGCAAGCACGTGGATAGAGACCTGGCAGTCATCCTGGACTTGTTCCGCAAAGGTGGGGAGGCGATTTTGAATGGCATCGCTGCGGAGAATTTCGATGTGCTGCGCGGAAGGCCAGTGGTGTCGAAGGCCCGGAAGGCGGGGTTGCTGCTGGAAGCACTTGCGGGCAAGTTGCGCGCGGGGATGTCTACGTGACCCTCGGTGAGGCGTATGCCGTCTGCAGCGCGATCGCGCAACGGGAAGCAAAGAATTTTTACTACTCCTTTCGCGTGCTGCCAGTGCACAAACGAAATGCTATGTGCGCGGTGTATGCGTTTATGCGGCGTGCCGACGACATCTCCGATGATGAGACGCTGCCGGTGGCAGAGCGCCGCGAGATGATGGCCCGGTGGCTGGAGGCCTGGCGGGATGCGAGGCGGGGTGGCGTCTCCGACGACCCTGTGTTCCTTGCGTTGAACGACACGCAAAAGAGGTTTGCGATCCCCGACGCGCTGCTGGAAGATTTGGTGCGAGGTACGACGATGGATCTGGAGGAAAAACAGCCGGGCGTAGTAGCCATCACTATCGCGACAGCTTCAGAGCAGGGAAGTCGAACGCAAACATTTCAGTTCTACGAAAGCTTCGACGGCTTATATCGTTATTGCTACCTCGTCGCATCGGTTGTTGGGCTCGTGTGTATCCGGATCTTCGGGTATAGCGATCCGAGAGCGGAGTTGCTCGCAGAGAAGACAGGTGTTGCGTTTCAGTTGACGAATATATTGCGCGATGTGAGCGAAGATTTGGAACGCGGTCGAATTTATCTTCCAATGCGGGATCTTGAAGCACACCAGTTTTCGGCGGAGCAACTTGTATTGGCAGCTCGACACAGAGAGAAGCCCGAGACGGTGACGAATTTGCTTGCGCTGGAGGCATCCCGGGCACGGGAGTATTATGCTTCGGCTGAAGAGCTTCTGCCGCTGATCGATCGAGATAGCCGCGCCGCGCTTTGGGTATTGGTGACGATCTATCAAGGATTGCTTGGGCGAATTGTCGCGAGGAACTACGACGTGTTCTCCGAACGTGTCAGCGTGCCGACGACTAGCAAGCTGATGATCCTGGCGCGGGGGATGGCTATGGCTGTGCGCTATCGGATGGTCTCGTGAGCGGAAGAGAGCAGAGTGACGTAATTGTGGTCGGGGCTGGGGCGGCAGGCCTTGCTGCTGCAGCTGCTCTGGCTGGGGCAGGGAAGAGGGTGACGGTGCTCGAACGCAAGCCCTACGTTGGCGGCAGAGCTTGCTCTTACGAACATCCTGCTCTGCATGAGGTTGTGGATTCGCAGCATGTGCTGCTGGGTTGCTGCACCAATCTCATTGAGTTGTGTGAACAAAGTGGAAGTGCGGACAAGATTCGCTGGTACGACAAGCAGACTTTCCTCGAGCCTGGCGGCAGATCCAGCACGATCTCTGCTAGCGGCTTGCCGGCACCGTTTCACTTTGCTCCGAGCTTTCTGGCCATGTCGATGCTGGGATGGAGGGACAAGCTGGGAATGGCGCGTGGACTGATGGAGTTCTTCCGCGGGTATCCGGCAGAGGACAATGAGAGCATTGAGCAGTGGCTGAAACGAACGCGGCAGACCGAGCTTTCGATCAGGCACTTCTGGAATCCGATCCTGACGGCGACGCTGAATGATCACGCCGCACATTGCTCGACTCGTTATGCGGGCAAGGTCTTCCATGAACTATTCATCAAATCTTCTACGGGCGGCCGATTGGGCATTCCAACGGTGCCATTGAGCGAGTTCTACATGGCTGCGGCACGATGGATCGAGTCTCGCGGTGGAACGGTGCAGCTTCGGGCTAGCGTTGAAGCCATTACGCAGGAGCCGAGCGGGCGTTGGCGCGTAAATATTGCAGATAGGAGTTACACCGCGGATTCCATCATTCTCGCGCTTCCATTCGAGCAGACGCAAAAACTGTTACCGGCCGTTCGGTTGAACGAGCAGTATACGGGCCTTGCCCTGAACACGAGAGATACGTTGGAATTGAAGATGGCCCGGCAGGTGCATTCGCCATTCACTTCGATTCTTCTCTGGTTCGACCGTGAGATTACCAATCTTGACCACGCGTGGCTCCTGGATACGACAATTGAGTGGTTCTTCCATAAGTCGCGTATTCGGCGGTATGCGCCGGAGAAGGGGAGCTACGTGGAACTGGTGATCGCAGGGTCGAGAGCGCAGCTGAGTATGACGCGCGAGGAGATTCTGTCGGGCGCGTTGAATGAGTTGCAACTTTTCTTCCCTGAGGTGAAGCGAGCAAAGCTAATAAAGAGCGGCGTGTTGAAGGAGGCTCGTGCGACGTTCTCGGTGGTGCCGGGGCTGGATCGGTTTCGGCCCACACAGGCGTCGGAGTGGCCTGGGCTGTATCTTGCGGGAGATTGGACCGCGACGGAGTGGCCTTCAACAATGGAAGGGGCCGTTCGCAGCGGCAGGCTGGCGGCAGGCGCGGTGATGGGAGATACCAAGCGGTTTATGGCGGCGGAGACGCCTGCCAGCGGTCTGATGCGGTGGTTGGTGGCGGGTTGATGTCTCGGGTACAGAATGAAGCGGAAATTGTGCCGCAGTGGCTAAACTAAGCCTCGATCAGGACACGGCCATAGCGCTTCTCGACGTACTCATCGAGGATGACCTGAAACTCCTCGACGATACGGTCGCCCTTCAAGGTGGTGAACAGTTTTCCGTCAACATATACGGGGGCCTTGGGCTCTTCGAACGTTCCCGGCAGCGAGATGCCGATGTTGGCGTGCTTCGACTCACCCGGTCCGTTTACGATGCAGCCCATGACGGCAAGTTTCAGCTCTTCGACTCCCGGATACTGCTTTTTCCACTCGGGCATCGACGCCACCAGATAGCCCTGAATCCTCTCAGCGAGCTCCTGGAAGTAGGTTGAGGTTGTTCGTCCGCAGCCAGGGCAGCTGGTTACCTGCGGCATAAAGCTGCGAATTCCGAGCGACTGGAGAATCTGTTGCCCGCATCGAACCTCCTCCGACCGGTCGCCCCCCGGAGTCGGGGTCAGGCTAACCCGGATCGTATCTCCGATGCCAGCCAGCAATAAAGGAGCAAGGCCCGCAGCCGAAGCCACGATGCCCTTCATCCCCATTCCGGCCTCTGTCAGGCCGAGATGAAGTGCGTAGTCGCAACGCCGCGCCAGTTCCGTATAAACATCGATGAGGTCGCGCACGCCCGAGACCTTGGCCGAGAGAAGAATTTGATCCCGCCGTAGTCCATAACGCTCTGCCGCGGCTGCGTTATCCAGAGCGGACACCACCATGGCTTCCATCATCACGTCGCGAGCGGGAAGGGGATCGGCAGCCTTTGAATTGTCGTCCATCATCTTCGTCAGCAGCGCCTGATCGAGCGAACCCCAGTTCACTCCGATCCGCACCGGCTTCTGATGCTCGACCGCAACCTCAATCATAGTGCGGAAGTTGTCATCGTCTTTTCGTCCGATCGAGCAATTGCCCGGATTGATGCGGTACTTCGCCAGCGCCTTCGCCGCTTCAGGAAACTTCTTCAGCAGCTGATGCCCGTTGTAGTGAAAGTCCCCGATGATCGGTGTTGACCAGCCCTTCTTTGCTAGTTCGTCCACGATATAAGGCACGGCCTTTGCCGCTTCGTCGTTGTTGACCGTGACGCGCACCATCTCCGAACCGGCTCGCGCGAGCGCAGCAACCTGCTGCACTGTGCTTTCGACGTCGGCTGTGTCGGTATTCGTCATCGACTGCACGACAACCGGCGCATCTGAACCTACGTGAATTCCACCAATGTTTACGGTTACCGCACGTCGACGCTGTATCTCTGGCATAAGTTTCCCTATGCGATTTTATCATTTACGGCTCTATCGGCAGCCTCGCGATACACTACGGGAAGTGGCCCGGTAGCTCAGTTGCATAGAGCAGCGCACTCCTAACGCGAAGGTCGCAGGTTGGACTCCTGCCCGGGCCACCATGAGTATCCGATTGATTGCTAGGCGACGGAATGGGCTGCGAGCAGGTCCTCTATCCGAACGGGCAGGCTGCGGACACGCACTCCGGTGGCGTGATAGACCGCCGCGGTAATGGCGGGTGCGATGCCGGCCAGGCCGATTTCGCCGATACCGCGGGCGCCGTACTCTCCCATGATGGGGTCGGGAATGTCGAGGAAGTGAACCTCGATATCCGGCATGTCAGCGATTGTGGGAACGATGTAATCGGCGAAGTTGTCATTGATGGGATGACCGCTATGCGGGTCGTAGGTGGTTTGCTCGAATAACCCCATGCCGACTCCCATGACGATCGCCCCTGCCATCTGGTTGGTGGCTGTGCGCTTATTAATGATGCGACCGCCGTCAACGACACTGACGACTCGACTGACGCGCAGCTTTGCAATGCCGGGGTCCCATTCGATCTCAACGAACTGTGCGCCGAAGGAGTGTGTGGAATAGTTGCGGGCTTTAGGATCTGCGCCTAGACCTCCGGACTTGCCGTCTCCATTGGCGCTGGCAAGGTTTGCCATGCTGAGAATCTCCTGGAAGGGTACGCCGCTGGAGGCTGGTTGACCTTTGGCGTGAACGCAGCCCCCGGACATCGTCAGAGAGTCGATGTCTTTGCCAGAGAATGGCGATTTTTTGGCAGTCGTGGCGACGGTAAGGACGACTTTAATAGCGGCATTGACTCCGTCAACAACGGAAGGCAGGATCGTTGCTGTCGCAGTTGAGCCGCCGGAGGTGGGCCCGGGGGGCAGGCTGCTATCGCCAAGAACGACTTTAATCTTTTCGACGGGGATGCCGGTCTTGTCGCTGACGACCTGTGCGATCACGGTGTAAGTGCCGGTGCCGATGTCCTGCGTGCCTGAACTGGCGCGGGCGGTGCCGTCGCTAAGGAGGCTGACGGCTGTTTCGCTCACGCCGCGATTTGCTCCCCATGAGGCGCACGCGACGCCCCAGCCGAGAACGAGGTCTCCCTTGCGCATGGATCCAACCGCGGGCGTACGTCGCGACCAGCCGAATTTCTCCGACCCGAGCTGCAGGCATTCTTTAAGATGGCGTGAGGAGAAAGGCTTGTTCTTCTCTTCGTCAATCAGCGTGTCGAGAGAAAGGCGCAGCTCGACTGGGTCCTTCTTTAGCTTGATGGCCAATTCGTCCATAGCGGATTCGACGGCGAAGAGTCCGGGGACGGCTCCCGGGCCACGCATAGGCGTCGGTGTGCCAACGTTGCGACGCACGAGCGCCGAGGTGACCTTCAGATTCTGTGTGCTGTAGAGAAAGGGCGTTGCTTCACCGCAGTTCTCGCGGACGTCGTCACCGAAGGAGGTGTGGTTGCGATAGTCCTGCTGGAGCGAGAGGAGTTTACCGTCGGGGGTCGCGCCCAGTCGCATGCGTTGCTGGGTGAGCGGACGATGGCCAACGTTCGAGAACATCATCTTGCGGCTTAGGGTTATCTTCACTGGGCGATTCAGCTTGCGGGCGGCGGCTGCGGCAATGGCGGAGTGTGGCCAGGGGAAGAGTTTTCCACCGAAGCCTGAGCCGATGTAGCGCGAGATGACTTCGACGTTTTCCTTAGGCTCGCCCAGCACCTGCGACAGGACGTTCTGATGGTTCATCACGCCTTGCGAGGATTCATAGAGAGTGTATTTCTTGCGATCCCACACAGCGACGGTTGCGTGCATTTCCATGGGGTTGTGTGTCTCAACGGGCGTGACGTAGGTCTCGTCGACCTTGACGGCTGCTGTGGCAAATACACCTTCAGAGTCGCCGCGATGGCTCAGAACACGAGGCCCACCAGGCTGGTCTTCTGGTGGAAGGGTATCGTCGAGCGAGGTTGCCACATTGAACTTGTCTGCGTCGTAATCGACGTGAACGGCCGCCGCTGCGGCCTGTGCCTGCTCGAATGTTTCGGCGATGACGGCTGCGACGTACTGACCCCAGTAATAGACGGTATCATCCTCGAAGGCGGGACGGCTCTCGCTATTGCGACCGCCGGAAGCATTGCGGTAGAGCGGCATGATGTTGCCGTGATGCAGGATGAGGAGCACTCCGGGCATCTTTTCTGCCGCGCTGCTGTCGATACGGCGGATCTTGCCGCTGGCAATGGTTGCGCATACCGGAACGGCGTAGACCATATTCGGGAAGTTATAGTCCGAGGCGTAGAGCGCCTTGCCGCTGGTCTTGACGGGACCGTCGATGCGCGGCAGGGCAGCGCCGATGATAGCTGACGGCGAGTCGTGATTCATCTCGGCTGACGGCGGAGCACCCTCGTTGGATTTAATGAACTCGACAAATTCGCTGAACATCATATTGATCGACTCCTCGGCATCGGTTGCTTCGCTTGTTCCTGTGTCGCTGTTCCATCGGGGACTACGCCATTGTTGACATTGTGAGTGCGCGGACGATGCAACGCTTTGCCAACTCAACCTTGAAGCCGTTTTCGCTTGCCGGGCGGGCGTCCTTCAAAGCTTCCTCTGCTGCGTGGCGGAAGGTGGCGGCATTGACTGAACTTCCTTTAAGGGCGCGCTCGGCTTCGAGAGAACGCCACGGTCTGGTGCCGACGCCACCCAGGGCGACTCGTGCGGACTCGATCTTGTTGCCATTGAGCTTCAATACGACCGCGGCAGATGCGAGAGCGAACTCATAGGCAGCGCGATCGCGCAGCTTGAGATAGTGAGACTTGGCACCGGCAATGGGTGGCGGCAGGGTGACGCTGACGATCACGTCGCCTGGCTCCAGGACGGTTTCGCGATGGGGAGTCGAGCCGGGCAATAAATAAAATTCGTGAATTGGAATGGTGCGCTTACCCTTCGCCCCCTGAACCTGAATTGTCGCCTCAAGCGTGGTGAGTGCAACGTTCTGGTCGGACGGATTGGTTGCGATGCAATCCTTGCTGGTGCCGAGGATAGCGAGCATGCGGTTGTGGCCATCGATTGCCGAGCAGCCAGTGCCGGGTTCGCGCTTGTTGCAGGCGTGCGCTGTATCGCGGAAGTAGACGCAGCGAGTGCGCTGCAACAGATTTCCGCCGGTGGTAGCCATATTGCGAAGCTGCGGCGATGCGCCGGAGAGCAGAGCCTGCGAGAGCACAGGGTAGACGCGCTGCACGGTGGGGTTATGGGCCACATCGGAGTTGCGCGCTAGTGCTCCGATGATGAGTCCGCCATCGGGCGCAGGCTCAATTTTATCGAGCGGAAGAACGTTGATGTCTACGATCTGTCGGGGGCGTTCGACGTTGAGCTTCATCAGGTCAATCAGCGTGGTGCCACCGGCAACGAAGCGAACTTCTGCAGACTGCTGCGCTGTCGATGAGGCAGTTCCCAACTGGACGGCCTGGTCAAGGGTTGTGGGTCGACTGAACTGAAACGTATCCATCTCTTTACTCCGATATCGGTTTCGGCGTTAGGCTTGTTTGCGCGCAGACTGAACGGCTGCGATGATGTTGGGATAAGCGCCGCAGCGGCAGATGTTGCCGTACATGGCCTGCTTGACGTCCTCATCCGTCGGGCCGACGGGCTCCTTGAGGAGAGCGACAGCAGACATGATCTGGCCGGAGGTACAGTAGCCGCACTGATAGCCATCGTGGTCGACGAAGGCAGCCTGCATGGGGTGAAGGTGGTCAGGTTGGCCGATGCCTTCGATGGTGGTGATCTCGTCCATCGAATGCATGATGGCGAAGGAGAGGCAGGAGTTCACACGGCGGCCATTCACGTGGACGGTGCAGGCACCGCATTGGCCGTGGTCGCAACCTTTTTTGGTGCCTGGCATGTTCAGGTTTTCCCGCAGGCAGTCGAGTAGCGTTGTGCGAGGGTCGAGTTTCAGGCTGTGCTCTTTGCCGTTGATGCGGAGAGTGACCGGGACTGCACCTTCAACGCCGTCGAGGGACGGGGTCTCTTCGGTGGCGGGAGGGGCAGGGGATGAGACAGAGGCGAAGACAGGAGTTGACGCTGCAATACTGGCCGCTCCGATGTGCGATAGGAACGACCGCCGAGTGACACGGCCGAGAATTGGCTGGCCATTTTCCGCCACGGGTTCCTTCTTCTCCTTCACGCCATCAGCAATTTTGGAGTTTAAAGAATCTTTAGCCATGAAAACCTCTAATCGGGAATAGAAAGCCGACACGATCTCGAATATTGCTGTCAGACCAATTGTCTGCAATCAGCAGGATAGATGCAAGTGGTCTCGAAACAGCGTTCCCATTCCTCATGTTCTCGCTATTCTGACCCGAGATACTTGCTTGGATGTCTTCTCAAACGAGTTGGATTTGCTTTGGGGCTCAATTTCGTGGGTTTCCAGCACATCGGCATGTTTTTTTCGGGATAGCGTAGATTTATTCCATGCGAAACGATAGCCAACCTCGTTCGGTCCAGGTACATCCGTCGGATAATGTGGCTATCGTGGTGAATGAAGGGGGTTTACCGGCTGGAATCCGCTTTGAATCCGGCCTGATCGTTCGCGAAACCATACCTGAGGCGCACAAGATTGCACTCAGGACGATTCCGGAGGGAGCACCAATCATTCGGTACGGGGTGACGATTGGCTACGCTCGAACTGAAATTCCAGCCGGTAGCTGGGTTCATGAAGGCCTTCTCACGCTCCCCGAGGCTCCGGCTCTCGATAAGCTTCCGATCCGGGAAGGTGTCAGGACGCAGGCCGCCCCACTGGAGGGATTCACCTTTGAAGGCTACGTCAACGAGGATGGTACGGTTGGGACCAAGAATATTCTTGGTATCAGCACTACGGTGCAGTGTGTCTCAGCGACGGTTGAATATTCAGTTAGGAAAATAAAGACGGAACTTCTTCCGAAGTATCCGAATGTGGATGACGTTATTGCGATTACGCATCTTTACGGTTGCGGTGTCGCGATCGACGCTCCGGGTTCCGAGATACCCATTCGGACACTGCGAAACCTTAGCCTGAATCCAAATCTTGGGGGAGCGCCTTTGCTTGTCAGTCTTGGGTGCGAAAAGCTGCAGCCAGCGCAGATGCTTCCGAGCAGTGCACTGCCGATTCTCTCCTCTCGACCTTATGTCGTTCGGCTGCAGGATGACGAGCATCGCAGTTTCGGCGATATGGTGCTGGCGATTATGCAGATGGCCGAACAACGCCTCATCCAGCTTGACGCACGGCGGCGCCAGACACGTCCTGCCTCCGATCTCGTCGTCGGACTCCAGTGTGGGGGAAGCGATGCGTTTTCTGGCGTAACGGCGAATCCGGCAGTGGGCTATGCCGCTGATCTTCTGGTGCGTGCGGGAGCCACGGTAATGTTTTCTGAGGTGACGGAGGTGCGCGACGCGATCCATCTGTTGACCGCGCGTGCGGCCACCCCACAGGTGGCGAAAGATCTCATTCGTGAGATGGCCTGGTACGACAGATATCTCGAGCGCGGGTCGGTCGACCGCAGCGCAAATCCGACGCCGGGGAATAAGAGCGGGGGATTGGCCAACATCGTAGAAAAGGCGCTCGGCTCGATCGCCAAGGCAGGCACCAGCTCTATCAGCGGTGTCTTTGGCCCAGGAGAGCGTGTTAGCTGCAAGGGGCTAGTCTTTGCGGCTACACCTGCCAGTGACTTTGTCTGCGGAACCTTGCAACTGGCCGCGTCGATGAATATGCATGTCTTTACTACGGGGCGGGGAACACCCTATGGTTTGGCGATGGCTCCCGTGATCAAGGTGTCATCACGAACGGCGCTCGCCGAACGCTGGTCCGATCTGATTGACATCGACGCGGGCACCATAGCGACAGGGGATGCCAGCATTCAGCAGGTTGGTGAAGCGATCTTTCACTACATTCTGGATGTTGCCAGTGGACGCAAACAGACGTGTGCGGACCATTGGGGGCTCCACAATGAGTTTGCACTCTTCAATCCCGCGCCAATCACCTGAGCGCCATCTGAAATCAGCAGAGACATGGACGCTTCGGGTCGAACTTCCAATTTGGCTTCAGGAACTGCATCGCAACCGCGTCATCCCGTGCACCGAGGGCGGCTTGCTTGTAAAGACTGTGCGCCGCCTCGACCTGACCCATGTCGAGCTCGATGCCAAGTCCTGGTTTTTCCGGGACCGTCAGCCTTCCGCCTTCAATTTTTAGCGGATTTTTTGTTAGATGTTGGCCGTCCTGCCAAATCCAATGTGTATCGATAGCAGTTACATTACCAGGGGCTGCCGCGGCAACGTGAGTAAACATCGCCAGTGAAATATCGAAGTGGTTGTTTGAGTGGGATCCCCAGGTCAGTCCCAACTCGCGGCAGAATTGCGCAACCCGGACGGAGCCTTGCATCGTCCAGAAGTGCGGGTCGGCCAACGTTATATCGACAGCGTGCAGTTCTGCTGCGAATCTCAGTTGCCGCCAATCTGTCGCGATCATGTTTGTGGCCGTAGGCAGGCCGGTTCTACGACGAAACTCTGCCATAATCTCCCTGCCGGAGTAACCGTGCTCTGCGCCACAGGGATCTTCCGCATAAGCAAGAATGCTCCGCTTGCCCGCACAGAGCCGTACTGCTTCTTCCAGCGACCACGCTCCGTTTGGATCGAGCGTGATTCGCGCCTGAGGAAAGCGTTCGGCGAGTGCAGTAACGGTCTCCATCTCCTGCGAACCGGCGAGCACTCCACCTTTTAGTTTGAAGTCTTTGAATCCGTATCTTGTTTCGGCAGCTTCGGCCAGCTTCACAATCGACTCTGTCATAAGCGCTTCTTCATGACGCAGACGAAGCCATTCGTCATCGGCCGTCATGTTGCTTTCATAGGGCAGAGCGGATTTCTTTCTGTCTCCAATGAAAAAGAGATACCCGAGCACTTCGACGGAACTGCGTTGTTGTCCCTCACCCAGTAACGCGGCTACAGGAACGCCCAGAAACTGACCTAGAAGATCGAGCAGTGCGCATTCAATTGCCGTGATGGCGTGCACGGTCGTCCTGAGGTCAAACGTTTGCGGACCGCGCCCTTCGTCGTCGCGATCGCCGAAACGATCTCTCACCTGGTTAAGTATCTCTTGATAGGATGCGATCCTTTTGTCTTGGAGCAGGGATTTGCTCTCCTCAAGCACCTGTCGTATCTTCTCGCCGCCCGGGACCTCTCCTACGCCGGTGTGGCCTGCGCTGTCGGTAAGGATGACGAGGTTTCTGGTGAAGTAAGGAGCATGTGCGCCGCTCAGGTTCAGCAGCATTGAGTCCCGCCCTGCGACCGGAATCACGCCCATCGTTCTAATCTGCGGAGAGCCGCGTCCTGGCAGTTCCTCCATCATGTTGTACCGCCTGCAGGTTCGGGCAGCTTCAGATCGACACGCTTGATCTCACCGACAATCGGCAGGTAGGCAACGATGGCCATCAATGCCATTGCGACGACGAAGATCAATGCACCATTGAAAGAGCCAGTGCGCTTCACGATATATCCGATGACGATCGGGGTCGTAATACCGGCGAGATTCCCAATCAGATTGAACAGGCCGCCATTGACACCGATGAGAGGCTTCGGTGAAGTGTCCGCAATTACAGTCCATCCCAGTGCGCCAAATCCCTTACCAAAGAAGGCGAGAGACATCAGCAGCATTACGACCCACTGCTTGTTGGCATAGTTACAGCCGATCATCGTCATCGAGAGCAGCATACCAAGGACGATTGGGGTTTTGCGTGCGAAGGACAGCGAGTGTCCAGCCTGCAGCAGCTTGTCTGAGACAACCCCGCCGAGGATGCCGCCTGCAAAACCGCACAAGGCCGGGAGTGCCGCCATGACCCCGACCTGCAGGATCGACATATGTCTCGCCTGGCTGAGGTAGACAGGAAACCAGGTTAAGAAGAACCACGTCAGGGTCGTAATGCAATACTGGCCGATATAGATGCCGACCAGCATGCGGTTGCTCAACAGCATTCTTATCGCGGCCCAGGTCAGCCTCGGCGCTTTCTGCGTTGTGCCCGAACCCGGATCGATGTTCGTAAGCCCGCCGCCCTGTTCGATGAGATGAATTTCGCCCTGATTGATGCCTGGGTGGGTTCTTACATTGTGGAAGACTTTTTGCCATGCAAAGCTGAGGGCAAGCGTCACTCCTCCGAGAAACCAGAAACACTCCTTCCACCCCCAGAGATGAGTAATCCACCCCAGGATGGGAGCAAACATGACTAATGAGAAGTACTGCGAGGAGTTAAAGATGGCGGAAGCTCGTCCCCGCTCTGATGTGGGAAACCAACTCGCCACGATGCGGCCGTTGCCAGGAAACACGGGTGATTGAACCAGCCCTGAGACGAGGCGCAATCCGAAGATTACGATGAACGCGGCGGTCGCCGGTAGATATCCGGCAAAACCCGCCAGGATAGCGCACAGGGACCATCCCACGATGCTCATCCCATAGACTCGTTTCGATCCAAAACGGTCCAGCAGGCCGCCGGCGGGCAATTGTCCCACGACGTAGGCCCAGCTAAAACCGGAGAACAGATAGCCGAGCTTCAGGGCATCGAGGTGCAGATCTTTTGAGAAGGCGATTCCCGTGATCGACAGCATCACCCGGTCGCCGTAGCTGAAGCAACTGGCGATGAACAGCATCAGCACGATCCGATATCGTATCCGGGTCGGTTTCTGCATTGGTGCGAGTGAGTCGCCCGGGTCTATCCTCATTAACTGCGATCTCCGATGAGCTTGATCAGATCCTCGAGCTCCGTCTGGCTAAGATCTACCAGAGGTGAGCGGACTGGCCCAGCCGGACGTCCGATTGCCGTCATTCCCGCCTTTACGATCGATACCGCATATCCTTTTCGCCGGTTTCGAATCGCAATGTAGGGCAGTACGAACTCTCGCAGGCCGGCATAGACCCTTTCGTGATTGCGCTGCCGCACAGCGGAATAGAACTCCTGCGCAAAACTGGGAAGAAAGTTGAAGATTGCGGAGGAGTAGGTTGTCACACCCATTTCGAGATAGGGAAGCGCGAAGGTTTCTGCGGTTGGCAGGCCGCCGACGTAGGTTAACCGGTCGCCAAGCCGGGCAAAGATGCGAGTCATCAGCTCGATGTCCCCAACACCGTCCTTGAATCCGATAAGGTTCGGGCAACGCTCGCATAGCATCGCCAGGGTTGCATCATCGATGATGGCGTTATCGCGGTTGTAGAAGATGACTCCGAGTTTTGTTGCAGCGCAGACTGCTTCGGCGTGCGCGGCCAAGCCAGCCGCTTCTGAGTTCACCAAGTAAGGCGGTAACAGCAGAATGCCGTCGGCGCCCGCATCTTCAGCGGCTCTGGCAAACTCTTTCGCCATTGCCGTTCCGTAACCGCACCCTGCAAGAACGGGAACTTGCCCTGCGGTCTCTTGAACTGCGGCACCAACTACAGAGGAAAATTCGTTCAGCGTCAGCGAGAAGAACTCGCCCGTTCCACCTGCTGCGAATAGTCCGGCAGGCTTATGCTGCAGCAGCCATGAGATGTGCTCACGGTACGGGTGTTCGTCGAATTGAAACTCCTTTGTGAAATGTGTAACTGGAAAAGACAGAAGGCCCTCGCCGATCTTCTTCGCCAACTCGGATGGATTCATGTTCGACATTCCCGTGTCCTTGTGCCTGAAAGTCAGTTCACCAAAAATATATCGTACGACGGTGGCTCGTATGTCTGATGGTCAGAAAGCGGCGACGAACGATCTGTCCGCGATCTCAGACGTGCTCCATAAATCGCTGCTGGATGCGCTCCAGTAGCCCGTCGTCTGCGCTCTTCCATATCTCCTCGTTGAATATCTCTACTTCAATAGGTCCGTTGTAACCGGTTGCGTCTACAGCTTGCCGCAGTTTCCGCAACTCGATGACACCGTCACCCATCATGGCGCGGCCCATCAGAATGCCGGGCAGAGGGACAGGCCAGTCGGAGACATGAAAGCCCGCAATTTCCCCACGCGCCCTCTCGATCTGCTGCATCACCTCCGGGTCCCACCACACATGAAAGACATCGATGACGACCCCTGCGGCTGAGCTCGAAAGCTGGTCGGCCAGGTCGTTGGCCTGCTTTAAGGTCACGACCACCGAGCGCTCCGCAGCATACATGGGATGCAACGGTTCGATGCCCAGAGTGACACCGGCTTTCTCTGCATCCGGCAAAACTTCAAGCAGACCATCCAGAACCGTGGCGCGCGCGTCCTCCAGAGTCTGGCCATTGGCTGGGCCGGAGACGATCACCAGGACCGGCGCGCCCAGGAGCGCGGCTTCCTCGATGGCAAGGCGATTGTCTGCGACACGCTTGCGGCGTTCTTCGACGGAGGGTGCTGAGAACCACCCTCCACGACAAAGACTGGAGACACGCAGGCCTTCTCTGCGAATGATCGCCGATGCCTTCTGGACATCGCCGCCGAGTTTATGACGCCACACTCCGATGTAAGGTATACCGCTGGTGGAGCAGTTGCGAACCGCCTGTTCGAGCGACCAGGGATCGGCTGTCATCTGATTAAAGCTGAGGCGTTGCAGCAGGCTCATGCGACACCTGCCACCAATAAAAAGGTCCGCATCCGCTGTATCGCGAGTTCGGGGTCGAGTAATACTCCGGCCTGGTCTGCGAGTACGAAGAGTTCGCACAGATGTGCCGTTGATCGTGAGCTCTCCAGACCGCGAACCATGCGGAAGTGGGACTGAAATCCATTCAGGAAGGCCAAGAAGACTACGCCTGTTTTATAGTGTTGGGTCGGCGAAGCGAAGATGTGTCGTGAAAACGGCACTGTGGGGGAGAGCAGCTGCCGATAGCGAGGGATATCTCCTGCGTCGAGCGCGGCCAGGGCTAGCGACGCGGCGGGGGCGATCGCATCGAAGATTCCCAGCAGGGCATCACTGTGAGCTTGCCCATCGCCTAGAATCAGGCGGTCATAGTTGAAGTCGTCGCCGGTGTACATGCGGACCCCGATGGGAAGATAGTTGCGCATCTCTACTTCAAGATCTGCATCGAGCAGGGAGATTTTTATGCCGTCGATTTTTTCCTTGTGCGCGCGGATGATGCTGAGACAATTCTCTGTTGCTACGGGGATAACAGATGATCCCCAATAGCCCTCCAGTGCTGGATCGAACATCGGCCCAAGCCAGTGCAGGATTACCGGCTGCCGGACCTGTGTAAGCACGTTCGCGTAGACGGCTGCGTAGTCTTCGGCGTGGCGAGCTATGGACGCCAGGGCGCGGCTCGCCATCAAAATGATGCGTCCATCCACAGCTTCAATAGCTTCGCATTGCTGCAGGTAGGCATTGGTTACGTCCTGCAAGGTGTGAGGTTGTCCCATTGGCAGGTGATCGGTTCCAGCGCCGCTGGCGACCAAAGCACCTCGTGTCTTTGCTGCCGCAGTGCTGCGCTTAATGAGTTCGAGCGCTAAGGGCCAATCCAAACCCATTCCACGTTGCGCCGTATCCATCGCCTCGGCGACGCCGAAACCAAGCGACCAGAGATATTCGCGGTAAGCGATTGTCGCGTCCCAATCCATGATGGGATGAGTAAGCGGCTCCGCAGTGCGCAACGGGTTCACGACGACGTGAGCAGCTGCGAAGGCGACTCGGGTCTCAAATGGCGTCCGCTGGAGAGGGAGGAGTGGTTCATGAGTAAGGGTGTAGTTGTAGGTGGACCCATTGGGCCGCACCAGCTTCACGGATGTTCCCAGCGTCATGCTCCTAACTCCGGCACGTCGATCCATCGGCGCTCGTGCCATGATTTAAGGCCAAGCTCTGCCAATTGAACGCCGCGAGCGCCTTCCAGAAAGTCATGAGGAAACGGTGTATCTTCGGCAATGTGCCGCAGGAACAGTTCCCACTGTGCTTTGAAACCGTTGTCAAACGCTTGATTGTCAGGCACGTCCTGCCAGTGCTCGCGAAAGTGAAAGGGATTTTCGATGTCCGGGTTCCAGACCGGGCGCGGGGTATTCACGCGGTGTTGCGTCCGGCATTCCCGCAGGCCGGCGACAGCGCTGCCCAACGTACCGTCTACTTGCAGGCTGAAGAGTTCATCGCGGTAGACGCGAAATGACCATGATGAGTTGATCTGCGCGACGATGCCGCCGTCGAGCTCAAACGTCCCGTAGGCCGTATCGTCTGCCGTGCACTGATATCGTTTTCCCTTTTCATCCACGCGCTCCGGAATGGTCGTGCCGCCAAGGCACTGCACCGAGCGGATTCGCCCAAATGTGTGGTCAAGTACATACCGCCAGTGGCAGAACATGTCCAGGATGATCCCTCCATCGTCTTGCTTGCGGTAATTCCAGGAGGGGCGCTGTGCAGGTTGCCAGTCGCCCTCGAAGACCCAATAGCCGAACTCGCCGCGTACGGAAAAAATTCTACCGAAGAAGCCGCTGTCCACGAGCCGCTTCAGCTTGCGCATTCCAGGCAGAAAGATCTTGTCCTGGACGACGCCGTGCTTCACGCCAGCAATCTTTGCCAGTGCCGCAAGCCGCGTCGCTAACCCAGAGTCGACGGCGAGCGGCTTTTCGCAGTAAACGTGTTTGCCAGCAGCGATTGCCGCCTCCACGCTGGGGGCGCGCAGCGTGGTTAACTGTGCGTCGAAGTAGAGTGCGTCGTCAGGGTTCGCGAGTGCGCTGTGCAGGTCTGTGCTCCAGCGGGCGACGCCATACTCTTTTGCGATCTGCTCCAGCTTGGCGGCGTTGCGCCCGACCAGGATGGGATCGGGCACCAGTCGAGTTCCGTCCGCAAGTGCGACACCCCCTTGTTTCTGAATTGCCAGAATGGAGCGGACCAGATGCTGGTTTAGCCCCATGCGGCCGGTGACGCCATTCATGATGATGCCGATACGCTTCTCGTTCATTACCTTCTCCTCAGCACAGGGCGGGCTTCAACGCGCGTGCAGTTTTCGTAACACGCTGCCTAGGCCGAAGTGGATTTCTTTTCTGGCTCCCGCAGGAAGCTGCGATCGCGAGCCTCTGGTCCGAACCAGAAGATAACGATCATCAGAACGATCACTGCCGCCTCGAACATGGTTAGCGCCCAGGGATATCCGAAGTGGTCGCGCAGCACGAATTCTATTGCCGTGGCGGGAGAGGCAATGAGCACGCCAAGTTGATACACAAATCCGGGGAACAGACTGCGGACCGCATCGGGTGAAAGCTCATTCAAATGCGCTGGAATAACACCGAATGCGCCCTGCACTCCTGTCTGCATCAAGTACGATCCGATCACCAGCACCCCAAGCGATGTTCCAAATGCCCACGCCGGAATGGATACCAACGAGATCACGAGCGCCAACATGATCGCATTTCGTCTCCCTATCTTTTGTGAAAGCTGGCCGAAGATAAGCGCGCCAACAATCGCGCCAATGTTGTACAGAATGGGTATTCCATACAACGTCTTCATGCCGAAGATAGTCTTCGCCGTGAGTCCTGGGATCGATTTCAGAAAATCGGGATAAAGATCCTGCGTGCCATGCGAAAGACACAGCATCACGCTCATCATCAACAATAGGTAGAGGAACATCCCCTTGTGATGGAGCAGGGATCGGAAGATATGTTGCATGGAGGCAGGCCTATGTTGTTTCCAGGCCTCGGACTCCGGCGCGAACAGCGTCAGCACAACAATTAATATTGCCACCGGCGCACCCACAAAGAAGACCGACTTCCAACCCCAAACGGGGGTTAGCGTCTGCATGGCCACTGCCGCCAACAGATAGCCCATCGGGTAGCCGGCCTGCATCATACCGGAGAGCACGCCACGAAACCGCCGCGGTGACATCTCCATCGTATACGAGGCGCCGATGCCCCAATATCCTCCCATGCCAATGCCGTACAGCGCGCGGCAGACCACAAAGAACACGTAGTTCGGCGCAAGCCCTGTCAACACCGTGAGCACGGAGAAATACAGCACACAAAAAATAAGTGGACGTTTGCGCCCGAACCTGTCCGCAAGCGCGCCGAAGAATAATGCTCCCAAGGGTCGCATCGCGAGTGTTAGGGTCAGTGTGTATACGACCGAGGCCTTTGACACATGGAAGTGTTCGGCTAGCGTGTCGAATAGAAACACAACGACAAAGAAGTCGAAGGCGTCCAGCACCCAACCCAGAATTCCTGAGCCGACCGCGAATTTCCAACCTTTCGTTTCCTGGTCGATTCTCGTATCCGGCCCGGTTGTTAACGCCATACTTAGATCGCCGTTTCCGCAGCCGCTTGCTGCCGGCTGGCGATGAATTCAACTACCTGTAAGGTGAAAAGATTGTATCCCGTCGGCGGCCCCCAGACGGAAACGAGACGAAAGGGATTCCCTTTACAAACAAGTGACAACAGGGAAACTGCTTCGTGAAAACTCACTGGTTAGCGCCGGATAGTCTGGGCTAGTTAGTGGGAGTCCGATGACAGCGAGCTCTATATTGATGCGATTGAGGGATGGATTCATTGTTCGGAATAACCTATGGGCTCTGCCCATGTTGCTGGTTTTGTCCTTTGCGGGCTTGAAAGCAGATGCGCAAAATACGCCTTTGATCTCTGGTGGAGTCGGCTTTTTGACAACCACAAATGGTGGAGTTACGGCTCTGCAGCCTGTGATTTCACCCGTTGCTGCGGTTCCGCTCGGCGAGCATCTCCTGGTTGAATCCAGAGCGTACATCTCGGATTTTATTGCACCTGAAAATGGGAATAGCGGGCCATACAAAGGAGATTTTTTTGCCGGCCTCCAGTATCTGCAATTGAATTGGAGTGCCC
>Ga0210406_10000641_pt1 | contig 47124 bp, 46 predicted proteins | sample IncBWC30MmetaG_FD_155454 | JGI IMG/M metagenome (GOLD analysis project Ga0210406, IMG submission 155454) | Forest soil microbial communities from Barre Woods Harvard Forest LTER site, Petersham, Massachusetts, United States - Inc-BW-C-30-M | ecosystem: Environmental > Terrestrial > Soil >...
ATATAGACCGGCACCGAATAGATGCCTTTGCTGCGCACTTCGACAGATACTTCATTGGCGATCTGAACATCATCCGGGAGCAGGTGTAGCGGTGCACCTTCAGTCCACGTTTCCGTTGTGCCCTTGGTAGCCGGATTCACCACCACCGTCCTGTCTTGGGTGTCCACCGTAATAATGGGTGCGCCTAGAATTTGTGAACCGCCGAATCCCGCAGCAATGACGCTGTAGGCTTGGGCTTGGAGACTCTGCCTTTCATTGACCAGGCTCTCGACACGCGACAATGGCCACAGCATCAGAATGGTCAATGCAGCGATTACCAGAGCCTTCACAGAAACGGACGCGAATCGATTCTCCCGGCTCTCTATCACGGTTGCTCCCAATGTCTTGTGAGAGAGCATTAGAAGCTGCTTTTGGGGCGCACCGCGGGCAGAATTGTGACGAATTCGGGCAATCGCGGGAGGGCGAAGATTGAATTGGCCAGGTGAGGGCCGAAAAAAGTGCGGCGCCCGGCGCAGGGTATTTGCGCCGGGGGCCGACTGTTTGCGGAAGTCGCATCCGCTGACTCGAGGGTTCTCTGTGGTCTAGAGACTGCAGATACCGGATTTCGCTGCGCTGCCGCTCCAGTAAGTCAAGTCTTGGACGCCCGAGGGAATGCCGCTCGATCCATAGATTTGCACGCCGCCCGGGAATGAGAAGACATCAGCCCCGCTGCGGGAAAGCGTGAACAGTGGGACACCCGGCCGGGCGGGTACCTTGAATGATGTGATCCCGGCTGCAGCGCTCTGCGTATAGGTCACCCCGCCGATGGTGATTTTTAGCGTACCCGGGGCGGTCAGGAAGGCAACCAACTCGATATCGTTCTCCGCAGTGCCGGTGACAATTTTGTCCAGTTGACTCTGGGCCGGACCTGCCGCGGTGCTGGGCTCGCGCCGATAGAAGTAATACAGAACATCGTGCGTGATGGTCGGCTTCTGTCCGGTCAAGAACCAAGCGGCGTAGAAGGCGTTCATGTCATAGTAACCCGTGCCGATGTCCCGTTTCAGGGTCGCGTCGGTATAGGGTGAGATTTGGCTGCTTTCGGAAAAGTCGTTCCACGTCACCAATTGAACCCAGTCTGCATCTCCGTTGATCGCGCTCATCCAGGCGTTGCGAAAGGCCGCGCTGTTTCCAGCTTCCCAATACGCAAAATCCTTGGGGCGATATTGCTGCGGGTCGATCGGCATCATGAATATCTTGCCGTAGGCGCTGTGTAAAATGTCCGGATCCGCCTGCATGGCGCCGGCGGACGAGGCGATGGCCGTTCCCCAATCGCTGATTCCATAGGAGATCGGGGCGAAGGCCTCGACACTGCCTTGCCAGCTCAGAAACACCGGGACAAACGCCACGCTGATGCCTTTGGCGTTCAATTGGCTGAGCACCGACGTCCACCAGGCCGCGGAGTTGAGGCCCGCATCAAACGCCGACGACACAAGGCGGCCGTCGCTCAGCCGGTACGCGGTGGGGCTGCTGGCAACCGCAGCGATGATTTGAACCACCGCGCTGGTGTTGCCCCGCAATGTCGTCATGTCCGGCATCACCATGATTTTGAAACGAGAATCGACGGCGAGTGCCGCAGCCAGCATGCGCTGTAGAGGACTGTTGCTGCCGGTGGCTTCGGCGACCGACATGACGTCGAAGGCAAATCCGGTGATACCGCGGGCCATGGCCGCTTTTATTTCTGCCTCCATGTTCAGCTGCAGCCACGCGGCGTCGGCAGTCGGATTTCTGCCCAATGGCCGTTGGCGAAGCAATCCGCCTTGCGCCGCAAATTTGCTGGACTCGCCGGTCCTACTCAGGTAATTCCTGTTGTAGTAGTCATTCGCCGGTGCCGCATTGTCGAGCGATATCGGGTAGGGAAAGAAGTAGTGAGCAAACACCTTCTTCGAAGTACCAAATAGTATGTGCGTTGGCGGCAGTGTCTGCGCCACGCATGCGTCCCCGTTGTTGAAATTGGTGACCACGGACGAGGTTGCCGGCGAAGTCGCAGAGTCGGTCGAGATCTGCCCGGTGCCGTAGGCACTCATCCCCGCAAAAACAAAAATACACGCCAATCGAGCCGCGAACGCGGTTCCCTTGTAAGCCATAGCCACTTGTTTCCCCTTGCTGTGTAAATCACGCGGAAAGCAAGTGCCTATCGACAAGAGAGAGTCACGCTGCCAGCCTTTCGCTGACATCGGTAACCCCGCTATCTGCCACTCACAGACCGGGAGCTTTGCGTCCCCGCCTTGCGACGGGTTTGCCCTTTAACGGGCGGCAGTAGAGCATGGGTTGCTGGGTGCAGCACTCTGTCGGTCCCGGCAGACAGCAGAGGCGAGGTCCGTAAACATTTGGCTTACGCAGAGATGACCAATGTCCTGCAGAAGCGCATATATAAATTGCCCGCCTAGAGACTGCAGACGCCGGATTTCGCCGCGCTGCCGCTCCAATAGGTAAGTCCCGCTGCGGGAAAGCGCGAACACTGGGACACCCGGCTGGGCAGGTACCTTGAATGATGTGATCCCGGCTGGAGCGCTCAGCGTATAGATCTTGCCGGCGATGGTGATTTTCAGCGTGCCTGGGGCGGTCAAGAATGCAACCAACTCAATATCGTTTTCCGCAGTGTGGGTGATATTTGTGTCCAGTTGACTTTGAGCCGGAGCTGCTGCGGTGCCGGGTTCGCGCCGATAGAAGTAATAGAGAACATCGTGCGTGATTGTCGGCTTCTGTCCGGTCAAGAACCACGCGGCGTAGAAGGCGTTCATGTCGTAGTAACCCGTGCCGATGTCCCCTCGCAGGGTCGCGTCGGTATAGGGAGAGATTTGGCTGGTCTCGGAAAAGTCGTTCCATGTCACCAATTGAACCCAGTCTGCATTTCCGTTGATCGCGCTCATCCAAGCGTTGCGAAAGGCTGCGCTGTTTCCAGCTTCCCAATACGCAAAATCCTTGGGGCGATATTGCTGCGGGTCGATCGGCATCATGAATATCTTGCCGTAGGCGCTGTGTACGATGTCCGGATCCGCCTGCATGGCGCTGGCAGACGTGGCGATTGCCGTTCCCCAATCGCTGATTCCATAGGAGATCGGGGCGAAGGCGTCGACACTGCCTTGCCAGCCCAGAAATACCGGAACGAACGCCACGTTGATGCCTTTGGCGTTCAATTGGCTGAGCACCGACGTCCACCAGGCCGCGGAGTTGAGGCCCGCATCGAAAGCCGACGACACAAGACGGCCGTCGCTTAGCCGGTACGCGGTGGGGCTGCTGGCAACCGAAGCGATGATTTGAACCACCGCGCTGGAATTGCCCTGCAATGCTGAGATGTCCGGCATCACCATGATTTTGAAACGAGAATCGACGGCGAGTGCCGCAGCAAGCAGTCGCTGCAGAGGACTGTTGCTGCCGGTGGCTTCGTCGACCGACATGACGTCGAAGGCAAATCCGGTGATACCGCGGGCCATGGCCGCTCTTATTTCCGCCTCCATGTTCAGCTGCAGCCACGCGGCGTTGGCCGTCGGAGTTATACCCAATGGCCGTTGGCGAAGGAAGCCGCCCTGCGCCAGCCATTTGCTGGACTCACCGGTCTTGCTCAGGTAGTTCCTGTTGTAGTAGTCATTCGCCGGTGCCGCATTGTCGATCGATACCGGGAAGGGAAAGAAGTAGTGAGCAAACACCTTCTTCGAAGTGCCAAATAGTATCTGCGTCGACGGCAACGTCTGCGCCACGCATGCGTCTCCGTTATTGTAATTGGTGACCAAGGACGAGCTTGCCGACGAAGTCGCAGAGGGAGCCGCCGTACTCGGACTCGCTGCAGGAGCTGTTGTCGGAGTAGTCGCGGGAGTCGCCGCGGGAGTCGCCGCCGGAGTCGCTGCCGGAGTCGCCGCCGGAGTCGCTGCCGAACTCGAGGAGTTGGTCGCGCTGGAGCCGCAGGCACTCATCCCCACAAGAACGAAAACACACGCCAATCGAGCCGCTGTTGCGGTTGCCTTGTATGCCATAGTCACTTGTTTCCACTGTCCACAGCCATGTGAATCACGCGGACCGCAAGTGCCTATCAACAAGAAATGAGTCACGTAGCCAGCCTTTCGCTGACTTCGGTAACCCCGCTATCTGCACTTACAGACCGGAAGCTTTGCGTCCCCGCCTTGCGACGGGTTTGCCCTTAAACAATTGGCAGTGAATCATAGGTCGCTGCGAACAGTACGTTGTCGGTTCGCGCAGACAGCAAAGAAAACGCATGAAAGAGTTTCGAGACTTGGCGCACATTTTTGCGCAACCCACCATTTAATGGTCTCGTGTGGAGCATCGCCAGACTGATTGGAACGGCCGCGCGCGTTGCGCCTCGCCGCTTAGCGGCTTATTTTCTTTGTGTCACCCCGACGTCCCTCAGATGATTTTTTTTTGGGCAGTGTCTGCGTCGTGAACAAGCCGTGATTAAGTTCAATGGCAGCTTGACTCACTTGAACGGCGAATAAGCCGTGATTAAGTTCAATGGCAGCTTGACTCACTTGAACGGCGAGAAGGCCTGCGGTGTGGCGTCATAGGGATCGCGTTCCGTGAGGGTCAGCAGCCGGCGGATGCCATTGCGGCGTAAGAAGACAAATCCGAATTTCGGGGTTGCCTCAAATATCCAACCGTCGCTCGAGAGTCTGTCGATGGTGGTGCGCATGGTGCCGAGCAGATCGGCGGAGGGTTCGAGTCGCTGACATTCGATGATTTGCCATTGCAGGTCAAAGATGACGCAGAAGCGTGGAGTGGTGCTTTTGGCGTAGACGTTGTGGCGGTAGCGGGCCATGGCGAGAGTGTCGCGAGTGCCGAGCGCCGCGTCTATTCAGTAGTTGCTGGTGGCGCACACTGTATGAGCAGCGATGCGACTCAATGCTTCACGCGTTCGGACCGCTTGCGCGGTCAAAGAAAACTTCTCACGAGCCCAGAATCCTGCCTCGGGCCGGACAAGCGCCGTTGTGGTATTCAGTAGTTGGTGGTGGCGCACACTGTATGAGCAGCGATGCGACTCAATGCTTCACGCGTTCGGACCGCTTGCGCGGTCAAAGAAAACTTCTCACGAGCCCAGAATCCTGCCTCGGGCCGGACAAGCGCCGTTGTGGGAGACGGACTGGCTCGGCGCAACGGACTCAAGTGAGGAGTGCTCCAGCAGTTGTCGCAGCGCTGCAGGGAGGTGCGGATGTTGAAATTCGAATCCCGCGGCAAGAGCTTTGATCGGCACTACTCGCTGCCCGTCGACGAGCAGCTGCGCCATCTCCCCCAACGTGCTTCGCAGGACGATCGACGGGATGCGCAGCCAGACGGGGCGGTGGAGCGCTCGACCCAGTTCGCGTTGGAACTGCGCGTGGGTCACTGCGGCGGGCGCGACTGCATTGACGGCGCCGCGAAGGTTGGGGCTGCTCAACCCGAATTCGATCAACCGAACGGCATCGTCGATGTGAATCCAGGACATCCATTGCCGTCCGGTACCCATTATGGCGCCAAGTCCTATTCGCACCGGCCGCGCCAAGGATGGCAGCGCGCCGCCGTCGCGAGCGAGAACCAGGCCGAACCTGAGCATCATCACGCGCACGCCGAGGCTGGCGGCGACCTGAGCCGCGGCCTCCCATTCCTGGCACAGTGCGGACTGGAAAATCGGCTGCGGCGCCGCTCGCTCGTCAAGCGGTTCATCGCCCCGCACGCCGTAATAGCCGACGGCGCTCGCGCTTAGCAGGACGCGCGGCGGCCGCTCGAGTCGCGCGCAAAGATCCGTCAATGCTCGTGTAGTTTTGATGCGACTGCCGAGCAGCGCACGGCGCCTGGCATGCGTCCATGGAAACCCGAGAATGGGCTCGCCGGCGAGGTTCACGATGGCGTCAACGCCGGTGCGACTCGGTAGTGTTCCAAGGTCGGTGATGATTCGCACGTGTGGGCCGAAGCGGTCGAGGGCTCGCTCGGAGTCTCGGGTAAACACAATGACGGCGTCGCCACGCGACAGCAGCCGACGGACGAGATAGCCGCCGATGAACCCGGTCGCTCCGGCGATGAGGATCGTGCGACCCGAGGAGGTGGCGCAAGTCTTGAGTGGGTCGCGCACCCATTCGAAAGGCCGCCGATGGTGCAGCACGGCCAACGTGTCGCGCACTGACCAGGCCAACACACCAACTGAAACGATGGTGAATGCCCAAGAAAGGACACCATGCGCGATGGGCCGAATGCCCGTCGGCGCCGCGCCCCATTTCATGAGAATGGGTGCGAGAACGATCAACACGGCGCCGACATTCATCGCAAGAACCGTGTGCAGAATGCGCTCGAGCTTGGGCAGCCGCCGGGTTTGATCTTCGACGACGAAATCGGCGAGCGTAATGACAACCTCTGCCACAAACACGACACCGATCAACAAGGCCCAAATGCCCAGCCACTCGTACCAAGCCAGTGCAAAGAATATGCAGGCGTAGAGAAATTCCCGCGCTGCATGCAGAGCGAGTTCCGCGGCCGCACTGCGTTTGCGGGGAAGCTTTTCCGTGATTTCGTGGTGCCATAGATTGTCGAACCCGCCAAGCACTGCTTGCGCCAAGATGAGAGTGAATAGAAGCGTCATACCGGCTCTCCCGCAGCTCTGAAACGGCCTGTCTGATAGAACAATTCACCGAAGAGGGGGTGCGTGACGGTCATCGTGAAGCGAAACCAACCGTGCGCTTCGTCAATGTGCTCGACATGCGTCGTGCCCGGCGACAGCAGATTTGGAAGTGGCACCCTGAATCGCCTTCCATCTCGCCGATCGAAATCGAAGTAATAGCCGCGGCTCACGAAATGCAGCACTCCGCATCGTTCGAAGACGTGTAAGGGCATGCACAGATGCGCCGGAAGCCGCTCCACCAAACCGCCGCGCGAATCAATCGTTTTCGTGGAGCGCACAAGACAGGCGCCACCGTTGGGCCAGCGGTACTCACGATTCCAGGCAACTCCCGTCGGCGTGGGACCGACATGCACAATCGCCGGGACGCGCAGTCCGGTCCGCGGTACGACCGGTGTACCAAGCAGCAGGCAGGCAAAGGCCAGAAGGCGGCCCAACCAACTCGCACGCACGACGTCGAACTCTCCTACGTAGTCGATGGCAACAGCCGGCTCGGCAAAACGAACGCGGACCGCTTCGGGGAGACGCGCCCATGCCGCTTGGCCCAGCACGGATTGCAGCCCTCCATGCTGGTGGTCAGAGGATTTGGCGGCGAGGACGACACGAGCGATGGGAGTGCTGATGGTGCCCATTCTTCTGCCTCACTGGCCCATGACCTTGGCGATCCGTCGTTCACGAACGTTGGCGGGCGTTTCGGACTCGGTCTTTAACATATGTAATGTCTGCTATTTCTGTTGTTACAGAAATAATAGTCTTTTCTGGCGAGACGTCAAGAGGAGAAAGAGACGGGCAACAGCCCGCGTCTGCCGCTCTCCGGGCGAAAGGCAGTAAGCTACCGGGCGCCGGCAACCCAGTCGGGGCGCGCTTCAAGAAACCCATGAAAACGACGCATGGTGTCGAGGTCACCGAGAAGTACCTCAAAGAGGCGCAGCGCTTGGTGCTTTCGCAAAACAAGACCCTGAGATTGATGTATCTGAATCGCGGCCTCTGGTGGTCAGCGCTGCTGGTTTTGCTTGGAGCCGTGATTTTCCTGGCGAGCATGCACGCTTTGGGCTCGTCTCTAGGCCTTTTCTTTGGCGCCGCAATTACTATTGCAGCTTTGAGCCAGCTTCTGATACCTCGAAGTTTGGCGAAGGCGCGCAAGCGCAATCCAATGAAAGGATCGAGAGTGACGGTTTCGATGGACGAGACAGGAGTGGACAGTGTCACGCCGGTCAGCAATGCGCACATTCAGTGGGCGGGGGTTTCTTCGGCGATCATCTATGCTGAAGGCGTCTTGTTGAGAATGCAAACGCGGACATACCTGTGGCTTCCCGATGCATCGTTGAGTCAAGGTTCGCCCGCGGATGTGCGTGGCTTGCTCGCCGATCACGTCAAGGATCGCAGTTCTGGGAAATCGTAAGATCAGCATCGGGTAGGGTCGAGCGAGCCTCATTTTGAAACTCGCTCGACACTCACCGCGCCGTCTTTCGCGCAGGACCTCTAGTTGATGGGTGCCATCAGATGCTGGTAGGGCGTGCCGGCCCACATCACGTAGGGGCTCTTCGTGTCGGGGTCCGCGCTCTTCGGATAGGTATCATAAAAACCGGCATCGGCGCCGACGATCATGATGTGCGGTCCCGTCTTGATCCAATGGTTGGAGGCACTCGGTTTCGTGGCGTACGGATCTGTGTTGCTGGCATCGGTGCCACCGGCCACCATGTACATCAATCCTACTTTCCCTGCCGGTGGCGTCTTGTGATTAAGATACGCATCCATCCAGTCACCCGAGTTCTTGTCCCAGCACATGGGATCCGGCCCCGGGGTCTCAGGATTGTCAGGCATGCACGTAAAGCCATTCGTCCCTTTGCGCAGTGTGCGCATACCGCCCTTTGGGTCGGGGGCCACGATGGTGGCATTCTCGGCGACTTTCTTGGGTGCCGCCTTCATGGCGCTCGCGATCAGCTCGTCATCTGTGGGAGCCGGCTTGGTGGCGTTGGCGGTTGCGGCATGGTGCACCGCAGGCGTGCCCGCGGCAGGCGGGTCGGCAGCCCACGCCCATCCACTCAAACCAAGCAGCGCAGCACCGGCCGAAATGAATTGAATTGATTTGTACATTGAAGCCTCCCGTTGGAACGATTTAATTCGATGTTTTGCCTAACCAGCTACTTCAACCACTGTGCAGATACGCTTCGGCGGACCGAGCGTCAAGGTTATTTGGAGAGGCGTTTACGGGGCTAATAAAAGAATGATGTCGGGGGCAATGCCCCCGACATCGCTGCCGGGTACCGTTAAATTTCTTTGGGTGACTCGGCCTGTTTCGTACCGTCGTTCTCCTTGGATGATCCGCCCTGCGATTGTTGGCCGCTCTTCTGATCCGAGCCCCCCTGTTGATTCGCGCCCTTGTCGGTTTTCCGCGGCATGTCTTGTGACTGCTGACCGGTCTTCGGCGCCTCGGGCGCTCGGTTGGGATCAGTCTTTCCTGATCCACCGGGCTCACTCATATTTTCACCTTGGGTTTCGTTCGACATTCAATTTCTCCAGCGGGATGATGCGGCGTAGCGCCGCACAAGAACAGTCTCACCAAGGCGCATTTTTGGCGACCCGATATCCGCTTCAACGGCTGTAGGCGCAATGCGCGTCTGGTTGATCCATCTCTTATGCGCATTCCTTGAACTGTTCCACAGCGGCGGGTAGCCAAACAGCGCGGCAATCGACATAACCGCGCCGGTCAGCGGCGCAAGCTCTTGCAATGACCATGGAATTTCATAGCCCGAATACGCGCACACCCGTGACGGTGAGTGATTCAGTCCTTCGCAACATCTCTGAACAGGGATTCTTTGGGGCGCCTGGAAGCCTTGCCGACGCGCGCTCGGCCTGCGCTGAGTTGATCTTCGCCCGCGCACTCATCGAGGCGCAAACGGCCAGAATTGTGCAGCTCGATTCGGCCGCCCAAAAGCCCTAAAACATCTCCTTGCCTGCCGTTATGGAATAATCGGGCTCGAGGAAATGATGCCCTTTATTCCTGCGGTCAAAATCTGTTTCGTCAAATATGCGGATTTCAACGGCTGCGCATCGAGGCCTGAGTTTTGGTGGTGGTTTGTATTTACTCTGATCGTGACGGCGGCGCTTCGAGTGGTCAGTTATAACCTGGCCGCGGTTTTCTCCTTCGCTACCTTCCTGCCCAGCCTTGCAGTTGCGGCGCGCCGCCTGCACGACACCGATCGAAGCGGGTGGTGGCAACTCTTATACTTTTTCCCGGTGATTGGCTGGGTCCTTCTGATCATCTTCTGCGCGGAGCCGACGCAACCGAATCGATACGCTGCGGAGGCTTAAGCTCGCCAACGTACAGGGCGGAGCCGCATTCGCGGCCTGTCGCATGATTCGCATTCGTATTGGTCCGGCTCTTGCAGAGATGCGTGCGAGGCAGTTATATAGTTGACTTGAAGCGGGGTGCGCGTGCACCCCGCCCAAAGACTCCCCGTTGGGAGACTTTAAGGAGTAAGTGATGGTGACGAAGCGCGTATCCCCTGTTAAGAAGGCGAGGCGAAAGTCGGTGGCATCGGAGCTGACGGGCAGCGCGGTGATGGTCGTCCTGGAATCGGGGTCCGGGGCGGCCGCTCGCACGGCGATTGACCCGGAGGATCGGCGCCGGATGGTGGCAGCAGAGGCGTACCTCTTGGCTGAGCGGCGCGGATTTGCGGCAGGCAACGAACTCGATGATTGGGTAGCCGCCGAAGCCGCGGTGGACTCGCGACTCCAACAGCAACAGGTCGCCTGACCCAACCGGCGGCTTATGCGAGATGTGCCGGGCCTTGAGGGCCTTGCGGCACCGTGGTGGTTCTGTCGGATTTCAAATATGTGCTATTCCGCTCAAGTCGTGCAAATGGCCCGCAAACTCAGCCGGCAGCTGGGAATTCGGCTGGATTATTCGGAAGTCGAAAGGCTGTTCTTTCGCAGACTCGATGATCCGGGTGTCAATATTTCCCGCGGATTTGAGGCGAATTTCGCTGAGCCGGCCAATGATCAAGAGCGGCGGATCAAGGCCGCGATCGATGAGCATCGCTCACGAGCGGCCACCAAGCTTGAGAAGGATCTGTTTTCGCAAAAGACACGCCTGGTCAACGCGGAGCGATCGCTCAACGGCAAGGAGACGAAGAAGGCGCGAGAGGAAGTGCGGATTGCCACCGGCAAGATCGCGGCGCTGTCGGCCAAACTCTCAGGCCTGCGAAGCACGGAGCCCGATCCTGAGGACAATCGCATTTTCCCTTTTGTTCACGCCGGTGTGATCATCCGCCGGGAGGGCGGAAATCTGTTGACGCCGATGCGCTATTTCTGTCGGCCCGCGGGCAGGCCGGCGTACTACGACAGGCAATTCCCGGGTCTGTATAACGCGCGGCGCGACAATTTGGAGAAATTCTGGGCTGAGCAGTTCGGATCTCACCACGCCATCATGGTGGTGGAGAGCTTTTATGAGAATGTGAAACTGCACACGATGCAGCATCGGGAACTGCAGGCGGGAGAGCGCGAACAGAATGTGGTGCTGCAGTTCAAACCGGAGCCTGCGCAGACGATGTACATCGCATGCCTGTGGTCGCACTGGACCGACCCCAGGGAGCCGGACCAACGGGGATTTGCCGCCATCACCGATGAGCCGCCGGCGGACGTCGCGGCGGCGGGTCATGATCGCTGCATCATCAATTTGAAGCCCGAGCACGTCGAGGAGTGGCTCACGCCGGAGAATCGCAGCAGACAGGAGCTCCAAGACATGCTCTCGGATCGGGCCGCGCCGGTATATCAGCATGAGGTCCTCGAGGCGGCGTGACGTCGGTCGATTAATGGAGATCTCGATGGCCAATCAGCTTTTTGATCTTTCCGGCCAGGTCGCGCTCATCACGGGCTCCTCGCGCGGCATCGGCAAAGCGATCGCCGAACAAATGGCGGCGGCCGGAGCCAAGGTGGTCATCTCATCGCGCAAGCAGGAAGCCTGCGATCAGGTTCGCGATGAGATCCGGGCGCGGGGCGGAGAGGCGATGGCGTTTGCCTGCAATATCGGCCGCAAAGAAGAAGTCGAAGCGCTCATCAAGGCGACATTGGACCAATTGGGCCGGATCGATATCCTGGTTTGCAATGCCGCCGTGAATCCGTTTTATGGCTCGCTGACCAAGCTCGACGATGATGCCTGGGACAAAATCATGGACTGCAACGTGAAGAGCAGCTGGTGGTTTTGCAAACTGGTGGCGCCGCACATGGTCGAACGCGGCTCCGGCAATATCATTCTCATCTCCAGCATTGGTGCGTTCAGGAGTACCTCGGTGCTCGGCGCCTACGGCATTTCCAAGGCGGCGGACGCTCAGCTGGCCCGAAATTTCGCGCTGGAACTGGGTCCGAAGGGCATCCGGGTCAATGCCATTGCGCCGGGGCTGGTGAAAACGGATTTCGCCAAGGCGCTGTGGTCAAATCCGGCCATTCTGCAGAATGTCGAACAGCGCGCGCCTTTGCGCCGCATCGGCCAACCGGTGGAAATTGCAGGCGTCGCGGTCTTCCTCGCGTCGCAAGCCGCAAGTTTTGTTACCGGTCAGCTCATCGTGGCCGACGGCGGCGCCACACTCGGCGATTGATTCGCAGCGCATTGCTGCGGCAGTAGAGATTTCCCTACAAGACTGCGTGGTACAGAGCATGATCGGTCGACTCGGGGGCAGCGGTCAAATGCTTCCCCTGCACCCGCCTCAGTGCAAATCTCGCAGCACAAATCCCACGACCACCACAAACACGGTTCGGATGGACATGAGCGCGCTCAAGAAAAATACGGCCGCGGGTGTGAACGGCGACGAATGCCAGTGCTCACGTCTCAACAGCAAGACGCCGAATGAGATCCCCAAGGACACGAAGGGCCCATACCAAACAATCCAGTCGAGCTCGGAAACCACACTGCAATACCCCGGTTGCGGCATTTCCCCAAGCTGCATTTCGCAATCCGCAAATTGCCCGTGCGTCCACCAAAAAACGCGATCCGCGAAGCAGCCGACGGCCACGGCGAGCGCGATCAGCGTCAGCACGCTCATCAGCCGCGATCGAGATTGGGCGCCGTCGGTCATCTTTCCCAACATCACTCTGTCTGCGCCGCCGCGCCCATCTCGACGGCGAGGCGTTCCTGCGTGCGTCCGAGGCGCGTGGAAAGAATCAGCCATCCGATGGCGACCGGCAGGGCGCACAACGCGATCCCTGCGATTTTCAACCCGAGCGCCTGCAAGGCATCGAATGCCGGGGCATATACGGCATCTGAGCCGCGCAGGACTACGACGTCGATCATGTTCTTCGCCTTATATTTCTCGTCCCTTCCGACCACCGTGAAGAACACTTGGCGCGCCGGATTGGCGATGGCGAAGTTCATCCAGCGCTGCGCCACCTGGAAAACAAAGACGACCCCGAGGCTCGGCGACAGTGCCAGCACGGTGAACCCGATGATGTACACCGCGGGCAGCGCCCCGGCCGAGGCTCCGGTGCCAAATCGCTTGAGCAGTTGCCCGGTGGCCAACACCTGCGTCGCCAGGGTGAGCAATCCGACCGCCAGGTCGATGCTGGCGAAGAGGCGCGTCTGTGCACCCGCGCCATGGACTGAGGCGGCCACGACATTGGCTTGTTCGAGATACAGCATGGTCCCACCGAAGGATAACAGGCTGACCCAGACAGCCACACCCAGAAGGTAAGGTGACCGGACCAACGCGACAAACCCTGAAAACATGCTCCCGCCGATGCGGTCCGCGTCGCGACGCTGACCCAGCTTGAGCGCGACGTGGCGCTCGAGCCGATAGATGCAGAACACCGCCAACTCCAGAAACACGATCGCGACCAGCAGCAAGTTGGTGGGGCCGAACGGCACCGAGAAGCCGATCGTGATCAAGGGACCCAGCAGGCCGCCCGCCGTGCCGCCGGCGCCGATAAAGCCGAACAGGCGCTTGCCCTGCTCACTGGTGAAGAGGTCTGCCATCAATGACCAGAACACCGCGACGGCAAAGAAATTGAAGACGCTGACCCAGACAAAAAAAACGCGGGCCACGGTGAGGGTGGAAACATTGAGCGTCAGCAACAACCAGAAGATCAGGAGGTTGGCGACGAAGAACTGGTAGACGATGGGGATGAACCAGCGGCGCGACAGCTTCTTCACCAGCGCACCATAGATCGGCTGCATCACCAGTAAGGTCACAAAGGTCGCGATGAACATCCATGGCAGCGCCTTGACGCCGCCGGCGATACCCATCTGGTCGCGCAGCGGCCGCAGCACGTAGTAACCCGCCAGCAGCATGAAAAAGTACCCAAACGCCCACAGCGCAACCACGCGCTCTGCCGGCGTTGCCGGCAAGGCCCACTGCATCGAGCGCTTGATCAGCGTCACTGCGTCGGTTCGCCCAAGCTCACCGTCAGGTCCTTATTTTCCCTGGGAAGCTGGTTGAACAAATATTCGTGCATCGCCTGCCTCGTGGTCTCGGACGGAGAAAATCGGCTCTCCAGAAAACTGTAAATCGCGAGCGTCACGAGCGTGTGTTGCCGGGCAGGACGCATCGCCCGGGCGAACTCGCTGCTCTGGCAAGGCGCGGTAGTAGCCTTCGCATCGACGCCGGTCCCCCCGATCAAATCACCGAGACCCGGCAACGGCCCGCCGTTGGTCTCCTCCTGCGCGGCCTTGAGCCGGTGCATGAGAGCAACGCAGCCAAACTGATCCGGATTGTCGAGCCATCGAAAAAGCATGGGCGCCATATCGATGAATCCAACATGGCTGCCTGAATCCAAGGTGACCAGCACGCTATTTTTGTACTTCTTCGGAATGGCTGCAGCGTTCTGCCGGTAGGGCACTATGGCATCAGCGGTGCCGCCGATGTACAAAAAAGGAATGCTGCTGTCGTCGAAGAACTCTGGCGTCAGAAACTGACTGGGACCCGCCATCGATATCGCCGCCCGAATTCTGGGATCCTTTCTTCGAGGATCAAACGCCGCGAGTTCCGTGGTCAGTCCCCCCAACGATAGGCCGAGCGCGGCGATTCGATCACCATCCACCCTGCCATACAGCAAGTTGTCGGCTTGTTTGGAACGCGAAAGCATCTGATCGATGAGGAAGGACAGGTCGCCGGGTTGATTGACGATATCGGAGAGCACCGCCCCGCCGGGAGACGATCCGGTGGACAGTGGGAAGTCGACGCTCACTGCCACATAACCGTGGCTGGCCAGAAACTCTAAAATATATTCCCCTTCCTTATACTGCGACATGTAGCCGTGGCCGTAGACCACGAGAGGAAAGGGAGCGCCCTCTTTGTCGGCCGGAAACCAAATGCGCCCTGTGAGCTCCCGAGTACCGCGACCCTTGAAATCACGGTTGGGCATCGTCGGCCTGGAGGTATCCACCCAACTGATGGACTGATGGCTGACTTGATGCGGACCCCGTCGATAGAACTCCTGACTGAGCGCCCCGGTGGGTACGTCACGTGGGGGATTGAGCGCAACATAGACGACGATGAGCAGCAGGGCGAGCAAGGCCAAAGATATTTTGAATAGCGGTCTCAATTAGTACCCCCCTTACGCGTGTCGGCTCAATCTATTTGATCTGCGCTGCAAGATCGAGCACGCAGCGCAACATCTTCATCAATCCGCCGGTTGGAGATCCTGGTTTAAAGCTTGGGATACAATCGCCCGAGCGGCGCTGTGATGAATCATCTAAATTCAAAACTTCTCCTGTGCTTCGCGGCTGTGTGGGCTTTTCTGCCCGGCAACGCCGGCAGTCAGATGATGAGGCAGCAATATACGCCCGCGGCGCGCGCCGATATCAATCCTCACTCACTGATGGTTACCGAGGACCAATGGATCAACTCGATTGTCGATCACTGGCCTTGGTCACAACGCAGAGCCTGGCAATCGCTGAATCCGCGCTTCCGGGGTTGGGTATCGCATCTGCTGTGGACCCGCAAGAATGCAGGCCGCCTGTCGGTCATTTCCGACCCGCAGGAGTTTCAAATCCCGTCCGGCTGTTCGGTGGCTGCATTCGTGGCTCCCGTCGACTCCATTCCAGAGTCGATGGGCCACTTTCGAAATGTGATGCCGGATGTCAATTGGGCGGCTTGGGACAATATCGAACCGAAGTTTCGTGACGTCGCGGAATGGGAAATGTCCGCCGAGCATGCCAGAGCCCGGCTCTTCCAAGCACGCAAGGCGTGGTGGGATCTGAATGGCGAGGGAATTCAAACCTGTCTCGATGCCGAAGAGCCGGGCCAGGGTTCGGCGACTACCAATGGCCTGCTTGCAACGGCCGGTCAGGCGCGGCAGCCGAATCGTTATGAGCAGATTGATGGCCGTGCAAAGGCCGAGCTGCAGACAGTGGACCACATGATCGCACCCGAGCCTATAAAACAGGAAGCTCAAGAACGAATTCGCGATGCGGCAGCCGTGGCGAAATACATATCGGACGCCGCTCGCCGGAAACTGTAGCGGGCTAAACGGGACGTGAGCTTTGCAGCTTGGTACTCATCCAATCACAGCGCAACTCCGTGCCCGCGTCCACGCTGGCCAACAAAAGCGCATGTCGCGGTATATCGCGGAAGTGCTCGATGACCGAGCTTGCACCGATTCGATGGGCCGTTTGCAGAGACCGGGCAGAGACTTCCAGCACCTCACCGAATGCTCCAACGGCGTCTCGAGCCACCCGGGCTGTGGCGTCCGTGCACGCGTCGGCCACCACGACGATCCACAATGAGTTGCGCCAGCCGCAATAGCTGTTGGCCGCAAATATGCTCAGAATGCTCTTGGCGATCGTATGGGACTGATCGCGCGCCGAGATGACAATGCCGACCGCGCGGATTTTCGAGGGTGCCCGGGGTACCGGACGAAACGCTGGGGAGTCGGTGGGAACGAGGAGCTGAGACACGACCGTAGAATCGCAGGTCCTGCGTAAAAGTGCTGTAAACAAAGCACGGACTGTGAAGCCCTTAACGCTTCTGCGTTTACGCAATTTTTATGACCCTTTCGCTATCATGCCGCCAAGAGGCCGCGCGCGATGGCGTCCTTGGCGAGCATGGCGGGCCCAACCGCCGGAGGCTATTCGTGGCGATCCAAGACTATGTACGATCCATTGCGGCCACCGAGACGGTGTCCAAGGATCAGGTATTCCGATTTCTGGAAATGCAATTTGCCCGCGCCGATAGGGATCATGACGGCGAATTGGATTTCGATGAACTGGCGGCTTTTGTGCACGCGGTCTCGTGTCCGGAGTCGGACCAACGGTAGCAAGCGGCCGCCAGGCCTGGCCCCTAGCCGCGTTTGGCGGGGCGGCTCGACGCCAACGCGTCCATGTCCGCCTGCATCCGTTGCTTGTATTCGTCGGACCACTGCGCGCCGGGCTTCTGGCTGGCTTTGCTCTGCGGCCGCGCGATGGGCTGGTTGCTGCTCGGTTCTGCGGGTTTGCGCGGGCCGCTCTTCAGCTTGAGGGTGAGTCGTGATGGTGTAGGGTCGGAATTCGATTGAGTCATACGGTTTGCAGATGGCTCCCTATTTCAATGGGTTTTTGGGCTGGACGGTCGTGTTGGATCGAGATATTAGCGATCGATTGTGGCGCTTGGATGTCGTCGAACTGATGGGGTGTCGATTCGAAATAATTCCCTGACGGCCTCAGATTCTACCTGAAGCCATCGGCGCACAACAATTGGGGCGCCGAACGGGCGAGGGCGAGCGCCCGGGAGCGCGACTGGCTCGCGGGGGTTTTAGGCTGCGGCAAAGTAGTAAGATGCGCGCGGCATGATGCCCTCGTACAACAACGAAGAAGTGAGATAGCCGTGCGCGTCGGAAAAGTCTTGATAATGGCGATACTGGTGGGAAGCAGCGCCCAGGCGATTGACTTCGAAACGCCGCCCGAGGAGCCCGCCGCGGCGAGCCTGCCGCCGGAATTGGCCGCTGGTCCCGGCTTTCATATCAGTGAGCCGGTAATGGCCGACGGCCTGATGCATCACTATGTCATGGTCAGCTCCTTCGGCGACTTTCCCGCTTACGGCCGGGTTGCGCTCGCCGTTCGAGTGCGCGAGTTGGCGGCTTTGACGCAAATTTCCAAGACGACCGACGTTGATGTGGTCGTGAAAACCGTCAAGCGACGTGTGCAGGGCGACGCGAAGACGATCACGCAGGCCGCGGGCAATCCCGTCAAGATCGTGGTCGGAATTCCGAAGGGTGTTTCCCATTTATTCGGCGGCTACAAGGCACAGGCCTCGGAGGTCTCGGAGCGGCTCGAGCACCGTGAGGCATCGGGCGGAACCGCGAAGGTTGCTCGAGACGTGAAGGTGGACGCGACTCGCTACGCCGAACGATATCTTGGTGTATCGGCGGCCGAACGGCGGTACTACCAGCAGCTCGGCGTCGATCCGTACACGAACAATGTCGTGCTCCGCAAAGCCGTGCGTCGCCTGGCCAAGGTGGATGCGACGGTCAATTTAGGGATGCACTTCGTCGGCATTCCTGGAGTTCCGTATCTCGGCGACGTTCGCCGCGCCATGGATGCGATTTACAATGAGGATCCGGCGGTTCTGCGCGCCCGGCAACGGACCACCCTCGCTGGTTACGGGCTCAATCCGGCCGAAATCCGACGCTTTGAAAACACGCTCCTGTTGAGCCCCACGCGACAGAGCCTGCTCGCGCAGTTCGCGAAGTCCCTCGATGGAGTCGCCGGGCGTGATGAGTTGTTCCGGCATGCCATGGGTCTGACATCCGAGGAAGAGGTTCAGGTCTTTCTCCAGAGCGCGGACTTATTGGTGCGCCTGCATGCGCGCCGGCCGGTCAGGCGGATTCTTGCCGGACTGCGGTTACCCACGGCGCAGTTCGCCGACGGACGGATTGCGGTAGTTGGCGCCTTCGACGCGGTCTATTGGACCGAGGACGTCGCAACCTACGAGGCGGCGCTGCACGCGCTGCTCCCGGTGGGTTCGAACAGCCTTGAACTGTGGGTCTCCAGCACGCTTTCGCCTCGAGCGCGCAACGAACTCGCGGTGCGCGGCTGGGACGTGCACGACAATGCGGTGCAGACACTCGCGGATCCAGCGCGCCCAACCTGAGAGTGGTGGCATCCGCGGAGGCGAAAACAGTCGTCGAGAGGCAGGGGGACTACCGCTCTTTATCGGCACTGTCGCGCGCCCCGCGGCGCCAGTCGCTACTGTAGCGAGTTCGACCCAGACCACAACATCGATTGGATCTGATGGCATGCCGAATCGGTATGTCATGGCATTCTTTGTCGCCGCTCAGCGACAACCAGCAGAACTTTTCTTTTAATTTATGTGCGATAGCGTACAGACAGCTTTCCCGGCAGCTAGAAAACTTCACTGGCGTTAATTCGCTTTTCTCGCTAGGGAGTGCACCATGGAAGAAGTCACCCGAACCCGGCAGCCCGTGAGCCCGAAGCCTCATCGGGATCCGCGGCACTCAGCGCTATTCCACGTTCCACTTTCTGCTGCGTGCGCGGCGCGCTCGGCAAAAAACATCGCGGAATGGAATTCGTACTTGCCGGCGGCCTGCGTCAGGGAAATGATCAGAATGGGTTGGGACTATACGACCTGATCCAAAGGTCCGCGGGATCTTTGCGATTCGGCTGACTTGACAATCTCATTCTTTTAGTCTGTAATATCTGTTATGACAGAAATAACAGATGCATCAGATCTGCCGGGCAATGTTCCTGATGCGGTGCGTCGTTTTGTTCTGGAGTGGGGAAATCTTGGCGAACGCTGGGGGGTAAACCGTTCGGTGAGCCAGATCCATGCGTTGTTGTATGCCTCCAAACACCCGCTGGCGGCCGAAGACATCGCCGACACGCTTGGAATCGCCCGCTCCAATGTGTCGAATTCGCTGCGCGAACTGCAGACGTGGAACATCATTCGTTCGGTTCCCATTCTCGGCGATCGGCGTACCTTTTATACCGCCGAAACGGACCTGTGGAATCTCGTGTCTCGAATTGCGGCCGGGCGCAAGGCGCGCGAGCTCGACCCGGCGGCCGAGGCACTGCGCGAATGCGTGGAGATGACGCGGGACGATAAGACCGTGGACCCCGTCGTGCAACTTCGCCTAAGGGAGATGCTCGACTTCGTCGAACGCCTCAGCCGCTGGTACGACCAGATGATTGCCCTTCCCCGTTCGACCATCGTAACGCTCATGAAGTTGGGCGGCGGAATCGCGCGCTTGCTCGACCGCAGCGCGAAGCGGAGTCGAGATCTAAGTTGAGATTGCCTTTTTGAGCCGGCACCGCTTTGACTTTCGGATGACGCCCTATCTTGAGTCGCTATTGCGAGGACGGCCGGCTGATGACCCATTGAGTCTGCAGTTCCTGCCCCAGGAACAGGAATTGACTGCGCTTTCGCACGAAGCGTCGGACCCGATTGGCGACATCGCCTTCACGCCGGTTGCGGGAATCGTGCACCGTCATCCCGATCGCGTGCTCCTCAAGGTGGCACATTCGTGCCCGGTGTATTGCAGGTTTTGCTTCCGTCGCGAAATGATAGGGAGCAAAGGGGAGCCCCTGCAAGGGCCCATGCTGCATGCCGCGATTGCCTATATTCGCTCACACCCGAAAATTTGGGAGGTCATTTTGACGGGCGGCGATCCCCTGTCGCTTTCCGGCAGACGATTGCGGGAAATCTTGAGCGATCTGGCGACCATCCCCCATGTCAGTGTGTTGCGAATTCACTCGCGCGTGCCGATCGTGGCGCCGCACTCAATTGACGATTCTTATATAGGCGCCTTGCAGCATCCCCTGCCGGTCTATCTTGCAGTACATGTAAATCATCCGGAGGAAATCACCGAGGCAGTCGTTACTGCGATTCGGCGACTGTCGGAGGCCGGAATTGTTCTCTTGAGTCAGACCGTGCTGCTCAAGGGCGTGAACGATGACGAGGTCATACTCGAAACATTGTTTCGCAGGCTGGTGCGCCTTAAAGTTCGCCCGTACTATTTGCACCATCCGGATCTGGCACCTGGCACGTCGCATTTCCGGGTTCCCATTGAAGCGGGACAACGCCTGATGCGTTCCTTGAGAAGCACGGTCTCCGGATTGTGCCTGCCAACCTACGTGCTCGACATACCGGGAGGATTCGGCAAGGTGCCAATTGGGCCCATGTATGTCGGCGCAAGAGATGCGTCAGGGAGCAGGCCCATCCAAGATCCAAAGGGAACTTCGCATTCCTATCCCGAATGAGTTCATGCATGAACTGCTACGCGCTAATCCGCGAGAATGCAAATGCACCGAAAGCTTCGCTTCACATTCCAAGATTGCAAGGCTGACGGCCGAAATAAAAAACTTCTTTTCGCCGGCGGCCGCAGGTGCGGTGCACACAGCGCATACTCCGCCCCCTTAGCCGCATACGAGCTGAGTTGGCCGGCGAATTCTCGCTGGCTATACGTCGAGGGTTTATTTATGAGTCAAGCAAGCCAAGAAAACAGCACCCGCAACACTGCGCCCGCCAAGAACATCGTCGACACGGCGATCGGTGCGGGAAATTTCACCATTCTGGCCGCCGGAATCAAGGCAGCGGGGTTGACCGATATGCTGGCCGGTAAGGGCCCATTCACAGTCTTTGCACCCACGGACGAGGCTTTCAGAAAGCTTCCGACTGGCGCCGTGGATGCACTTCTCAAGGATTCGACGAAACTCAAGGCAGTGTTGAAATATCACGTGATCGCGGGCCATGTCTCGACCAAAGACATGAAATCCGGCGATGTGATGACACTGCAGGGCAGCCCGCTGAGGGCGGTGGTCGCGTCCACCGATGTACAGGTCAATGGAGCCCACGTTAAGAGGGAGGATCTGATTGCGACGAATGGCGTCATTCACGCCATCGATGCCGTGATCATGCCCAAGGACTGGCAATTGTTGGCGGCCGCCGCCTGACGATCGGTTCTCGAGAGCATTTCGATGCACTGGATGGCCCCGCTCGCGGGGCCTTTCCTTTGCGCGTATTGAATTGGCACCAGACCCGGCAACCTGTCTAGAATCGACGCGAAGATTCTGGGGGATGTCATGCGACAGCTGGGGCTTTCTATTTTATTGCTGGTGTCGGTGATGGCGCACGCCGCGGCCACGCCGCCGAACGACAAGCAGCAGGTGCTGTGGGATCACATGCGGGATGCGGTTGTCGACGTCGAGCAGGGGCTCGACGGCGTTCTGGGTGTCGCCATCCTGGACCTGACCTCTGGACAGCAACTTCTCATCCATCCCGACGAGATATTTCCGCAGGCGAGCTCCATCAAGATCGCCGTGCTCGCGGAGCTCTATCATCAGGCGGAGCAGTCGGCGCACGGGTCAAGCGGGAAGGCGACATTGAAGGATCGCTACGTGGTGAGGGCTGCGGATGTCGTCCCCGACAGTGCCATCCTGGGTGGCCTTACGCCGGGTGTGACCGCTCTCACGAACCGTGACCTCGCGACGATCATGGTCGCCGTCAGCGACAATTCAGCCACGAATGTGCTCATCGATCGCGTCGGGATGGACCAGGTCGTGCGTCTGACGGAAACGCTGGGTCTCACCCACACGCAGCTGCGCCGCAAGATGATGGATCTGAAGGCGGCGGCGGAGGGACGGGAAAATATTTCCACGCCGCGCGAAATGATGCTGCTTCTGGAGCAGCTCTATCGTGGCAGGGTGATCGGGCCGCCGCTGCTCGATGATTTCTTCACGGTGTTGGCAACGCGCAAAGAGAGTTGGATACCCCGTGACCTGCCGGCGGATCTTAAAATCGCGAACAAGCCGGGAGAGCTCGAAGGAGTGCGCAATGACTCCGGCATCGTGTTCCTCAAGAACCGCCCCTACGTGATCTGCGTCATGACCACGTATCTTGCGAACGAGCGTACCGGCGAGGAGGCCATCACTCGGATTTCGAGCCTGGCCTACGGCGTGTTCGACCGTCTCAGTCGGGCCTCCGATCTAGGCAGGGTGATTTCGCCCGGTAATGGCGGCGCGCGGTAGCCGGATTCAATATTCGGCTGCCGCGCGTCGCCTCAACCATCGACCTCAACTATCGTCGACCTTCGTCCCGATCGTGGTGATCCCAGCGGCCTCGATCATCGTGTCGTCCGCGATAGTCGCGGTGCTCGCCCCAATGGCCGCGACCGTAGTACACCGTTGGGGGAGCATAGTAACGAGGCGGCTCATACACCACCGGCGGGGGCGGTCCCCAATAACCGAACGGGTTGATGTCGACTCTGACGCGTGCGTCGGCGTAGGCGGCAGCGCTTGCGGTGAGCGCGAGCCCGACCAGGCCAAGTGACAGAATTCTATTTTTCATGGGTTGTTCCTTTTAAGCTGCCGCGCGGCCGATATGGCCGCGGTGGCAAGCCTCGATTATCGATTGGCGACCTTTTTACCTTCATGGTTGCGATGACTGAATATCTCGTCCGCCTCCTTTTTCTGGTCGTCGGACATCATGGAATACAGCCCTGAAAAGGCTTTCGCGAGCTTCTTGACGCCGTTCGCGTGGGCCTGTGCAATATCCGCATAGGCATTCAAATCATCGATCGCCGTTGCGTTGGCAAGCGATGAGTCACGCTTGTCGATGGCCTTGTCCATTGCCTTCGCGTTCTCGCGCATCGTTTCCGCGACCTCCTTCCACTCGGACTCCTCCGCGGCCGTGATCTTGAGCTTGGCATGCATATCGGTGATGTGGTGCTCCACCGCCTCATCGCGTTTTGCGTCTGCCTTCATCATCGTCGAGTGCGGCACATTTGCCGAGGCCTGCGGGCCGGCGGATGATTCCGGCGATTGTGCAATTGCACTGCCAAACGCAAACGTGGATACGAGTACTGCAATAATCATTTTCATAAAGATTTCTCCGTAGGGATACGCGCTCCGCAGGCACTGGAACTGGCTAGCCGCCGGTAGTGCACCGCGGCACCCGCAAAAGGGGCCTGAACGCACGGTATCGCAAGATCCGCAGTGACACAGTCAGACGCGGGCGCAATCGGCCATGTCCGATGCGCCTACAAAGTACTTGGTTGGGCTTCCAGTAGGGGGCGGGTAGGGCGGCCGTTTGGCGGCGCCGGCCGGGAACTAGCCGGGTGATTTGAAGCGTCTGCCCGGCCCCCGCAGCGCACGGCCCGGGAACACATCCCGCACGATCTTGCCTTGGTCGACGACGACTGTTCCCTGCACCAGTAAATAGCGCACGCCGACACTCGGCTCCATGGGTTTTTCATAGGTGGAGCGATCGCCGATCGTTCCGGCATCGAATACCACAATGTCGGCGTCGGCTCCCTCCTGCAATCGGCCCTTTTGCCGCGCTGCCGGTGTCGAGCGCTCGAGCATCTGCGCCGGCATCAGGCTCATCTTTCGCAGCGCCTCCATGAGGCTGAGCGTTTTCTTTTCGCGCACATATTGCGCCAGGATGCGCGAGTAGGTTCCGGCATTGCGGGGATGCCCCTCGGCGCCGTCGCTGGCGATCATCACCAGTGGGTGCGCGATCACTTGGTCCACGATTTCCTGCGTATTGGTGAACAGCACCACGAGGTGGGTGGTGCTGGAGGCATGCAACTCATCGAAGCGCTGCTGGGTGAGGCGCTCGCCGGTTTCGGGCAGCAGCAGACTGTCATAGCTGATGCCGAACTTCTCCTTCCAGCCTGGATTAAAGAGCGCGGAGTTGATGGCGGTCATGCCGGCGATGTAGGGATAAGCCTCGGTGGTGACATCCAGGCCGCGGGCGCGCGCGCCTTCGATCATGGACAGACACTCCAACGAGTCGCGCGCGCATGAGCTGTTGATGTGCACAATGTGCAAAGATGCGCCGCTGATCGCGGCGGCGCCGATGACTTCGCTGATGGACTCGACCGAGGAGCCGGGCTCGAGGCGGCCGCTGCTGCGCACATGCGTGTACACCGGCAACTTTCGCTCGGCAGCCAGACGAAACATGTCAATCACTTCCAGGCGCGTGGCGCCCGGCGTGTACTGGATACCCATGCCTATGCTTAAGCCGCCCGCGTCCAGTTCCCCCCGCAGCCGCCGCCGCATGCTGTCAATTTGTTCGGGTGTGGCGGGCTGATCGGTCGCAGGTCCGCTCTTCGGCAGGATGGCGCCGCTTGCCAGCGGCGCGCCAAAGCTCAGCGCCCGCGCTGCCACGTGACTGGCCGCGGTCCCGTAGTGAATCAGCGAGTGGCCTTCTTTCAGCTCCAAAAACTGTGCGACGTCGGGCACGCCGATTTCCAACTCCAGCGCGCTGGTGACCCCATCCAGCGCCTTGACCCGCTGGCTCGCGATTTCTTGACCGTGTTGATGCAGGTCGATGAATCCCGGCGCAACAATCAGTCCGCCGGCATGAACCACACGCCGTCCGCTCAAGGCCTCGGACGAGATGCGGGCAATCCTGCCGTCGCGGATGCCGACGTTGCGCACGGCATCGACGCCGCTTTCCGGATCCATGACGCGTCCGCCTTCGAGCACGACATCGAATTGCTGTGCAGATGCCACGACAGTCCATAGCACCAGAAGAAGCAGGGAGACAATCATCTTGCCCATGGCTGCTCCCGTGGCATCGATCAGAGGCGCACGAAGCTCAGATCGAACACTGTGTCCTTGCCATTCTCAGTCTGGGTCCATTTTTCAGTAAAATGATCGTGATCCACGATTTTCATGAAGACGCGCCGCATATGCCGTGCGGCGGGGCTGTGAAGATTGGCCGCATCACGGAAGATGAAGGTGAGGCTTTGCGGCGCGCCGTCGATCGGGGCGGTTTCGAGACGGGCTTGATGTCCGTCGGGAGTCAGGGCGCAGAAGTGAGTCAGGAGAATGCGCTTGCCGTCTCGCACATAGACAGAGGTCTCATTGTGCGCTTGGGTGCCAATGGTTTCCTCAATCGCTATCCCGCCCGACACCAGCCGAATCGAATTCGTCAGTGAGCCCGATCCGGGCAGGTCGGCCCGCCACTCGCCGACGAGTGCTTTGAGCTGCTCAAAGGCATCCGTGGAGGCGGACTCCGAACTTGAGGCACTGGCGCACAACGCCAAGCTCGCCAACAAGAGAAGCGTGCGCATCGAAACAGTGTAACACCGTTGTCTAGGAGATTTTCAGGCCGACGCGGCGCCAATTGGGCCAATGCGGAAAATCCCAATTCAGCCAGATGCGAACCGCGTGTCCGACCAGGTTTTGCTCCGGAACGAAGCCGACCCTGCCGAAGCGGCTGTCCTCGCTATCGTTGCGATTGTCGCCCATGAAGAAATACTCACCCGCCGGCACAATGGCATCGTAATCGGTGGACGGAAGATCGGCAGTCAACATGACCACATGCTCACGACCGCCAATGGTTTCGAGCTCAAGATCGGAGCCCGCAAAGACGCCCCCCGCAAAGTTCCCGTCGGGTCTGAGCGCGAGCGGCGCGTCATTGATGTAGACCTGGTTGTTGCGCACAGCCACATGGTCACCCGGCAGGCCGATCAGGCGCTTGATGAGATGCACCGACGGTTTCGCGGGCAGCCGGAACACAATCACGTCGCCGCGCCGTGGTTGACCGGTCGTCAATACCTTGGTGTTGGTGACGGGAAGCCGCAGACCATAGGCGAACTTGCTGACGAATATGAAATCACCATCGATCAGGCCGGGCATCATGGACTCCGAGGGAATCCGGAACGGCTCGAAGACGAATGAGCGAATGATCAACACGATCAAGATCACGGGAAACAAAGACTTCGCGTATTGGACGATCCGCGGCTCGGTAACGCTGGCGCCAAGCGCGGCACGGTTGCGACTGGCTTTGTAGACTACCGCATCCACCAGCCAGGTGAGGCCCGCGAGTGCCAGCAGCAGCGCAAGGGCGGCGGAAAAATCCATCAGCAACCGGTGCGCGTGAAGCAGGGGTTCTGGGAGTCGGCACGCGTCAGTGTTCCCACACCGAGGGCTATCACACCGGCCAGCATCACGGCATTGATGACTCGAAGTAACGTTTTGGCAATGTGCTTCCACGGCGCTCGTTGCGCTGAACGTATTCGAGCCGCCAGGATGGCCACAAAAACTTGCCGCCAGCACCACGCGGCCGAGCGGCCTTGGTGCCACTGTTCGATCACGTCTCCCGCCAGGGATTCCCGGTGATAGGGCGAACCCCAGCGATCGAGCAAGTACATGGCCAACTGTGGTGGTGCCGGCTTGCTCACGTAACTTCACTTTTGAACGCGGCCAGGCCGGATGCGAGCTTTTGCAAAGTGCTCTGCGCATCGCGCGCCTCAGCGACACCCAATGCGGTAGGTTGAAAGTATGTGCGTGCCTTGCCGCCGCGTTCGGGTGAGGGCGATCCCAGCGCCGAACTGACCAGACCTTTTTTCTCGAGCCGCTCCAACGCCGCATAGACACTCGCAAGAGCCACTTCTCGTCCGCTCTTTTCAGCGATTTCCCGGCTGATTTGAACACCGTACGACTCTTTCGAGGGCCGAATCACCGCCAGCAATACCATCAATTCCAATTGCCCCAGGTGCTCACGTTTTCGCATATCTTCTACAATAGTGAAGTTATAGGGATTTGGCAAGCGCACGAGGCAACGCTATTTTCTCAAGCTCGGGACACGAGTAGGGAACACGGGGGACTAAGATGGCGACAGAACGGCTGAAAACAATGTCTGGATCTGACTCCCATGTCGCCGCCGTCCAGATACTGGCGCATGAGATTGTTTATGAACTCGGTATGCCGGCATCCGCCGATGTCGTGTCGAGGATTTCCAAGCGAATTGACGACGCGGTGAGTCAACTCGTCGGCCGCGAACGCGATCGATGCGTGCAGCTTTGCAAGCGGCGGGCGGCCCTGTGGAGCAACACGACCATGGCATCGATGCCGATGGGACGCGAGGAGAGCCGGGCGCGTGCCAATGAGGCCAATTACATCGCAGACGCCATCAGCAGCAAGTAGTGTCGCGCGCTGCGCCGGCGCGCCCATAGCCTGAGCGTCTCAGGCAGCCGGCTGAATTAAACCGGGATCGTCAGGTACGGTGGAGTTGATGCGCGGGCTGATCGGGTAGGCCTGCATGCTCTTCGGGCTGTACGGACGGAGCGCCGCTTTCGCTTCGACCGGCGTCCCTTTTAGCCAGGTTTGATAATCCCTGCGTCGCAAGATGGCCGGCATGCGTCCGTCCGTGTTGGCGACGGCCTTGATGAGCTCATTCGGTGGCACGCAAACGATCGAGCAGCTTTCGATCACATCGCCATCTTCGCTCTCGGATCGATCCCAGATCGCCGCCAGCCCAAAAACCGAGCGGTCCAATAGGCGAATGAAAAAGGGCTGCCGGTATTTCGCGTTGGTCAGTTGCCATACATAGAATCCGGCGATGGGCAGAATGCAGCGTTGGCTGCCGAGCCAGGGTCCCCGGCATATCGGCGAGTCCAATACTCCCTCCAGGTCGACCGTGAGAGGTGCTTGGCCGGCCCGCCCTTCCGCCGCCGCGGGTATCAGGCCCCATTGCATCATCACTGCTTCGGATTGGCTGTCGTGCCAGCGAATGGCCGGCACGTACTGTCGCGCAGCCACATTGAACCTCGGCGTGAAGCTCCACCACGCTTGCGCCGGCAGGAATTCCCGTTCTGCGGTGGCCTGGTCCGGAAGCACGTAGCGCTCACACATAGCCCGGACATTACGGGAGCGCTCCTGACAAAAGTGTGACGGAGCTTTGGTTTGCAATAGCTGCACCGCGGCGAGGCGAACCAGGGCCGCGGAGGCGGGAATCGCCGGGCCCTGGGCCCCAAAAAAAGCACGTCACGGCGGGGAGTACAAGGGTGATAATCTGTGGTATGGCGCGCCGCAAGAATCCTGGCGATACCAAAAGGGGCGTAACGTTCGAAGCAGTGCGGCTTGCTGCCAAGGCGCTACCCGACGTTGTGGACTCAACCTCCTACGGTACACCTGCGCTTAAGGTCCGGGGCAAGCTGCTCGCACGTCTGCATCAGGATGGCGAGTGTTTCGTCCTTCGCGCCGATCTCTTGGATCGCGAGATTCTGATTCAGTCGGACCCGGCCGTCTTTTTCATCACGGATCACTACCGGGACCACCCGTGGATTCTCGCGCGCTTTTTGACGGTCGACCCCAAAGCGTTGCCCGACTTGCTGGAGCGTGCGTGGCGGCTCGTCGCGCCAAAATCGCTGGTGAAAAAATACGACAGCGGCACCTGAAGCGCTGACAGCGCTTCAGGTTGGCCGCTCCATGGTTACGTTGTCCAATCTTGCCGGGCCCGCCCTGATGAGTGCAAGATCTCGACTTTCTTGAAACCAGAGGGACGAATAATGTGCGAACAAGACGATCTGAAGGAATTTGCGCGACGCTCGAGTGAGCTGACGCGAAGGCAGTTCGGTTCCATGGCACTGGGCGCGGGACTGGTGGCTACCTTGCCGAAGCTGGCCAATGCCGCAGAGACTCAGGGAGCGGATGTTGAAATAAAAACGCCGGACGGTACCGCTGACGCGTATTTCGTGCATCCCGCCAAGGGCAAACACCCCGGCGTGCTCATTTGGCCGGATATTTTCGGATTGCGCCCGGCCTTCAAACAAATGGCGACCCGGCTGGCCGAGTCGGGCTATGCGGTTCTCGTCATCAATCCCTTCTATCGCACGAAGAAAGCGCCGACCGCGGTGGAACACGCCGATTTCAACGATCCCGCGACCCGTCAGGCACTCATGACGCTGGCCGGCACGTTGAGTCCCGCGACGGCCGCGACCGATGCCAAGGCATTTGTCTCGTATCTCGATGAGCAGCCCGCCGTCGACAAGAAACGCAAAATCGGCACCACCGGATACTGTATGGGCGGCCCCTTTGTGTTTCGCACGGCAGCAAGTTTTCCGAACCGCGTCGGCGCAGGCGCCACGTTTCACGGCGGGGGTCTCGTGACCAGCAAGCCGGAGAGCCCACATCTGTTGATCCCGGCAATGAAGGCGCACTTTCTCATCGCGATTGCTGAGAATGACGACAAGAACCAACCGGAGGCCAAGGATGTGCTGCGCGATAGTTTCGCCAAGGCCAAATTACCGGCGGAAATCGAGGTCTACGCCGGTACGTTGCACGGTTGGTGTCCGCCGGACGCGCAGGTGTACAACCAGGCCCAGGCCGAAAAGGCCTGGAGCCGGATGATGGCGCTGTTCAGCAGCGCGCTGGCTTGAAGCGGCCGGCCGACTGACTCATTTCGAAGATACTGGTGCGCTTGGGCCGTAGGCCCAAGCGCACTAGCGGCCGAACGGTGCTGAAAGACCGAGAAGGCTCAAGTGCCCAAATCCCACAAAGACGTTGCGCTGCTCGTCCCAGAGACGATGGGTGAGGCATTTCAGACTGGTCAGCAACGTGAGCGGCTCGATCGTCCTGAAGAAGGGATCCGCGTCATGGCAGCGCTGCAGATGATAGTTCGGAATGCGCGGGCTCAAGTGATGAATGTGGTGGAACCCAATATTGCCGGTAAACCATTGTAGGATTCGCGGCAGCTTATAGAACGAGCTGCCCTGCAAAGCTGCGGCCGTGTAATTCCAATCCGCGGAACGCGCCCAATAGGCGCCCTGGAATTGATGCTGCACGTAGAACAGCCACACACCCAGCGCGCCGGCGAATGCGGACACGGTGAGCTGAATCAACAACAATGCTTTCAGTCCGATGACCGCGCTCATCACGAGCACTATTGCCAGCAGCGCCCAGTTCGTCAGATGAACCGAGCGGCGCTCGCGCTGCGGTGCTGTGGACGACGCAAAACGGTGATCTACAAAAAAAAGATACACCGGTGCAATGACAAAAAGCACGAAAGGGTTGCGTGCGAGCCGATAGGCAAGTCGCCGCGCACGGCTGCTCTGAAGATATTCCTGCACCGTCAGTGTCCAGACATCGCCCGAGCCGCGTCGATCCAGGTCGCCCGCGGTTCGGTGGTGCAAGGAGTGCTGCCAGCGCCAGTGCCAGTACGGCGTCAGCAACACCAGGCCCGCCAGGGCGCCCGTCGCGTCGTTGGCTCGTTTGGATCTAAAGAATGAACCGTGGCCGCAGTCGTGAAAAATGATGAAAATGCGGACGAGGAAACCGGCGGCCAGAATGGCGATCGGCAGCATCAGCCAATAGGAAACGCGAAGCGCGCGATCCATGGCAAACCACAAGAACACGTAGGGAACCAACGAGTTGATCAATTGCCACCGCGCTCTCCACAGCGATGCCACCTGAAATCTCGCCACGTTCTCTTTCGAGATGTCCGCCATCGACTAGCTGTACGCGCTTCAGGCGTCTTCAGTCTGTGCGATAGCGAACGGCCGACGATCAAATACATGGCGGGCGATGGTCGGTGAGCCTAAGATGAGCCAGGGTAATCCCGCGAATGATCGTTCATCTCATCGACGGCACGTACGAACTGTTTCGCCACTTCTATGGTTTGCGCCGATTTACGAAAGTGGATCGGCCGTTCGGCGCCGTCGCGGGAGTGCTCAACGGCATTCTGGAAATGCTGGAGCAGGGCGCCACCCATGTCGGAGTGGCCACCGATCATGTGATCGAGTCCTTTCGCAATGCGCTCTGGAGCGGCTACAAGACAGGCGAGGGGATTGAGCCTGCCTTGTGGGCGCAGTTTCAGCCGCTCGAAAATGCGCTGGACGCGATGGGCGTCATCGTCTGGCCGATGATCGAACTCGAGGCCGACGATGCATTGGCGTCGGCGGCCGCCATCGCAGCTGCCGACGCGCGGGTCGAAAAGGTGTGCATTTGGACACCGGACAAGGATCTTGCGCAGTGCGTGCGCGGCGATCGTGTTGTCCAAGTGGATCGGAAGAGCAAGGCCATTCGCGACGCCGACGCCGTGCACAAGAAGTTCGGCGTGACACCTGAATTGATCCCGGATTATCTCGCGCTCGTTGGCGACACTGCGGATGGGTATCCCGGCATTGACGGCATCGGGCCGAAGGGGGCGGCAAGTCTTCTTACGCGTTACGGCCCGATCGAAAGCTTTCCCGAGCAAATTCTGGGCGAGCGGCGCGCGCTTGCGCTGCTGTTCAAGAAGTTGGCGACCCTGAAGTCCGATGCGCCGCTGTTCGCCGATGTCAAAGAGCTCAAATGGCGTGGCCCCACGCAGCGCTTCGCCGGCCTGACTGCACAGCTCGGCGAGCCACTGATCGCGCGTGCCGATAAGGCCCGCACCGCTTCGTGACATGTTGACCGGCTCGCCCTGCAGCATTGCGCCGGACGCCCCGAGGCGACCCGGCATGGTATAAACGCCTAAAGAATCATTTCTCACAAATGGCGGGGGAGTTGTCATGGCGGAAAATGTATACAAGGTCATTGAACTCGTCGGAACCAGCTCGGAGTCCTGGGAGAAGGCGACAGCCGCAGCCATCACGCGCGCCAGTAAAACCTTGAGGGACCTGAGGGTCGCGGAAGTCGTGAAACTCGACGTGCAACTCAAGAACGGCAAGGTCGAAGCATACCGATCGCGAATCAGCGTGTCGTTCAAGTACGAGAGCAAAGGCTGACCCCCCCCAGGGGTCAGTTGCGAGCTCGCTAAAACGGGAATGTGCCTCCGAACGGTAGCAGCATGCCGCTACCCGAGAAGTCCTGATAGTTGCCGTTGACCGCAAGGTTGAAAGTGGTGACCCCGGCCGGGACCTGCAACACCACGAGGGAGCTCTGGGAGCGTCCGGGGCCCAAAATGGGAGTGGTTGTCGGCAAGGCGCTTTGGGTGGTGATGTTGCCGGTGCCGCCGGTCGCCGTGGCCGCAATTTGCAGGTACTGCAGGTTTTGCGCATTGCCGTTGCCGAGATTGCGGGTTTCCAGCTCGATGCTCACCAGCGTCCCGCCCGGCGCCCCGCGGCGCGAGACCAGGTTACCCGTCATCTTGATTGCCGGATGCCCCAGGATGACATTCGTCACGTCGCTCATCTGATTGTCGGCCGGCACGGTCTCGGTAACCTGACCCGTGATGGAGGCGACCGTGGGATAGATCCCGACAGCGGCTGGGTGCGCCACCACGGTGACGGCGAACGCCGAAGTGCCGAAGGGACCGAGGTTGTGGGTCAGGAAGTCCATGCCGCAATCCACCGTCAACGGTGCAGTCCCTTGGGTGGGTGTGCAGCTGCCGGCGCCGGTGGTCACCGACGACACCGTCATGCCGGCGGGAATCTGGGTCGTCAGGTCGATGCCGCTGGCGACGTCCGCTCCGTTGTTCGATCCCCAGATGGTGTAGGTGACATCGCTACCCAGCGGTACCGGCTCCGGGGTGTGACTTTGGAACACCGAAAGGTTGGTATCGGCCACGACCGTCACCGTGGAAGTCGCGGAGTTGTTGCCCAGATTCCAATCATCCATGTAATCAATCGACACCTGATCGCTGAACGGCCCGCGCGACAGGGGCAGCATGTGATCTATTTGCGTGCGGCTGCTGTTCGCGGGCAGAGCCAATGCCGTGCAACCAAAGTGATCGATGAACTGACGGGCGTCATAGATGGCTTGGCAGCTCGTGCTGGTAGATCCGAACAGATCGAATTGAGCGCGCTGCAGTGGGCGATCTATGATTTGAAAGGGCCCTGCGTCCTCCGGACCTGCATTGGTCACCGTAATCGTGCACGCCAGACTGCTGCCCGCGTGCACAGGATCAGGCTGGCAAGTCTTGGCGAGCGAGAGATCGCTGCCGGTGACGGCGCGGATCGCGAAGCCGCGCCATTGCTGAATCGTCGCGTTCAGGTCGAATGACTCGACCGCCAGCACCACATCGTTCGCGGCGCGCAGCGCCACGCCATTGCCCGTGTCCTGGCTGGTCGCGCCCCACAACGCCGTGTAGTCGAGCGCGCCGCCGGGTGACAGGCGCGCCAGGAAGACATCGCCGCACAGCGTGAAAGAGCCGCAATTGCCGCCGGCGTTGGCCGCCATGAACGGCGCCGAACGACTGCCGACGACCGGAAAGTTGGTCGAGTTGGTCACGCCGACGACATAGGCGCGCCCAAACTGATCCACGGCAATGCCGTTCGCCGTATCATCGCCGTTGCCGCCGAATACCACGGAATAGTCGAGCAGCACCCGCGGAAAAAACAGGGAATCAACGTACGACAACTTCGCGACAAAGGCATCCATTCCGCCGGCCGTGGTACCCGCGCCCACGAAGTCCGTCGATGACGTGCTGCCGGCGACATAGACCGCGCCGTCGGCACCGATTGCAATGCCGCGCGCGGCGTCATCGCGCGATCCCCGCAGGAAGGTGCTGCTTTTGAGCACTCCCGCCGTCGTAAAGCGTTGCACGTAGGCATCGCAACCCCCGACGGCACCGCCGGTCCGCAAGGTCGGGGGCGACGCTTTGAAATCCGACGAGCAGGTGCTACCGGCGACAAACACGAAGCTCGAATTGGCGGCGACGGCCAGCGCGTTGTCCGTATTCGTGCCGCCGATACGGGTGGCGTAACGCAGCGTATAGCTGGCGGATCCCGGCGCGCTCGGTGTGTACGAAACCAGGAACCCGTCATCCCGAATCGGCAGCGACCCCGGCGGCCCAAACGTCGTTGTAAAATCGCCGTTGGTGAACCCTACCACGTAGATATTTCCCGCGGGGTCCACAGCGATGCCATTGCCAACATCGGTCTGCGCGCCGCCGAGATAAGTGCCCCAGACAAGATCGAGGCCGGCAATAATCGAATTGCCGTTCACGACGACCAGACCCGGGTCGAGCCGCAGGGCAAAGGCGTCGTCCAAGGCGGCCCTGGCCGGGTCGGCGCCCTTGGAACAGGTTGAATCGTCGCCGCAAAGGCTGTCGACGGCATTCATGATCGGAAAATTCAGGGAAGTCGTTCTACCCGTCACATAGACAGACCCATTGGCATCGACGGCGACGCCGTCCGCCTCATCCGAGCCGTCACAATTCATGCCCGGCGGTCCGCAAGAAGAACCGGACCCTGAGAAGGTTGCCACGAAGAACTCCGTGCCATCGCTTCGCAACATGGATACGAAGGCGTCCTGGCTGAAGGCCGTCAACGAGCTGAACACATTCGTGTGGCCTGCGAGGATGATCGAACCGTCCGGGCCGGACGCGACAGCCTTCGCCTTATTGTGCCCGAAGGGTCCGCCGGTCAGGAATGTCTGCCACAGTTCCGTCACCGTGGGGTCGATGGTCAGCGCGCTGCTCTTGTCGTAGTCGCCGACGCGTACCCGTACCACATTGCCTTCCAGCACGAAGCTCGAGCTGACTTCGACGCGGCGGCCTGCGATGGTCTGAAATGAAACGGGACGCGAATGGCGCAATTCGGCCGCGCCTGCGCGAATCACCAGAGCGCCGCTGTCATCCAGGTGCACGCCATCGGCTCCCGAGACGGTCATTTGGATGGCCTTCGGATCTCCGCCCGGTGCCACCACAAAGTCATATTGGAGCCCGCCCGCAGCCGTGCTGAGCGCAAGGTCGATGTTGGGGAAGACGCCGGGGCACGATCCTTCGCGATAGACCGGTAAATTTTTGACCCACCCCTTTGGGTCCGATCCTCGGAAGTAGGAAACATGCGCGCCCGTCTCGATCTTTCCATGGCAGCGCTCAGCAGACGTCGCGGTGCCGAGCTTGATTTCCAGAGCGCGCGGCGCGACGGCGGATTCTTTCGCCGGCGACTGCGCCGCTGTGGGCGAGTGCGCCGATGTGGGCGAGTGCGCCGATGTGGGCGACTTCGCCGTTGTCGGCGAGGCGTCGGGTGGAAGTAACAGCGTGGTAATGCGGCCATGCCCGACGACGACCGTGCCGCCCAGCATATTGCGGGCGATCAGATCGGCGTCGCCGGCGAACTGGCCGTGGTTCTCCTCGAATGCACCAGACGCCTTTGCGACCTTGATCGACTCGGGGCGGGGCGCAGGGTTTTCCTGCGCCCGCTTCACCCAATCCGGTACCGACGGTCTGTCGGAGTTCGCTGCGCCGCGTGCCGCCGCCGTTTGGGATGGGGCGACCGGCCTGGCGGGAACGCACGCACAGATCGCAAGGCCGCCGACGATACCCAATGCGGCGATGGTCAGCCGCATGCCGGCCCTTCGCCCTTGATTATTCTTGTCCATGAATCCCCCGAGTGTTGTTCTTATGCAAAGACTTCCGAGAATTCTCCCTATCTGGCCGACATGCCTCCTACCCCAGCGCGTACTCCACAAAGTCCTTCAATTTATAGTTCTTGCGGTTATCCGGCGCCCAATTCGGCTCCTTCTTGACCAAACTGAGATAAGAATACGGATCGGCAAACATCAGTCCCAAAAAGACTTCCGCCACGATCGAACCGCCCACGGGACCGAGCTGCGGCGTCGAGATTTTCCTGCCGCCGAGCACCGGAACGGAGACTTTAGTTTTGTGATGCATCGCTTCGGCCAGAATATAGGTCCACAAGGGACAGTTGCCCTTGAACACCTTCTTGCCGGTGGCTTCTAAAATGGGCTTGGGACCGTCCTTGCCGGGGTTGTCGATCCCCTGTCCGATCAAGATTTCATCATCGGTCAGCGCAGTCACCTTGAGAAACTTCGCGACCGTCTGGCCCGAGGGCAAACCAAACTCGGCACCTCGTTCGAGATTGCGCAATGCCAGCGAAGAGGGGTCTGAGGCGACGGACGCCGGCAAAGTCTTCAACGGATCCACGAGTGCCGTATCGATGCGGTAGGCGAATTGCAGGCGCCTGAAATTGGCGGGCGTCGGATCCTTCAGGTTTTTGTCCGCATCTTCTTGGGATCCGTAGGCGCGCGTCTCGATGTCGATGAATCGACCCCAATCGAGTGCCCAATCCGAAATCAGACGCCGAAATCCGGTCAGTCCCTCGCGAAATCCGGGCGCGGTTCGCAACGGCAGCGGAAATATGGGCAAGAGAATCGTGTCGTTGAGACGGTAGCCGGGGCGCACCATCGAATGGCCGAGTCGATACGCGGCCACCGAAAATTCGATCGGCATGTACGGAATATTGAATCCCTTGAACATCTTCAATTTTCTGACGTCGTAGTTGCCCTTGCTTTTATATTTTTCCAACACCGCCGCACTGACGATGCGTGGCAAGAAATCATTGATGACGACGTACTGATAGGTGCGGCGCACCTTCGCTTGGATGTCCTCGAACTTGAACCTTCCGCCCTTTCTTTGGGCATCACGAACCACTCGATTGTGAAATCGCAGGAACAATCCCTGAAGTTGGGAAACGATGGCGTTCTCGTCGTTGCGCGGATCGCCGATCAGCGCCCGCCCCGCCGCGTTGCGTTGTAGATCATGCGCCCCGGCCGGAAATCCCATGGTGATCGGATCGCCGAGCGTGAAGGACAGCCCATCAGGCTGATACAGATAAGGTTGATCGCCCGGCCCCCGGCCGTAGACATTGTCCAGATCGAATGCCGGCGTGCGAAAGTCTTCGGTCGCGTCAGGGTCTTTCTGTTTCTGGAAACTACCGTCGGGATCAAACGTCAGATCGTGATCGATGAACTGCCCGAGGTAGGTATACAGCGAAGGAATCCCGCTTTCTTCAGCATCAGGTCCGTCCTTGGGTTCATCGAACGGTGAGATCATGGCGTTCGCCAATGCGGTCAGATTGGCGCGGGTTTGCTCCGTCGATCTGCCGAATTTGGCGGCTTTGGATTTCGGAAATAGACGCCCGAAACGCGCGCCGAAGATTCCGTTGAAGTTCTTTTGCTGGTGCCCGGCGGCGTCCATGCCCCTCATCAATTTGCCGTGTTTTGTGCCCATTTCTCCCTCCTTGCTGCGGGTGGTGAAATCCGTTCGGCGGCTTATTTACTGCAAGTGTCGCGCTGCGCCGCGTGCGGGTCAAATGTATGATCCGCCCCGCTCTTTCGGCGGCGCATCATTTGCGCCGAGAGCACGACAAACGCACTCTCGCGCTAAGCGCTGCCAATGTTGTCAATTCTGGTGTAAGTTTCACTGCAGTCACCGCAAGGAAATCGCGATGAACCAAACCCCCGCTGCGCCTGCTCCCGCGCCTGCTGCTCCTGCCGCCGCTGCCGCCACCACGATACCGGACGAAGCACTGACCTGGGAGGTGAACGCAGGTACCCCAAAACTAAACTATGGAGACGTCCATGAGATCATCTATCGGGACATCTCCATGGGTAACGATTACCGCAAGGAGCGGATCAAACTATTGATCACGCTGGCGACCGGCGTGTTCGCACTGACCGTTACCTTTCACAAGGACCTTTTTGGCGGGGTAATGACGTGGACCGGCTTCTACCTGATTGTCGCCGGCTGGTTCGCGCTGCTGCTGTCCTTGCTCTTCGGTGTCCTCCACTTACGCAAGTGGGAAGACTTTTATCTCGAGCACCGTAAAGTCGGCCTCGCGCTATGGAAATATCGGACACGTACCGAGGAACCGCGAAAGAAGGCGGCGGCCGAGTATGAGGCTGCGCGGAAGAAGATAGATCAGTTTCAATCCTCGTACCGACTGGCGAATGAGTTGCAAACCGGCGCATTGATTATCGGCTTGGCGCTGATTGCCGCCTACGTGGCATATAGCGGTGTGGCATCCCTCAAGGCTCCGCCGCATCACTCTGTCGAGGCGCCGAAAAAAGAAATCAACTCATCGAAAGAAAACTCCTCGCTCAAGGAAAGCTCCCCGCCGAAGGAAAGCTCCCCGCCGAAGGAAAGCCCCCAGGCAAAGGAAAGCTCCCCGACCAACAGATGACTCACGGCGCGTTGCTCGCCGGCAAATTGGGATCGATAAATGAAGCAGTGGGAAGACAAGGTATCCAAGTATCTTGAGCGATACCGTGATGATGAACTTGCCATGGCCGAAGCCAACCGCGACATGGTGCTGAGAGTCGTGAGTGGGATGGGCCCCGACAAGCCGACCGTCGATGAATCCTCTGGCGCGCGCGCCGTCGTCAATATTTCGGCCGTGCACATTCCTTCATTTTGCAAGCCGCGCCCGGGCGAGAAGCCCTACAAAAACACTTACGATCTGCAAAAGGAACCGGTCCTCGGCGACAGGCAGCCGATAAACGTCTCATCCTCGAGAAAGGCGGTCGACGGCGTCATTCAAGGCGGCCTACACAAACAGCCCGCGGACCTCTACTTTGCCGCAGTTGAAATCAACGGCACCGGCGTCCGGTTCTACGGTGACATGTGTCTGGTGCTGAAGCGGGCGGCCGTGGCCGCCGACACTCCCGTCCTCACCACGAATAGTTACGACTTGATTCGTCCGCCGATCACGCCTGCCGGCGCTGCACCTGATATTCCCGCATTGACACTGCTCATTGATCAGATGGCCGGGGAATGGCAGGCAAATACCGGCCACCTCGCGGCACTGAAAAGCTTTGATATCTTGCAACACACGGCACGCCGATTGACGACCGGGCAAATCTCAGATGCCATTCTGGAGGATGAGGACTATCTTGAAGTGCTCAAAGCAGGCACCTTTGGTGCGAATGATTTGCAGGAGGCGCGCGTCTCGGCTGCCGACACGGCGGCCGAAATCCAGATCGGTGAGCGCACCCGTCTAGGCCCTTGCCCGTCCCTGGCCGAAATTCAATGGCGCAAACAGCGTCTTGCCGCCCAGCGCTCATTGGCGGCGAGCGGCGTTACCGTACGGGTGATTACCACGAGCGGTCGGACGCGTTCGTGACTTGGTATCTTGATGCCATTGATCCACGCGGCGGCAGGGCCATCGCGGCGCAACGCAAGGCCAATCTTTCGGCAAGCAGCAGCCTGGACGAGAACACGCCGGTGGCCTTCATCGGCGGACCGCTTTTCGAGCCGCAGGTCGTATCGTCGCGCGCCGCCGGCTTCGCCATGGCACGCGGCCGCGCGCAGTTCGGCCTGCATGCGAACGGCGAGGAGGTCGCGTTCGACAGTGTCGCCGCTGTCGCTGAATTCGTGCGCCGCACCTATGTTCGCGGGAGCGGTGGAGACGGCAGCGGCGAAAACGGCGTTCCACCGCTGCCGCTGGCGCCGGACGAGGATGACGGCGGTTTTGATGCCGAAGCCCTGACCAGACTCGAGAGCAACCCCGAGATCGACCTGATTGCGCGGATCCTGGCGCATTCGAACCGATTCTTGTCGGTGTCGGGCAGCCTCAAACCAGGGGCCTCTGTGATGTCGGTGCCGCTGGCCGGCGCCGGGCGGGCACCCTCAGCGTACGGTTTTGGGATCGGGCGCTTGGTCCGCGGAGCAGTACGCATGCTTCGCGAGGTCGTGCGGCGATGTCCGTCAAAATCCGGGACCATGGAATATCTTGGCTGGTGTGAGACTTTCGATCGAGCACTGTACGTGGTCACGGCCATGGACTTGTGGGGGCGCCTGCCGCGTCATCTGTCGGCGGGATTTAACGGTGTGCGGCAGTGGCTGTTTGATGCTCCGCCGGATCGGCTGCCTCTGAGATATCGATGGCTCATCAGACAACTGGTGCGGGGCGATTTCAGACGCGGATCACCTCTGCCTTTGCAGTGGAATGGCTTCCGCTTTTTCCCCGAGACGTATGATCCGGTCTCGGATCTGGCACGCATACCGGTCGCAAAGAAATTTATACCCGATGTTTCCACCGATGCACGAAATCTTCTGGCGGTCCTGTCCGTGGTGACCGCGACGCCGGCGGACTTGTTGCTTCACGACCCTAAAGCTGCGTCAGTGCAGGCTGTCATGGAGGCACGCGCAGAACTTGCGCTGCTCGCCGCTGCTTATTTGAATCTGGGCACGGAACGTCAGTCCGCCAACTGGGGCGACGCGACATCCGACCTCTTCCTCGCCCGCCTCGTGTCCACGGCGGAAAGCTGGTTGTCCGCCAATTGCCCGAAACGAGTATTCGCGATTGCGGTGGAGAAAATGATTTGTACTTGCTCGACGCTGCCGGCGTAGGCCGCTAGGGATGCAATGTCGAGGGCTTGGCCCGCCATGATGTACCGCACCAGCGCCGCTGGGCATCGCTTGCGGTAAGGGTTCTGTTGCGCTAAGAATAGGCGATCGATGTGAATCGACGCACGGAGGCGTTCCGATGGCAAACGATTCAAATGACCCGGTCGTTCTGCCTCCGACGATCTGGATTGCGTTGATCGCCGCCCTGGCCGGCGCGTTTGCACTGCATCAGCAAGCTTTTCAAGATGCCCGTCCCTCGACCACCTCGCCTCCCCTGTATCGTCACATCCCATCGGATGATCAGGACGTCGAGGCGCGCCTCTGGGAGGATCCGCTCGCCGCGGTCGCCATCGCCCGCGGCAATCATGAGGGGGCCGCGACACAGAACCCGGCAGCAACGGACGCGGCCGCAAACGGCACTGCTCACCCCGCGCAACATGGGCTCGGATGCAAGGGCGACTGCGCGCGTTTGCCGCCGCGGCACACGATTGCACGACTGCGCACCACACTGACGGCTTTCGTCACGTTAAAGAGCCCGGTCCTGGTGCTGGCAGCGTTGGTGCCCGGCGCACCGTATGCCGAGGACGTCGAGTCGCGTCGCCGCACGCGATACGCGGTGCTCGCGGGCCTGTATCGAGCCGATTACATCCCGGTCAACAACGAACATGTCGGCTACGTGAGGCTTGGAGAATTTTATCCAGCCACGGCGCAGGCACATGATGTCGCGGCCTTTGAATGGTTTCAACCCGACCATCCGGTCAGTCACCAGCCGCCGCCCCAGGTGCTGCTGCTGTGGTTAGACCAGGACGGTTTTCGCGACTCACCGCTCGGCAGGATCTCGAGAATCGTCAACTCCATGATTTCGTCCTCGGCTTGCACCCCGGCATTGCAATCGGACGTCGCCACCATGATTTTGGGTCCTGCTGATTCAGACGGCTTGCGGGCCATGAGCGACGAGCTCAAGCAGGAGACCGACGCGGAGTGCGATCCGCCCAAGAAGGCGCTGCGGCGCATGTCCATCTACTCATACCGCGCGACGGCATCCGACTCGAACGTCTTGGGCGAGACGCTCGAGAAGGGCGAAACGCTGGCAGGGCGATTCAAGCAGTTATCCGATGGCGTGCGGCTGTATCGCAGTGTCGCGACGGATGATCTGCTGGCGAAAGGCCTGTCGGCAGAGCTTGGCTACCGCGGCGTCCAAGATCCGGGCGAGATAGCGCTGATCGCGGAGCGCGACACGCTGTATGCGCGCCAGATGGGCGAGTATTTCGGCGGCTGCGAAGTTGCCGGGACCTTCGATGCGAAACATCCCCTGTGCTTTACGTATCTGCGGGGATTGGACGGGCTTGCGCCACCGCCGCCCGTAACGGACGCCTCGAGCGCGCCCGCCACGGACCCAGGGTCAACGACGCCCCAGACCAACCCGCCGCCGGTGGCGTCGGAATCGGCGACCGGCCAGGGCCAGCTCGACTACCTGCGGCGTCTCGCCGCATCCCTCGCCTCGGGCGCCGTCGGACCCGGCAATCGGCGGCACTCCATCAAGGCGATCGGCATCTTGGGCAGCGATGTCTACGATAAATTGTTGGTTCTGCAGGCGCTGCGCGGATCCTATCCCAGCGCCACGATTTTCACGACCGACCTTGATGCCCGTCTGCTCGACTCGCCGAGCTTGCCCTGGACGCGGCAATTGATCGTCGCATCCAGCTTGGGCCTCGCCTTGCGCCCCTGCCTGCAGCAAGGCATTCCGCCGTTCCGCGACACCTATCAGACCGCCGCTTACTTCAGTACCGTGCTCGCCCTGCATCAATTTCTGTCCGCCGCGGCGAGCCCGGCCGCCAAGGGTGCGGTAGCCGCCAAGGGCACGGCAGCCGCGTCGTCTGACGGGTGCGCGGCCGAGGATTCAAGAGTCGACGCGCAGCGAGCGGCGATCGACGATGGGGATGCCGCGGCGCTTGCGGGACTGCAGTGGACGCTAAAACCCCGCGTCTTTGAGATCGGACGAAAACAAGTGTTTGACCTGAGTGTGGACGCGGACGCCAAGGCGGCGTGCAATTTCGACGGTCTATGTCGGTCGATCGCCGCGGCCAAATCCGCCACGCTGCTGAACGACCCCGCGCGCCGCGTCGGCTTTGAGGTCGGTCTCGCGCTGGCGATCCTCGCCGGCGCGGTTGCGTGGGCGGCCATCGGCACGCGCTCGCTGCTGGATTTGACGCTCGCGCGTCGCTCGCTCAACCCGGGCAAGCCGAGCCCGCAAATCCGCCGCGCCCTGGCGCTCGCGGCCTTGCTTGGCGTTGTATCGCTGTCAGTTGTGCTGTGGCCGTCGCTGGTGGCGACGGTGACGCACGACAATACTCGAATGCCGCCCTCTGTCTTTGGCGGCGCCAGCCTGTGGGCGGCGAGCCTGGTTGAGATTCTGTCGATTTTCGCCGTCGTGGCGCTCGTGATCCGTGGGCAGCGAAAGCTTGGCGAGAGCGCCGCTGAGATGCAGAGCACGTTTGGCTTCGCGAATTCTCCCGATGTTCTTGTCAAAGACCGGGCACGCCAGGTGCGCGCCTGGCCTAAGCCTAAGCGCCTCATGGAAATTTTCTGGTTCCCGATCGGGCACCTGTCCATCGACAAAGGACCGCTGGCGGTTACTCCCGCCATATCGGAAGTCGAAGCTCTGCTCGCCCGATACCTCTATCGCGGCACTCCACGGGCGCGATGTCTGCGGGCGGTGCTCGCGACCATCATTGCCACCGGGATTCTGTTGACCCTCGAGCTCAAGCTCGGCCGTTCCCTCGTCGGTGCTGCCGATGTGTTCACCACGGGTTCGAAGGAGAGCCGGATCACCCTGAGCATTTCCCTGTTGAGCCTCGTGTCGATGCTGTTTCTCATCTTCTGGGTTGCGGATGCGATGCTGCTGACCCGATCATTCATCCTCGAGTTGCTGCGTCTCAAACCGAAATGGCCCCCCGACGCCGTTCTGAGTACGGGCTCGGAACTCGCGCTGCCGCCCGAGCAGACAGTCCTGTGGCTGGATCTGCAGCTCATTTCCGTGCGCACGACCTGGGTCGCGGCGCTCATCTGGTACCCGGCCATCGTCATCTTGGTCATGACGTTGGCCGCGCTGAGCGTTCAATTCGGCCAATTCGGATTTGCCAACAATCCGCTCGCGCTCATCGTCGGTGCGGCGCTGGTCGTCATCGCAGCGGTACTGTTGCGGCAGGCCGCGGAGTCGTGGCGCAGTTCGGTCACCGGGACGCTCGAAGATGCACGCCTGCGCGATCTGGGGCGGGGCGCGCCGCTTTTCACGGCCGCGACGCAGGTGGATCGCTTGTTGGAGCGGGTCGGCAATCTGTCCGACGGCGCGTTCGCTCCGTTTTCCGCGCAGCCGTTTGTGCGCGCGGTGCTCATCCCACTGCTCACCTACGGAGCGACCGCGGTTCTTGGGTATCTGCACATCGGATCTTGAGGTGCCACATGGATTTCGACGTCATTGTGATCGGCAGCGGCTTCGGCGGAGCGATCACCTCCTGCCGGCTGGCGCAAAAGGGCAAGACGGTGCTGGTGCTCGAGCGCGGCCGCAAATGGGATCGCACCACTTACCCGCGCAATCCCGAAGATGAATGGATTTGGAGTCACGCGCACCCGGAGCGCTACCATGGCTGGGCGGATTTGCGGCGCTTCAAGGGCATGGCGGTCATCGCCGGCGCCGGCGTGGGCGGCGGCTCGCTGATCTACGCCAACGTCTCCGCGGTTCCGCCGCAGAGCGTATTCAACAGCGGATGGCCGGCGGAGATCAGCTTCGCGGGGTTGCAGCCTTACTATGCCGCCGTCGCGAGCGTTCTCGACATTCGCCAGGTTCCTAAAAACCAATGGAGCCCGCGCGTACAATTGATGCGCGACGCTGCAACGCAATTGGGCCAGGCCGACCGGTTCCGTCCGGCGGATCTGGCCGTGTCATTCGACGAAAATCTTCAGTACGATTTCAGCGTCGAACCCGATATCGCGAACAGCCGGCGTTTCATCAACAAGCATGGCGTCGAACAGGGCACCTGCGCGCATCTGGGCGAATGCGACATCGGTTGCCGTGCCGACGCCAAGAACACGCTCGATAAGAACTACCTGCACATCGCCGAGCAAAACGGTGCCGTGATAAGCCCGCTGCACGTGGTCACCCGCATCGAACCGCTGGTCGACGGCTACCGTGTGAGTCACAACGAATTGAAGGGCGGGGCGAGCATCCCCGGATCGAACACCGCCGAGTGCGTCATCGTGGCCGCAGGTTCCTTGGGGTCGACGGAGCTGCTGCTGCAATGCCGGGATGTACACCGAACGTTGCCCAACCTAAGTCCGGCCCTCGGCCGGCACTGGAGCAGCAACGGCGATTTCCTCACCCCCGCCTTGTACCTGCAGCGCGCGCTGTGGGCCGATCGGGGTGTCACCATCGGGGCGGTGATCGATTATCTCGACGCGAGCGATAACGGCCAGACCTATTGGATTCAAGACGGCGGCACGCCGAATGTCCTGAACAAGTATTTTCAATCCGTACTCAACCGATTGCGCAAACACCCGGGCGAGGGCCATCTGTTGGAGGGCTTGAACATGAGTTCGCTGCTGCAACACCTGACGTTGTTGTTGGCGAATCTCGACGTGTCAAAGCACATCATGCCCTGGTTCGCACAGGGCGTGGACGCGGGAGACGGCGAATTGCACTTGACCGACGGTGTCTTGGATTTGACCTGGGATCTCGCGCGCTCGCGGCCGCTGTTCGATACCATCGAAAAAAGACACAAGACACTGTCGCACGCCACCGGCGGCCACCCATTTCCGCTGCCGACCTGGCTGTTTTCAAAAGAACTGGTTACCCCGCATCCGCTGGGAGGCTGCAACATGGCGTCGGCGCCGGATCAAGGGGTGGTGAATCATTTGGGCGAAGTTTTTGGATATAAGAATCTCTTCGTGGCCGACGGCGCCATTGTTCCCAAGCCATTGGGCGTGAATCCCTCGCGAACCATCGGCGCGCTGGCGGAGCGCATTGCGGATGGCATGGCGTAGGATCACACCGAAGGAGCGGTCGACTGCGCACCTGGATACCCGACCTGCAGGGATTCCTAAAATTCGCCTCGACGCGGGAGTGGAGGAGGGTGCAACTGCAAGTGCCCTAGCCACGATATCGAAAGGAACGAGTAAACAATGGCTGTGCGCCTCAAGCTAAGATGGCGCTCATGACTGCCTTCAAACATCGATCAAGGACCCCACACCCTCGCAAAGCTCCCACTACGCACAAACCCGTGGGACGCCGCGTCGTCAAGTTAGGCAGCCGCCAAGTCATCACCGAGGGTTTCGTCAGGCCGATATTCCACGATCTGTTCCACCATTTCATGACCGTGAGCTGGCCCAGGCTGTTTATGACCCTGGCCGCCTTCTTTCTCGTCTTTGACCTTCTATTCGGCTACCTCTATTACCTTGTGCCGGGTTGCATCGCAAACTTAAGTCCTCCTGGATTCGCGGGTGATTTCTTCTTCAGCGTCGAAACTCTCGCGACCGTGGGCTACGGCGACATGCACCCCCAAACTTTCTATGGCCACGCGGTCGCGATGATCGAGATTTTCATTGGTCTCATGTCACTGGCACTCATTACCGGCCTGATGTTCGCACGATTTTCCCGCCCTCAGGCGCGCTTCCTATTTGCGAAGAACGTCGTGGTGCGCCCCATTGACGGCAAGCCGACTTTGATATTTCGCACTGCGAATGAGCGTCAGAATGTGGTGCAAGATGCTTCCGCACGCTTATCGATGTTGCGTGACGAGGTAACTTCCGAAGGCTATCGTATTCGTCGCATCGTTGACTTACCTCTGCTGCGCTCCCATTTCCCCATGTTCGCGCTCGGCTGGACCATCATGCACGTCATCGACGCTGCCAGCCCCTTGCGCAGCGAGAGCGAAGAATCGCTATTGAGTTCGAAACCGGTGTTTGTCTTGAGCTTGAGCGGCACCGATGAGAACACGGGCCAGACGTTAATGGCGCGGCATGAATATGCGAGCGCCGATATTCGTTGGAACTCCACTTTCCACGACATCCTCGAACAAACGCCGGACGGCACCATACACATCGACTACAGCAAGTTCCACGATATTGAGCCGCTTCAAGATTCCGACACGGTATGAGTTTCTACAACGACCGCATTCTGCCCCACGTCATCAATCTCGCCATGCGCAATCGCGAGCTTCGCCCCTATCGCGAGCGCGTGCTGTCTCAAGCACACGGGCGAGTCCTCGAAATTGGGATCGGCTCCGGTCTGAACCTATCTCTGTATGGACCCCGTGTCGATGCGATTCTTGGGCTCGACCCCGCCGCCCGACTCTTAACCATGGCTCAGGACGCGGCAAATCACTCCAAGATTCCGGTGACACTGGTGACCGGCTCGGCACAGGCCATCCCGATCGATCGCGCCAGCATTGATACGCTCGTGACCACCTGGACGCTGTGCTCAATACCCGATGCCGGCGCTGCGCTTAAAGAAATGCGCCGCGTACTGAAACCTAACGGCCAGTTACTGTTCGTCGAACATGGGCTGGCCCCGGAGGAAAACGTACGGAAGTGGCAAAATCGACTTACCCCGGTCTGGAAGAGGATCGGCGGCGGCTGCCACCTAAACCGCCCGATCCGCACTCTCATAGAAGATGCCGGATTTAGGATGATCCGGCTCGCGACCGGCTACGCGAACGGCCCAAGACCCATGACCTTCTTTTATGAAGGATGCGCAGC
>Ga0210406_10000642_pt1 | contig 47097 bp, 37 predicted proteins | sample IncBWC30MmetaG_FD_155454 | JGI IMG/M metagenome (GOLD analysis project Ga0210406, IMG submission 155454) | Forest soil microbial communities from Barre Woods Harvard Forest LTER site, Petersham, Massachusetts, United States - Inc-BW-C-30-M | ecosystem: Environmental > Terrestrial > Soil >...
CGCTTCAGTGCAAGGGCGCGTTCCGCCTGGTCTATCCCGGCTTCGTGCAGCTCGCCGCGTTCGTCTCGATGAATCTCGAGCGCCACATCAAGCAACATCTCGATCTCGCCAATCATCTAGTGAAGGGCGAGGTCGAAAAGGCCGAAACCATCAAGACGTTCTATGACGAATATTTTGCGGTGATGGACTTGCCGGCCGAATTCTACATCGAGACCATCCGCGACGTGTTTCAGGAGCATCTGTTGCCGCTCGGCAAACTGACCTATCACGGCCGGCCGGTGAACCCCGCTTCGATCAAGCGAATGGGCCTGATGACGGTCGAAGGCGAGAAGGACGATATCTGCTCGATCGGCCAGACGCTGGCGGCGCAGGACCTCTGCACCGGCGTGCGCGCCTATCGCAAGGTGCATCACATGCAGGCCGGCGTCGGCCATTACGGCGTGTTCTCAGGCAAGCGCTGGAATAACGAAATCTACCCGCTGCTGCGGGATTTCGTGCACGTCAATTCGTAGGGCCGCTCCTGCCTAGGCCAAGCGCGATTTGCGCGATACCCTGTCCCTTCATCAAGGACGGCCGTTTAAGAGCCATCCCGGGAGGAATGACCATGAGATTTCCATCCGCATATTTTCGTAGCCTCGCGCTCAGCTTCGCGGCCGCGCTGTGGCTGGCAGGCCCGGCAGCGGCCGCCGAAGTCCGGGTAATGATCTCGGGCGGGCTGACGACGGCTTATGACGCGCTGGTGCCGGAATTTGAACGCGCCACGGGCCACAAGGTGCTGACCGCTTACGGGCCCTCGATGGGGACGACGATCAATGCGATCCCGGTCCGGCTCGAGCGCGGCGAGCCTGCCGACGTGCTGATCATGGTCGGCTATGCGCTCGGCGACCTCGTCAAGAATGGCAAGGTGATCGCCGACAGCCGCGTCGATCTCGTGAAATCGTCAATCGGCGTTGCCGTGAAAGCGGGCGCACCGAGGCCGGATATCAGCTCGGCGGACGCGGTGAAGCGCGCGCTGCTGGCGGCAAGATCGGTCGCCTATTCCGACAGCGCCAGCGGCGTCTATGTCTCGACCGAAATGTTTGCCAAGCTCGGCATTGCCGATGCGATGAAGGACAAGGCCAGGAAGATTCCTGCAACGCCCGTGGGTGAAATCGTGGCGCATGGCGACGCCGAGATCGGTTTTCAGCAGATCAGCGAATTGAAGCCCGTGCAGGGCATCGACATCATTGGCCCACTGCCGAGCGAACTGCAGAAGGTCACGGTGTTTTCCGGCGGGATCGCCACGGTTTCGAAAGAGCCTGACGCAGGCCGAGCGCTGATCAAGTTCCTCGCCTCGCCCGCGGCGGGCGCCGAAATCATCAAGAGCGGCATGGAGCCGATAGCATCCGGAGCCACGAACTAGCTACTGCGTCCTGATCGGCGCGTCCTTTAGCCCGCTGTTGTCGTAAACCTTTCGGAGCAAGCCGTTCGAGATTGCGTCGGTCATGAACTTTGTCACGAACGCCAGCGCCTGCGGATGGTTGAGCGGCACCGCCACTGCCGTCACGGTTTTCTTGAAGGTTTCATCCAGAACCCTGGTGCCCGGAATTTTCTTCGCCATGGCATTGAGCTGATCGCGCGACAGCGCGAATGCGTCGATCTCGCCGTTTTTCAGGAGATTGAAGATTTCGTCATAAGTCTGATACTCGATCACCTTTGCATTCTTTAGATGCGCGACCGCACCGCGCATCGTGGTGGTGTTATATTCCGCGGCGACCTTGACGCCCGGCTGGTCGAGCGTCGCAAAATCCGTGATCGCCGAACCCGCCTTGACGATATAGGTCGCGTCGGCAACCTCATAGATCGGGCCGAACGACATCTTGGTCATCCTCGTCGCGTCCTGCGGCAGGAACGCCACGTCCCAGATACCCTTCGCCGCAGCGTCAGTGATTTGTCCGGAATTGTCGTAGGCGACATATTCGATGGGAACGCCGAGTTGCGATGCCATCTCCTTGCCGAGATCGACCGGCACCCCGGCATAACCCCCCGCCCCGCTCTTGGTAGACCAGAATGCACCGCCGGCGGTGCTGATTGCGATCGCAACCCGCAGCTTGCCGGTCGGCGCGATTTCATCCTTCAGCCCGCCGGCACCGGCAGAAGCAGCCATCATCATCGAGGCCGCCAGCATGAGGCCTGCGAGGCGCGGCAAAGTTCGATCGGACATCGGAATTTCCTTTCAATTTCCGCCCCCCGTTCAGCCCGTCTTAGGTTGGCGCGCTCTTGCTCGTATAGCCGCGACAATTATCCTTTCAAGGCTGGCAGCGCACCGACAATTCCAGGCCGCCGTCGAATGGCAGCGTCATGGTCCGGAAGCTGTTCGCTTCGAGAAATGCGAAATAGTCCGCATATTCGCCTCGATGTCGTTCCGTATTGTCGCTGATCACGATGGCGCCCGACCTTAAATGCGGAGTGACCAACTCCAGCGCCGGCCGCGCCATCGTGATCCAGATATCCACCAGCATGAAATCCACCGGCCCGTCGATCTGCCTGAGCGTCTGGCGCAGGTCGCCTTCGCGCAGATCGATAAAACGGCTCAAGCCCGCCAGCTCGAAATGCGCCCGCGCCGCGGCGGCCTTGTTGGCCTCGTATTCGGTGCCGATCACCACGCCGTTGCCGCCGGCGGCACGGACATTGTCACGCACGGCCGCCGCGAGATAGAGCGTCGAAACCCCGTAGGACGTGCCGATCTCGACGATCCTGCGCGCGTTGTTGGCGCGGCAAAGCTGGTAGCAGAATTCCGCCTTGTCGGAATCGAGCGCGACAAGCTTGTCGCTGAGAAAGGCCCTCGCCTCTCTCGCCGCAGGCGGCTGCGCCTGGTTCGTCCGGCTGGTGTCGAAGAAGCTTCGCATTGCCGCGGCCTGCTCGTCGCTTCGGGAATGCAGGCCCGCCAGCAGGGATTCCAGTTCCGGATCGCGAATGACACTCATGGGTTGCCCGCCCCCGCCACCGGCACCTTGATCTCGGTCGGCAGGATGATCGCGGCGGCGATCACCAGCAGGCACAGCGCTCCGAACGCATGCAGCATGGTGACAAAACCGCCCTGCTCGTACAGCCACGCCACTAAGCCTACGGAAGCGCCTGCCGCGGTGAATCCGATGAAATAGCGCACCGCATAGGCGCGCGAGCGCCATTCCTCTGAGGTGTATTTGCCGACCATGGCGTCGTTGACCGTGACCTGGCCGAACGCGCCCATCACGATGCCGATCGAAACCAAAATCAGCGGCAGGTTGGACAGCGTCGCCGCCAGATAAAGCAACGGCGCCAGCATGAACGACAACGGCAACGCGACCGTCTTCAGCGAATGGCGGTCCAACAGCTTGCCGATGGTGTATTGCGTCATCGCGCCGAACACATAGACGCAGGCGGCGATCACGCCGAGCAGCGCCGGGCTTTTGGTCAGATCGGCCAAACGTTCCGCGAAAAGTTTTGGCAGCGCCACCGTTACCGCGTTGAAGGTGGTCGATATCGCGATCACCACGATCAGCAGCGCCAGGATCACCCGCCACATGTCTTGCTTGGCAACCCGCGCCTGCGCCGCCGCCTGCCGGGTGCCGGTTCGGGCTTCATGAACCACGGACAGCGCAAAGGCGATGCCGAGAAGGATCGTGACGATGCCGGGAATGATGAAGGCAAAGCGCCAGCCAAAATATTGGCCGATCACGCCGGTGACCAGCGCCGAGGACGCCACGCCGAGATTGCCCCAGACGCCGTTCAACCCCATCTCGCGGCCGAGCTTGTCGGCATAGGACACGATCATCGCGGTGCCCACCGGATGATAGATCGAGGCGAAGATACCGATCGACAAGAGCGCCGCGCCAAGCTGCAGCGGGGTCCGGACAAAACCGACCGCGATCATCGAGGCGCCGATGCCGGCAAAGAAGATCACCATCATGTGGCGGCGGCTCCAGCGGTCGCCGAGCCAGCCGGTGACCAGCGAGCCTGCGCCGAAGGCGATGAAGCCGGGCGTCGCATAAGGCAACAGCTGCGAATAGCTCATGCCGAGCGCCGGCCCCATCACGATGACGGCGGCGGCGAAGATCAGCATCGAATAATGGTCGATGAAGTGGGCGGCGTTGACGAAAGAGATCACCCGGCCGGGGCTGTTCATAAACGATTCCTTGGACGATTCCCGTGATTTACTGGAATGGGTTATACGTGCTTGCCCTGACGGGATGCCGCCAATGAATATCGCCGAAACGCCAATCGCCGCCATCAGAGCAAGTCATATCGCGACCGGCGACGGCGTCCATCTGGTGGCGCGCCGCTACAAGAAGGGCGTTCGGCTCGACACCCACATGCACCGCGAGGCGCAACTGGTCTACGCGGCAAGCGGAACCATGCAGGTCACGACGCCGAAGGGGCGCTGGCTGGTGCCGCCCGACCGCGCGGTCTGGGTCCCCGCCCGCCTCGAACACGCAATCGACGTGCTCGCCGACATCGAAATGCGCACGCTGTATTTCGACCTCGCCTGGCTGAAGCGCGAGGCCCGCAACGAGAGCCTCAATTCCGAATTCGTGGTGCGGGTGTCGCCGCTCCTGCATCAGGCGATTCTCGCGCTGTTCGACGGGCGCAACAAACCGAAGCGCACCGAACTTCTGATAAAACTGGCGATCCTTGAGCTGCATCACGCCGAGGATTCAGCGACCTTCATTCCGCTGCCGCACGAGCCGCGCTGCCGGCGCGCCGCCGACATCGTGCTCGGCGATCCCACCGCCCTCCACGAGATCGAGGCGCTGGCCGCGAGGGTCGGAACCTCGGTGCGGACGCTGTCGCGGTTGTTTTCCTCGGAAACGCAACTGAGCTTCAAGAGCTGGTGCCAGCGTGCGCGCATCGCAGCCGCGGTCGAACGGCTGTCGGTGCAAGCCGATGTCTCGGTCAAGCAGCTTGCTTCCGACCTCGGCTATGCCAGCGTGCCGGCGTTTTCGCATGCGTTCCGGCGGGTCACCGGCAAGACGCCGACGGAGTTTGCGGCCAAGGAATAGGATGAGTGGGATGGCAAGCCCGCTTGATTGTGATCCGCGCCACCTTAAATCCATGTAATAATCCACACGGACTGGATTCGAGTTAGCCCACATGGCCAACGCGTTCTTTGCCGATCTGCTTTCGACGATTTCCGAGCGCGGCCGCATCTTGCTGCGCGGTGGCGGACCGCCGGACACCAAGCAGGATGCCTCCGATCTGATCGAGCTGTGCGAGGCGCTGCTGTCGGGCCGGGGCGAAGCCTCCGGGACGGCGATGGCGCGCGAGGTGCTGGATCGCTACCATGGCCTCGACGCCGAAGGCCGGCGCTCGTTCTTCGAGGCGCTGGTCCACGACTTCGGCCCGGACCGGGAAAAGATCGCAGCGGCGATCGAGGCCTGGCGCGCAGAACCGGGCGAGGGCAACGGAGGCCAACTGCATTTTGCTTCCGAACCGCGCCGTCAGGAATTGATCCGCCGCCTCAACCGGGCGCCGCGCGGCACCAGCGAGCTGGTGGCGATGCGCGCCGATCTGCTCACCTTGATGAATGGCCGTCACGATCTTGCCGCGCTCGATCGCGACGTCGCGCATCTGTTGGGCTCATGGTTTAACAGGGGGTTCCTCGTGCTGCGCCGGATAGACTGGTCCACACCCGCCAACATCCTGGAACAGATCATTCGCTACGAGGCCGTGCACGAGATCAGCGATTGGGACGATTTGCGTCGCCGCATCGATCCGGCCGACCGGCGCTGCTACGCGTTCTTCCATCCGGCGTTGGCGGACGAGCCTTTGATCTTCGTCGAAGTCGCGCTGACGGAGACGATCCCGACGGCGATCGCGCCGCTGCTCGCGGTCGACCGGCAGCCGGTCGCGATCGAGCGCGCGCGCACCGCGGTGTTCTATTCGATCTCCAACACCCAGCGGGGCCTTGGCGGAATTTCCTTCGGCAGCTTCCTGATCAAGCAGGTGGTCGAGGAATTGCGCCGCGAGCTGCCGAAGCTCGATACGTTCGTGACGCTGTCGCCGGTGCCGGGCTTCGTGCCATGGCTGAAGCAGGACAAGGACGTCCCGATCAGCGATGAGGATCGCGCCATCCTGAAACATCTCGACGAGCCGAGCTGGTTTGAGAACACCGAGACGACCGCGCAACTGCGTTCGCTGCTCGAACCGCTGGCGGCGCATTATTTCCTCAAAGCCCGCACCGCGAAGGGCCGGCTGATCGATTCGGTGGCGCGCTTCCATCTCGGCAATGGCGCGCGGCTGGAGCGGATCGACTGGTTCGGCGATCTCTCGCCAAAGGGCTTACGTGAATCCGCTGGCATCATGGTGAACTATCTCTATCGTCTCGACGATATCGAGAAGAACCACGAGGCCTACGCCAATGACGGCGAGGTCGTGGCGTCCAGCGCGGTGAAGAAGCTCCTGAAGGGCGAAGGCCGCAGACTGTTGGACATGCGGCTGTTATAAAGGCCGGCGCAGGGCCAAGTTTCAGATTCAATTGTCAAACAGCAACCCGGAAGCAGCGTCCCGGCCTCATGGTTCGAGACGGCGCTTGCGCGCCTCCTCACCATGAGGATCTGCACTTTCGTGCCACTTGTTACGACCTCATCCTGAGGAGCGGCCGACAGGCCGCGTCTCGAAGGATCGGCCACGACAAGGTTGCTGCTACAGCTTCACATTCCCGCGGCACGGATGCGCCCGAGTCTTGCCAAACATTGCCCCCGAAAAGCAGAGGGCGCAGGGAAAGCCGGGTGCCCAATGCACCCGCAGCCTCGCGTGCGAAGTAATAAAGCACACGAGCGTAATCACCACAGGTTCACCGAACTGGTCCGGCCTTCCCTGCGCAATGGTTTTGACGGCTTATACGTGCTCTTGTGTCCGCAAAATCTGCCAGAATGTGCGAACGGGCGGCTCTGACCAGCCGCCCGTCGCTGGATCTGAGCCCGTTCGTGACGATCGCGAGCGCCCCTCTAGAGGAGCGGGACACGCGGAAGGTACCACAATTTCCGATTTTCAGAAAGAAATATTTTCAGGTGCAGATCTGGACAGGCCAATCATATTGAATCCGCTGACTAAATTCGTCTTTACGCGCACGCGATTTCGCTACTCTGGCCCGACCCAGCAAGTGATTTTTAGTGGAATTGATCAAACTGATTTGCCCGACCGGGGGCGAATCAGGAGAGCGTCTTCATCCTCTGCACTCATTAGGATCGAATGGTCTGCAGCAAGAGCCCACGCGCAGGCTTGGCGCCACACCAAAAATTAAGGCCTGATTGGTATGTTCGAAGGCGAGGTCGCAGAAAACGCGGTCTCGCTTTTTAGCATTTGCACTTAATTCGAATTCTTGGCCGGAGCCAAACCGGCCCGTTCCCCCAGATACCGCCAAGGGAACAAAGAAATGAGATTTCATCCACATTCTTGATGTGAAGCAGCTCAAGTAAATTCTTTGAGCCAGAAAATCCTGATACTACAGATTCAAAGCGCTGCTTCTTCATCCATCTTCTCGCCTCGCGCTATTCGCATAAGCGCTTTGCCGCGGACTGTCGCGGCAAGAGTCGAGATCTAATGCATGTTCTTGAGCGGCCTAGCTAGTTCGCCGGTCGCCGCGCCGAAGTCACCGGGGCGCCTTGAAAGCGCGACCCCGCCATCTCTGGATCCCGGGGTCCCTGCTTGGCCCCGGAATGGCGGCGCGTTATGACGCCAGCGCCTTCATCTGCGAATAAAGGTCGGACTTTCCCTCAAAGCCGATACCCGGCAAATCGGGCATGGTGATATGGCCGTTCTCGACGCGGACACCGTCGGGAAAACCGCCATAGGGCTGGAACAGGTCGGGATAGCTCTCGTTGCCGCCCAGACCTAGGCCTGCCGCGATATTCAGCGACATCTGATGCCCGCCATGCGGGATGCAGCGCGCCGGCGACCAGCCATGGGTTTTCAAGACGTCAAGCGTGCGCTGATATTCGCAGAGCCCGTAGGACAGCGCGCAATCGAATTGCAAGAAGTCGCGGTCGGGCCGCATGCCGCCGTAGCGAATGAGATTCTTCGCATCTTGATGGCTGAACAGGTTTTCGCCGGTCGCCATCGCTCCGGGGTAGAATTCGGCAAGCGCCGCCTGCAGCGCGAAGTCGAGCGGATCGCCCGCCTCCTCGTACCAGAACAGCGGATAGTCGCGCAGCATTTTGGCGTAGGCGATCGCGGTCTCCAGATCGAAGCGGCCGTTGGCATCGACGGCAAGCCGGGCATCCTTGCCGATCTCCTCGAGCACGGCTTCGATACGCATGCGATCTTCCGCAATCGGCGCGCCGCCGATCTTCATCTTCACGACATTGTAGCCGCGATCGAGATAGCCGCGCATCTCGCCGCGCAGCATCGACAGTCCCTTGCCGGGATAATAATAGCCGCCGGCGGCATAGACGAACACGCGGCGGTCGGCGTTGCGCTTGTGGCGCTCGGCCAGCAACTGAAACAGCGGCTTGCTTGCGATTTTCGCAACCGCGTCCCACGCCGCCATGTCGATGGTGCCGACCGCGACCGACCGCTCGCCATGGCCGCCCGGCTTTTCGTTTGACATCAAGGTCGACCAGATCTTGTCCGGGTCGAGATTGTCGCCGGTCTCGTCGAGCAAGGTTTTTGGATCAGCTTCCAACAGGCGCGGCGCAAAGCGCTCGCGGATCAGGCCGCCCTGCCCGTAGCGGCCGTTGGAGTTGAAGCCGTAGCCGACCACCCGTTTTCCCTCGCGCCTGGCGTCGGTGACGACGGCAACGAGACTGGTCGTCATTTTGGTGAAATCGATATAGGCGTTGCGGATCGGCGAGGAGATCGGCTTTGTGACTTCGCGGACGTCGACGATGCGGACCGACATGACGTTTTGGCTTTCTTTCTTCGTCATGGCCGGGCTTGTCCCGGCCATCCACGGTCTTTCTCGCCGCAGCACCCCAAGACGTGGATGCCCGGCACAAGGCCGGGCATGACGGGCTTTATTAGGACGATCCCTTGTCGCGAAAATACGGCTCGACCGGGCCGTGAACCTTGATCGTCAGCGGGTTGCCGTGGCGGTCCTTGGCGTTGCCGGCGGTCACGCGCACCCAGCCCTCGCTGACACAATATTCCTCGACATTGGTCCTCTCCGCGCCCTTAAAGCGAATGCCGACGTCGCGCGACAGCACCTCAGCATTGTAGTACGGGCTGTTCGGATCGACCGACAGGCGGTCGGGCAATTGGTCGCTCATCGTCTCGCTCTTCTCGTTCACAGCAGCGCCTCGATCTCTCGCTTGAGGCCTTCGGGCCTTGCGGTCGGCGCATGCCGCGCCACCACCTTGCCCGAACGGTCGACCAGGAATTTGGTGAAATTCCATTTGATCGAGGCGCCGAGCAGGCCGGACTTCTCGCCTTTCAGGTAAGCGTACAAGGGATGCGCCTTGCCGCCGTTGACGTCGATCTTGGCGAACATCGGAAACGTCACGTCATAATTGCTGGAGCAAAACTGTTCGATCTGTCTGGCGTCGCCGGGCTCCTGGCTGCCGAACTGGTTGCACGGAAATCCGAGCACGGCAAAGCCGCGCGGCGCAAGCTCGCGATGCAGCGCCTCCAGGCCCTTGTATTGCGGGGTGAACCCGCAGGCGCTGGCGGTGTTGACGATCAACAGCACCTTGCCTTCGAACCGCTTCAGCGGAACTTCCTCGCCTGCGAGCGACGATGCCGTGAAATCATAAATGCCTGCCATCGGTCGGCTCTCTTCGCTCTAGGAAACCGGATCGATCGGCGCCGGCGGCGTGCCACCGGCTTCGATCGCCTCGCCCGCGGCGAGGCATAAATCCTCGCGGTAACGGCCGGAGACGACCTGGACGCCGACGGGAATGCGCCCCACCAATCCCGTGGAGACGGTTAGCCCAGGCAGGCCCATGAAGGGAATGGCAATTTGGGTCAATTGCGCGCGCCAGACCCGCGCAAAGGAAGCATCGTCCTTGCGGTCGAGCTGATCCGGAAACGGCAGTTCCGCCGATACCGGCATCAGCAGCACGGCGTATTTCTCAAAGAATTCCAGCCATTGTCGCGTCAGCGTCGCGCGCCGCGTCAATGTGTTCGAGAACGCGGCGGCGTCGAACGGAAAAACCTTCGACCGGTTGCCGCGCAGGCAGGCGAGCGCGCCGCCATCGCCTTCACGCTCGGCCGCTTCCAGTTGCGCCTCATAGCCGTCGCCAAGCCACAGCTTGGTCTGATGCTCGGCAGGCTCGCGCAGCGGCGGCGTGGTGGCGATCTCTTCGACGATCCAGCCGGCGCGCTCAAGCCGCTTGCCGGCATCGGCGATCGCCGCTTTCACCTCGCTCACGGTCTCGAGCCCATCGGGATTAAGACAAAGCGCGGCGCGCTTTGGCATCACAGGTCCCTCCAATGGCGCCGGCACCCACCAGGGATCGCGGAAATCTTTTCCCGACATCGCGGCCAGCGCGATCCTGAGATCGCCGATGGTCCGCGCCAACGGGCCGGACACGGCCGAGATCTGCGGCCCAATGGTGCGCTCCGGCAGGCCCGGATTGAAGGCCGCGATCCGTCCGACCGTCGGCCGCAGGCCGTGAACGCCGCAGGCGTAAGCCGGATAGCGGATCGATCCCGCGATGTCGGTGCCATGCGCGATATGCCCGATGCCGGCGGCGACCGCGGCACCCGCGCCACCCGAGGAGCCACCCGGCGTGACCCCCGGATCGCGCGGATTTTTGGTGTCGCCGTGGATCAAATTGGTGGTGAACCAGCGATAGGAAAATGCCGGACAATTGGTGCGCCCGAGAATGACGGCGCCGGATTTCTTCAAGTTGTCGATCACCGGACTGTTGCTGGTCGCGATCGCGTCACGCTGCAGTTTCAGCCCGTTGGTGGTGGCAAATCCCTGCTGGTCGATATTGACCTTCACCGTCACCGGCACGCCGGCGAGCGGGCCTACGTCTTCGCCCCGAGCCAGCGCGGCATCGACGGCTGCCGCCTGTTTCAGCACGTCCTCGGGGCGGTGATCGACCACGGCGTTGATCGCAGGGTTCACGGCATCGAGCCGCGCCAGGGCGGCGGCTGCCGCCTCCTTGGCGGAGATTTTCCTCGACTTGATCAGGCTAGCTAAGTCGGCGGCCGACAGGCGCCAGAGATCTTGCATGGCTCGCTCCGTTTGACGGCACGTGTTCTAGCGCGCCCATGGGAGCAAGGCCATCCGGAGGTTTGGCGCGGGTTATGTGATCGCGGCAGCCGCGGCTAATGCTTGGTGATCCGCTCATCCGGCATGTCGATGAGCGCCTCCGCAAACGGGAACTCGAGCACGATCTCGCCGTCGTCGTCGGTGACTTCGATAACGGCAGTCAGCAGGTCCGGCTGCGCGCCTTCGATCCTGAGCACCTCACGGATCATGGCGCGCGCCACTTCCCATGCGCGATCGAGGTTACGCAACTCGTCGCCCTCGGGATCGTCAATCAGGTCATCGCCGATCCGGGTGTTGAAAAAATATCGTGGCATGGCTCCATCCAGTGGGGTCGAATGCACCAAAAAGGAAGGCATGCCAATCTCACAAGTTCTTTATCTGAAGGCTGATGGCGCGCCGCCGGACCTTGCTCAGCGTTTCGTCTCCGGCCGGCGGTTCTGAAGCCGTTGATAACCTGCGCTTTTGCAGCATCTTGCCGCCGGCCAGGCAGCGCCTTTCGCGATGCAGCAAGACGCCCGCCGGAACTCACGGGAAAAAGATTTCGCTGGCGAACTCTTCGTTCGGCAGTACTTTATAGGGCAGGGCGGAATTCGTCCGGTTCCAAAAAGGAGAGCCAAATGGCCTGGAAAGCACCGAAAATCATCGAAGTGCCGGTCGGCATGGAAATCAACATGTATGCGTGCGCCGCCCGCAAGTAACGGGCAGCGATCGTTCTACGTTTGGCGCAGGTGGACCTCCGGGCGTGACACGTTCCCGATAGTGGAGCTGTGTCCTCATCGGCGTCCACCTTCGAAACGTTTTGCCGTCGATGCTTGATTTGCAAAACGTTTTGACCTTGCAGCACTTTAACATACCTCCAGGAGAGACGGATCATGCTTCGCGTCGTCGTCCTGGGCGCGGCGGCAGGCGGCGGTGTCCCGCAATGGAATTGCGGATGTCCAGTATGCCGGGCAGCGAGAAGCGAGCATCCCGAACTCAGGAGCACGCAAGCCTCGATCGCGGTCGGCGCCGACGGCGATCACTGGTTCCTGATCAACGCGTCTCCCGATCTGCGCCAGCAACTGATCGCGACGCCGCAGCTTCATCCCAAGGCGGGCCAGCTTCGCATGAGCCCGATCGCGGGCGTCATTCTCACCAATGGCGAGATCGATGCGATCGCAGGCCTTCTGTCGATGCGCGAGGGCTCGCCGTTCACGATCTACGCCCACGCCAGGGTGCTCGCCATCCTCAAGGCCAACAGCATCTTCAACGTGCTGAGCGAGAACAACGTACGGCGCCAACCGATCGATGCGGATCAGCCGTTTGAACCGACGCTACCCGACGGTTCGCCGTCAGGGATCGAAATCCTGGCCTTCGCGGTCTCCGGCAAAGGCGCCTGGTATCTCGAAGGCAAGGTTCATCCGGGTGGCAATGACGGCGCCGGCGACACGATCGGTCTTCGCATCAAGGACAAGAGAAGCGGAAAATTCTTCTACTTCGTGGCCGCCTGCGCCGTCGTCACCGATGAACTCAAGACACGGCTTGCCGGCGCGCCGCTGGTGTTCTTCGATGGCACGGTGTGGCGCGACGACGAGCTGATCGCAGCTGGCCTCGGCAACAAGACCGGACAAGCCATGGGACATATCGCAATGTCAGGAGAGGATGGCGCCATCGCCGCCCTTGACGGCCTCGATATCGGCCAAAAGGTGTTTCTGCATATCAACAATTCCAACCCGGCACTGCTGCGCGGCTCGTCCGAGCGCAAGATCGCCGAGCGCGAGGGCTGGCAGATCGCCGCCGATGGAACGGAGATTGTGCTTTGAACGCCGTAACCAACCAAGGAACCGGTCAGGGAACTAGTCAATCCATGACGGCCTATTCGGTCGGCAAAGCCGTCCCGCTCAACAATGCCGGCGAGCTGGAAACCGCGCTGCGCCAGATCGGCGCCACGCGCTATCACAGCCTGCATCCGTTTCATCGCCTGTTGCACGGCGGCAAGCTGAACAAAGGCCAGGTGCAGGCCTGGGCGCTGAACCGCTATTATTACCAAAGCACGATACCGCTAAAGGACGCGGTCGTGATCTCGCGCTTCCGCGACCGTGGCATAAGGCGCGAATGGCGGCACCGGATCGAGGATCACGACGGCGATCCAGGCCACGAGGGCGGCATCGAGCGCTGGCTCAAGCTGACCGAGGGACTTGGGCTCGACAGCGCCTATGTGGAATCGACCGAAGGCATCCTCCCCGCCACCCGCTTTGCGGTGGAAGCCTATGTGCATTTCTGCCGCGACAAGACGCCGCTGGAAGCCATCGCCTCCTCGCTCACCGAGCTTTTTGCGCCGAACCTGCACGAAGAGCGCATCAGCGGGATGCTGCAGCACTATGACTTCGTCAATCCCGATATCATGAGCTATTTCAGCCGCCGCCTGCAGCAGGCGCCGCGCGACGCCGGTTTCGCGCTCGAATACGTCAAGCAGCACGCCAGGACCCACGCCGAGCGCGAAGCGGTGTGCAACGCGCTGATCTTCAAGACCAACGTGCTGTGGGTCCAGCTCGATGCGCTGTATCATGCCTATGTCGACGGCCACGTCCCGCCGGGCGCGTTCGTGCCCAAAGCGAACTAGAGGCGAAGCGATGGCAGGTGCACGCAACATCAGCGTCAGCGAAACCAGCCGGCCGGTGTTGCCGCGGCACGCAAAACTGAAATTCGACGAGACGCGAAAAGTTTGGGTGGTCCTGGCGCCGGAGCGGGTGCTGGCACCTGACGAAATCGCGGTAGAAGTGCTAAAACTGTGCGACGGCGTCCGTAGCGTCGGGGTGATGGTCGATCAGCTCGCGGCCAAATATGCCGCCCCTCGCGAAGCAATCGCAACCGACGTCATCGCCATGCTGCAGGACCTTGCCGACAAGGGATTTTTGACGCAAGCGCGCGAGAAGACCTCATGAGTGAAATTCTCGCTGACCGCAAAACTGTCGATCCCGGCGATGGGCTGGCAGCGCTGGAACAGCGCCGCTCGACCGCGGAGACTTTTGGCATTCCCCTTGCGGTGCTGGCGGAGCTCACCCATCGCTGTCCGCTGCAATGCCCGTATTGCTCCAATCCGGTCGAACTCGATCGCGCCGGCAGCGAGCTTTCCACCGAAGAATGGAAGAAGGTGCTTTCCGAACTCGCCGAAATCGGCGTGCTGCAAATCCACTTCTCCGGCGGCGAGCCGACCGCGCGCAAGGATCTGGTCGAACTGGTGCAGCACTCAAGCGATGTCGGGCTGTACTCCAACCTGATCACCTCGGCGGTGCTGCTGACCAGGGAAAAGCTCGGCGCGCTGGCCGATGCCGGGCTGTGTCACGTGCAGATCAGCTTTCAAGGCAACGAGCCGCTCGTCGCCGACCGGGTGGCCGGCTTCAAGGACGCGCACGAAAAGAAGATCAAGGTTGCAAAATGGACGCGCGAGGTGGACTTGCCGCTGACGGTGAATGCGGTCATGCATCGCCAGAACCTGCATCAATTGTCCGACATCATCCAGATGGCGGTCGATCTCGACGCCGACCGGCTCGAGGTCGCCAATGTGCAATATTACGGCTGGGCGCTGAAGAACCGCGCCGCGCTGATGCCGACGCTCAAGCAGATCGAGGAGGCAAGCCGCCTCGTCGAGGAGGCGCAGATACGGCTGAAGGGCATCCTCGCCATCGACTATGTGGTGCCGGATTACTACGCGCTGCGGCCGAAGAAATGCATGGGCGGCTGGGGCCGGCAGTTTTTCAACATCTCTCCGGCCGGCAAGATTTTGCCTTGCCATGCCGCGGAGACGATCACCGGGCTTGAGTTCCTATCGGTGCGATCGAACCGTTCGATCGCCTGGATCTGGCAAAACTCCGAAGCCTTCAACCGCTATCGCGGCACCGCCTGGATGCCGGAACCGTGCAAAAGCTGCGAATTCAAGGAAATCGACTTCGGCGGTTGCCGCTGCCAGGCCTTTGCGCTGACTGGCGACGCCGGCAACACCGATCCCGCCTGCACGCTGTCGCCGAAGCATGCGGAGATTTTCGCCGAGGCGGAGCGCGAAGCGGTCTCCGACAACAACCGCTTCCTCTATCGCAATTTCGCCGGTGGGACGCTGGAGACAGGCGGCGACCATGGCGCCTGACGCCGAAGCCGGAAAGGCGAGTACCAAGCGCGCCGATCCCTTTGCGCCGTTGACCTCGGAAATGCTCCCGGTCGGCGACGGCCACGAGATTTACGTCGAAAGCGTCGGCCGCGCGGACGGCGTTGCTGCGGTCTATTTGCACGGCGGACCCGGCAGCGGCTGCCAGGCCGATCATCGCCGGCTGTTCGATCCCGAACGTTTTCACGCTGTTCTGTTCGACCAGCGCGGCGCCGGGCGCAGCCGGCCCAAGGGGCGCCGCGAGGACAACACGCTGGCGCATCTGATCGCGGACATGGAGGCGATCCGCCAAAAGTTCGCCCTTGAGCGCTGGATCGTGGTCGGCGGCTCCTGGGGCGCGACGCTGGCGCTGGCCTATGCGCAGGCCCATCCGGATCGGGTTTCCGGCATCGTCTTGCGCGCGACCTTCCTCGGCACCCGCGCCGAGATCGAAACCGCCTTCACCGATGTGCTCGCGCGCTTCTATCCCGATCTCAGCTGTGATTTCCTCAACTTGTTGCCACTGGCCGAACGCGGGCAGCCGCTTGACGCCTATTGGCGCCACATTCTCGATCCCGATCCCGCCGTGCATGGCCCGGCGGCGCGCGCCTGGGCCGACACTGAGCGCATCTTGTCCGAGCACGTTCCAGGCCGCGTCAGGCTCGACATCGCGTCGCTGAACTCCTCACGCGCCTTGCCGGCGACGCCGTTCGTGGAAGCGCATTATTTTGCCAACGACTGCTTTTTGAAACCGAATCAGCTTCTCGAGGGAGCAGGACGGCTCGCCAAGATTCCCGGCATCATCGTGCAAGGCCGCTACGACCTGCTCTGCCCACCGGCGACGTCGCATGCGCTGAACGCAGCGTGGCCTGCCTCCGAGGTTCGTATGGTCGAAGGCGCGGGCCACACGCTGTACGATCCCGGCGTGCGCGACGCCGTGATGACGGCGATTGCGGATCTCGCTTCGAAGATTGCCAAATAGCAATCTATCCCCTCGTCCCCGCGCAACGGCTTCGCCGTTGTCGCTGGAGGAGCGGCGCAAGCCGCGTCTCGAAGGATGGGGCCACCAGTCGGGGCCTCATGGTTCTCCCGGCGATGCGAAGCATCGTCCGGAGACGCGCGTCCCGCGCTCCTCACCATGAGGATTAAAGAAGGAACAAGAAAATGCCGCTCGCCGGAAAAGGAATGCTGCTGACCTCGATGGATATCGATGCGGCGGACGAAGCCGAGTTCAACCGCTGGTACGACCGCGAACACCTCGAAGAACGGGTCGCGATCGACGGTTTTCTCGAGGCCCGGCGCTATGTCGCGCACAACGCCAACCCCAAATATCTCTGCCTCTACTCCACCAGCACGATCGAGGTGCTCGACAGCCCGGCCTATCGCGCAAAACTCGCCAACCCTACCGATTGGTCGAAAAGGACTATGCCGCGCTTCAAGAACATGATCCGCGCGGCCGCGCGCATCACCATCAGCCGCGGACAGGGCCGAGGTTCGGTGCTCGGCATCGTCCGCCTGCGCCCGTCTGCCGGCAGCGGAGACAAATTGCGCGCGGGCTTGCAAGAGAATCTCGATCCGGCGCGACTCGACGGAATCATCTCTATGCACCTGATCGAGAGTGACCCCGCACTCTCCGGACCGACTGCGGAAATTCCTTCGGCTGCAAGCCCCGGCGCCGGAGACTGGTTCGTGCTGATCGACGGCGCCAAAGTCAGCGCGGTCTCCGCGGCGATCGCGGCGCGCTTCAGCGGCACTGCGGGACCTATGCCGGCGCTGCAGATATCGTCGGGGATCTATGACCTGATGTGGGACCTCGCCAAGAGCGACATCCCTCGCGCCTGAATCAATCCGTATCAATACGTGAATTCGCGCAGATCACATCATGTTGCAATGCCGCATAGCGTGCACAATCATGTTAACGTTGCACCGATGAAACCGCGTGAAAAGGCAAATTTGCCTTTGTGCATCATCCTGAATGGTTCTATTAAGGCAACCCTATGATCCAACCCAAAAACCAGAAGAAGGCTCGCTAAGCTTTCTCAAGTAAGATAAAGGGCCGCGCCGTGGTTAGTCTTTGGCGCGGACGAGGCAGGAATGAAACCGACCGATATCTCGGCACCCGACTACTTTCACAAGGTAGTCGACTGCCAGTGGGCTTGTCCCGCGCATACGCCAGTTCCTGAATACATCCGATTGATTGCAGAGGGGCGTTACAGCGACGCCTACATGATCAATTGGAGATCGAACGTGTTTCCCGGAATTTTGGGACGCACCTGCGATCGGCCGTGCGAGCCGGCGTGCCGAAGAGGCCGCGTCGAGGACAGTCCGGTCGCGATCTGCCGCTTAAAGCGCGTCGCCGCCGACTTCAAGGACGACATCAGGCATCGCCTGCCGCGGCCTGTGGCGAAAAACGGCAAGCGCATCGCGCTGGTCGGCGGCGGCCCCGCCTCGCTCACGGTCGCGCGCGATCTTGCGCCGCTCGGCTATCACTGCGTCGTGTTCGATTCCGACCCCAAGGCCGGCGGCATGATGCGGTCTCAGATTCCGAAATTCCGGCTGCCGGATTCAGTGATCGACGAGGAAACCGATTACATCTTGAACCTCGGCATCGAGTTCAAGGGCGGCCGGCGCATCGACAGCCTGAAGAAGCTGCTCTCGGAGAAATACGACGCGATCTTCGTCGGAAGCGGCGCGCCGCGCGGCCGCGAACTCGATATTCCGGGCCGTAAGGAAGCGGCCAACCACATTCAGATCGGCATCGACTGGCTCTCCAGCGTCTCGTTCGGCCATACCGACAAGATCGGGAAACGCGTGATCGTGCTCGGCGGCGGCAACACCGCGATGGATTGCTGCCGCACCGCGCGCCGCCTCGGCGGCGAGGACGTCAAGGTGATCGTGCGTTCCGGCTTCGAGGAGATGAAAGCCTCGCCCTGGGAGAAAGAGGACGCCCTCCACGAGGATATCCCGATCCTCAATTTCATGGTGCCGATCTCATTCACGCACGACAATGGCAAGCTCAGCGGCGTCACCTTCCAGAAGGTGAAGGCGGAATACGACGCCAACGGCAAGCGCAGCCTGGTGCCGTCGGGCGAGCCGGACCAGACGATTCCGTGCGACGACGTGCTGGTCGCGGTCGGCCAGGAGAACGCGTTTCCCTGGATCGAGCGCGATTGCGGCATCGAATTCGACAAATGGAACATGCCGAAGGTCGATCCGAAGACCATGGGCTCGACTAACCCAAAAGTGTTTTTCGGCGGCGACGCCGCGTTCGGGCCGAAGAACATCATCTGGGCGGTGGCGCATGGCCACGACGCCGCGCTGTCGATCCACAAGCTGTTGTCCGGCGAGGACATCACCGAACGTCCGCTTCCCGAGGTGCAGATCTCATCGCAAAAAATGGGCATCCACGAGTGGAGCTACGACAACGACGTCTCGGCCGACCTGCGCTTCAAGGTGCCGCATCGCGACAAGGTCGTCGCGCTGAAGGACATCCGCGCCGAGGTCGAACTCGGCTATGACGTCAAGCTCGCGCTCGGCGAGGCGCAGCGCTGCCTGAACTGCGACATTCAGACTGTGTTCACCGCGCCGCTCTGCATCGAATGCGACGCTTGCGTCGACATCTGCCCGATGGACTGCATCACCTTCACCGAGAACGGCGAGGAAGCCGATCTACGCGCGCGGCTGAAGGCGCCTTCACTGCATCTGGACCAGGACCTCTACGTCGCCGACGGGCTGAAGACCGGGCGCGTGATGGCAAAGGACGAGGACGTTTGCCTGCATTGCGGCCTGTGCGCCGAACGCTGCCCCACCGGCGCCTGGGACATGCAGAAATACCTTATCGACATGACTCACGCAGGTTCATCATGCCCGACCAAAAGTCGATCAGCAGCGTAAACGACTTCGTCGTCCGCTTCGCCAACGTCAACGGCTCGGGTTCGGCCAGCGCCAACGAGCTGTTCGCCCGCGCGATCCTGCGCCACGGCGTGCCGGTCAGCCCACGCAACATCTTTCCCTCCAACATCCAGGGGCTGCCGACCTGGTATGAGGTGCGGGTGACCGAAAACGGCCATCTCGGCGCGCGCGGCGGCGTCGACATGATGGTGGCAATGAACCCGCAGACCTGGGACAAGGATGTCGCCTCGATCGAGCCCGGCGGCTACCTGTTTTACGATTCGACCAAGCCGATGCCGACGTCGAAGTTCCGCACCGATATCATGGTGATCGGCGTGCCGCTGACCGCGATCACCAATTCGACCTACACCGATCCGCGGCAGCGCCAGCTGTTCAAGAACATCATCTATCTCGGCGCGCTGTGCGCGCTGCTCGACATGGACCCGAAGCTGATCGAGCAACTGATCGGCGAACAGTACAAGGGCAAGGAGAAACTGCTCTCCTCCAACGTCCACGCGCTGCATCTTGGCCGCGACTGGGCGCTGCAGAACCTGAAATGCCCGACCGGCCTTCGGGTGAAGAAAGCCGACAGGGTCGGCGACCGCATCTTCATCGAAGGCAACAGCGCAGCGGCCCTCGGCGCGGTCTATGGTGGCGCCACGGTGTGCGCCTGGTATCCGATCACGCCGTCCTCGTCGCTGGCGGATGCCTTCGCGAGCCATTGCAAGAAGCTCCGGCACGACAAGAAAACCGGCAAGGCAAAGTACGCGATCGTTCAGGGTGAGGATGAGCTCGCCTCCATCGGCATCGTCATTGGCGCGTCCTGGAACGGCGCGCGCGCCTTCACCGCGACTTCCGGCCCCGGCATTTCCCTGATGACGGAATTCATTGGCCTGTCGTATTTCGCGGAAGTACCGGCCGTGATCATGAACGTGCAGCGCGCGGGCCCCTCGACCGGCATGCCGACGCGGACCCAGCAGTGCGACATCATCGCCTGCGCCTACGCCTCGCATGGCGACACCAAGCATGTGCTGCTGTTTCCGGAAGACCCGGCGGAGGCCTTCGAATTCGCCGCCGCGGCGTTCGATCTTGCCGAACGGCTGCAGACCGTGATCTTCGTGATGCTGGATCTCGACATCGGCATGAACCACAGGCTCTGCCGTCCGCTGAAGTGGGACGACGCCAGGCAATATGACCGCGGCAAGATCATGACGGCCGAGATGCTGGAAGAAGGCCGCGACTTCGGCCGTTATCTCGACGTCGACGGCGACGGCATCCCCTACCGCACCTATCCCGGCACGCATCCGACCAAGGGTTCTTACTTCACCCGCGGCACCTCGCGCGACCGTTACGCGCGTTATTCCGAAGAAGGCCCGGTCTACGCCGACAACATGCAGCGCCTGGTGCGCAAGTTCGAGACCGCGCAGGACATGGTGCCGCGGCCGCTGCAGGCCAACGCTGCAAAACCGACCAAATACGGCGTGATCTATTTCGGCTCGACCTCGCCTGCGATGGACGAGGCGATCGGGCTGTTGGAGGCACGCGGGCATTTGCTCGATCGCTTGCGCATCCGCGCCTTTCCGTTCCATTCCAGCGTCGCGAGTTTCATTGCCGACCATGATTTCGTTTACGTGGTCGAGCAGAACCGCGACAGCCAGCTTCGCTCGCTGATCGTCAACGAGAACGGCATCGACCCAGTCCGCTTGATTCCGATCGCGCATTATGACGGATCGCCGATCACCGCGCGCTTCATCGCCAAAGCCATCGGCGACCACCAGGACCACCTCAAGGTGACTCCCCTCCGCAAGGCCGTGTCATGACCTATCCCGCGATCTCTCCTTCGTCATGCCCGGCTTTATGCCGGGCATCCACGTCTTCTTTTTTCCTGGCCAGGACGTGGATGGCCGGGACAAGCCCGGCCATGACGAGGCAGGGACTGCAGGTGCTGTCATGACCTACATCGCAAAACCGAAATTCCATCACCCCGGCCTGCAGAAGAACGATCTCGGCTTCACCCACCGCGACTATGAGGGCAAGATCTCGACGCTGTGCGCGGGTTGCGGCCACGATTCGATCACGGCATCGATCATCGAGGCCTGTTTCGAGTTGTCGATCGAGCCGCACCGGGTGGCGAAAATTTCCGGCATCGGCTGCTCCTCGAAGACGCCGGACTACTTCCTCGGCAATTCGCACGGCTTCAACTCGGTGCATGGCCGCATGCCGTCGGTCCTGACCGGCGCCAATCTCGCCAACCGCGACCTGATCTATCTCGGCGTTTCCGGCGACGGCGATTCCGCCTCCATCGGCTTCGGCCAGTTCGCGCATTCGATCCGGCGCGGCGTCAACATGACCTATATCGTCGAGAACAACGGGGTTTACGGCCTCACCAAGGGCCAGTTCTCGGCGACCGCCGACCGCGGCTCGAGATCGAAGAAGGGCGTGATGAATACCGATAGCGCCATCGACCTGACGGCGATCGCGCTGCAGCTTGGCGCGAGTTACGTAGCGCGCAGCTTCTCCGGCGACAAGACGCAACTGGTGCCGTTGATCGCGGGCGCGATCCAGCACAAGGGCGCCGCCTTCATCGACGTGATCAGCCCCTGCGTCGCCTTCAACAACCACGCCGGCTCGACCAAGAGCTTTGACTATGTTCGCGAGCACAACGACGCGGTCAATCGCCTCGATGTGATCACCGGCCGCGAACCGATCACCGTCGACTATGCGCCGGGCACGGTGCGGGTGGTCGAACAACACGACGGAACCAAGCTGGCGCTGCGCAAGCTCGACGCCGACTACGACGCGCATGATCGCGTCGGCGCCGTGGCGTTCCTGACCAAGCATGCCGCCAAGGGCCAGATCGTCACCGGGCTGCTCTACGTCGATCCGGATTCCGAAGACCTGCACGCCCACCTCGACACGGTGGAAACGCCGCTCAACGCGCTCGATGAGAAAGCGCTGTGCCCCGGCTCCGCCGCGCTCGACAAGATTAACGCCAGCCTGCGCTGAACCTGTAGGCGCTAGCTTGCGGCCTGAAGCCGTTGGCCTAAAGCGTGATGCCATTTGATTGAATCGGTCTGGCCGGAACTCGCTTTACCTCTCCCGCTTGCGGGGGAGGTCGTATCGCATCTGAAAGATGCGATACGGGTTGGGGGAATACTCTCCACTCGGGCAGTGCGACTCGCGGCGGCACCCCCACCCCAACCCTCCCCCGCAAGAGCGGGAGAGGGAGTGCAGCTCGACCATGGACGCAACTCGAACTAATCTCATCACGCTTTAGTTCAACCCAACCTCATCAGGCTTAGCTCGCGGGCTTCCCCGTCGCCGCCGCAAAAAAATCGGTCCATTCCTTGTCGAGCCGCGCCAGCGCGTCGGCAAGCGGCAGCACCGACAGGCGACCGTCGGTCTCGCCGAGAAGATCAAGCCGCCTCAACCGCGCCAGCGCGTCGTCGATCTCGAAGTCGGCTGAAATGCGGAACACGCGCGCCAGCAGTTCCTCGACGCGCGGGTAGAGCGCCTCGCGCGCAAGCGGCACGTCGGCCGTGAGCAGGCTGTAATAGGCGAGCAGCGCTTCCTTCCAATCCTGCTCCTCCGCCTCGCCGATGATGTAATTGAAAATGCCGGAATTGTTGTTGACGTTGCGGTAGTAGATGTTGTCGGTGAGCTGCTTCTGATGGATCAGCGACTGGCGGTGAAAGTTTCCCCATTGCCGCAGCGCGAAGGCACCGAGCGCGAGCAGGCCGGAGAGCGCGGCCAGCGCCTGCTCGAAATCGTTGTCGTGGATCGTGCCGGTGAGGCCGAGATAGAAGCCGGCAACAACAAACATCACGGTCATGGTCGAGGCGAGCTTAATCAGGATCGGCACGCCGCCGACCAGCGCCCCTACCCCCAGCGTCAGATGGTCCGACAGGCTCATCACCACGCGCACATTGGGAAACAGCGCTTTGAGATCGGCGCGGGCGATGTGACGAAAATACTTGAACAGCACGGCGCCGCCGCGGATTTTCTGACTGCCAGGCCTGGCGCTGACGAGCGCCTTGCGGGCATCGGCCCGTGTTGGGCCGTCCGGCTTGGTCGCGACCATCATCACGACGTCGTCGTAGACCACGACCTCGAGCGGACGCCGGCGCAGGCCGAACCAGACAGGAATCTCGATGGTCTCGGTGCGGTGACCGCGGCGGAACATGCGGACGTCGCGATAATCCTCGACCGGGGCCTTGATCTTCACCCGCACCCGGGCGCGCTCGGCAAAGGCGCGGGTGATCTCGTCGTGCGAGATCTCGATGAAGTTGGCATCCTTGAGCACGCGGGCGAATTCTTCGCTCAGGCAGCGATAGGCCGCTTCGAGGTCTCTGGCGGGGCCGCAAGCCTTAGGATCGTAAGCCTTGGGATCGTAAGCCTTGGGATCGAGCTCCGGGTCGAAGTAAAAATAGACCTCGCGCAGCCGATCAAGCTCTTCGAAATATTGGTAGTGAAAAATGGCGCCGAGCATGCGGGCAAGTTGCTTCAGCCTCGCCTGTCCGGCTGCATCCAGGCGGCCCTCGGCGATGAGCCCATCGATGATATCCGACTTCCGCAGCGGAATGAAACGGTCCCGCTGCACCGGCGCGGCCGCTTCGTTTCCGACTTCGGCCACCGGTCCGTTCACGAAACGCCCGCCGGCGCCATAATGGCCATCGCCGGGGCTCCAAGCCCAAATCCGGACCGGACGCCACCCTCCCGGTATTCCGCTCGCCGACCTGCTCGAACGATGAAAGCCATGTGATCAACTGCGTTTGCCGCAACGGCACCTTCTATCGCGAAAACTTAACTTGATTACGACCGTTACGCTACCGACCGGCCTATCTGCGGTGACGCGCGTTCACGTGTGCCGTAACACAATTCCCCCGCGCGCCGCGCGATGATAGGGTATGCAGGTTGGACCATGCAGCCGGGGAGTTCCCATGGGTTTGGGCGTCGAGAACGAAGTTGCACGCGACGTCGGCGGTGAACCGATCGACGTGATTGCAACCGAAGCTGCGCTGGGCGCCGAGATACGCGGCGTCGACCTGAAAAATCTCGACGCATCGCGGTTTTCGGCAATCAAGCGCGCCTGGCACGACCATCAGGTCATTTTGGTGCGCGGCCAGACGCTCGGCGACCAGGACCTTATCGCCTTCAGCCGCCGCTTCGGCGATCTCGACTGGGCGCCGGTACAGGAGACCGGCAGGCGCTTCGTCGAAGGACTGCCTGAGATCTACATCGTTTCAAACGTGATGGTGAATGGCGAGCCGATCGGCAGCCTAGGGGCCGGTGAAGCGGTTTGGCATACCGACATGTCCTATCTCGATGTACCGCCGATGGCGAGCATGCTTTACGCCCTCGAGGTGCCGCCTGCCGGCGGCAACACCTCGTTCTGCAGCATGTACGCGGTCTACCAAGCGCTGCCGGATCAGTTGAAGCGCCGGATCGCCAACCTGAAGATCAAGCACGACGGTACCTATAATAGCGGCGGCTATTTGCGCCAGGGCGTCACCGCGACCGACGATCCACGGACGTCGGCGGGTGCCGTGCATCCACTGGTCTGCACCCATCCCGACACCGGACGGCGCATGCTCTATCTCGGCCGCCGGCGCAATGCGTATCTGGTAGGCCTCGAACTTGCGCAGTCCGAGGCGCTGCTCGACGAACTGTGGGACTTCGTCGCCCGCCCGCAATTCGCCTGGGAACATGCCTGGCGGGTCGGCGATCTCGTGCTGTGGGATAACCGCTGCACCATGCACCGGCGCGATCCGTTCGATGCGTCGGCGCGCCGCGTCATGCATCGCACCCAGATCAAGGGCAGCGCGGCGCCGGTCTGATGCGCAGCTTCAGCGTTTCCGACAAGGTCCTTTTGATCATCTGCCTGATGTACCTGATCCTCTATGTGGACCGGGTCAACATCTCGACGGCCGCGCCACTGATCAAGGCCGACCTTAACCTGAGCAATACCGAGCTCGGGCTGGCATTCACGGCATTCGCCTATCCGTATGCGCTGTTCCAGCTGATCGGAGGCTACTTCGGCGACAAATTCGGCGCCCGCCTGACCTTGTTCGTCTGCGGTCTTATCGTGTGCGCGGCAACGGCGGCAACCGGCGCGGTCGACGGACTTTTGAGCCTGTTCGCCGCGAGGCTGGCACTTGGGATCGGTGAGGGCGCGACCTTTCCGACCGCGACACGCGCGATGGCGGCTTGGGTGCCGGAGCGCAATTGGGGTTTTGCCCAGGGCATCACGCATTCGTGCGCACGGATCGGAAACGCGGTAACGCCGCCCTTGATTGCCGTGCTGGTCGGGCTCGTCTCGTGGCGCGGGGCGTTCGTTGTGCTGGCCCTGTTCAGTCTGATCTGGGTCCTGATCTGGTGGTGGAACTTTCGCGATGTGCCGACGGCGCCGCCGCTGACATCGGAAGAACTTGCCGCACTTCCCGCGCGCGGCCGCAGCAGTGCGGCCAAGACGGTGCCATGGCTCAAGCTGTTTCGCCGCATGCTGCCGGTGACCGCGGTCGATTTTTGCTACGGCTGGACGCTGTGGCTGTTCCTGAGCTGGATCCCGTCGTTCTTCTACCAGAACTATCACCAGAACCTGACGCAATCGGCGTTCTATTCAGCCGGCGTATTCCTTGCCGGCGTGATCGGCGACACCCTGGGCGGCGTGGTGAGCGACAGGATCTTGCACCGGACGGGAAAGCGGACCGCGGCGCGGCGCAACGTCATCGTGGCCGGCATGCTCGGCGGCTTTGTGTTCCTGATTCCGGTGATGCTGGTTCACGATGTCAACGTCGCCGCGATTTCGCTCGCCGCGGCATTCTTTTTCGTCGAGCTGGTGGTGGCGCCGATCTGGGCGGCGCCAATGGACATCGCGCCGAATTATGCGGGATCCGCGAGCGGGATGATGAATTTCGGCTTCGGCGTTGCCGGAATCATTTCGCCCCTGGTGTTTGGCTTCCTGATCGACCAGACCGGAAGCTGGACCTTGCCATTTGCCGGCTCGATTTGTCTGTTGCTGCTCGGCGCCGGACTCGCGTTTCGCATGCATCCAGACCGGCCATTCGAGGCGGCCGAGCGCGAGGCTTCCTGACAAGGTCAGGTCAGGTCCGGCTCATTCACGTCCAGTTCGCCATTCAGGCGACCGCCGGGATCGCGCGCGGGTTTACGACGTATTCCTTGAGAACCTTGTCGGCAGCATCGACCTCGACCAGCGACACGTCATAGCTCCAGAGGTCGGCCAGGTGCTGCAGCACGCGCCTTGCGTCCGCCTCGTTGAGCTGCGCTCCCTTGACTACCGCGTGACGCAACATCAGCCGGCGATCGCCGGCAAGATCGACATCGACCACCTCGATGTTGGCGTCGATGAAGCCGACGTCGTACTGCTTGGCCAGTTCGCGGCGGATGCGGCGAAAACCACGATCATCGTGGATGGCGTCAACCTTGACGCCGGCACGCTCCTCGGGATCGTCGTGCAGGTGGAACATGCGGAACCGCCGCATCAGCCGCGGACTGAGGAACTGACCGATAAAACTTTCGTCGCGATAGTTGGCCCAGATGCCGTGCAATACCCCCATCACGTCGCCGTTCCCGGCGATTTCCGGAAACCATTCGCGATCCTCATCGTCAGGCCGGGAAACGATGCGCTCGATGTCCTGCATCATGGCAAAGCCCAACGCATAGGGGTTGAAGCCCGAGAAGCGCTGATCGTCGAATTCCGGCTGGAACACGACGTTGGTGTGCGACTGCAGGAATTCGAGGAAATTGCCGTCGGAGATCCGCCCCCGTTCGTGCAGGCGGGTCATGATGCCGTAATGAACGTAGGTCGCGGTGCCCTCGTTCATCACCTTGGTCTGGCTCTGCGGATAGAAATACTGCGCGATGTGACGCACGATCCGGAGCACCTCGCGTTGCCAGGGCTGCAGGCGGGGCGCGGTCTTCTCGAGGAAATACAACAGATTTTCCTGCGGCAACCCGAGCAATTTGCGGCGACGCTCGAGGTTCAGCGTCGCATCGCTCTTGGCCCGCCCCGTCGGAACCGTGGTACGCCACAAATCGTTGAACTGGGCTTCCTCGTGCAAGCGGCGCTTTCCGGCGCGCTTTTCCTCGGCCCGAAGGTCGAGCGTCCTTTTGCCGGGGTAGCGGTCGATCCCGTGCGACATCAGGGCATGCGCGGCATCGAGCGTGTGCTCGACCGCCAGCCGGCCCTGACGTTCCTCGCACTGCGCCACATAGGTCTTGGCGAATTCGAGATAGTCCAGAATGCCGTCGGCATCGGTCCATTGCTTGAAGAGATAATTGTTCTTGAAGAAATGGTTGTGACCGAATGCCGCATGCGCGATCACCAGCGCCTGCATGGTCGCGGTATTTTCCTCCATCAGATAGGAAATGCATGGCGAAGAGTTGATCACGATCTCGTAGGCAAGGCCCATCAGCCCCTTGCGGTAGGATGCCTCGTGAAATGCGAAGTGCTTGCCGAACGACCAATGCTTGTAGAACAACGGCATTCCGACCGAAGAATATGCATCCAGCATCTGCTCGGCGGTAATGACCTCGATCTGGTTGGGATAGACATCAAGCCCCAGATCGGATCGCGCAATCCCCTCACAGGCGTCGTGGATACGCTGCAAGGTCAGAAAATCCCAATCCGCTCCTTGGAACAGCAGTTCTGCCGGCGCGGTCATGGCGCGGTCTTCTCCTGCTTTCCGCGGCGATGGAACAGATCGTGGAAGACCGGAAAGATCTCGCTGCGCTCGCTGACCTTGCGCATCGACAACGGCGCACCATTGGCGCGCAGGCGCTGGTACAGCGTCCAAAGCGCCGAATCCGGCATGTCGAACGTGTATCCGCCGGTCTCGCCCACCTCCAGATAGGCGAAGAACTGACTGACCGGCAGGATCATATCCGTCAGCAGCCTCCCTGCGACCTCGCCGTCCGAAATCGAGTTATCGCCGTCGGAGGCTTGGGCGGCATAGATGTTCCAATCCGCGGGGCGAAACCGCGACCTGACGATATCGTGCATCGCCTGCAAGGCGCTCGATACCAGCGTGCCGCCCGACGCCGGTCCACGAAAGAAGGTTTCCTCATCGACCTCTTCCGCCCGGTCGGTGTGGCGGATGAAGACGATTTCGACGTGGCGATAGCGCCGCTTCAGGAACACGTAGAGCAGCATGTAGAAGCGCTTGGCCAGATCCTTCATGTGCTCGGACATCGAGCCGGACACGTCCATCAGGCAAAACATGACGGCCTGCGCCACCGGCTTCGGCACGTTTTCGAAGCGGCGGTAGCGGATATCGATCGGATCGATGAACGGGATCCGCCGGGCCTTTGCTCTTAGTGCCTCGAGTTGGGCCATCAACTCGGCGCGGCGCGCTTCGTCGCTCTCCGCAATCTCCGCAATCTCCGCTTCGAGCTCCAAGATCGTTTCCAGCCGCGGCCGCCGCAACGCCACCCGCCGCGCCAGCGCGCGGCTCACCGTGCGGCTGACCGAAATATTCGCGGGCGAACCGGAGGTCGCATAGCCGGCCCGCTGAATCCCCTCGCTTTCCGCGTCGGCCAATTTCCGCTTGGCGAGATCAGGCAGCTCCAGGTCGTCGAGGAACAAGTCGACGAACTCATCCCGGCTCAGAACGAAGCGAAATGCATCTTCGCCGTCGCCTTCACCCGGATCGCGCGGCCTGCCGCCGCTTTTTTCACCGGAACGTGGAAGGATGTCGCCTTCCAGGAACTTCTTGTTTCCCGGAAGCACCATGTCGCGTGTCCCGCCTTCGCGGCGAAAGCGCGGCTCGTTCATGCCATCGAGCGGAATACTGACTTCACCGCCTTCCATGACATCCTTGATGTCCCGGTCCTGCGAAGATTTCTTGACCGCACCCTGAACCAGCGCTTTGGCACGACGCAAGAACCGCTGACGGTTCTCGAGTGACTTGCTGCCCGGATTCAGGCGCCGATCAACGATGTGAATGACCACTGTAGCATCCGCCTCAACCGGCTTGTTTTACCCTCATATACCACTCGACGAGCCGGCGTACCTGACGCTCGGTGTAGCCGCGCTCGACCATTCGCTCGACGAATTCGCCGTGCTTCTTCTCGGTATCGCCGTCCTTCTTCGAACCGAACGAGATGACCGGAAGCAGGTCCTCAACCTGGGAGAATATCCTCTTTTCGATGACTTCGCGTATCTTTTCGTAACTGGTCCAGGTCGGATTCTTGCCGCTGTTCTGGGCCCGGGACCTCAAGGAGAACTTCACGACTTCGTTACGGAAGTCCTTCGGGTTCGCGATGCCCGCCGGCTTCTCGATCTTGGTCAGCTCCTGGTTGAGAAGCTCACGATCCAGCATCTGGCCGGTGTCGGGATCCTTGAAGTCCTGGTCCTCAATCCAGGCATCGGCATAGTCGACGTAGCGATCGAACAGGTTCTGGCCGTAATCGGAATAGGATTCCAGATAGGCTTTCTGAATCTCGTTGCCGATGAATTCGGCGTAGCGTGGCACCAGCTCGGCCTTGATGAATTCGAGGTAGCGCTTTTCGATTTCGTCGGAGAGCTGCTCGCGACGGATCGCCTGCTCAAGCGTATACATCAGATGAACGGGATCCGCGCCAAGCTCTGCGGTGTCGTGATTGTAGGTCGCCGCGAGAACCTTGAACGCGAAACGCGTCGATGCACCGTCCATGCCTTCGTCGACGCCGGCGGCATCCTTGTATTCCTGAACGCTGCGCGCCTTCGGATCGGACTCTTTCAGGCTTTCGCCGTCATACACCCGCATTTTCGCAAACACCGTCGAGTTCTCGTGCTTGCGCAAACGCGACATGACCGAAAAGCGCGCCAATGTCTCGAGCGTCGCCGGTGCACAGGGTGCGCTCGCAAGTTCAGATCCGGAAATGAGCTTCTCATAGATCTTCTGCTCCTCGGTGACCCGCAGGCAGTAGGGCACCTTGATGACGCAGATGCGATCGATGAAGGCTTCATTGTTCTTATTGGCCTTGAAGCTCTGCCATTCGGATTCGTTCGAATGCGCGAGAACGACGCCGGTAAAGGGGATGGCGCCGATATTCTCGGTGCCGATGTAATTGCTTTCCTGTGTCGCCGTTAAGAGCGGGTGCAGCATCTTGATCGGCGCCTTGAACATCTCGACGAATTCAAGAATGCCCTGGTTGGCGCGGTTCAAGCCGCCGGAATAACTGTAGGCATCGGGGTCGTTCTGGGCGAATGTCTCCAGCTTGCGGATGTCGACCTTGCCGACCAGCGAGGAGATGTCCTGATTGTTCTCGTCGCCGGGCTCGGTTTTCGAAATCGCGATCTGACGCAGCCGCGAGGGCTGGATCTTGGCGACGCGGAAGCGCGAAATATCGCCGCCGAAGGCTTCGAGCCGCTTGTAGCACCACGGGCTCATGAGTCCATGTAAGCGCCGACGCGGAATGCCGTATTTCTCTTCAAGCATCGGGCCCAGCTGCTCCGGATCGAACAGGCTGAGCGGGCTCTCGAACACCGGACTGAGTTCGTCGCCCGCCTTCAGCACATAGATCGGATGGACTTCCATCAGCGACTTCAGCCGCTCGGCCAATGACGACTTCCCGCCGCCCACCGGGCCAAGCAGATAGAGGATCTGCTTGCGCTCCTCGAGCCCCTGGGCCGCATGACGGAAGAAGCCGACGATGCGCTCGATCGTTTCCTCCATGCCATAGAAGCCCGCGAAGGCCGGATAGGTGCGCATCGTGCGGTTCAAAAAGATACGGCCAAGGCGTGGGTCCTTGGCCGTGTCGATCATCTGGGGCTCACCGATCGCCGCCAGTAGTCGTTCAGCCGCGTTGGCATATCGCATGGGATCGCTTCGGCACGATTCCAGATATTCCGCCATCGAGATGTCGCTCTGGCTTCGAGCCTCGAACGATCGGGCGAACGCATTGAACAGAGAATCGTTGTACATGACCTCTCTCCGCATATGATCGGACTCAACGCCGAGACTGATCGTCGGTCCCAAGCCACCGGAGCGCTGGCTCCGCATCCTATCTCGAATCAACGTAATCTCATCGTCCAGATTGGACACTCGGCCGACTCTTTGGCGCAATGCACAATCCAGGCACTGAGTGAGTTACGAACAGGCAGTTTGCGCAATTCCTAGGCTAAAACGCTACGCAGGTTCCGATTTTTCGGAAATGTAGCCGGGCCGCAACATCACTTGAGATATGGAACCGGGCCCGGCGAAACAACGGAACCGACCCCAACTGCACATCACTTTTCAGGCAACCGACGCAATCCATTGCGAGGGCGCGATGCCTTTCTGCTCTCGCGCCGCGCCAGCCCGCTTCGCAGCCATGTGATAAGCGGTGCAGGCGTCGAACAGGCTGCCGAAACCTGCGGTCAATCCGCCGGCGCTGATGGCGATGCCGTCGAGGCCCATTGCCCTGTTGGCATGCAACATGGCTTGCCTGGCTTTGCTGATGAAGAGCTGCTGCTCCAGCGCCGGCGTTATCTTCAGCACGATGAATTTTCGCCGGCGAGATTCGCACGTAGAAACGTCAACAATCGAATCCCAGAGGATGAATTCATTCGCGACGCGCAGATCGCGAATGCCGTAGCGGCCGATCAGGAGAACCGGGCCTCTCGCGGCTAACAGCAGCCAGATCAGCCGGCAGGTCGCGGCTCCGAAAACGATGAGGCCGACATAGCCGGCCAGCGCGTGGTAGCGGTCGAGGCCGCCGTCACCGAACCAATCGAAGGCGATGCTTGCGCTGAGCAGCGTCATCGTCGCCGCCAGCGCGACAAGGGGCAGCATCCGCGAACTCGAATACCCGATCTCGACTTCGTCAGGCGTGTCAGGATTCATGGTTCGGGGTCCCCGCGCCTCCTCTTCCTCACCAATCGAACAATCCTCGCCTGAATCTTAGGTGATTCGCGCCAGTTGGGAGACATTAACTTGCTGTCAATTGGTCGTATTTCCGAACAGGCCGGGCGGCTATCCTGGCCCCGGAACTAGCCGGGCCTCAGTCGATGGGCCGGCGCGCGCTGGATCGATATGTCGTGAATGGCGTTACCCCTTGAGCGCGCACATATTTCTATCGCCGCGCCCTGCAACCGACGTTGACATTGCCGAGCCGGATGCTGGAACCTTCGATTGGGCAGGCTCAAACAAAAAGACAGGCACCATGAATCCCGTCAAAGCACTCGAAAACCACGGCCAATCGGTCTGGCTGGATTTCCTGGCCCGCGGCTTCGTCGCCACGGGTGAGCTGAAAAAGCTGATCGATGCCGACGGCGTCAAAGGGGTCACCTCGAATCCGTCGATCTTCGAAAAGGCGATCGGCAGTTCCGACGAATATGACGGTGCGATCGGCCTCGCCTTAAAGAGCGGCGATCGCGCGGTCGCCGATCTGTTCGAACATCTCGCGGTCGAAGACATCCAGCATGCGGCCGACGTGTTGCGGCCGGTCTATGACCACCTCGAGGGCGCGGACGGCTTCGTGAGCCTGGAAGTGTCGCCCTATTTGGCGATAGACACCAAGGCCACGATCGCCGAGGCCGAGCGGCTCTGGAAAGACGTCAAGCGCAAGAACCTGATGGTCAAGGTGCCGGCGACGCCGGAGGGCCTGCCGGCGATCCAGCATCTGATCGGCGAAGGCATCAGCATCAACATCACGCTGTTGTTCTCACAAGACGTCTATCTGCAGGTCGCGGAGGCCTACCTTTCGGGCCTGGAAAAATATGTCGCCAAGGGCGGCGATCCCTCCCATGTCGCGAGCGTTGCGAGCTTCTTCGTCAGCCGCATCGACACCATGGTCGACAAGCAGCTCGACGAGAAGATCGCAAAGGCCAACGATCCGACCGAGAAGGAGCGCCTGGCCGCGCTAAAGGGCAAGGTCGCCATCGCAAACGCAAAACTCGCCTATCAGGAGTACAAGCGTCTGTTTTCGGGGCCGCGTTGGGAAAAGCTCAAGGCAAAGGGGGCAAAACCGCAACGCCTGCTATGGGCCTCAACCGGCACCAAGAACAAGGACTATAGCGACGTGCTCTATGTCGAGGAGCTGATCGGTCCCGACACCATCAATACCGTGCCGCCGGCGACGCTGGATGCGTTCCGCGATCATGGCAAGCCGCGCGACAGCCTGGAGGAGAATATCGAGGACGCCCGGCGCGTGCTCGAAGAGCTCGACAGGTCCGGCATCTCGCTCGACGCCGTCACGGCCGAACTGGTCAAGGACGGCGTCAAGCTGTTTGCCGACGCCGCCGACAAGCTTTACGGCGCGGTCGCCCACAAGCGCGCAACCGTGCTCGGCGGCGGTATCGACCGCCAGGCGCTCAAGCTCGGAAACCGCATCGGCAAGGCGGTCGAGAGCGCGACCGAGCAATGGCGCGCGTCCGCCAAAATACGCCGGCTCTGGCAGCACGATAAATCGGTCTGGACCGGCACCGACGAGGACAAGTGGCTGGGCTGGCTGGACGGCCCAGCCCGCGCCGACATTGCCGACTACGAGGACTTTGCACAGCGCGTGAAAGGGCAAGACTTCACCGACGCCGTGGTGCTCGGCATGGGCGGATCGAGCCTGGGTCCCGAAGTGCTGGCGGAGACGTTTGCCAAAAAATCCGGTTTTCCGAAATTGCATGTTCTCGATTCAACCGACCCTGCGCAGGTGCGGTCGATGGAATCCGCGATCGACATCGCCAGAACGCTGTTCATCGTCTCCAGCAAATCCGGCGGCACCACCGAGCCCAACGCGATGAAGGACTATTTCTTCGGTCGCGTCGCAACCGCCATCGGTGCCGACAAGGCCGGGCATCGCTTCATCGCGGTGACCGATCCCGGCTCGTCGCTGGAGAAGGTTGCCACCAAACAGGGTTTTGCGCGGATCTTCCACGGCGAGCCCAGCGTCGGCGGCCGTTACTCCGTGCTGTCGCCGTTCGGACTGGTTCCGGCCGCGGCCGCGGGCATAAACGTTCGCACGCTGATCAAGCACACGCTTGCCATGGTCCGTTCCTGCGGCGCAGACGTGCCGCCGCATGAAAATCCGGGCGTGCAGCTCGGGCTTGCGATGGGCCTTGCCGGTCTCGAAGGCCGCGACAAGGTGACGATCTCGGCTTCGAAGAAGATTGCCGATTTCGGCGCTTGGGCCGAGCAGCTGATCGCTGAATCCACCGGCAAAGAGGGCAAGGGCCTGATTCCGATCGATGGCGAGCCGCTCGCCGATCCGGAAATCTACGGCAACGATCGCTTCTTCATCGATATCCGCACCGACGGCGACAACGACCGCGCGCATGACGAAAAGCTCGACGCGCTGGAACGGGCCGGCCATCCCGTCGTCCGCATCGTGATGCGGTCGATCGATCATCTCGGCCAGGAATTCTTTCGGTTCGAGATGGCGACCGCGGTCGCAGGCTCGATCCTCGGCGTCAATCCTTTCAACCAGCCCGACGTCGAGGACGCCAAGATCAAGACCCGCGAATTGACCGCGGCGTTTGAAAAAACCGGCGCGCTGCCGGCCCAAAAGCCGGTGATGGCATCTCGCCAGGCCGATCTCTACACCGACGACCACAACGCCGCCGACTTACGCAAGGCGGGAGCCGATGGCGATCTCCGCTCCTGGATAAGGGCCCATCTCGACCGCTCGGGTGCCGACGACTATGTGGCGCTGCTCGCCTATATCGCGCGTGACGATGCGCATATCGACGCGCTGCAGGACATGCGGCTCAAGGTTCGCGACAAGCGCCATGTCGCCACCTGCGCCGAATTCGGACCGCGCTTCCTCCATTCCACCGGCCAGGCCTACAAAGGCGGGCCGGACAGCGGGGTGTTTCTGCAGATTACCGCCGACGACGCCAAAGACCTCGCCGTCCCCGGCCAGAAGGCGAGTTTCGGCGTGATCAAGGCGGCGCAGGCGCGCGGCGATTTCGACGTGCTGACCGAACGCGGCCGGCGTGCGCTGCGCGTGCATCTGAAAGGCGATCTGGCATCGGGACTGAAGATGCTCGATGAAGCGATCACCGAGGCTTTAGACTAGAGCATGATCCCGAAAAGCATGCCCTCGGGCTACGACCCGATGGGTGGATACCGGTTTTCGGATCAGATCCGCTCAAAATAAATAAGGAATAAAAATGCAGCTTGGCATGATCGGCTTGGGGCGAATGGGCGGCAACATCGTTCGGCGGCTGATGAGATCAGGCCATTCGGCCGTGGTCTACGACAAGGACGAAAAGGCGGTGGCAGCGCTCGCCGCCGACGGCGCGGCCGGCGCCAAAGCGCTGGAAGATTTCGTCGCAAAACTCGAAAAGCCGCGCACCGCCTGGGTGATGTTGCCGGCAGGCAAGATCACGGAAGCGACGATCGAGGCGCTCGCCAAATTGATGCAAGCAGGCGACGTCATCATCGACGGCGGCAATACATTCTGGCAGGACGACGTCCGCCGCGGCAAGGCGCTGAAAGAGCGCGGCATTCACTATGTCGATGTCGGCACCTCGGGCGGTGTCTGGGGCATCGAGCGCGGCTATTGCATGATGATCGGCGGCGACAAGGCGGTGGTCGATTGGCTCGATCCGATCTTCGCAGCACTTGCGCCGGGCATCGGCGATATCCCGCGCACCCCTGGGCGCGAGGGACGCGATGCCCGGATCGAGCAAGGCTATATCCATGCCGGTCCGGTCGGCGCCGGACACTTCGTCAAGATGATCCATAACGGCATCGAATACGGCCTGATGCAGGCCTATGCCGAAGGGTTCGACATCCTGAAGAACGCCAATATCGAGGCGTTGCCGGTAGAACATCGCTTTGACCTCGAGATCGCCGATATCGCCGAGGTGTGGCGTCGCGGCAGCGTGATCCCGTCATGGCTGCTCGATCTCACAGCGTCCGCGCTCGCGGAAAATCATGCGCTCGATCGTTTTTCGGGGTTTGTGGAAGATTCCGGCGAAGGCCGCTGGACCGTGAACGCCGCCATCGACGAAGCCATCCCTGCCGAAGTGCTGACCGCAGCGTTGTTTGCGCGCTTCCGCTCGCGCAAAGAGCATACCTTCGCGGAGAAAATTCTGTCCGCAATGCGCGCCGGGTTCGGTGGCCATCGCGAGCCGCCGCAGAGCGCGGCAAAGCCAAAGGCCTGATGCGGATGCCCGACGTTCAAGTTGCCCAGAGAAAACCCGACGCCAGCGCCTTCGTCATTTTCGGCGTCACCGGCGACCTCGCCCATCGGCTGGTGATCCCTTCGCTCTACAATCTCGCCGCGGCCGATCTCTTGCCCGGCAAATTCTGCGTGGTCGGTGTTGCCCGCAACGGCATGTCGAACGACGAATTGCGCGACAGCCTGATGAAGGGCCTGCGCCAGTTCGCGACGCGCCCGGTGGACGATGCCATCGCCAAACGCCTGCTCGAATGCGTCAGCTGCATCGAGGCCGACCCCAAAGATCCGGCCTCGTTCGATGCGATGCGAGCGCAACTCGACGAACTTGAATGCGCGCAGGATACCGGCGGCAACCGGCTGTTTTATCTCGCCACGCCGCCGGGCGCCTTCGCGCCGATCGCCCGCGAGCTCGGCCGCACCGGTTTGCTGCAGGAAAAAAACGGCGCCTGGCGCCGGCTGGTGGTGGAAAAGCCGTTCGGGACCGATCTCGCTTCCGCCAGAGCGCTGAACGGCGAACTCCTGAAGATCCTCGACGAGCACCAAATCTACCGGATCGATCACTATCTCGGCAAGGAGACGGTGCAGAACATCCTGGTGCTGCGTTTCGCCAATGGCATGTTCGAGCCGATCTGGAACCGCAATCACATCGATCACGTGCAGATCACCGTCGACGAAAAACTCGGCGTCGGGCACCGCGGCAGCTTCTATGATTCAACCGGCGCGCTGCGCGACATGGTGCCGAATCATCTATTCCAGCTGTTGTCGCTGGTCGCGATGGAGCCGCCAATCCGTTTTGATGCGCATGCCGTGCGCACGGAAAAGGCCGAGGTGCTGGCGGCGATCCAGACCCAGAGCGAGACGGATGCGCTGAAGAACTCGGTGCGCGGCCAGTATCTCGGCGGCACGATCGACGATACTGCGATGGAGGATTATCGCAAGACCAGGGACGTCCAGGCCGACAGCACGACGGAAACCTACGCCGCGCTGAAGCTCGCCATCGACAATTGGCGCTGGGCCGGCGTTCCCTTCTATTTGCGCACCGGCAAGGCGTTGGGTCTCAAGCGCACCGAAGTCGCGATCAAGTTCAAGGAAGTGCCGTTCAAGATGTTCGCCTGCACGCCGGTCGACCGGCTGTCGCAGAACTATCTCGTCATCAGTATCGAACCCACCGAAGGCATCACCCTGCAATTCAATACCAAGGTGCCGGGACCTGCGATCACGATCGACGGCGTCGAGATGAAATTCCGCTACAAGGACTACTTCAAGGCCGAGCCCGCGACAGGCTATGAGACGCTGATCTACGACTGCATGATCGGGGACAATATTCTGTTTCAGCGCGCCGACAGCGTGGAGGCCGGCTGGCAGGCGGTGCAGCCGTTCCTCGATGCCTGGAACAAGGCCGGCGCCAAGGGACTCGAATACTACAAGGCCGGCAGCGAAGGTCCCGCCTGCGCAGATGAGCTATTGAAGCGCGACGGACGGAGCTGGCGAAAGCTTTGAGATGGACACAGGCGATCATCGCAAGATCATCACCGTCCCCGATCCGGTAACGCTCGCCAAAACGGCTGCGGATCGTATCCTGGCAAGGATCGCCGCGAACACCGGCCGTATCGCGATGTGTCTCGCCGGCGGGTCGAGCCCGAAAAAACTCTATGAGTTGCTCGCGATCGAACCCTATCGCGGCCGGATTCCCTGGGACCGCACCCACTGGTTCATCGGCGACGAGCGCTTTGTCCCGGCGAGCGATCCGCTGAACAACATGGCGATGGCGCGCGGCATCTTTCTCGATCGCTTTGCGCCCGCCTCCCATATCCATCCGATCCCGACCGATACCGGCAAGCCCGAAGAGAGCGCCGAGCGCTATCAGCGCGAGCTCAAATTGTTTTATGGCGCGGAGCGGTTGGACCCTGGCCGGCCGCTGTTCGATGTCGTGCTGATGGGGGTTGGGCCCGACGGCCATACCGCGTCGATCTTTCCCGAGTATCCGGCGCTATCGGAAACCGAACGCTGGGTCGTCGGGGTGCCACAGGCGCATGTCGCGCCCCTGGTACCGCGGGTGACGCTGACCTTGCCCGCGCTCGCCTCCTGCCGCGAAATGCTATTCGAGGTGGCAGGGCCAGACAAGCGCGCGATCTTGACGCGCGTGATCGATGGCGAGAACCTGCCGGCCGCCCGCGCGCACTCCATCGGCGAGACCATCTGGCTGGTGGACGCGGCCGCGCTCCCGGAGAATTTTCGTGGCTGACGAGAAGGAAATACCGTGCGCGCTGGTCGTAATGGGCGTTTCCGGCTCCGGCAAAAGCACGATCGCGGAAAAGCTGGCCGAGCGGCTCGGCTGGGTTTTCGAGGACGGCGACAGGTTTCACCCCGCAGGCAACGTCGCCAAGATGAGCGCCGGCCAACCCCTGACCGACGAAGATCGCTGGCCCTGGTTGCAGGCCATCGCCGACGAGATCGACCGGGTCTGCAAGGCGGGCGAGCGCGCGGTGATCGCCTGCTCGGCCTTGAAACACGCCTACCGCGATATCCTGGTGCATGGACGCAGTGATGTCCGCATCGTCTTCCTTAACGGTACGCAAGCATTGATCGCGGACCGGCTTGCCAAGCGCAAGGGACACTTCATGCCGGCGGGGCTTCTCGACAGCCAATTCAAGACGCTGGAGCCGCCGGAGAAAAGCGAACATCCCGTGACCGTGTCGATCGACGCTTCGATCGAGACCATCGTTGAGGACATCGTGCGTCAACTCAATCTCAATCCGGCCAGCCGCGGCGCCGCACGCAGGAAGCATTCATGACCCGTATTGAGCTGGTGGTATCCGATGTCGACGGCACGTTATTGACCAAAGACAAGACCCTGACCGAAGGCGCGAAAGCCGCGGCGCGGCGGTTGCATGACGCCGGCATCGGCTTCACCATCGTTTCCAGCCGGCCGACCATCGGCATGGGCTTTCTGATCGAGCCGTTGGCGATCACGCTGCCGGTCGGCGCCTTCAACGGCAGCTCGATCGTCGATGCCGCGCTCGAGCCGATCGAGCAGCATCTGATCCCGGCGTCGGTGGCGCAGCGCAGCCTCGATGTGCTCAACGAATTCGGGGTCGATATCTGGCTGTTCACCAACGAGAAATGGCTGACGCGCAATCCCGAGGGCGAATACGTCCCGCTTGAAAAGCGCGCGATCAGGCATGATCCGACGATCATTGCGGATTTTGCGCCGCACCTCGCGAGCGCCTGCAAGATCGTCGGATCAAGCTCGGATGCGGCGTTGCTGAAGCGTTGCGAAGCCGCAATGCAACAGGCCGTAGGCACGCAAGCGACCGCCGTCCGCTCGCAAAACTATTACCTCGACATTACCCCGCCGGGCCATGACAAGGGCACGTTCGTGGGCGCGATGGCAAGGCGCCTTGGTATTTCGACCGACGCGGTCGCCACCATCGGCGACATGCAGAACGATCTTGCGATGTTCAAAAGGAGCGGCCTTTCAATCGCGATGGGCAACGCCACCGACGACGTCAAGAAGCAGGCGACGGAGGTGACGGTGTCGAACGAGGACGACGGGTTTGCCAAAGCGATCGATATGATCTTGAGGAATAACGCGGCGAGTTAGACGACCCTTGGGGGGCGGTACGCCCCGGAACCGACCACGGTATTTTTTGGTCGCTTCGGTTCGCCGTGTCGTTCAGCCCTTTCGGCCGCCTTGCGGCGCGTCGACGAACACCACCGGCGTTCCTTTTTTGACACTGCTGCCCAAGAGACCGACGTCCCAATTCGTCAGCCGCACGCAACCGTGGGATTCGGATTTGCTGACCTTCGAAGGATTCGGCGTGCCGTGGATCCCGTATCCCTCCGCCGACAGCCCGATCCAGTATGATCCGGCCGGATTATTCGGCCCGGGCGGAATCGTGAACGCTCGTCTGGATTTGACGCCTTTGAATTTATAATCGGGATTATAGCGGTAGTTCGGGTTGGCATCGGCGGAGACGACCTTGAAACTGCCGTTTGGGGTCGGCTTCTCCTCGCTGCCCACGGTCGCGGGAAAGAAGGCGATCAGCGCACCCGACGGGTCGAACGCCTTGACCGTCTGCCGTGACTTGTCGACCTCGATCCGGCCAACGGTCAATTTGCCTTGCTTGTTGGCGACGTTGGCCACGAGAATGATTTCGCCGGCGCGATCGAATTTCTTGCCCGGGTTGAGAGCCTCCAGCAGCCCTTCGCTCATATGAAATTTTTCGGCGAGGGCTTCGCGCGGGCTGGTGTAGCTGAGCGCCTTGAGGTCTTTCATATCTTCCATCTTCGCAGGCAATTTTTCCAGGAACGGTTCCTTCAGATCGTTTTGGGAGATCGTGTATTCGACGATGACGGGATCCTTGCCGGTCGGCGCCAGCGCCGTCCAGATCTCCGGCGTCAGCGACTTGCCGGAGGCCAGGCCCTTCGCCTCGGCAAAGGCCCTCAGCGCCTTTTGCGCGTTTTCGCCGAGCTTGCCGTCGATTTCCCCGGGCGAAAACCTGGCCCGGTCCAGCAGAACCTGTGCCTTGACGACGACGGCATCGACCTTGTCTTCGCTGGGAGGCTTTGAGCCGAACTCCGCGTTGTTGACGGCCGCCGCATCAAGGCTGGCCCCCGCAGCCGGAAATACCAGCCAGCCCAAGAAAATGGTCGCGACCAACCAGCGCATCACCTTGTACCCTCCAGCGGGAGTTCCGACGACAATGAAGCTTGGGCTGGCAAGTTCCGCGCCTGCGCCTAGAAAGCGATGAGGGAGCTGGATTTCTCGGGGAGTCGTCCCGGCGAATAGACGCTCACGCCGACCGCTGCATCGCCGGCTTTTCGGACTTTCGGGCGTCGCTGAGGTTATGCGCGGTATTGATCAAGGCGATATGCGTCAGCGCTTGCGGGAAATTGCCGGTCTGGCGCCCCTCACCCGAATCGAACTCCTCCGCGAGCAGTCCGAGATCACTCGCGACGCCAACCACGCGGTCGAACAATGTTTGCGCTTTGGCGACCTCGCCGGCGAGCACGTAGGCATCGGCAAGCCACAGGCTGCAGGCCAGAAACGCACCCTCGATCGGCTGCGTTTCATCGGAAATTTCGCGCGGGTCGTGCCGCAGCACAAATCCATCCCGCATCATGTATTTCTCGATCGCCGCGATCGTGCCGCGAACGCGCGGGTCGAAGGCGGGAAGGAAGCCCACCGCAGGCATCAGCAGGATGCTGGCATCCAGCAATTGGGAGCCATAGGATTCGACGAATGTATTCTGCTTGGGATCGAAGCCGTTTTCGCAGACATCAACACAGATCTCGTCGCGCAACATCCGCCAGCGATCGAGCGGCGCGTCAAATCCGAACCTTTCGGCGCTTTTGATGCCGCGGTCGAACGCAACCCAGGTCATGACTTTCGACGAAACATAATGCTTGCCCTCGCCGCGCCGCTCCCAGATGCCGTGATCCGGCTGGTCCCATACTTCGGCGAGATGTTCGATCACCGCGCGTTCCAGCGCCCAGGTTTCGTCATCGAGTTTCAGCTCGGCCATGCGTGACTGGTGAAACGCGTCGATCAGCTCGCCATAGACGTCGAGCTGCAGCTGGGCGTGCGCCGCATTGCCGACCCGGACCGGCTGCGCGCCTTCGTAGCCGGGCAACCAGGTAGCCTCCCATTCCAGGAGGCGCCGCTGGCCCATGATGCCGTACATGATCTGCATGTTCGAAGGCCAGCCGGCCGCGGCGCGCAGCAGCCAGTTATGCCAGGCGGAAGCTTCCTCGGTGTAGCCGGAGTTCATCAGTGCCAGCAGCGTAAATGTGGCGTCGCGCAGCCAGCAAAAGCGGTAGTCCCAGTTTCTGCTGCCGCCGAGCTTCTCCGGCAGCGACGTCGTCGGCGCTGCGACGATGCCGCCGGTCGGCTCGTAAGTCAGCGCCTTCAGCGTGATCAGCGATCGCATCACGAGATCGCGATGCTCGCCCTGATAGGTGCAGCGGCTGCACCATTCGGTCCAGAAATCCTCCGTCTCCTGCAAGGCCAGCGCGGGGTTGATCGGCTCCGGCAGCGGCAGATGTGACGGGCCATAGGTCAGCACAAAGGGAACGGTGCCACCCTCGCTCACCTCGAAATTCGCCACCGTGGTCAGATCCTCGCCGCGGGTCTCGACCGGCGTTCGCAGCACGGTCATTTCCTGCCCGGCGATCGCCAGCAGCGCGCCATCTTCGGTTCGCCTGACCCAGGGAATGTCGATGCCAAACCCGAAGCGGATCACGAGCTGCATCTGCAGCTTCACCTTACCCGTGACGCCGCGCACCAGCCGGACGACGTCGGAAGCTTTGCCGCGCGGCGGCATGAAATCGATCAGCGCGACAGTGCCGTTTGCTGTTTCAAACCTCGTCTCCAGGATCAACGTATTGTCCCAGTAACGACGAGAGGATTTCTTGATCTCTTCGGCGGGCCTGATCAGCCACCGGCCATTTCTGTTCGTGCCCAACAAGGCCGCGAAACAGGCATCGGAATCGAACGCCGGCCAGCACAGCCAATCGATCGAACCGTCACGGCCGACCAGCGCTGCGGTCTCGCAATCGCCGATCAGCCCATAGTCTTCTATCCTGCAAGACAACGCTGCTTTACCCGTTGAAAGTGCCTGCCCCTCAATCGTCCTTGCGCGCGCGTTCCCCGATCGCGGCCTTGAACGCGGCGACATTGATGGCGCCTGCAATTTCGTCGATCGCGAACGGCAACCGTTGCCGCCAGTTCGGATGTTGGTCGACGGTGCCGGGGATATTGGGCTGGTCGACCACGCCGAGCAGATCTTCCAGCGATATCGCCAGCAGACGTGATTTGGTCCGCGACAGGAATTTTACAACCGCGTTGAGATCGTGACGTTCGATACCGCTGTGCCGCAGCACGTCGTTGAGCATGGTCAGCGCGTGCCAGCGCGCATCGTCGCTTTCGCCGGGATCGATCCCAAGCGACCGCTTCAGCTTCAGATCGCTGAAGGAGCGCCAGCCCGCATAGGTCGAGAGGTCGTGGGTATTGAAGGTGACAAGCGCGTTTGCCGCGTAATGATCGGGGCCACGGAAGCGGCCGTGATCGTCGCGCTCGAACATCATCACGAGATAGGACCAGATACCCCAATCGGCCATCTGCTCGCGAAAGCCTTCCGGCACGGTGCCGAGGTCTTCGCCGATCACGACGCACGCGTGCGTCACGCTTTCCTGCGCGGTCACCGCGAGCAGCGCCTCGAACGGCATCTGCACGTAAACGCCGCTATCGGCGGCAAAGCCGCGCGGCACCAGATAAAGCCGCTTCAAACCCAGCACGTGATCGAGCCGGATCGCGCCGGCGTGGCGCATCGAGGCCCGCAGCATGTCGCGGAACGGTGCAAAGCATCGCATGGCGAGACCGGCCGCATTGAATCCTGCAAGGCCCCAGTTCTGGCCCATGGTGTTCAACGGGTCGGGCGGCGCACCGACCGCGAGATGGCGCGAGATCGCCGCCTGCTCGTTCCAGGCGTCGAAACCGTCGGATTGCACGCCGACCGCGACATCGAGATACAGACCGACCTTCATCCCCAGATAATCCGCAAGCTGCTTGCAGGACCGCAATTGCTGGTCGGCGATCCATTGCACGAATTCGATGAACTCAACCTCACGCCGGCCGGGGCCTGCGCGCAATTTGGCGCAGTTATCGTCATCCGGCCGCCGCCATTCCTCCGGCCACTCCCACCACGGCTTGTTGAAGCGATGCCGCAGCACCTCGAAGCAAGCGAAACGCGACAGCAGGGGCGCCCGCTCGGCGCAGAATTTCGCGAAATCCTCCCTGCGTACGGATTTCGCCTCGGCGGAAAACCTCTTGAACGCCGATCGCAGCGCACGCCATTTCAATCCGGCGACAGCGACATAGTCCACAACGGGGCTTTGCCTAAGTCTCGGCGTCGTTTCGCAGGCCTCCGGAAAGCCGTCTGCCGAGAATTCCGGGATCTTCTCGACGTCGATATAAAGCGCGTTCAGGAACAGCCGGCTGTTCGGCGAATAGGGGCTGCAATCGGCGGGCCGGTCGTCGAACAGCGCATGCAGCGGATTGAGGCCGATACCGTCGGCTCCCAAATCGTTCGCAAGCTCGATCAACGCTTCGAGGTCGGTGAAATCGCCCATGCCCCAGTTGCGCACCGAGCGGACGCCGTAAAGCTGCACGGCGAGCAGCCAGCTGCGGTCGAAATCGCCGCCAAAGGCGCGTGGCGGCGCGACAATCAGGGGGACCTCTTCCGAACAGCCGCTATCTGCCAGATGCAGCCGGTAGGAGCCGACCGGTATCTCCTGCGGCCAGGCGATGACGGGGTCATGGGTCTCGCCGTCGGCGATAACCTTAAGATCGGCCATAATTTTCCAGCGCACCGGGAACGTGGCAGACTGCGAGAGTTCGCTCCGCTCGGCGTGGCCGGAACGAATCACCACCGGCCCGCCGAGCAGGCGGGGCGGCACCTGGGCCGGCATGGCGTCGAGGATGATCTTCAACGCGGCCTCGCCGGTCACACGATGGTGACCTTGGCCGTCGGTGAATTCGGTCAAGATTCCCAGAGTTTCAGCTTGGGCAAAAAGGTTCATTCGGCACGCGGTTTGCACGCAACAGGTGGGGGATGTCGCGAAATTGTCTAAGTTTAGGAAGGGGATAGAAGGTATCTAACGTTCCGTCCTCCCCGCCGTTCCCCAGGAACCAATGCCCCGTGAGCGGCTTTGTATATAGGATGGGAATGTCCTCCCGAGGGCGGGACGTCATTTCCATATCAGTGGCGGCATCACCGTGAACAAAACAACGCAAACTGTCGAGAGTGCCGGTCGCACTTTCCATATCGAGGATGTTTATCCATTGATTGACGGCGGCCGTTTTCCGGTTAAACGGATCGTCGGCGAGCGCGTCGAAATTTGGGCGGATATCTATCGCGACGGGCACGATGTGACCGCCGCAGCCCTGATTTGGCGCCGCGAGCGTGAGAACGAATGGCACCGTGAGCCGATGACCCCTGACAGCAACGACCGCTGGAGCGGATCGTTCGTGCCGGACCAGCTGGGTCGCCATGTCTATGCGATCGAGGCCTGGACCGACGAATTCACCACTTGGCGCCGTGGATTTGAATTGAAGCAGAAGGCTGGCGTCGACGTCACGCTGGATGCCATCGAGGGCGCGGGTATGCTGACCAAGGCACAGGGCGGCGGACACGAGGCGACCGCGGTGATCCTGAAGCAATGCGAAGAATATCTGCAGACCGGCGACACAGCTCCGTTGTTGACCCCGGAATTGCAAGACGCCATGACCGAAGGCCAATTCCGTCCCGACCTCACGCGATCGCAATTATTTCCCTTGGTCGCCGACCGGCCAAGGGCGCGGAGCGGCGCCTGGTATGAGATGGTACCTCGCAGCCAGGGCAACGTTGCGGGCCAGCATGGCACGTTCAAGGATTGCATCGCGCGGCTGCCGGACGTCGGTGCGATGGGTTTTGACGTGATCTATTTCACGCCGATCCATCCGATCGGAATGACCAATCGCAAGGGCCGCAACAATGCGGTGACGGCGGCCGAGGGTGATCCCGGCAGCTTCTATGCAATCGGTGCCGCCGAAGGCGGCCATGACGCCGTGCATCCGGAATTGGGCAAGCTTGAGGATTTTCGCGAGTTCGTGGCGGCCTGCCAATCGCTCGACATCGAAGTCGCGCTCGACTTCGCCGTGCAGTGCTCGCCCGACCATCCCTGGCTGAAACAACATCCGCAATGGTTCAGGCGCCGGCCGGACGGCTCGATGCGCTATGCGGAAAACCCGCCCAAGAAATACGAGGACATCGTCAACCCCGATTTCGCATCCGAAGATGCCGGTGCGCTATGGAATGCGCTGCGCGACGTGGTGCTGTTCTGGATCGATCAGGGAGTGAAGATTTTTCGGGTCGACAATCCCCACACCAAACCCTTCCGGTTCTGGGAATGGCTGATCCGCGAAGTTCAGCTTGAGCAGCCGGATGTGATCTTCCTCGCGGAAGCCTTCACGCGGCCGAAACTGATGAAGGGCCTCGCCAAGCTCGGCTTCACCCAGTCCTACACGTATTTCACCTGGCGCACCCAGAAATGGGAGTTCGAGCAATATCTCAGCGAATTGACCGGTTATCCCGAGCGCGATTTCTATCGCCCGAATTTCTTCGTCAATACGCCCGACATCCTGCCTTATCATTTGCAGGGCGGCGAGACCTGGATGTTCAAATCCCGCGTCGCGCTGGCGGCGACGCTTTCGAGCACTTACGGCATCTACAACGGCTTCGAACTGCTCGAGCACGAATCGCTCCCGGGCCGCGAAGAATATCTGGATTCCGAAAAATACGAGATCAAGGTCCGCGATTGGGACAAGCCCGGCAACATCAAGCCGTATATAAGCGACCTCAACCGCATCCGCCGCGCCAACACGGCGTTGCAACAGACCAGCAATTTGCGCTTTATCGGAATTGAGGACGGCAATGTCATCGGTTTCGTCAAGGAGTCCGTAGATCAGACCAACATTGTGGCCGTGGCGATTGCGTTATCGCGCGACGTGCACGAATTCTGGCTGCATCTCGGCGACATCAAGGTCGGCGTCGGCGATGAACGGCGTCCTGTGGCGGCCGTGGAAAACCTGATGACCGGCGAGCGGTCGGCGGTGGAATGGGGCGGCATTCGCCTGCGCATCGATCCGGCGCACGACCCCGCTTTGCTCTTCCGCTGTCTGGCGTAAGATAGCCGCATGAACGTGCTGCCGTCCATCGATGCCAAGGAATTGCCGGCCGCCGAGATCGGCGATGAGCTGTGG